>Ga0129314_1000274_pt1 | contig 61369 bp, 54 predicted proteins | sample O1111metagenome_FD_94431 | JGI IMG/M metagenome (GOLD analysis project Ga0129314, IMG submission 94431) | Orangutan individual fecal microbial communities from fecal samples from Wisconsin, USA - O1111 metagenome | ecosystem: Host-associated > Mammals > Digestive system > Large intestine > Fecal... | reverse complement strand
TAGGCTTCGGCAACAAAGGGCTCCTCGAGCACACCGGCTACCACCATGCCCGATTCGTGACTGAATGAATGCCTTCCAACCACCGGCTTGTGCTTTTGAAGCGGTGTATTAGAGAGCTTTTCAACCAGGTTGGAAACGTCGGTCAGACGGGTAAGATCGATCCCCAGGTCCTTTCCGTAAAGCAGTTTAAGGGCCAGAAGGAGCTCCTCTGTGGAGGTGTTTCCGGAACGTTCCCCCAATCCGTTGATGGTGGTTGAGACGACCTCTGCGCCTCCCATTGCGCCCGCCAGTGCACTTGCAACCGCAAGACCGAAATCATTGTGGCAATGTACTTCGAGCCACACTTTATCACCAAGGATACCTTTGATCCGTCGTGCGAGATAACGGATTGCCTCGGGATTGGCCGAGCCGACAGTATCGACAAGTCGTACACGATCAATGGTGCCGCAGCGCACCGCCTCGGTCATTACCCGATCGAGGAAAGCTGGTTCGGCACGCGTGGTGTCATAGGGACTGAGATTGACATAAAGTCCTTTTTTCTTGGCATATTCCGTCAAGTGATACATATTGCGAATATAGGTATCATCATCCCATTTCAGCTTATATTTGCGCTGCAAAATTCCAATGGGCAGGCTAATAGTAACACCCCAAACGCCGATGTCGGCCGCAAGATCAAAGTCACGCTCCAGACCGCGAACACATGCGGTGATACGGGAATTTTTACAAAGCCGGGTAATTTCCGCAATTGCGTCAGCATCTTCCTGTGAATTACAGGGCATGCCTGCTTCAATTTCGGGGATACGCATTTCATCCAGCAGTTTGGCGATAGCAATTTTGTCTTCCTTGGTAAAGACAACGCCGGCTTGCTGTTCTCCGTCCCGCAAAGTGCAGTCACTGAGGGTGAGATCATTACTGAAAGAGATGCCGCTGGTAACCTCCGGAATGTTGTTGAAGGGACTCAGATACGATGTGGGTCGCATAGGATCGTGCTCCTTTCAAATTAAAATTTCTATTTTGACGCGAGTATATCATTCGAAAACCAATAAGTAAAATGAATGATTTTTTTAGCACTATTCTTCCTTTTCATCCTTTATATCAAACATTTCCTGTTCAAGCTCGTCCGCGATCACTTGTAAAAAGTCCGTGGTGTTGACGACGGAAACCGAAAAGCCCGATTCGGTCAGGCTGGCAAGATCTTTGGTCATAGTCCCGTTATTGATCACCGTTATACAGGAATTTTCCAGCGTCTGTGCAAAACGAATTAGCCGGTGCAGGCCATCAAGCTCCCCGCGCCGCCGTAGCGCTCCTGTCCAAGCAAAAATAGTGGCCATCGGATTGGTAGAGGTCTGTTCCCCCTTCAGGTAACGGTAATAATGGCGGGTGACCGTTCCATGGGCAGCTTCGTATTCGGTGGTCCCATCGGGCGCGACCAAAACGGAGGTCATCATGGCGAGACTACCGAAGGCGGTAGAAATCATGTCGCTCATAACATCCCCGTCGTAATTTTTGCAGGCCCAAATAAATCCACCTTCCGAGCGGATCACCCGGGCGACTGCATCGTCGATAAGAGTATAAAGGTAGGAAATTCCAAGGCGAGAAAAATCACTTTGGTAAGCTTCGAATTCCTCCTCAAAAATTTTTTTAAATTCCCCATCGTAAATTTTGGCAATTGTGTCTTTGGCTGAAAACCAAAGATCCTGTCGGGTATCCACGGCATATTGGAAGCAAGAGCGGGCGAAGGAACGGATGGAGGCATCCGTATTGTGCATTCCCTGCCAGATTGCCGGACCGTCAACCTTCTGTACCAACGCGGACTGAATTTCTCCGTTGGCATTAGCGAAGGAGAGAGTACAGACCCCCGGGGCATCAGTTCGAAAATCCACCGCACGATAGACATCTCCATAGGCGTGGCGGGCCACTGTAATGGGATATTTCCAGTTTTTCACCACAGGCTTGACAGAATCGACCGTAATTGGCGTACGAAAAACAGTGCCATCCAGAATTGCGCGGATGGTGCCGTTAGGGCTTTTCCACATCTCTGTCAGCTCCGGAAATTCCTCCATCCGCTGTCTGTTTGGTGTAATGGTGGCGCACTTAACTGCGACACCATATTTTTTAGCGGCCAAGGCTGCGTCAATAGTGACTTGATCCCGGGTGGCGTTGCGGTTTTGCAGCCCGAGATCGTAGTACTCACTCTTCAGGTCCAGATACGGAAGCAAGAGACGATCCTTAATCATCTTCCAAAGAATGCGGGTCATTTCGTCGCCATCCATCTCGACCAGAGGGTTTTGCATTTGGATTTTCTGCATTGATATCCTCTCCTTTTACCGGTCCGTGTTAACGGTTGTATTGGTAACGTGTTCCAGAAATCTCATTCCAAACCCGGTCGCAGCGTGCCAGAGTTTCCTCACTGAGAGGCGGCAAATCGATTGCATGGAGATTTGCCGCGAGATGCTGCTGTGAACTGACCCCGATGATGACCGAGTCGACAAAACGGTGTGCCGCGCACCAGAGGATTGCAAGCTCAGGAAGACTGAGATCTGCATCGGCCGCAACTTGGCGCAACAGATCGACTCCCCGAAAACTGTCTTCGTTCCAGTAACGGTTCTGATACATACTGTTATTTTGGAAACGTCCCTCCGCGGCAGGGCGGGAGAAGGTATGCTTCCCGGTCAGCAGCCCCCCGGCGAGGGGATTAAAGACGGTCATTCCGACCCGGTGCGATTCCAGACAGGGGACCAGCTCCGGCTCTACGCTGCGGCAGAGCAGATTGAAAACATTTTCGCTCATGACAGGGCGCGTCCGACCACGTACCCGAGCGATCCAATCGGCATCAGCAAGCTGCCAGGAGGCAAAGTTGCTCACACCAAGATACCGGATTTTCCCGGAACGGACCAAGTCGTCCACCGCATCGATCGTTTCCTCCATGGGAGTATCCGGATCAGGGGTGTGCAAATAGTAAAGGTCTATGTAGTCGGTCCCGAGACGCTTAAGGCTTCGTTCTATTTCCCTCATGATCGAGCGGCGGCTGAGTCCTTCCTCGTTGAGCCGTTCAGGATGACGGGTCAACCGAACTTTGGTGGCAAGAATCACCTCGTCGCGTCTTCCCCTAAGGGCTTCTCCTACAATCTCCTCCGAACGGCCGTCTTCATAGACATTTGCCGTGTCGATAAAGTTGACCCCGGAATTGAGAGCGGCATGTACCATGCGGATTCCATCCTCGCGGCTGACCTGTCCCCCGAAGTTCATTGTGCCGAGGCATAGTCTCGAAACGCTCAAGCCTGTGGCTGTCATACGCTGATATTGCATTTCCTTCCCTCCTGTTTTTATGTGCGCGAATCCTTTAATCTAATTATATTTGACTTGCCGCAAAAAGTCATATGAATAGATAGAATAGAGGTATCAATACAAACTATAACAAAAAACCAATTTTATGTGATATGATCTTATTGAAAAGTGACAAAGAGAACTGCGCAACTTCTCTTGGCCTTTGGCTGCCGGGGTAAGAATAGGCGATAAAATTTCCTCAAGGAGCGATGTTATGGAGATTAGCAATCGGAATTTTTTTCAAACATCGGATGGCGCACGAATTTATTTTGAAGAGTATGGCGGCGGCAAAGGGAACCCTCTTCTAATGATTCCCGGTTTTCTCTGCACGACCCGTTTCTTTCAGCGTAACGTCGGTCCCCTTTCTCAGAACAGGAGAGTTGTGGTCATTGACCCACGCGGACAGGGATTTTCTTCCAAAACGCTTTGTGGAAATACGGTTGCCCGCAATGCGCAGGACATCGCCGAGCTGGTCGAGTACTTGAATTTGAAGAAGTTAGTTTTGCTTGGATGGTCGGTTGGATCTTCGGTGGCGCTGCATTATGCAGCAAAATTGGATCAGGGAAGGCTGTCCGGTTTGATCCTCGTGGACGGTTCACTCTTTCCGCTGTCCGACGAGGCGTGGAACAAGCACCGCGCCCGAAATTACAATGTTCAAAACTGGATGGATACTTACCTTCCTCTTTACTATGATCCGCAGTTGTTTCACAGCCGCTTTATTGAACGTATCTCCAATGGTAAAATGAGTGCGGAGGATCAGCAGTGGGTTCTCGCTGAATGTCGTAAGACTATGCCGTGGACGGCGTTGGAACTCCATTATGATTTCTGCCATACTGACAGCCTTTCCTGCTTACCGGAATTAAGAATTCCGACTGCCTTTTTTGGCGGGAATTCTGCAGCTTATGGTCTCGATATGCTTTATGAATATGCGAAACGTGTGCGGACTCCTGCGCAGGTTCACCCGTTTTACGAGAGCGGGCATCTTATGTTTTACTATGAAGCAGAAAAGTTTAATCGACTCGTCAACGACTGCTGCGACGCTTTACTCTGAAACAGGCACCGCACTTGAAGCAACGGCAGAAACAGGGCCCATGGTGTAAAAAGGGGCTTTGTTTCCAGATAAATAAAGATATCATCAGGTATCTTCCAAAAAGTCTTTTAGGGGGTGAAAAGCTGAAAAAACATGCCAAATGATGACATCATACAGTAACTGAAAGAAAATTTTGCTAAAAGGAGAAAGAAGAATGAAGAAAAGAGTTCTTTCGCTGGTCCTTTCCCTGTCGATGATTTTTTCATTGGCCGCCTGCGGAGGCCAAAACGGCAGTTCGAGCGCCGCCGCATCACAGGCGGATGCATCGGGTGCTGCGGCTGGCACTTCTGCCTCAGCCCCCGCCGGAGAATCCGTCAATATTACTTGGGCTACCGCCAGCTTGGGTGGCACTGTCCAGATGGTCGCTACTGCGATCGCGACGGTCATCAACAAATATGAGCCCAATTACAAAATTACCGTACAGGCTACCGGCGGATCGGTTGAAAATATACGGCTCCTGAAAAACAACGAATGCGATATCGCCCATACTACCGAAGGAGTCAACGGCTTCCGCGGCACTGGATCATTCGAAGGCGAGGGCGGAGTGGAAAAGATGCAGACCCTTGTCAAGCTTTACGGCAACGAGATGGTCGCTCTAGTCATGGAAGACAGTCCGCTGACTGACACCAAAAGTTTGGAAGGACTCAAGGTTTGCATTGGTCCGACAGGATCCGGCGTCTCCCAGATGGCAACGGCTTATTTGAAGGCGCTCGGTATGCTGGATAAGTGCAACGTTCTCAATATCAGCTACAACGACTCGGTTGACGCCCTCAAGGACGGCACCATTGACGTACTCTTTGCGTTTACTTCCGGAAAAATGCCCAACTCCTATCTGACTCAGCTTGAGACAAGTGCTGCCGTTCGTGCCCTTCCGCTTGAAACCGGACTCTTTGAGGGGATTTTTGCAGAACAGGCCGATTTCGGCGCAACCTCCCTTCCTGCGGGCTCACTGAAGTGCATCACCGAGGAGTACCCGACCTACGCTTCCTTCTCGATCCAGTTTGTCGATGATCGGATGAGTGAAGACGTTGCGTACACCATTGTTAAATACATTTATGAGAGCTATGACGAACTTTGTGTTTATAACAATTCCTGCAAAGCTCTGACCATTGCCGATGCGCTGGAAGGTATGCCCAAGGAAATTCCGATTCATCCTGGCGCCGCCAAATATTTTAAGGAAGTCGGCGTTTGGGACGACGCTTATACAATTGGAACCGTTAAGGGCTGATTATTCATTTCTTACATATCTCAATGGCAGCGGCGGCATTAAACGCCGCTGCCATTGAGATACCAACGGGTATTTCATCGGCCATGCATGCCCGTGCACTTGGCAGCTTAAAGATCACTTTTGAAAGGAATATCATATGGCAAAGAACACAAACGGCAACCTTGCCAATCGCCTTTTCCCCCTTGTTGCGGTTGCAATGTGCATTTTTCACCTGTATACAGTGGTACAGCCGTCGCTGGATACCGTCCAACAGCAATCGATTCACCTATGCTTTGCTTTGGTTTTGGTTTTTCTTAATTGTATGAGTATTAAGGACGGGAAAGCTCCAAAAAAGCTTTTCCTCATAATTGATACGGTTCTGTTGGCGGCCTCGGTCTATTCTCTGGTCTATATCCTGGTCAAGCAGAAAACATTGGTTATCAAAATTGGCACCTATACCGCCAATGACCTATTGGTGGGCGCGCTTTTGATCTTTGTCCTTTTTGTAGCTACCTACCGTACCTTCGGTAAGGCGCTTCCAATTCTAGTAGGAATTTTTTCCTTTATGGACATTTTGGATATCTAGTTCCAGGGACACTCTATCACGCAGGCATCTCTTGGCCGCGTTTGGTGGTGGGAGTTACTACTAATCTGGCCGGTGTTTTCGGTACTGTTTTGGAAGTCTCTTCTACCTACATTGTCCTGTTCATGATTTTTGGAGGATTGTTGGATGCCAGCGGCGCCGGAAACTTTTTCATTCAGTTTGCCATGTCCGTTGGAGGAAAGTCACGATCGGGAGCCGCACAAGCAGCGGTTATCAGCAGCGGACTGGTCGGCTCCATTAACGGCAGTGCCGTGGCGAACGTCGCATCGACTGGTGTGTTTACTATTCCGCTGATGAAAGATCGTGGCTATGAGCCTTCCTTCGCCGGTGCGGTGGAGGCCTGTGCATCAACCGGCGGAATGATTATGCCGCCGGTCATGGGAGTCGCGGCATTCGTCATGGCAGGTATCACTGGTATTCCTTATGCGAAGATTGCATTGGCAGCGTTGGTCCCTGCATTGCTCTACTATATTACCATTAGCTTTTCTGTCCATCTGCGGGCGTTAAAAAACGGTTTTCAACCGTTGCCCGATGAAAAAATTCCGAATCTGAAAAAGGTATTGATTGATGGTGGACATTTTTCTGCTCCGCTGGTCTGCATCGTGGTACTTATGGTTCGCGGAATGTCCGTAATGCGTGCCGCATTTTTTGGATGTGTCTGTCTTGTTGTGGCAGTCGCCATCCGCGAAACAATTCGTGATCACCGTTACCTCGCAAAAAAGGACTTCTATGTGATGATCTATGAGGGCTTTGTAAGCGGCGCAAAAAGTGCAATGAGTGTGGCCGCAGCCTGTGCCGCGATGGGAATCATGACCCAGATTATCATCAACACCGGTATGGCGACCAAAATCGTCTTTTTAATCAAGTCGCTGGCCGGTGAGCAGATGTTTACCGCTCTGCTTCTAACCTGTGCGATCTCGATTTTCTTTGGAATGGGCGTTCCGACAACTGCTTCCTATGTTTTGGTGGCTTCACTGGGAGCGCCGGTTTTAATCGAACTGGGATACCCCACCCTAGCGGTTCATTTGTTCATCTACTACTATGCAATCCTTGCCAATATCACCCCGCCGATTGCATCGGCTGCTCTGGTTGCCTCACAGATCGCCAAGGCGCCCTATATGAGTACAGGCTGGACTGCCGTGCGGCTGGGCCTTCCGGGCTTTTTGCTTCCGTTCCTTTTTGTCTATCATCCCGAACTGCTGCTGGAGGGTACGGTTCTATCCTGTGCGTCGGTTATCGTCTCATGTGTTCTAGGCCTCTTCTGTATGGCGGTCTTCTTTGAGGGATATTTCTTTACCCGGCTCAATTGGGCGGAAAGGATCGCGATTGCGATAGCCAGTTTCCTCTTGGTAAAACCGGGAACCTACTCGGATTTGATTGGACTGGCAATTTTTCTGCTGCTTCTTTTTGAGCAGCGCACAAAAAAAGCGAAGCTTGCTGCTGTTGACAAGGCATAGCCTTGTGCTATTTGGAAAGGAAACAGACGATGAGAGCGTTAATTATCGATCAGGTATCACAGAATATACGTGCTTTTCTTGAAGAACGTGGCGCACAGGTAGATCACGTTTTTCTCCCCTCCCACGACGAACTGAAAGAGATCATAGAGTCTTATGATTTGCTTGTTATGCGGGTAGACCCTTTTATTGATCAGGAAATTCTAGATGCAGCAAAAAATCTTAAGGCAATTACCGTGGCCGCCGTGGGTACCAACCATATTGATTTGGAATATGCTGAGAAGAAGGGGATTCGTGTAACCAACGCCCCCGGAATGAACAGCAATACAGTGGCTGAACTGACCGTCTCTAAAATGCTGGATTTAGCCCGTAATACGATTCCTGCAAATAATACGGTAAAAGAACAGCATTGCTGGAATAAATATGTTTGGACGGGCATTGAACTCAAGGGTAAAGTGTTGGGGATCATCGGACTGGGGAAAATAGGAACACGAGTAGTTGAACTGCTTCGTGGTTTCGATATGAAGGTAATTGCTTACGATCCCTTCCTGGAGGACAAAGAATTTGCTCGACGGGGCGCTAACAAGGTTACTCTTGAAGAACTCCTTGAAAAATCCGATGTAATTTCTTTGCATCTTCCACTCAACAATGAGACCCGAGGCATGATCTCTTATGCAGAATTCGATCGAATGAAAGAAGGCGCCATCCTTCTCAATATGGCGCGTGGAGGCATCATGGACGAAGACGCGGCGTATTCCAACCTGAAATCAGGAAAAATGCGCGGTATTGGAGTAGATGTAATGTCATGTGAGCTTGCGGGGGGCGCAATGAAGGGCGAATCGCATGTTGAATCTCCGTTGTTTGAGTTTGAAAACTTTATTGTCAGCCCTCATATTGCCGGGGGCGGTACCATCGATGGCCTGGATCTCCTTGGCGATTGCGTAATCGATCATATTTGTGAGATTTTTGGTTACCGGCGCTGACCATCAATTATTAAGGAAACGCGCCGCGGGAATTCTGTGGCGCGTTTCCAAATTTTACACTTTCTGTTTTTCCCCTACTCAGTGAAAATATGATATGATCAATATATAAATTTACGGACTAGCACGGTAAAGGAGACAAAGCTATGGATATTCGTTCTTTGATACAGTTTTTGCAGATTGCGAAGGACGGGAGCTATACCAAGGCGGCGGCTTCGCTTTATCTGGTGCAGCCCACCTTGAGCAAGACCATTCAAAATATGGAGCAGGAGTTAGGTGTACGGCTTTTTCAGAAGGACGGACAAAAAATTGAACTGACGGAATATGGCAAACGGCTTGTGGAAATTGCAACCCCGATTATCAATCAATTCCAACAAATTCCCACCTGGTTACACGATATCGAGGATTTGGCAAGCGGTTCTTTGAGCATCGGATCCACACCGATTTTGGCGGGACTCTATTTGGTCACATATATTACCGAGTTCTGTCGCCTCTATCCCCGGATTGAACTTAAATTAGTAGAACGGGGAACATATGAGATTAAGGATGCTGTTTTGCGGAGCGAATGCGACATTGGATTCTGTATGCTTTGTCCGGAGGTCAGGAATTGCAGCATGCTGGATGTAATTCCTCTCTTTCGTAAAGAAGTAGTGGTTATGATCCACAAGGATAATCCTCTGGGGGAAATGAAAAGCATTTCTATGAGAGATCTTCGGCATGAAAAATTCAATTTTTATGCCTCTGGTCATGCCATCAAGGATGAAATTTATCTGCGCTGTACCGAGGCGGGTTTTTCCCCTAATATCAACTTCGTCAGCGGTAATGCTGCTTTCCTGATTCGGCTTTCTGAAATGGGCAACGGAATCACTATTCTGCCCAAGCCTTTTCTTACCCAATATGATTATCAAAACCTCAGTGCCATCCCTTTCGAGCCCACTTTTCCCTGGGAATGCTGTCTAATTACCAAAAAAGGCCGCTACCAGCCCTTTGCCATCAGGCAGTTTATTGATCACATTGTCAAAGGATTTAAGACAGTCCATTAGCGAGCGCACATGCCATAATATACCTGCCGCGCCTTGCTTTCCCGTATCGCTGGAAAGAGCTTTTGCCGGGGCAAAAAACCAATTGTTCCGCTTGCGCTTCCTGTAAGAACGTTACTGATGAGAAGACATCTTACGGATACTGTGCTTTTACCTTATTGCAAGCGGTTGACGTTGTTTGCAGCGGTTTCTTTCGACAGCCGCATAAATGGAAATATTGAACTGTGTTTTCATGCGTGCTTTTGCTTAGGCGGTACTGTTTTTCAAGACTTTGAGTGGTTCTGCCAAGCTGATTTTCTGTTGCCGCATTTGAATCTTTTGTGATGGGTTCCGTTTGACGTTATCTGCATCATAGGCTATAATTTCCCTCCGATGGATGAGAAGCACATACAAGTTCCTGGAGAAACGATGGTATTCGTAAGCATGTAGAAGGGAGTTTTGAATTGTGAAAATTGTCAAAGTGGAAGCAATCCCTATGATGGCACCGGCTGACCAAAAAATTACGATGTCTCAGGCGTCCTTTGACACTTTTTTTACCACAATAGTTCGTTTAACAACTGATGATGGCATCGTGGGAATAGGCGAATGCATGGTGCGTACCGCGGCAGGACCTACGAAACATATCGTGGACGAAATGCTGGCACCTCTCATCATGGGGAGAGATCCTCTGGACGTGGAGGCGATTTGGGAGGATATGTTCCGCAGTGAGCGTCACCGCGGCCATGCGTCAGGGATGTTTGTAGAGGCCATGTCGGGAATAGATACGGCTCTGTGGGATATTATAGGCAAGTACCACCACATGCCGTTGGGAAAGTTGCTGGGTGGATATGACCGCAAACAAATTCCTGCTTACGCTTCTTCCATTATGTTAAATGATATTCCCCAAATGGTGGAAAGGGCGCAGGAACTTGTCTCATTGGGCTATCGCGCCATGAAAGTGAAAATTGGTACAGATTGCCGTCGTGATGTGGAAACCATGAAACAAATCCGCATGGCTGTCGGCGATGGCATCGATTTAATGGCTGATGCTAACTCTTATTACCGTTCTGTTCGAGACGCTGTATATGTGGGAAGGGGTCTGGAAGAGCTCTCGGTGCTTTGGCTTGAGGAGCCGGTGATGCCGGACAATGTCATGGGTTATCAGCAGATTTCCCAAACACTTGATATAGCTATTGCGGCAGGTGAAAGCAGTTTTACATCTTTGGATTTTTGCACATTATTTCAAAAAGAGTGTATTGCCATTGCACAGCCGGACGTTACCCGCTGTGGAGGAGTAACTGAGTCGCGGCGGATTGCGGAATTGGCAACGGTATTTAACAGGCAATATGCCCCGCATACAGGACTTTCTTCATCTGTATGTATTTTTGCAACCCTACAGCTGGCTGCTTGGGCGCCAAATTTTATTACATATGAATATGGACTTTTTGGAAACCCGTTACAACGTTTGACAACCAAACCGATACCTCCCGTTGTAAATGGTTTGTTGGAGGTCCCTCAAGAAGAAGGGATCGGATGTGAATTAGATGAAAGCTTTATCAAAAAATACCGTATTGATTGATCATCACTTTGGTGCCATCAAGAGTTGGACCTGTTGACAAAAAGAAAGGTGCATTCATGAGGGAAAGGTGATTTTTTGTTTCAGTGAAGTCAAATGATTTCTGTTTTCAAAAATTCATACCATTACTACCAGTGCAGGCGTGGGCGGTTATTTCAGCACCGGCACAACGGTTTCTGTAAAAACCGGTGAAAGCGCAGGCTTCACGATTACAGCAAACAAGGGCTATGTAATTGCCGATGTGCTGGTGGACGGCAAGAGCGTGGGCGCGGTCAGCAGCCACCCTTTACCAATGTAAGAGCAAACCACACCATCAGCGCCACCTTTAAGATAGAGGGTACGCATACCAATCCGCAGACCGGTGTGGAACTGAACACCACAGACCATTTCGAATATATGGCCGGTTACAGCAACGGCGCGTTTGGAGCGGACAACGATATCCCTCGTGCCGAGATTGCGGTTATGTTCTCGAGACTGCTCACAAGGTAGATGGAGGCGAACACGGCCTATCCCTCCGACTTTACCGACATCACAGGCTCGGAATGGTACGCTGACGCTGTTGGCTGCATGACGCAGCTCGGTATTGTTTCCGGCTGTTCCGATGGCACCTTTGGCGGCGACAAACTTATCACCAGAGCAGAGTTCGCCGTCATCATCTCCCGCTTTGATACGCTGCTTTGGGATGCGGAAAACACCTTTACCGATATTCCTGACAGGTATTGGGCAAAGAATTATATTGCATCGGTAGCCCTCCGGGGCTGGGCAAGCGGCTGCACGGACGGAATCTTCAGGCCGGAGATTTCCATCACCCGCGCGGAGGTTGTGATCATCGTAAACCGTATGCCGAACAGAATCTGTGACACGAATTTCATTGCTTCAAATGCAGGGGCAATCAAGCGGTTCTCTGATTTGAACACTGACCATTGGGCATACTGCCGGATTTGCGAAGCGCCCAACACCCATGATTATGAACGCGGGAATAACACCGAAATTTGGACTGCATTGCAGTAAATAGTTTACCGCCACATCAAAATGTAAGCCTATCAAACAAATGAACGGCGGTGAGAGCGATTTTGCCACCGTTCATTTGTTCGCAAGAACTTTGCAGAAAGCACAAGATCAAACGAATAACGAGGACACTGATGATTGCCGCTTTTGTCGTCCTGGTCCTGATGGTCGCAGTAACCGCCTGCTTCAACAGACATCAGCTTCGACTATATCAATCCGGAACCCAGCGGCGAGGAACTGACAGAATTTTTTGATACCGTCTCCCGCAAAAATGAGTTTGTCTTTGACGGACTGGAGTTTGGCCCCGGAGACAGGGTCCTGACACTCTCCACCTGTTCATATCGCTATGATATGCAAAACACCGGAAACCAACGCTTTGTGGTGATGGGAAAATTGCTGCCGGAAGGCGCTGCGGCTCTTCCATGCACCGTGACAGAGAATGAAAGGCCATAGTAGTTTAATGCTGGTGCAAATGATCCTTTTCGATATAATCCAGCTCAATCTTTGCCATAACAACAAACCCTCTAATAAGTTTATTTACAATTCATCAGTTATCGTCTGGCTGCAACGCTAAACAATATGATTTTTCTGTAAACATCCTTATTGGAGGGTGCTAAACGAAAGCGATTATTTTTTACCCATGTGCCGCCCTGTTTTTCGATAATTTCCCAATTCAGCACCAGGCGCCCATCGGTAAAGGGCGCGATCTCTTTGTCTTCCTGTACCACCGGGCCCAACAGTTCCACAACGGTCTCCTGGTAGATATTCTCCGGTTCCAGGCCGGGGATCAGCGGATTCGTAACCTCAGTTCCGGAGCTGCCCTGTTCGGCAAAGGATCCGTTGCAGTAGCTGACGGAATAGGTTTTATTCAAATCAAACTCGCTGCCGTCCTCGTTTGTCACCTTGACCAGATGTTTCCCGGAGGCGGCCCACGGGGCGTATTCCGCCTTCAACCCAGAGGCAACAAAGCAGGTGAAGGAGCGCTGCTGCGCGGGATCGTCCTCAAAGGAGTACCGCAAAATCTCCATGATCTGCGCCCCGGTCATGGTGGTCACCGCAAATTTATTGTAGCCCGGGTCTCCCCCGCTGAAGGTATTCAAACCAATGGTATTCAGCGCCGTATCTGTAATTTCGCCCTCATAGATCCGGGACACAGTGCCGCAGCTGGCTTTGCCCACCGAGATGATGCTCAGGTCGGTATCCGTCGCCCGCCGCAGGGCGTCGGCAAGATATAATCCGGTCTCCAGCCGTGAAAAATCTTTTGCGGCGGCGCCATATACCGCTTCCAGCGTTTCTTCCGCAGCGTCGTGGAGCAGCTGCTCCGGCACCTTGGCATCGCAGTCACGCATCACCTCTTCCGGCGTCTGGGTGCCCTTGGCGATGTTCCAGAAGCCCTGCCGGAACGTTTCGTAAAACGCTTTGGAATCGTCGATGCTGACATAATGAGTATCTGGAACCAAATGCCCTTTTTCTATGGTTGCCTCCGCATCTTTGGTAAAGTCATTGCTGACCATGGGCACATCCTTCACTTTGCAGGCCACCATGCCCATATCGCCAATAAATATCCCCCGGCAAAGCCGGGGGATATTTATTCCATCAGTTTACAAATCGGTGATACTGACCAGATCGATATCAGCCATCTGCTTTTTGGAAAGCAGGCAGTCCGCCAGAGCGTTTGCGGTATCGAGTGCGGTCAGGCAGACGATCGAGTGATCGACCGCGCGGCGGCGCAGCCGCACCGACTGGTTGGTTTTGGGATCGGCGCCCCCCTTGGAGGTCGAGATAACATAGTGGATCTTGCCTGAGTCGATCAGATCCATCACGTTCGGGGACGGTTCCTGCATCGGGCGCACCGAGTTGGTGGCAACCATCTGATTGTTGAGCGCCAGCGCAGTTCCGGGAGTGGCGTACAGCTCAAAGCCAAGCTTCTCAAACTTTTCAGCAATCTTCACCATTTCGGGCTTATCGGCGTCCTTGACGCTCATCAGCACGCCGCCGCGTTCCTCAAGCTTGTAGCCCGCCGCCACGAGACCCTTGAGAAGAGCTTCCTCAAAGGTTTTGGCGATGCCAAGCACCTCGCCGGTCGACTTCATCTCCGGGCCGAGCTGGGTATCGACGCCGGTCAGCTTCTCAAAGCTGAAAACGGGCACCTTCACCGCCACATACGGCGCATTGGGGTAAAGGCCGGTGCCATATCCGAGATCCCGGAGCTTCGCTCCCAGCATGATCTGGGTGGCGAGATCGACCATCGGAACCCCCGTCACCTTGCTGATATACGGCACGGTGCGCGAAGAACGCGGATTGACCTCGATGACATAGACCTCATCGTTATAGACGACATACTGGACGTTGACCATGCCGCTGACCTTGAGGGCGCGGGCCAGCTTCCCGGTATAGTCGATGATGGTATTCTTAATCCGCTCCGAGAGGGTGCGGCAGGGATAGACCGAAATCGAGTCGCCCGAGTGGATGCCCGCCCTCTCCACGTGCTCCATGATGCCGGGAATCAGGAAATCCTCGCCGTCTGAGATGGCGTCAACCTCCACCTCGGTGCCCATCATATACTTATCGATCAGCACCGGATTCTCAAGGGAGCCTCCGGCGGTGATGATACCCATATACTCAACCACCCGTTCGGCGTTCGGCGCGATGACCATATTCTGGCCGCCCAGCACATAGGAGGGCCGCAGCAGCACCGGATAGCCGAGGCTCTCGGCGGTTTTCACCGCCTCCTCGGTGGTCATGACGGTGTGGCCCGCCGGACGCGGGATGCCGCACTGCTCCAGAATCTCGTCAAAACGCTCGCGGTCCTCCGCCGCGTCAACCGAGTCGGCGCAGGTGCCGAGAATCCGCACGCCCTTGTCCGCGAGGTGGCGGGTCAGGCTGATGGCGGTCTGGCCGCCGAACTGCACCACGACGCCGTAGGGCTTCTCGGTGGCAAGGATGCTGTCCACGCTCTCGGGAGTCAGCGGGTCGAAATAGAGCCGGTCGCCGGTGTCAAAGTCGGTGGAAACCGTCTCGGGATTATTGTTGACGATGACCGCCTGATAGCCCGCCTCCTTGAGCGCCCAGACGCAGTGAACCGAGCAGTAGTCAAACTCGATGCCCTGGCCGATGCGGATCGGGCCGGAGCCGAAGACAATCACCGTTTTTTTGTCGGACGGATGGTGCCCGATGAACTCCGCCGCCTCGTTCTCATCGTCGTAGGTCGAGTAGAAATAGGGGGTCTCGGCGGGAAACTCAGCGGCGCAGGTATCGACCATCTTATAGACCGCCTCGCGGTGGAACGGCGCGGGATCAACGCCCGAAAGCTTCCGGATCGAGCTGTCGAGATAGCCGAATTTCTTGGCGCGCAGGTAGAGGATCTCGTCGAGCCTGCCGCTCTCGAGCTGCCGCTCGACGGCGGCGAGGTTGTGGAATTTGTAGAGGAACCAGCGGTCGATGCGGGTAATTCGGAAGATTTCTTCGACATCCTCGATGCCGCGGTAGAGCGCTTCATAGACGGCGAAGAGGCGGCTGTCATCCGGGGTGTTAACCCGCGTCATAATCTGCTCGTCGCTCTCCTGCATCATCTTGGGGGAACGCATCGAGGAGAGCTTCAGCTCGATCGACTGGGCGGCCTTCATAATGGCCTGCTCAAAATTGGTGCCGATGGCCATCACCTCGCCGGTCGCCTTCATCTGGGTGCCGAGCTTCTTTTCGCCGTAAACAAACTTGTCGAAGGGCCAGCGCGGATATTTGACGACAACATAATCAATCGCCGGCTCAAAGCAGGCGTAGGTGCAGCCGGTGACGGCATTGACAATCTCATCGAGGGTATAGCCGATCGCGATCTTGGTCGCAACCTTGGCAATCGGATAGCCGGTCGCCTTCGAGGCAAGGGCCGACGAGCGCGAGACGCGCGGGTTGACCTCGATGACGGCGTATTCGAAGCTGTTGGGATTCAGGGCGAACTGGCAGTTGCAGCCGCCCTCGACGCCGAGCGCGTCGACGATGCTGATCGAGGCGGTGCGCAACATCTGATATTCCTTGTCCGCGAGGGTGACGGCCGGAGCGATAACCACCGAATCGCCGGTATGGATGCCCACCGGATCGACGTTTTCCATCGAGCAGACGGTGATCAGGTTTCCCTTGCGGTCGCGGATGACCTCGAACTCGATCTCCTTCCAGCCGGAGACGCAGCGCTCGACGAGGATCTGGTGGATCGGGGAGTGGCGCAGGCCGTTCGCGGCAATTTCGCGCAGCTCGTCCACATCTCCGGCGATGCCGCCGCCGGTTCCGCCGAGGGTAAAGGCCGGGCGGACAATAACCGGGTAGCCGATCGTATCGGCAAAGGCCAGCGCATCGTCAAGCTCGGTGACCACCTTGGAGGGGATGCACGGCTGGTTGATCGACTCCATCGTGTCCTTGAAGAGCTGGCGGTCCTCCGCCTTATCGATCGTCTCGGGGTTTGCGCCGAGCAGTTTGACGTTGTGGCTTTCGAGAAAGCCGTCCTTCGCGAGCTGCATCGAAAGGGTCAGGCCGGTTTGTCCTCCGAGGGTGGACAGAACGCTGTCCGGTTTCTCAAGCTCGATGACCCGCTTGATCGTCTCGAGGGTCAGCGGCTCGATATAGATGCGGTCGGCCATCCGCTTGTCGGTCATGATGGTGGCAGGGTTGGAGTTGATCAGCACCACCTCGAGCCCCTCTTCCTTGAGGGCGCGGCAGGCCTGGGTGCCCGCGTAGTCGAATTCGGCTGCCTGTCCGATGACGATCGGGCCGGAACCGATCATCAGAACCTTTTTGATATCACTGCGAAGCGGCATCTTATTTGCCCTCCTTCTGCTTGTCGATCATCCTGAGGAACTTGTCAAAGAGGAACGAGGTGTCGGCCGGACCGGCACAGGCTTCGGGGTGAAACTGCACCGTAAAGACGGGCGCGTCGAGGTATTCAACTCCTTCGCAGGTCCTGTCGTTGGCGTTCACATGGCTGACCCGCGCAATCGCGGGGTCAAGCGAGTCGCCGAGCACCGCGTAGCCGTGGTTCTGCGTGGTGACAAAGGTGCGCCCCGTCTCAAAATCGATCACCGGCTGATTGCCTCCCCGGTGGCCGTAGCCGAGCTTTACCGTCTTTCCGCCGCGGGCGAGAGCCATCAGCTGATGCCCAAGGCAGACCCCCATGATGGGAATTCCGAGAGCCACGATATCCCGGAGATTTTCAATCACCTGCACATTTTCCCCGGGGTCTCCGGGGCCGTTCGAAAGAAGAATTCCATCGGGCTTCAGTTGGACAAGCTCCGCCGCCGTTGTACGGGCAGGGACGATGAGCACATCGCATCCGCGCGCGCGCAGGCTCTCGCGGATATTGCGCTTATAGCCGAAATCGAACAGCGCGACGCGGTATTTCCGGGGGCCGTGCGCCGGATAAAGGCGCTGCGCCGGGGTGCTGATCGTGTCAACCGCGTCGCGGATGACAAAGGCGCCCAGCTGCGCAAGAAGCTCCTCGCGATTCTCCGGGGTAATCGGCTCGGTGGTGATCACTCCGTTCATCACGCCGTGCTCCCGCAGGCGGCGGGTCAGCGCGCGGGTGTCGATGTCGAACAGCCCAATGGTGCCGTGGCGCTTGAGGAAGTTGTCGATCCGCTCGGTCGCGCGAAAATTGGAGGGGGAATCGCACCATTCGCGCACAATATAACCCTTCATATAAATGTCGTCCGACTCCACGTCGTCGTCGTTGGTGCCGTAGTTGCCGATCAGCGGAAAGGTCTGCACCGTAATCTGCCCGAAGTAGCTCGGATCGGTCAGCGTTTCCTGACAGCCGGTCATTCCGGTGGTAAAGACCACCTCGCCGATCGCCGTTCCCTTGGCGCCGAAGCTCCGCCCTTCATAGGTGGTGCCATCCGCGAGCATCAGCCATGCATGGTCCGCATTGTAGATAGACATGGTACTCCTCCTTAAGCTCCGCGATTCACATCGCCCTGTTTGTATATTTAGTCACTATATTCAAAATTATATTCATTCTTGCCGCATGGCCCGCCCGCCTGCTTCCGCTGGGCGGGCAAGCTGTTCGGCAGTCCCCGCCTCTTGGAAAAACGCGGTGTTTCAGTACGCTTTCATGTTATTATACCCGAATAAATGTCGGATGTAAAGGGGAAGATTCAGCTTTTCCATCCCGCACAAGAAATGGCAAAAAAGTGCGTCCAAAGCGTAAATTTTTCACAAGCGGCCATGAAAAAGGGAACGACTTGTCGTTCCCTTTTATGAATAATTATTCTGTTCTTGACGGCATGGGGCGCATCGTGGGGAACAGCAAAACATCCCGAATCGACGCACTGTCGGTCAGGAGCATCACAAAGCGGTCCACGCCGATGCCAAGCCCGCCGGTGGGCGGCATGCCGTATTCCATGGCGGTAAGGTAGTCCTCGTCCACATCGCAGGCCTCGTCGTCGCCCAGCGCCTTCTGGCGGGCCTGCTCCTCAAAGCGGCCGCGCTGGTCGATGGGATCGTTAAGCTCGGAAAAGGCGTTGGCATACTCGCGCCCGATGATAAACAGCTCAAACCGTTCGGTGTAATCGGGCTTTTCGGGCATCCGCTTGGCGAGCGGCGAAATTTCCACCGGATATTCGGTGACAAAGGTCGGCTGGATGATGTTTTTCTCCGCGAATTCATCGAAGAATGCCTCGAGAATCTTCCCGATGCCGAACCGCTCCTCAATCTCGACATGATGCTCCTTCGCGGCGGCCCGCGCCTGCTCGACGGTGGTGATTTCCGAGAAATCCACGCCGGAATAGCGCTTGACGATCTCGGTCATCGTGACCCGCTCGAAGGGCTTGTCCAGATCCAGCTCTACCCCGCCGTAGCTGATTTTCCCGGTGCCCAGCACCTTGGCGCAGACGGTGTGGAAGAGATCCTCAACGAGATCCATGACGCCGTACAGGTCGGTGTACGCCTCATAGAGCTCCAGCAGGGTGAATTCGGGGTTGTGGCGGGTATCGATTCCCTCGTTGCGGAAGACGCGGCCGATTTCATAGACCTTGTCGAAGCCGCCGACGATCAGCCGCTTGAGGTGCAGCTCCAGCGCAATGCGCATATACATATCAATATCCAGCGCATTGTGATGGGTAATGAACGGCTTGGCGGCCGCGCCGCCCGCGATGGCGTGCAGCACCGGGGTCTCAACCTCAAGATAGCCGCGGCCGTCAAGAAAGCTGCGGATCTCCCGAATGATCTGAGACCGCTTGACAAAGGTTTCCTTGACCTCGGGGCTGGTAATCAGATCGACGTAGCGCTGGCGATAGCGCAGCTCGGTATCCTTCAGGCCGTGCCACTTGTCGGGCAACGGAAGCAGCGCTTTGGAAAGCAGGCGGATTTCCTTGGCATGAACCGAAATTTCCCCCTTGCGGGTGCGGAAGACAAAGCCCTCAACCCCGATGATATCGCCGATATCCCAGGTGTTGAACGCCGCGTAGGCCTCCTCGCCCACATCGTTGATCCGGATATAGATCTGCATCCGGCCGCTCGCGTCCCGCAGATCGATGAAGCTGGCCTTGCCCATGTTGCGCCAGGTCATGATCCGCCCGGCAATGCGGACGGTCTGGTTCTCCATCTCATCAAAGCGGCCGGCAATCTCCCTGGCGCAGGAGGTCCTTTCATATTTGGTGATCTCAAAGGGGTTCTTCCCCTCGGCGCGCAGGGAATCGAGCTTTTCGCGCCGGATCCGCGCGAGCTCCGAGAGGTCCTGCTGCGTCTGCTCGGGGGTGGACTGATCCACACCGGATAGCTGCTGTTCGCTCATACTGATAACGTCCTCCTCGCTTTGGGGGTCTTGATTTTCCCGCTCTCTCAGAAAAATGCGGGTAAGCTACCCGCATTTTTCACACTTCTCACTTGCCGATTTCGATGATCTTCATCTGATAGGTCTGCCCGTTGGGGGTCTTGATATCGACGACCTCTCCCACCGCATGACCCATGATCGCCTGCCCCACCGGAGAATCGGCCGTAACAACATTGTCGTCGTCGCCGCCGGTGCCGCTGCTTGCAATCCGGTACTCGGTTTTGTCGTCAAACTCCATATCCAGGAGAATCACCTTGGTTCCGACCGCCACTGTATCGGTTGAGACATGCTCCACGATCTGAACGTTCTTGAGGCGCTCCTCCAAACGGCTGATTCTCGCCTCAATGCGGGCCTGGTCGTTCTTCGCTTCATCATACTCGCTGTTCTCGGAAAGGTCGCCGAATCCGCGTGCCACACGGATTTTTTCCGAAATATCGTTGCGCTCGACCGTTTTCAAATGCTCCAGCTCATCACGAAGCTGTTGATACTCTTCGCGGGTCATTTCATCGATCGGCGTTTTCACTTTCGACAACTCGTTCTCCTCCTTTGGTAGGATTGCATTAAATGATATTATACCCAGAAGCCGCGCGGGATGTCAAGAGCAAATCCCCCCATTTCACGCTGTTTTTCACGAAAAAAGAGGGAGGGCGGAACCCCCCTCCCGTTCTGTTCCATCCTATGCGGCCAAGCCCCCGATTATGCCTGCGGCGAATCAGGCAAATTTCGGACGAGCGGACATAGGCCCAGCGAAAATCCCTCCCGGGTAGCCCGCATGATCGAGGAGGCAAGCTGCTCCGGCGGCAGCCTCATCCCCTCGGAAAGCCACTGCTCCACCACATTGATAAAGCCGGAAACCAGGAAGGTCGCCAAAAAACGCTCCACCGTGTTCAGCCCGGCCTCCCTGCGGATGCCGCAGTAGGCAAGCACCTGCATTTCCAGCCGCCGCAGAAGGCTGCGGTCCCCGTTTGGGCCGAAAAGAATTCCGCAGAGCTCAGCGCGGTCCGCGACAAACCTGAGAATCCGGCAATACAGCCGTTCGAGCGCGGCTTCATTCTCGGGCGGAGGCTCCTGCCCGAGCGCGGCGGTGAATTCTCCGAAAAGCTCCTGCTCCATCTGGCGAAGCATATCATAAATGTCCCGGTAATGCCGGTAAAAGGTGGCACGGTTGACGTCCGACCGCTCAGTGAGTTCCTTGACGGTGATCTCATTGACCGGCTTTTCCGCCAGCAGTTCCACCAAAGCCATCGACAAAAACCGTTTCGTCCTTTTGATCCGGCGGTCCTCCATCCGTTCCCCCTCCATACTGTCCTGAAATTGTCACAAAAAGCGATATTATTATCAATATTATTATAAGATACCCCTGTTGCAAATACAACTGACGAACCCGCTAAAAGTATCACACTTTGATTGCAATATTGTAAAAATTTTATTTTGTTACCCGTTCCGAAGAAAAAGCGGTCCGAATGCATCAATGTCCGACGCCGTTTTCAGCGTCGGACATTGATGCCGCCTTTCACCGGGAAAGGACCGAAAGCTTGACGTTCTCGACGTAAAAATCCCGAACATCCTCCTCTTCAAGCAGCCGCAGGATGTCCTGCGCTCCGCCGTGGACCAGCGCCCCGTAAATTCCGATCCCGTTCTGATCGATATACTCGAGCGCCTCCTGATAGTATCCCGGGGAAATTCCGTTGACATCGGCCATCGCCTCGAGAAATCCGGGCCGGCCGGAAAGGTAGCGCAGCAGAGAGCGGAAATGCTCTTCCCAGACCGCCGGTCGGTTCTCCTCCATCTCGCCGTCGTGCAGAGCCAGCTCAAAGCACGGGAACTCCTCCTCCGGCGCATTTTCAAAAACCAACCCCGCGCCGGACGGCTCAAAGCCAAGGGTGCCGGGCTGATAGCCATCCCGGGCGGCAACCGCGGCATAGGCAAAGTAGAGGTCCGGCACCTTCTCTCCGTACCGCTCAAGGAGAACGTCAAATTCCTCCAGGCTCAGATCATGGCCGAAGGTGACATAGACCGCCGCGCGGCTGGAAGGGGGCAGCGCGGCGAGCGCCTCGCGGCAATCGGCAAGGGTATCCGGGTCCGCTTCGGTGTGCTCCACCCCGTTTTCATCCACCCACACGATCAATCCCTGACGGTAGCCAAAGGCATTCGCAATGGGGAACCGCCAATATTCGTTGGCGGTGCGTCCGCCGCTTCCCACCGTCTTTCCCCTCACCAACCGGTCAAAGGAGCTCAGATCCCGCCCCCAAAACAGATCGTTTTGCCGAATCCGCAGATCGTAGCTGCCCGGGCCGCTGCGGACCGCCTCGGCATAGCTGGCGGTATATCCGGGGGAGTGCAGCTCGGTGAAGGCCGCCATATCGAGCAGAAACTGCCCGTCCCCGCCGTACCGGGCCTCGATTCCCTTGTTGGGATTATAATAGGAAAGGTCGCAGAACAGCACCGCCGCCGCGGCAATCAGGAAGACCGCCAGCACCGCGAGACAGGCGCTGCCCAGCAGCCGGAGCCGCACCCGTCTGGAAATCCGCCCTGTCTCAGGGGAGGGCGACGGCTCCTGATCCGAAAACTGTTCGTCGAACCGCTCGGCAAGATAATCGGCAATCGCCTCATGCTTCTCGATTTCGGCCTTGACCGCCGCCTCGCATTCGGGGTCGGCGCGCCCCTCCTTTACCTGCTCCAGCATTTCGCGAAAGCTCATGCCCAGTCCTCCTCCAATCGTTTTTTCAGCCTTGACCGCGCGCGGGTCAGGCCTGTTTTGACCGCTCCCGGACTTTTTCCGGTCAGCCGGGAAATTTCCGCCACCGGACACCGCTCAAAATAAAAAAGAAGCAAAAGCTCCCGGTCCCCGGGGGAGAGGAGAAGAATCTCCCGGTAGAGCAGGCGGCGCCGCTCGTCGCGGATCAGCTGTTCCAGCACACCCGGCGCGGGATCGGGATACTCCTCGGGAACGGTCCGGTCCCCCGCCCTCTTTCTGCGGCGAAGCAGGTCATAAAAAAGATTTTTGCAGACCCGCAGCAGCCAGCAGCGGACCGAGGACGCATCCGCCTCGAGCGACAGCAGCGCCCGGTAGAAGGTTTCCGCGGTCAGCTCGTCCGCCAGCACCGGGTCCCGGCAGAGGGAAAGGGCGTAAAGATAAAGATCCTGACGATAAGCGCGATAGCTCTCCTCCAGCGCATCCTGCTTCACCGGCCTTCCCTCCCTCTGTTCTAAAAACGTTTTCCCGGCCAAAAGGTTACACCTCCTTTGCGGGTCGGCGCGGGAAAATTTGATTCCCTGATGCAGAAGACGCGGGAAAAAGTCCCGCCGCAAAGAAGGACTTTTGGCCAAATTTCCGTCCTTTCAAAAAGCGGTTCACCCCGCGGCCGGCGGCGGACGTTTTGAAGCGGGCTGCGGCAAAAGGCCGGCGCGCCATCCCGCGCCCACAAAAAAGGCGCGCGGAACAATTCCACGCGCCTTTTTCAGGGGAAAGTTCTTCTTCCGCATTCGCGCCCTCGGCCGGACGCCCCCCGGCGGTCAGGCCGATTCGGCGAGACAGAGCGGCCGCAGCAGACGGTCAAAATCCACTGTTCCCGCAAAGGACGCATAGGAAAAGACCAGAAGGCATCCCGCCTCAATGGCGCTGTAGAGCTCAATGCCATGGTTGACTCCCCGCGCGTTCAAATCGCAGACAAAGCGGCGCTTTGCCTCCAGCCTGCCGAGCAGGGCTTCGCTTTCTTCCGGCAGCTTCTCCCAAACAAAATCGAGCTGCTCCAGCAGCTCCCGACGGCGCCGGGCATAGCGGGAAAGCTGATGCTCGTGCCGCATATGCCGCACCAGATTTTTGGGGTAGTCATCTCCATGGGCATAGCAGCAGAAATCGGCGTAATAATGGCAGAGCACCCCCAGGCGGTAGCTTCTCCGCCACACGCCGCAGTCATCCCCCGCGGCTTCCATCGTGCGGGCCAGCTTTTGGTTGACCATCCCGAGGCGGAATTTGGCCCGGTGGGAACGAAACGCCTGGGTCGGCGCAATATCGGGGGCAATATTGCCCCAGTAGAAAGCAGCGCGGGCAAGAAGGCCGGGGTCCACTCTGGAGACAGCGTCATAGACCACCGACGCGATCAGCATATGATTGGCAGGATTCATGACAGGAAACACTCCTTCCGAAAAGGCTCAGACGGCCGCCGGATATGGGAACGCTTTCTCCGAATCCGGCCAACAAAGCACAGTATAGCACAGCCGGACGCAAATTGCTCGGCTTTTCGAAAGATTCATAAACTTTCCACAGGTTCAAGGCAGTTTTTTCTGATTTACGCAGCTTCTCCATCATATTGCTCTGCTTTTGCAAAAATTGAATTTTTTCATATCAATATTTAAAATATTGAATATTTTTCATCGATTTTTTTAATTTCCCGCACTATACTGTCATTATGACGGCACACCCCGGCGCACCGGATGGGAGGAAGAATATGAAGCCATTGAAACAAGGTCTGGGTATCCTGCTGCTCTGCTGGGCCACCTATGTAACCGCTTATCTCTGCCGCGTCAACATTTCGGCGGCGCTGACCAAGATGTCGGCGGGCCTCGGTGTCTCGATGGAATACCTCGGGATGGCCAGCTCGATCTACTTCATCACCTATGCGGCCGGACAGCTTCTCAACGGCTTTCTGGGAGACCGGGTAAGGCCCTACCGCTTCCTTTTGACCGCCGTCGCCGCGGCCGGAGCGGCCAACCTTGCAGCGGGAACCGTTTCCAACGGCGCCGCCTTTCTCCTGATCTGGGGGATCAACGGTTATATCCAGTCGATGTTCTGGGGATCTCTGCTCCGGCTGCTTTCCTTCCACATTCCGGCCGAGCATCACAAAACCGTCTCCACGGTGATGTCCACCGCATCGGTCACCGGCTACATCCTTTCCTGGAGCATTCTTGGAAAAGCCTTTGCCGGCCTGTCCTGGAAGGCCTATTTCATTGTGCCTGGCTTCTGTGCCCTGCTGCTGATCCCCTGCTGGCTGCTGACCGCGCGCAGGCACCCGATGGAGCAGATGCTCCGCGAGCGCCGGGACACCCCGCCCGTCGGGCGGGCTGTCCGGGAGCTCTTCGAGGATCGGATGTACTTTATCTGCCTGCTTTGCTGCGCGATCGGCGCGATTCAGGAAGGCGCGGTATTCTGGCTACCGGTCATCTTTTCGCGCGATCTGGGTCTGAACGCCGACTCCTCCCTTCTGCTGCTGATGGTGATCCCTTTTTCCAAGCTGCTCGGCGTTTTTCTTGCCCGCTGGCTGCTCGGTCGGCACCATGAAAACGCCCGGCGTTCCATGCTGGCGATGCTGGCGCTGGTTTCGGCCATCGCGGTGCTGCTGGTGCTGACCTCGCGGCTTTCCGCCCTGCTGACCGTCCTGCTGATCGGGCTGCTGATCCTCGCGGTCAACGGCAGCAACTGGATCATCATCTCCTACCTTCCGCTGTCTTTTTCGGAGCGGAATATGGTCTCCACCCTCGTGGGGATTCTCGATTTCTCGATCTATGTCGGCGCGGCGGTCTCCTCCCCGCTGACCGGCATTGTCCTTGCCCGCTATGGGTGGCCCGCGGTTCCGGTGATCTGGCTCGGGCTGACCGCCGTAAGCGTTCTGCTGGCTCTGACCGGAGCAGGCGGATGCCTTTTGAGGAAGGGGAAGCGAATCCATGAACGCGCTTAATCTGATCAAGCAGCGGTTTCCCGGCATGTCATCCGCCGAGAAACGGATTGCGGATGTCATCCTGCGGGACCCCAAGGCCGCTACCGGCATGACGGTCAACTTCCTCGCCGCGGCCGCGGGGGTTTCGGCGGGGACAGTGGTGAATTTTGCAAATTCTCTCGGCCTCGCCGGCTTCACCGCCCTGAAGATCAACCTTGCACAAAATCTTGAGGGCTTTACCGGCTTTTCCTTCGACGACGTCGAGGCCACCGACAGTCCCAAGACCGCCCTGCATAAGATGGCGGAAAATGCCTGCGCCTCCTTCCGCGACACCCTGACGATGATCGACGAAAAGACGCTTGCAGCGGCCGCCCGCCTCCTGATGGAGGCCAAAAAAATCGAGCTTTACGGGGCGGCCAATTCGGCCCTGGTGGCCGAGGACGCCTATCAGCACCTGATGAGGATCGGCCTTCCGGTTTATGCGGTGACCGATCCGCTGGTCAGCAGGATCTCCGCTTCCCATCTGGGACCGGGATGCCTCGCGGTGGGAATTTCCCACTGGGGCAGGTCCCGCTCAACCATCGAGGCCATGCGGACAGCCAAGTCGCGCGGCGCAGCCACCCTCTGTATCACCAGCTATCCGGACAGTCCTCTTCACAAGCTCTCGGACGTCGGTCTGGTCATCGTCTCAAGCGAGGTCGGCCAGCGGCGCGAGGCATGGGTTTCCCGCCTGACCCACCTTCTGGTGCTCGATGGGCTCTGCGCTTACATCGGCGCCCAGCGCGGGGTCAGCTCGATCGAGATGATGGATGAGGCGAGCCTCCTGATCGGCAGCCAGCAGGAAGGTTCCGGCCTTTGAGATTTCCCGAGGCGCAAAACAGGCCGCACCCGCCCATTGATCATCCACCGGCCTTGGCCCCCGCCCGGTATTGGCCTATCAGGGCTTCCGCCGGCAGACGGACACATCAAGAATGCCTTCTTCCGTGTCAGCTGTCCCGCCGCCCGGAGACAGACGGCGTTCTTTTCCAACCCGGCCTTTGCCCATTGTTTCACTCATTTTTCATCATCCCGCTTTGCCCGGCGCCCGCGGTAAATGGTTCTGCACACCTTTTTCCTCGGTAGAACCATGGGTTCCAAAACCCAAAGGTGTATGGCAGAATTTCGCCCATTTTTGATATGCCGCCGCACCCGGCGCTTGGGGCAAACGGCTCTGCGCGTTGTCTCACCAGCAGGGCTGGAGAAATTTCAAACTGAAAAGGCGCGAAAAAAGGCGCGCGGTGGAATTTTTCCAATTTCGACTCGCCCGGCGCCCACGAAAAACGGCTCTACACATCATCTCCCCCAGCGGGGCCGGAGAATTTCCGAACTGAAAAGGCGCGAAAAAGGCGTGCGGCGGAATTTCGCCCATTTTTGAGATACCGTCATACCCGGTGCTTGGGGCAACCGGTTTTGCGCGGCTTTTTCCCCGGCGGAACCGTAAATTTGCGAAGTCGACACAAAAGCCCTGCGAGGAAGCAGCTTCTTCCTCGCAGGGCTTTTATCAGCATGTTCCAATCCACCCGCAGAGACGCGGCGGCTCCTTCGCCTTAACGTTCAGTCGAGCCGTTCAATCTGAAAGGTGACACATTCCCCGCAGTCCGGGCACTGCACCGGCGTGGGTTTGACCGAACCGCCGCGCCGCGCAGCGTAGGCAAAGGGATAAATCGCATTGAGTGCGACCATGCAAAGCGCCGCACTCTTTTCGGTGTCGATAAAGGCGCCGTCAAAGAAAATTTCATCGCCCGCCTTGTACCGGGGGCATTCGCTTGAAAGAACCGTAGCTTTTACCTTATGATCCTCCATGATTGCATCCTCCCGACATGATTGCCGCCTGCGGCAGCGTTTTTTTCAGTATAGCATATCCTGTGCGGCGCGGGAAGGGGCCTGCGAAAACTTTTGTCCTCCTCCGTCAAAGGGGGCAGACAAGCTGATAGACAAACACGATCACGGGCATCGTCAGGATGCAGACAAGGGTGGCAAGGACACTGACCACGCTGGCATACTCCGCATCCGCGCCGCAGAGCTGGGCCATCTGGGTTACGGTGGCCGCGGGCGGGGTGATGCATGCCAGCAGGCTGATCAGCAGAATAACGGCGCCGCCGCGCACCGGGAAAATCCTGTTGAGCAGAATCATCAGGCCGGTGCAGAGCAGCGGCATCACCGCCATTCGCAGCAGGACGATCCGGTAGACGCGCCGCGCCGCGAAAATTTGGCGCAGATTCATGCGGCCGATCAGCATCCCGGCAATCAGCATTCCAAGCGGCCCCGCCATTCCCCCCACCGAAGCGAGGGCGGTGTCGACAATCCCGGGGAGGCGCACCCCGGTAACAAAGAGAAGCAGCCCGCCAATGATGGCGATGACGCTGGGATTGCGCAGCACCCGCAGCAAATTGACCCGCCTCTGCGGAAGGAGCAGGAGAGAAAGATGGGTCCACACCAGAACAATCTGCACCGACATGTAGGCGCCGGCATAGATCAGCCACTCCTCCCCGAGCACCGCGGCGACAATGGGAACGATCAGATTTCCCGCATTGGTATAGATCACCAGCGCCTCCTCCAGCTTGCTGAGGCCCAGCGGCCCCTTCAGCAGACGCGTCCCGCCGATCAAAAGGATATGCGCCGCGACCGCCGCACCCAGCGCCAGCAGAAGCCCCGAACGCACCTCGGGGGTGTTCTCCATCTGAAAGGACCGGAGCATAACGCATGGCACCGACAGATAGAGGCAGACAATCGAGAGCCCCCGGCTCTCCTCCGGTGCGAGCAGCGAGCTTCTCACCAGAAGAAAGCCCGCTGCCAGAATCAAAAACAGATTGGCGATCTGTTTGACCAGTAAAAGACTTACCATTTTCCGCACTTCCCCAAGAAGATTTTCTGACCGTATTATTATAGCATGGCTGTCCGGCTTTGCCCAGCGTGGTTTTCCTACGGATGCGCATCGTCCGCGATCCGTCGTTTTATCCGGCAGCAGCGGGAAAGCGCTTCTTCAATTTGTTCAATTTGTCTCCCCCTATCTTCCCTTTTTTCGATCAACCTCACGATTCTTTCATGCAGTCCGACTTTCTCCTTCCAAACAGATGACAAAAGAAGAAAATTTTGCTACACTTGTTTCTATTGGCTGGGCCGCAATAACTGCAAAGGGGATAATTAGGATGGAGCTGCTCAAGCAACGAATCCGCCGGGACGGGCAGGTAATGGCCGGAAACGTCCTGAAGGTTGACAGCTTTCTCAACCACCAGATGGACATCAGGCTTTTCGGTGAAATCGGCAAGGAATTCCGCCGGCGCTTCGAGGGGTGCGGAATCAACAAAATTCTGACCATCGAGGCCTCCGGCATCGGGATCGCCTGCATCGCCGCACAGTATTTTGATGATGCACCGGTTGTCTTTGCCAAGAAAAACCCCACCAAGAACATTGCCGGCGAGGTCTACACCAGCAAGGTGGAATCCTTTACGCACGGCAGAGTTTATAACGTCATCGTTTCCAAGCGTTTTCTCGGCCCGGAGGACCGGGTGCTGATCATCGACGATTTTCTCGCCAACGGCTGCGCCCTGATGGGGCTGATCGATATCGTCCGCGCGTCGGGCGCCGAACTTGCCGGAGCCGGAATCGTCATTGAAAAGGGATTTCAGGAGGGCGGCAGAATCATCCGCGGGATGGGCGTCCGGCTTGAATCGCTCGCCATCGTCGAATCGATGAGCGAGGAGGGCGGAGTCGTTTTTCGCGGCTGACCGCGTTTTCGATTGGTTGCGCGCGGCCTTTCGCCGCTGGCAATAGAAGAGAGGAACTTTTAAAAAACAGGAGGTAATTGATCCCATGAAGCGTAAACTTGCGTTACTCCTTGCGGCCGCCATGATGCTGCTGAGTGCCTGCGGCGGTGCGTCGTCGAGCGCTGCTCCCGCTTCGAGCGAGACCCCGGCTCCCGCCTCGAGCGAAGCTGCTCCTGCCTCGAGCGAAGCCGTCTCCAGCGAGGCCGCCGGACTCTTTGCCCCGGTTTCGAAGGACGAAATCAAGATCGGCGTCATCCACATCTCCGACCCGGCCGAAGGCTCCGGCTACACCTACACCCATGATCAGGGCATCGTCGGGATGCAGCAGAATCTCGGCCTGCGCGACGACCAGATCATCCGCAAGATCAAGGTCGCGGACGACGACGCCACCGCCATTGAAACCGCGATGCTCGAATGCATTGAGGAAGGATGCAACATCATCTTCGCCACCAGCTGGGGTTATATGGACACCTGCGAGGCGCTGGCCGAAGAGTATCCCGATGTCATCTTCTCTCATGGCACCGGCTACAAATCCAACGGCTCGAACTTCAACAACTATTTCGGCCGCATCTATCAGGCCAGATATCTCTCCGGCATCGCCGCCGGCCTCAAGACCGAGAGCAACAAGATCGGCTATGTCGCTGCCTGGGGTCCCGAAAACGGTGAGGTCACCAGCGGCTGTGATGCCTTTGCCATGGGCGCCTATTCGGTCAATCCCGACTGCCAGGTGATTGTCAAGACCACCAACAGCTGGTTTGATCCCGAGGGCGAAAAGCAGGCTGCCGAGGCGCTGATTGCCGAGGGCTGCGACGTGATCGGCCAGCACTGCGATACCCCCAATCCCCAGCTTGCCGCCGAAGAAGCCGGCGTCTGGGGCGTGGGCTACAACTCCGATATGCGTAAGGACGCTCCCAAAGCGGTGCTCACCAGCGCGGTCTGGAACTGGTCGGCTTACTACACCTGGGCGGTTGAGAATGTCATCAACGGCACCTGGACCGGCGAAAACTACTACGGCGGCCTCGCCGAGGGCTTTGTCGATATCACCGAGCTTTCGGACCTCTGCGCGGACGGAACCGCCGAAGCGATTGAGGAAGCCCGCAAAAAGATCGTTTCCGGAGAATGGGATGTCTTTGAGGGTGAAATCGAGGCCAACGACGGCCAGATGCACACCAGCGAGTATTACAGCGATGTAAACTGGTACTTCAAGAATATCGTGGTCAAGTAAGCACATCGTTTCCCGGGCGGGGCGGCGGAAGTATCCGCCGCCCCGCCTTTCTGCCGGCAGCACGACCGCCCCGCCCGGAAATCCGGGCGGGGCGGTCGTGCTTGTTCCGTCGGGCGGAGAGCCTTATGACAAAGTGAAGAGGATTACGAAATCAGGTCGCTCTCCGGATGTCTTAGGCAATCGCGCCGGTGGAGGGGTTGGTGGGCTCAACAGGAGTCACAACGACATCCTCGTTGGTGTTGTCCGAAGCGCCCAGATCAAGCTCCATGTCCGAGACAACGTAGCTGCCGAGAGTGCGGGTGCGGAAGTAGAAGCCCTCGTCGCTGTCGTCATACTCAGCGCCGGCAACCTCGGCGAGAGTGCCGTCGTCCTTGATCTCATAGAGGAACAGGGTGGCGTCATCCTCAGCGGAGAGGAAGAACTCGCCGGTGCGGTTGAACTTGGCGCCGTTGCCGTTCCAGAAGTTCAGGTCGGCAAGCGGGTAGCGGGCGGCGACATTGGAGTTGAACTTGGTGTCGAAGTAAAGGAGGGTCTTGCCCTGGCCGGAAACATCGACGGTAAAGGTGCTGCCATCCTCGAAGCCGAGCTCAACCTCGTCGTCATAATCGAACTTCAGCGAGTAGTACTTCTCGGCCTCGATCTCATCGAGGTCGCCCTGGACAACGAAGTCTTTGCCGCTGTCGAGGTAGGAGTTGGCCCAGTTGACATTCAGGGAGATGTCGAGGTCCAGATCCTTGACCTTGGGGCTCTTGGTCTTGTTGAGGGTCATGGTGCCGATGATGTCGGCGTCGGAAGTCGAGGTCGAAGACTCGGTGGTCAGGGCGATCATGTAGTAGTACTTGTTCGCCTCGGTGATCAGAGACTCGCCGATGGTGTTGGTGACCTTCTTCTTGGTGACCGAAACGCCCTTGACGAGCTTCTCGCCCTCTTCCCACTTGGACTTGATCTTGAGACCGTCGACCGAATCGGAATCGGTGATGCCGCGGCCGTTGTGGTCGGCCAGGACATAATAGGCGGTGTCGCCATACTCGATGGCGTCAACGGTCAGAGCTTTGTCGTCGTTCACGTCGTAGGCGAAGGGGCCGTACGCGTCATAGACGCCGGGAATGTGGTTGCCGCTCTTGTCGGTGTAGTCGGTCTCAACGTTGGTCGCAGAGGTGCGGACCCAGCCGGGCTGCTGCGCGGCGAGGGCGGTGGCGGCCATGCTCATCACCATGGCACCCGCCATCACGGTGGATACAAACTTTTTCATGTTCAGGGATCCTCCTTAAAATGTTTGTTGGTCTCAGTTCCAATTCGCGGGGCTCTCCTTCCCTTGACCTGGACTGTACCTGAAGTATATCATGGCATTTTCAAAATGTCAAGCTATTTTTAAATTATTTTGTAACTTAAATGTTAATATTAAATAATATAATTACATTTAGATTACAAAATTCAAATTACATTAGTCTGTCAAATGCCATAACGCTAAATCAGTGATCATAAATTACAAATTTAATTCATAGAAAAAGAAGGAAATTTTCTTCTCTGTTTCGTTCTGCCTTTTGAATTTACCGGTTGTAATATTTATCTGCCGTTGGGCGTGAATAACGCGCGGAGCATGAACCATCCCGGTAAAACGGATAATAGCAAAAATACCCCATGCAGAAAATGGCCGCACAGGGCTATTTCCATTATAGAAAAGGGAAAAGCTTTTTAATCAAAGTCTATTGCAGCAAATGAGAGAGGATAGATTGCTCTCGCCTGGTGCTTTGAACCGCCTTTGTTCCCTGCTGCACTGTCAACCGGGCGATATGCCAGAGTGGGTCCCGGATGATGAAGCGGCGGCAAAGGATAAAGAAAAAGGCAGTATCCAACCAACTTAATGTTTAGATACTGCCTAACCTGACTTGATGTGTTTGTTTTGATTTGCGGTTAAAGACCGGAATCACTTGTATGCTTGCATCGTCGGCCCGTTCCAATATTGTATTGACCGCGCGGCGCGTGATCGCGGTATCTTCTTTAACCTGTGCCAGATCGGCTTCAATCTTGTTCAGCCGTTCATCAACTTTGTCCAACCGCTCATTTACTGGCTTTAGCTCTAGTTTGATCAGATCGGTCATAGCTTGCAGCATTTCTTTGTCCGTCATATGTATCACCTTTCGTTATTTGTAGCATGGTGGGAGTGATAAAGCAATGCACATCCTTTCTGTGAGCGAGAGAAAATCCCGCAGCAATTGATTTTCCATCTTCAACCGTTTGTTTTCCTTCTGGTAATCTTCGAGCTTCGAGTGTTCGTATTTTCCGGGGCCTGCCCTTAGGCAAAAGTGCAATTTGCCACAGCTTTGTTTCAGGTCGAAGTCCGCACCAACCCTGAATTACATAACGGCTGATCCCGTATTTACGGCTTACTTCACGCTGACTTTTTCCCGCCCCGATCTCTTTTCGAACTTGTTCCTTCATCTCTCCACTATAGTGAACCTTTCCTTTTTCCCGCACATAACAACACCCCCTGATGCAGTTCTATTTTCCTACATCAGGGGGCTTTTTGTCTATTGTCCGTTTTTGCCGGATCTGTTCATGGGCAGGATGCTTTTTCCGTTTTATCACCGGTCGCCCGTCCGCGCGGGCATTTTTCCGGAAGGTGCGCTACTTGGCGGGGAATCCGATAAACGCGACAAAGACCAGATCTTCTTTGCCGTTGTTGAGAACACCGTGGGTTTCGCCTTCCGGACAGTAGGTGACGTCTCCCGGCCCGATGGTGACTTCGACGCCGTTGTTGTTATAAAGTCCGCTGCCCGAAAGGAGATAGTAGACCTCAAACTCCTTGTGGTGGGTATGGTCCGCGATCGCTCCGCCGGGCGGGACGGTAATCACCCCCAGCAGCCGGCCGCAGCCGCAGAGCTGCTCCACCGAAACCATGTCCTCGCGGTCGCAGCGTTCATCGACGCCGATCATTTTGTGCTGGCGCTCATTGGAATGATAGATCATCGCAAAGTTCCCCTTTCTCACATCAAATTGCAGCCATTAAAGGCTGGGCAGAACCGGGTTGGGGTTGTTGGTCACCGTCACCGCCTTGACCTGCTCACCCTCACGCAGCAGGCGCGCCATCACAACGAACCGCTGCTTGTCGCTCGAGCCGTAGGCTCTGGTGCAGGTCGAAAGGGTCAGAATCTTGTCGGTGGACTTAACATCCACGTCAAAGTTATGGCGGCTGCGGCTCTTCGCGCCGTTGACGATCTGCATGAACTGCTCATCGCCGGGATTCGGCTCGATGTAGTTGAAGCCGATATCGGTGTAGAAAGCAGCAAAGATGACCCACTTCATCTCCTCCGCGTCGGTCGAATACCAGATATAGGGGTAAGCGTTGGCAAATTCGCGGTAGTGGTAGGCAGCGAGCTGCGCAAACATCACGTCGCTCGCGTTGCCGATCCGCGGATTGGCCGAATAGTTGGTCCAGTTATGGCCAAAGAGCACGGTGTTGCGGGAAATATCGTCCGAATTGCCGAAGCGGACGGTCGGCCCCGCATAGACGACGCCGTCCTTGCTGGTCTGCTTGTAAATGTTTTTGTCAATGTAGTACATGACGTCGTTGGCCCAGAGCACCGGATAATTGATATTGGTGCCGGGGATGCAGAGCCAGCCCTTGACATCCGAGTTGATCTGCTTGTAGCTGGGGATGTTGAAGAAGCCGCTGTCCCCCTCCATCAGCTTGGGGTCGAAGGAGGAGGGGATGCTGTCCAGAGAGGTCGCGGCAGCGCTTGACGAAGAGGAGCTGTCCGAAGGCAGCGCATCGCCGGAAGGCTGGAGATCCGCGCTGGGAACCTCGGGCTCGCTCTCCGAATCGGCGCCGGCGGAGGAAGGCTCGATCACAGCGATCGAAGAGGAGCTGTCCTCATCGCCGCCGGATTCCTTGCCGCCGAGCAGCGAAACGCCGATGCCGACCGCCGCAAGAAAAATTACCAGCACAAGGACGCCGATCAGGATCATCGGCATCGGTGAGCTTTTCTTGCGCCGGCGTCTCGAAGTATTTTCATTTGCCATAGTTTTCTTCACCTCATAATATTGTTGGTACCGGGTGCGCACATCAAAACCTGTCTGTATGACCCAAACAGTATAGCACACTTTGCCGCGGTTGGGAATCCCCGCAAATCTGAAAAATCCGGGAAAAGAGCTTTCCGGACGCATCCAGTGAAAGAATTCACAGATTTTTCAAAAGCGTGAGAAAGGCGCTGGGAAGCGGATACCGGCCGGTGAGATCCTCAGGAGAGACGGGGACCCAGCCTTCCGGCACGGAGGCTCCGGGGTCCAGCTCGCAGGAATACAGGGTCATCCGCCATTCGACGTGGGTAAAAATGTGATGGCCCGTTCCCGCCTCCTCCGCCGGAGCATGGGCAATTCCAAGGCGGCCGAGGAACTCGTCCGCCTGCTTTCGGGAAAGCGCCCCCTCAATGTTCGGCAGCTCCCAAAGACCGGCCAGCAGCCCGCCGGCGGGCCGTTTGCGCAGATACAGGTTCCCTTTCCTAGTGAGCAGAAATACGGTGATTTGCTGCACCCGACGCGGCTTTTTTGCCGTCCTGACCGGCAGGGACGGCGCGGCGCCGGTTCGGAGCCCCTCGCAAAGCCCGGCAAGCGGGCAGAGCAGACAGAGCGGCGCGCCGTTGGGCAGGCAGATTACGGCCCCCAGCTCCATCAGCGACTGGTTGAAATCCCCCACCCTTGCTTCGGGCAGCATTCCCGCCACCAGTGCGGTCAGCTCCCTTTTGACGGCGGGCAGGGTCACATCCGCCCTGCTGGAGAGCAGACGGGAAACCACCCGCAGAACGTTTCCATCGACGGCGGGGACTCGCAGCCCGAAGGCGATCGAACCAATCGAACCGGCGGAGTACTCCCCGATACCCGGCAGCTTCCGCAGCGCGGAAAAGTCGGCGGGCAGTCTGCCGCCGAACTGCTCCACCACGATCTGCGCGGCATGCTTGAGGTTGCGGGCGCGGCTGTAGTAGCCCAGACCCTCCCAGAGCTTGAGCAGCGCGTCCTCCTCAACGGCGGCAAGGGCAAACACATCGGGCAGAGCCTCGACAAAACGCTCAAAATAGCCCCGCGCCGCCTCTACCCGGGTCTGCTGCAGCATAATCTCCGAAATCCATACCCGGTAGGGGGTGGGGTCGGAGCGCCACGGCAGAACCCGCGCGTTCTGGTCGTACCATGCCAGCAGCGGCTCGGACACCCGGGCGAGCAGCGCGGCGGCGTGCTCCGCCTCCTGCGGAGAAAAAATCGCGCCGGTCTTCTGCTCCCGGCGCGGAAGTGCTGTTTCTTTCATAGCTGAGGCTTTCCCTCCCCGCCGCGCGCATCCGGTTCAGGCTCTGAAACTCCCCGGCGGGCCGCGCAGGTCGGATGTTCGTCAAAATAGGCGGCCAGATTTTGTGCCATCCGCAGCACCAGCGCCGCCGACTGCCGCCGTTCGTCGTCGTTCATCCCTTCGAAAAGGGTTTCCTGCAGCAGGTCGGTGATCGCAAAAAGCGGCTCTTCCAGCGAAAGCCCCCGGGATGTCGGCGCAAGGCGGTAGGCGCGGCGGTCGGCGGGGTCCTCCCGCCGCTCAACCAGCCCGTTTCTCTCAAGCTGCGCCACCCCGCGGGCCGCCGTCCCCTTGTCGATGGCAAGTCGCTGGGCAAGCTGCTCCTGGGTCACGCCGGGATGCCGGTACAGCTGCAGCATCAGCGGAAGCTGCCCCGCCTCCAGCGGAAAATCCCGCAGCCGGCCGCTCAAGAAGCGCTGGGCATAGCGGTAAATCAGCGAAATATGGCGGGTAATTGGAATCGGACGGCGGGTCATCCCTCCACCTCCCCCCAGCGCGCCTGCTCCTCGCGCTGGTCGGCGTCCAGCAATTTAAGCTCCCGCAGGAACCGGCGGGAAAGGAGCACCGCCAGGAGAACACAGCAGACGTCCGAGATGGGCTGCGAAAGCAAAATCCCCGGCAGGCCGATAAAGTGAGGCAGAATGCAGATCACCGGCAGGAAGAAGAGGCCCTGCCGCCCCGCCGCCAGAAGGGTGGCGGGAGCACTGCGTCCGGTGCATTGCAGCATCATGTTGGACATAATGAAGTAGCTCTGGGCGGGCAGCATAGCGCACTGCATCCGCAGCGCCGCGGCTCCGATCGAAATCACCCGCGCGTCCCCCTCGCGGAAGAGCGCGAGCACCTGCGGCGCAATCAGAAACATGACCGCACCGAGGGTGGTGAGCAGCAGGGCGGACACCTTGACACAGAACCAGAAGGATTCGACGACGCGGTCATAGCGCCGCGCGCCGTAATTGAAACCGCAGACCGGCTGAAAGCCCTGTCCAAACCCGATCATGGCCGAGACGATGAAGAGCATCACCCGGTTGACGATGCTCATGGCGGAAATGGCCTCAACTCCGAAGGGCGCGCAGCTGCGCACGAGCGCCACCGATGCGATGCTGGCGATTCCCTGCCGGCAGAGGGAGGGCAGGCCGCCCTTGACGATATCCCGGTAGAGGGAGAAACGGAACCGGTAGTTTTTCAAGCGCAGGGGCAGGCTTCCGTGGCGCTCCCCAAGGTTAAAATAGAGCAGGATTCCAAAGCTGACCAGCTGGCTGAGCACCGTCGCAATCGCCGCGCCGCGGATTCCCATTCCAAAGCTGAAGATGAAAATGGGGTCGAGGATGATGTTGAGAATTCCGCCCGACATGATGCCGAACATGGCATAGAAGGCGCTCCCCTGCCCGCGCAGCGAGGTGTTGAGCACGAAATTCGCGGTCATATAAGGCGCCCCGATCAGAATGTAGCGGGCATAATCCCGCGCATAGGGCAGGATCTCCGGAGTCGCCCCGAGCGCCGAAACAAGCTCTTCAAGAAAGAGCAGGCCGAAAACGAGCATCAGGGCGCCGAACGCAATCGAGGTGAAGAAGGCGGTGGAAAGCGATTCGCAGGCCGCCTGCTGCTTTCTCTGCCCCAGCAGGCGGGAAACACAGGTGGACGAGCCGATGCCGAAGGTAAAGCCCACCGCCTGAATCAGCGCCATCAGGGAAAAGATGACCCCGACCGCCGCCGAAGCGTCGGTGCCGAGCTGGCTGACAAAATAGGTGTCCGCCATGTTGTAGATCGAGGTGATCAGCATCGAGCAGATGGTCGGAACCGCAAGGCGCGCGATCAGGCCCGGTATCGGCGTTTCGGTCATCTGGTGATATTTTGCGTCCTGCATCTCATGCCATTCCATAGGGAAGCCTCCCGAATATTCTGTGATTCTGTCATGCCCCTTAGTATACCCTTCCTGCAAATAGTTGTCAACGCAACTTTTTTCGGACAGAAAAGCGCCGCCCGGCACAAGCCGGACGGCGCGGGGAATCCGAATGCTTTCAGAAGCAGGCTTTTCCGGGCCAAACGGCGGCTTCCTTGAGGCCGTCCTCGATCCGGAGCAGGCGGTTGTACTTGGCGACACGCTCGCTGCGCGAGGGAGCGCCGGTCTTGATCTGCCCGGCGTTGAGCGCCACCGCGAGATCCGCGATGGTGGTGTCCTCGGTCTCGCCTGAGCGGTGGGAGACAACGGCGGTATAGCCCGCCCTGTGGGCCATCTTGATGGCGTTGATCGTCTCGGTCAGAGAACCGATCTGGTTGAGCTTGATGAGGATTGAATTGGCGCAGCGGTTCTCGATGCCCTTCTGAAGGCGCTCGGTGTTGGTGACAAAGAAATCGTCACCGACCAGCTGGACCTTGCCGCCCAGCTCGGCGGTCATCTTCTTCCAGCCTTCCCAGTCCTCCTCGTCGAGGCCGTCCTCGATCGAACGGATCGGATACTTTTCGCAGAGATCCTTCCAGTGGGCGATCAGCTCATCGGTGGTGTAGCTCTTCTTGCTCTTGGGCAGGAAGTAGCCGTTCTCCGCCTTCCACTCGCTCGAGGCGGCATCCATCGCAAGAACAAAGTCCTCGCCGGGCTTGAAGCCGGCCTTTTCAATCGCCTTGAGCAGGAACTTGATGGCCTCCTCGTCGCTGGCAAGGTTGGGCGCATAGCCGCCCTCGTCGCCGACGGCGGTGGAAAGGCCCTCCGCCTTGAGCAGCGCGGCGAGGGTGTGGAACACCTCGGTGCACCAGCGCAGGCCCTCGCGGAAGGAAGGGGCGCCGACCGGCATAATCATGAATTCCTGCACGTCGATGTTGTTGGCCGCATGGGCGCCGCCGTTGAGGATGTTCATCATCGGGACGGGCAGGGTATCCGCGACAACGCCGCCGAGGAATTTGTAAAGCGGGAGGCCGAGGGCATTCGCGGCCGCGTGGGCGGCGGCGAGCGAAACCGCGAGGATGGCGTTTGCGCCGAGGTTGGACTTGGACCTGGTTCCGTCGAGGGCGAGCATAATGCCGTCGATCTCAGCGGTATTGGAAGCGTCATGGCCGATCAGCGCGCTGCGGATCTCGTTATTGACATGGGCGACCGCCTTGGAAACGCCCTTGCCGCCGAAGCGGGACTTGTCGCCGTCGCGCAGCTCAAGCGCCTCGAACTGGCCGGTGGAAGCGCCGCTCGGGACGGCGGCGGTGCCGACGACACCGTTTTCGAGGGTAACGACCGCCTCAACGGTGGGATTGCCGCGCGAGTCGATGATCTCACGGCCGATGATGTCCTTAATTGCATAGTTCATGATTTTGACCTCCTGCACTTTTTAATCTTATCTTACATGATAACCGCAAAAGTTGTAGAAATTATTTCTGCGTCGAAAAATTTCTGAGAGAACCCGCGGTGAAAACCGCGGGTTCCACCCGGGCGGAAATCCGCTCCGAAAGCGTATTTATTATACGACCGCCGCCGCAGCGGTGTCAAGGGAAGCGGGGGGATTTTTGCCGTTTCGATGCCATTTTGTGCAAAATCATCCAGCAAAGCGGGGATTTTTTCCCGCGTCAGGGCAAAACAACGGTCAGAATCCCAATTCCACCTGCGAGCGAAACCTCCGCTTGCCGGCGAGCGCCGCGTCAAGCTGAGCGATCATCTTTTCGCGGTCGGCGTTGAGGGTCCCCGCCAGCGGCAGATAATTGGAGGCGTGATTGGAGCGGAACACGCTCCCCTCGCTGTCCACATGCTCGAGGAAGAGACGGCTCTCGCGCGCCAGCTCGACCGGGTCCATCAGGGTGAAGCTTCCCTTCTCCACCCAGTCGGCGAGCGGCGTGCCGGTATACACCCGCAGGGTCAGCAGCGCGGCATAGTCCGGCTTGATGGCGGAAACCGCCTTCGCGGTGTCGATTGCGTGCTCGCGGCTCATCTCCGCTCCGCCCAGGCCGTTGATCGCGGTCAGCGAAAGCGCAATTCCCGCCGCTTTGACCTTGCGGCCCGCCTCAATGATCTCGGATACCGTCTCGCCCTTGTTCATGCGGGCCAGAACCTGCTCATTGCCCGACTCCAGACCGAGGTAGGCGATGTGCAGTCCAGCCTCGGCCAGCTCGGTGAGCTGCCCGAGTGTCTTGGTTTTGATGCTGCGCGGCGAGGAGTAAATTCCCACCCGCCTGCACTCGGGAATCTGCTCCCGAATGAAATGCAGAATCCGCAGCAGATGCTCCTGCGGGAGGATCAGCGCGTCCCCGTCGGCGAGAAAGACCCGCTCGATCACCGGATAAGCCCGCCGCGCCCCGGCGAGATCGTCAAAGACCTCCTCAATGGGACGGACGCAGAACTTTTTCTCCTTATACATCTGGCAGAAGGCGCACTGATTGTGGGAACAGCCGATCGTGGCCTGAACGATCAGGCTGTAGGCTTCGCTCGGGGGGCGGAAAACCCTGCCGGTATACTTCAATGGAAACAGCTCCTTTCAAATGGCGGTTATGGTTTTGCCCGTTCCGGCAATGGAGCGGACGACTTCGCCCGCAAGCAGCATTCCGGCAACCGGCGGGACAAACGAGAGGCTTCCGGGGGTCTGGCGGCGGCCGGGGGCGGGCGGCTCTCCCGCGGCGGGAACCAGGGGCGGCTCATCCGACCACAGGACGCGCAGCCCGCGGATTCCCCGCTTTTTCAGCTCATAGCGCATCACCCGTGCCAGCGGACAGACCGAGGTTCTTTCGATCGCGTCGATCCGGAAACGGGAGGGGTCGAGCTTATTGCCTGTTCCCATGCTGGAAACGATGGGAACCCCGGCGGCGTAAGCCCGCTCGATCAGGATAAGCTTGGAGGACACCGTATCGATCGCGTCCACGATAAAATCGTAATCCTCCAGCGGGAAGTCTTCCGCGTTTTCGGCGGTGTAAAACACCGGATGCGAAACAACCGCGGCGGCGGGGTTGATGTCGGAGATCCGCTCGGCCATCACCGCGGTCTTCAGCCGTCCAACCGTGCTTTGCAGAGCGATGATCTGCCGGTTGATGTTTGAGCGCGCGACGGTATCTGAGTCGAACAGGGAAAGCGAGCCGATTCCGACGCGGGCAAGCGCCTCACAGCAAAAGGAACCGACCCCGCCGACTCCAAAAACAGCGACATGGGATTTCCCGAGCGTTTGAAGCGCCTCCTCTCCCAACAGCAGGGCGGCGCGCGAAAATTCTTCTCTCATGCTTCCTCCTTGGATCAGTGCCGGACCCGGACGACGTGCAAATTTTCCCTTATGCCTTCCCCATGGGACGGAGATGGGCAGTGGGCGAAAATTCTTCTCTCATGCCACCTCCTTGGATCAGTGCCGGACCCGGGCGGCGTGCAAATTTTCCTTTATGCTTTCCCCACGGGGCGGGGGTAGACGGCGTCCGCCGGCATGGTCGAAATCGTGCCGCCCCCCAATAGATATTCTCCCGATTCCTCATCATAGAATACGGCGGCCTGTCCGGGAGTCAGGGCGCGCTGGGGAGCGTCAAACTCGACCAGCACACCGTCCGGCGACGGATGCAGCCAGGCGGGCTGCGCCTCCTGCCGGTAGCGGGACTTGACCCGCGCGCGCAGCGGGGCGGAAATCGGTGGGGCGGAAACCCAGTTGACCGATGAAACCGGCATCCGGCGGGCATAAAGATCGCACTCATCCCCAAGGATCACCGCGTTTCCTGAAAGATCCTTCTCCACCACAAAGAGCCGGTGCGCGGCGGAAACGCCAAGCCCGCGCCGCTGCCCGAGGGTGTAGCGGAGCATTCCCCGATGCTCGCCCAGCACTTCACCCGTGCGGGAGAGGAAGTGCCCGGGCGGCGAAACGGCGCCGAGCCGCCGTTCCAGAAAGGCGGCGTAATCGCCGTCCGGCACAAAGCAGATGTCCTGACTTTCGGATTTCGACGCGGTGGGAAATCCCTCGGCGGCAGCAAGCTCCCGCACCTCCCGCTTGGTCAGCTCTCCCAGCGGGAAAAGAGTGTGGGCAAGCGTTTCCTGACTGAGGACATAGAGGACATAGCTCTGGTCCTTGGCGGGGTCCGCGCCCCGGCGCAGCAGCCACCGGCCGGAGCCTTCCTCCCGCTCGATTCTGGCGTAATGCCCGGTGGCAAGGAGCTCACAGCCGAGCAGTGAGGCCTTCTCAAACAGGCGGGTAAATTTGACCGAGCGGTTGCAGTCCACACAGGGATTCGGGGTCTCCCCGCGGCGGTAGCCCTCGGCAAACCGGTCGATGACCTCCCGGCAAAAGACATCCTTGAGATTAAATGTATAGTGCTCAACACCGAGGCGGGCGCACACCCGGCGGGCGTCCTCAATCTCCGAAAGGGCGCAGCAGCCGCTCTGCTCCTGCGGATTTTCCCCCTGCCAAAGCAGCAGGGTGCCGCCGCAGACCTCATATCCCTGACGCGCCAGCAGCAGGGCCGTCACGGAGGAATCCACCCCGCCGCTCATCGCGGCCATTACTTTTTGTCCGCTCAAACCGCCGCCTCCTTTTCACGCTGGATTCTGATGAGGTCGGCGAGGGTGATCGAATCGACCACCTCCGACACCGCGCGGTCGATCCGCTCATAGACCTCCAGCGCGGCGCAGTGCGCCGCCCGCGGGCAGCGGTCCGCCCCCGCCTCGAGACAGGCGACCGGCGCGAGGCCGCCCTCGGTCAAGCGCAGAATTTCTCCCGCCGTATACCCCTCCGGCGGACGGGTCAGGCGGTAGCCTCCCTGCGGGCCGCGCAGGCTGTGAACAAAGCCTGCACGGTTGAGGATGGTGATGATCTGCTCCATATATTTGATCGAAATCTGCTGCCGCGCGGCAATCTCTTTGAGCGCGACGCAGTCCTGACGGCCGCTCATCGCGAGATCGAGCATCAGCCGGAGGGCATAGCGTCCCTTTGTCGAAATTTTCATCAAAACTCCCCCTTGCTCTGCGTAAGCGGCGCCGCTTTGCGCGGCTCCCGCGCCGGGCGCGCAATCCAAACCTGGCGGATTCATTATCCCTATTATAATAGAGGAATTCTGGGAAATCAAGAATTACCGGATTCTTCCGCCCTTTCCGGCGCAAATGTTTACAAATCCCGCATTTCTTTCAGACCGGGTTTGTGCTATGATAAGAAAAATCAAACGGAAAGGTGGAATTTGTCGAATGGCTGGACCCAATCAGAATGGGCGCTGGTATGAGCCGGTCAACCCCAATGAGCACAGCTATACCCCCGGCTACGGCTTCTCGACCCGCCCCCCTTTTCTTGTGGAGCAGCGGCTGATTTTGGGCTATTCGTCCGCCGCCGCTTTTGTTCTGCTCGGCTTCCTTTTTCTTTCGTCCTTCCTGCCGCAGATGCTGCTGCAGATTACCTATCGTTTTCTTCCGCCCTCGGCGCCCTTTGCGGTTGATGAATTCCTCTGGCAGTGCTACGTGCTGATCGGAACGGTCCTCTCGCTGATGCTTCCCTTCTGGGCTTTCACCGTCTACACCCGCATTCCCAGGGACTGCGCGGTGCCGGTCCGCCGGGTCGACTGGCGCCTGATTCTCGGAGCCGTGCTGGTCGCGATGGCTGTTTCTGTCCTCGGCGGATACGCCAACGGCGCGGCGGACCAGCTTTTTTACAGCTTGGGCGTCGAATTTTTCAACAGCTTTGAAACGCCGGAAAGCGTGCCCGCCCTGGTGGTCTACGCCATTAACATGACGCTGATCCCGGCCGTTTTTGAGGAAATTGCTTTCCGCGGCATCCTGATGCAGTCGCTGCGCCGGTTCGGCGACAGCTTTGCCCTCGTTGTTTCCGCACTGCTTTTTTCGCTGGTCCATCAGATTCCGGTCAACATGCCCAACGCCTTCCTGATGGGACTGGCGATCGGCTATTTTGTTCTCTTTACCGGATCGGTGACCACCGGCATCGTCATCCATCTGATCAACAATGCCCTTGTGCTGCTCTCCGGAATGTTCGATTATCTTCCGCACGAGGCCTCCTCCATTGCCTACGGCGCCTTTGATCTGATCTGCCTGCTGGCTGGCTTTGGGGCTCTGGTCGAACTGCTGCGCCGCTATCCCAACATGTTCGCCCTGCGCAGCAGCCAGACCGTCAATCCCAGCGAGCAAAAGCTGCGCGTCTTTTTGTGCAGCATCCCCATGTTTCTGTTCTATCTTGTCATCATCTGGCAGGCGGCGAGGTACCGGATATGATCGACGCCGCGTTTGACGAAGAAATGATGCGCGAGGCGATTGCCGAAGGGAAAAAGGCCGCCGCGCTGGGAGAAGCCCCCATCGGCGCGGTGATCGTGCAGAACGGGGCGCTGCTTTCGCGCGGGCACAATCTGCGTGAAACCGGACGAAATGCCCTGGCGCACGCTGAAATTGTTGCCATCGACGCCGCCTGCCGGCGGCTGGGCGGCTGGCGTCTTCCGGGCTGCACCCTCTATGTGACGCTGGAACCCTGCCCGATGTGCGCCGGCGCAATCATTAATTCCCGCATCGAGCGGGTGGTTTTCGGTGCAAGCGACCCGAAGGCCGGGTCCTTCGGGTCGCTGATCGACCTCTCCAAAGTAGCATACAATCACTCTCCCCAGCTCACCGGCGGAATCCTCGCGGAGGAGTGCGCGGCGCTTCTGCGGGAATTCTTCCGCGCCTTGCGGCGGCGGCCAAACTAAGGAGCGAATGGCCATCGAAATATTACTGCAAAAAAGTACTTGATTTTTATCCGCCGGTATGATATGATATAAAAGCTATCGAAAAATGGATATCGCGGGGTGGAGCAGTTCGGTAGCTCGTCGGGCTCATAACCCGAAGGTCGTAGGTTCAAATCCTGCCCCCGCAACCAAAAATCCCGAAGGCTGTGCCTTCGGGATTTTCTTATGGAAAAGCCGCCTCTTTTTGATGTCAAATTTTTGCTCACCGTTCAAAAGCCCTCCCGTCATCCCGAAGGAGAGGACGGCGGTATCGGCCTGCTCATCCTTGGCTATTTCCAAATATCCTATGACGGCGTTCAATGGAGTCCGTATTTCATGGTTCATGCATGACATAAAATCCCCCTTGGCATGACTGGTGCTTTCGGCCTGGCGGAGCGCCAGGTTCAGTTTCCATTTGCCCTTTCCCAAAGTTCTCAGATGTTGTGCCGTTTGAAAATAGAACTTGCTCGCGATGCCGATCAGTATCACTGCCGGAAGCAATACCAACAGACAATTCCGACAAAACACTTCGGCAAACGGAATAAAAAGGCTCAGGGTCATGCCGCTTTCGTTGGTGAAGCTATACAGTCATCCAATTCATTTGACGCGTCCATTTCTGACGGCTTCAAGTGTCCCGGCCTTTCATTTTGGAGAGGGAAGACTTCCAATCAGCCGGTGTATCCTTCTTTATTAAAATGCAAAAAGAAGGTTTCGATCACAGCCTTGTGAAAAGGGGGCGGCCGAAGCCGCCCCCTTTTCCTTTCAAGCTCATTGAAACATCGGTCCGGAAAGATAACGCTCGCCGGTATCCGGCAGCAGCGCCACGATCATTTTTCCCGCGTTCTCGGGGCGCTTTGCGAGCAGGGCGGCGGCAAAAAGCGCCGCGCCGGAGGAGACGCCAACCAGAAGCCCTTCTGTGCGGGCCAGCTCCCGGCCGGTGGCCAGGGCATCCTCATCAGAGACGGCCACAACCTCGTCGCAGATCTGCCGGCTGAAGTTTTCCGGGACGAAGCCCGCCCCGATTCCCTGAATCTGGTGCGGGCCGGGCCTGCCGCCCGAAAGAACCGGGGAGGCGGCGGGTTCCACGCCAACCACTTTTACCGCCGGGTTCTGCTCCTTGAGATAGCGGCCGGTGCCGCTCAGCGTCCCGCCGGTGCCGACCGCCGCAACAAAGAGGTCCACCTTTCCCTCGCTGTCGCGCCAAATTTCAGGGCCGGTGGTGCGGTAATGCGCCTCGGGATTTGCCGGGTTGTCGAACTGGCTTGGCATAAAGCTGCCGGGAGTGGACCGAAGGATCTCGCGGGCCTTCTCAATTGCGCCGCCCATCCCCCGCGCACCTTCGGTCAGCACCAGTTCGGCGCCGTATGCGGCAAGAAGCGCGCGCCGTTCCACGCTCATGGTTTCGGGCATGGTCAGAATCACATGATACCCGCGCGCCGCGGCAACCAGGGCAAGCCCCACACCGGTGTTCCCGCTGGTCGGCTCCACAATGGCGCCCCCCGGCTTAAGGACGCCCCGCCGCTCGGCGTCATCAATCAGCGCCAGCCCAACGCGGTCCTTGGCGCTGCCTCCGGGATTGAAAAATTCCACCTTGGCGACAAGACGGGCCCTCAGCGCGTGGTTTTTTTCATAGTTGGCAAGCTCCAGCAGGGGGGTATTCCCCACCAGCTCTGCCACGCTTGCGGCAATCGGTTTTCTCATGATGCTCCCCCGTTTCTTATCGATATCGGTGATTATTATCCCCCCTTGCCGCGGGAATGTCAAGGCCTTCCGCCGGAGGGAAGATTGACAAGCCCGGTTCGCCGGATTACAATAATACCGAGAAAACTTATCTGTCAGGAGGAACCGTTATGGCCGGTCTTATTTCCCGCGAGCAGGCATGGGAGCTGCTCACAGCCTACAACAAGGATGCGTTTCACCTGCATCATGCTCTGGTGCTTGAAGGGGTGATGCGTTATTTCGCAAACGAGCTTGGATACGGTGCAGAGGCCGATTTCTGGAGCCGTGTCGGGCTGCTGCACGACCTCGATTTCGAGCAGTATCCGCAGGAGCACTGTGTGCGGGAGCAGCAGATCATGCGGGACGCGGGCATTGACGAGCGCCTGATCCGCGCGGTGGCCTGCCATGGCTGGCCCACCCACTGTGAGTGGGCGCCGGAACATGAGATGGAGAAGGTGCTTTACGCAGTCGATGAACTGACCGGCCTGATCGGGGCGGTTGCGCTGATGCGTCCCTCCAAAAGCGTACAGGATATGGAGCTGAAATCGGTCAAGAAAAAGTTCAAGGATAAAAAATTTGCCGCGGGATGTTCCCGCGACGTGATCGCCAAGGGCGCCGAGCTGCTCGGCTGGGAGCTGGACGACCTGATCGCCCGCACAATTTTGGCGATGCGTACCTGCGAGGAGGCAGCGGCCGCCTATTAAAACGTGCCGGAACCTTTCTCAAAGCAAAACCACGCGTAAAGACGTGGTTTGCGCCAGTGCTAAAAGTGCATCCGGCCAGCCTCATAAGAGGTTCCGAACATTTTTTATATGCAGCGCATCACTTGCGAGCGGCCCGCGGGCCGCTCGTTTTCTTTGCATTCTCCGTCCCGCCTGTCCGCTCTGCCTGTCCGGTGCTGAGGGGGGCGGCGCCGCCTTGTTTGCCGCCCGGAGCGAGTGCGCAGAGCCTGCGGCGCGCGGGGATAAGTGCGGATATCCCTTGTCCTTCGCGACAGAGGGCCATGGCGCCCGGTGGCGCGCGGGAGGGTGAACGCGGATGCGCCTTGTCCTTCGCGACAGAGGGCCATGGGGTGCAGCGGCGCGCGGGGATAAGCGCGGATATGCCTTGTCCTTCGCGACAGAGGGCCATGGGGTGCAGCGGCGCGCGGGGATAAGCGCGGATATGCCTTGTCCTTCGCAATAGAGGGCCATGGGGTGCGGCAGCATGCGTGAGGGCGGGCGCGGGAGGGCCATCCGGCGGCACCGCTGAAGCGGCAATGCCCTTGATTGGTCCCTCCATTTCTCAATGATTTGTCATTCTGCCGCACTCTTTGCTGAGTCCGATGCTTGAAGCGAAAGCTTTTTCATTGCCGCCGGCAGAGCCGGTGATTGGCTTTGGCACACAGCAAAACGGCACGCCGTCTTGAACGGCGTGCCGTTTTGCCTGCGGCCGGTTCGGCGCGCTATTTTGCAAAAGCCTTGAGCATCCGCACGATGTTGTCCATCGCGAAGGTGAGATTCTCCCTTGAGTGGGCACGGATGACCGAGAAATCCTGCGGCAGGCGGTTGATCGGGAAGATAGCGGTCACTCCCTCGCCATAGGCGGGTTCCACGTCGTAGTCGGCGCCGCCGACCACCGCGACCACCGGCTTTCCCTGCCTGGCCGCCCTGCGGGCCACGCCGATCACGACCTTGCCCCGCAGGCTCTGCCCGTCTATTTTCCCTTCGCCGGTCAGGATCAGGTCCGCGTCCCCGATCGTCTGATCGAAACCGACGGTGTCGAGCACCGTCTCGATTCCCATCTGAAGCCGCGAGCCGAAGAACGCAATCATCCCCGCGCCCATCGCGCCCGCCGCGCCGCCGCCCGGCACCTCCGAGAGATCCATTCCCAGATCTCTCCGGATGACCTCGCAGAGATGGATCACGCCGCGGTCAAGCTCCTCGACCATCGCGGAATCGGCTCCCTTCTGCGGTCCAAAGATGTGGGAGGCGCCGGTGGGTCCGTACATCGGATTATCGATGTCGCACATCGTCACCACTTCCACCCCGTCGAGGGCGCTGCTGCGCCCGCTCATGTCGATCCGGTCGATATCGATCAGAGTGCCGCCGGTGGGAACGAACTCCTCGCCGGCCTTGTTGTAGAAGCGCACGCCGAAGGCGGCGGCCGCTCCGCAGCCGCCGTCGTTGGTCGCGCTGCCGCCGAGGCCGACCACCAGCTTGGAAATCCCCCGGCCGGCGGCGGCGAGAATCAGCTTGCCCACCCCGTAGGTCGTGGTTTTCCGGGGGTCCTTGCGGTCTTCGACGAGCGGCAGGCCCGCGCAGCCCGCCATCTCGATGACGGCGGTTTTTCCTCCGTCGATCAGGCCGTAAAAGGATTTCATCGGCTCAAAATAGGGGTTTTCGACCGTCAGGGTGATCTTTTCTCCCCCCACGGCGGTCAGGAAGGCGTCTACGCTCCCCTCGCCGCCGTCGGCCACCGGGATCGAAACAACCTCGCACCCCGGATAGTAGGTATGGATGCGCTCCTTCATGATCGAGCAGATCTCGGTCGAGGACAGCGTCCCCTTGAAGGAATCGGGAATCAGCACTGCTTTTTTCATGGGCGTTCCTCTCCTTATGGGACCACCGCGGAAAAGTGTCTGACGTTTTTCCGCGGCGCCGCAGGTATTTTAGAGCACAATCACCGATACGCCGTCGGGAATCGCAAGAATCTTGGCGTCTTTTCTGCCCTTCGCGGCCAGAATCTCATCCGCCTTGGCAAGCGCCTCCGGCAGCGAGTGGGCCGGAATCATGTGCAGGTCCGAAACCATCTCATCGGGGGCGTCCGAGATAAAGATGACGGTCGAACGCATCAGCAGACGGGCAAAAATCTGAGACTGCCACTGGTCGATGATCGTCTGATCGGCCGGGGTGGCCATGAAGTCGGCCATCATCTGCTTGAGGTCCTTTTGATTCTTGAAGGTCTCATAGAAAACCTTTCCGCCGTGGCCGTCGTTCGACTTGGAGAGCATGATGGTCACGCCGCCCTCATTGACGGTGGCCTCGGCCGCGGTCATTCCCTTGACCGACTGGTAGATATTCTGGTCGAGCGGGTAGCCGCCGTTGGTCGAGATCACGATGTCGGACGGGATGCTCTTCACCTTGCACTGGCTGCAAAGGAACTCGCGCCCCTTGATGTGGGCAAGATCGACGTCGCCGGAAACCGCAAAAATCGCTTCCTTCTCGGAGTTGATCACGACGTTGCAGATGAAAGCGAGATGGGCGGTGCGCGCCGCGTAGAGCATGTCGATGTGGATCGGATTGCCCTCCACAACGCCGGTGCGGGAATGGGGATCGTCGATAAAGGCGGCGTTGTGGTTGTAGATGACCGTCTTTCTCGAAGCGATGCCGGGCAGGACGCTCTTTCTTCCGCCGGAGAAGCCCGCGAAGAAATGCGGCTCAATGAAGCCCTCCGCCACCAGAAGATCAGCCTCGACCGCCATCCGGTTGACGATCAGATCGCCGCCGGAAGGCAGCTTTCCGAGGTTGACGAGCATGCTCTCGTCGTCGCAGTCGTGGATATAAATTTTTTCGTTTTTGACGATCTCCTCGCCAAACTTATTGACCAACTCTTCCTTGGTCGTCTCACGGTGGCAGCCGGTCGAAATCAGGAAGGTGATGTCGGCGTCCGGGTTGCCGCGGCGGATTTCCGCGAGCATCAGCGGGGCGATCACCTTCGACGGGACGGGGCGGGTGTGGTCGGAAGCAATGATCACGACCTTTTTCTTCCCTCTCGCCATCTCGCAGAGGCGCGGGGTGCCGACCGGATGCTCGAGGGCCTCCTGCACAAGCTGCTCCTGAGTCTTGCCGGGGTTATAGTGATGCATATCGGATACGAGGGTTCCGGCATAGCGGTTCTCCGGAATATCAAGCTCCAGGAAATCCTTCCCGTACGGAAATTTAACAACTGGCATAATCAGGTTCCTCCTAATCGTTCCCGGGCGCCTGGGCGTCCGGTTTCATCGTTTATTGCGCGAGCTTTTCCCCGAGATCAATGGCCGCGAGCATACTGTCCTCGCGGGCGATCAGCCTGCCTGCAATATCAAAAGCAGTTCCGTGATCCACCGAGGTGCGCACCACGTCGAGGCCGACGGTGACATTCACCCCCGCGTCAAAGGCAAGCAGCTTGAGGGGAATATGCCCCTGATCGTGATACTGGGCCACCACGAGGTCGAATTCCCCCTTGTGCGCCCGCAGAAATACCGTGTCGGGCGGGAGCGGGCCGGAAACCTCCAACCCTTCGGCGCGGCAGCGTTCGATGGCGGGGGCGATCTGTTCGATCTCCTCCCGGCCGAAAAGCCCGTGCTCGCCGGCGTGGGCATTGAGTCCCGCCACCGCGATGCGCGGCTTCTCATATCCCGCCTTTCTCAGCGTGTCGTGAGCGAGGTGAATCACGTCGTATTCCCGCTGCCCGGTGACAAGATCGCACGCCTCGCGCATCGAAACATGGGTCGTGGCGTGAATCACCTTGAGGCTCTCGCTCCAGAGAAGCATCGCGTAGCTCTCGCCATGGGTAAACTCTCCGAAAATCTCGGTGTGCCCGGCATACTGGTAACCGGCCCTGCGCATCGCCTCTTTGTTCAGCGGCGCCGTCACAACGCAGCCGATCCGGCGGGCCAGCGCCCAATCGATGGCGGTTCGCACCGCGAGAAAGGCGCATCGTCCTCCCACCGGCGAAACCTGTCCGATGGTGATCTCCTCAAAGGGGACCGGGTAAGGGTCCACGACGTTGATGCAGCCGGCCTGTACCTGAGCCGCGTTGTCGATCAAACGCAGAGGTGTTTCGATTTCGAGCCTGCCGCGGTACCAGTCGAGCATCGGCGCGGAGCCGAAGACAACGCAGCGCCCGATCAGCTCGGGACGGCGGCGCAGCGCCTTGAGCACAACCTCGGGGCCGACTCCGCAGGGATCTCCGGCTGTAATTCCAAAATAATTCAAAGGGGACTCTCCTTTCGGTCAAAATGCTTCCTTGAGCTTGCGCAGCGAATAGGTGATGGTATCGTCCCGGCCGAACGCACCGGCCTTGGTGATGACCCTCAGCCCTTCGAATTCACCGCCGCGCAGCTTCATCATCGGAATTCCGACCGCAACTTCGGTGAGGATTGACGACCCCCGGCTTTTCGCCTCGGCAAAAAAGCCCATCGCGGTGTCGCCGCCGGTGAGAAACACCCCCGAAACAGGAGTGCGGCGCAGCACCCCGGCGGCCAGCCGTCCGAGCAGCGCCTGGGTATAGACGCTGACCTCCTCGCCGCTCTTTCCGAGGCGTCTGCCCGCCTCATCCGAGGCGGCAAGCCCCTCGGCGCTGCGGGAGGCCGCCGAAAGAAGCAAAACGTCCCGCCCCTGCGCAAGCCGGGCCGAGGCCGCGTCAATGAAGCTCTCCTCGGTCAGTTCGCCTTCCAGAAGCCGGCCGACCGGCACCTCAACGAGCGAAACCCCCGCCGCTTCGGCGTGAGCGACCTGCGCCCGGGTGACCGAGCTGACCGAGCCGACCAGCCCAAAAGAGGGCTTCTGGCGGGATTCCAGCTCCATCAGGTTGTCGGCGATCGCAGCGGTTCCGACCCAGAGAATCCGCTTGCCGGTGGCCTTCGCCGCCGAAAGGACCGCCTGCATGTCGGCGTTGGTCTGGGAATCAAAGGCATAGATCCGGGCCCGCCCGAAGTCGATGCGGCCTGCGCGAATCGTCTCGAGTGAAACCTGCTCCACCGGCTCGTCGAAGGCGCCCATCAGGATTTCCCGCAGGTCGTCGCAGGTGACCGGCTTCTTGGGGTCGCGCGACAACTCGGTTTCGGTGATCGGCACTCCCTTGAGCAGATGAATCCCGCCGACAGTCGTGCGGCCGAGGTCGGGAAGCGCAGGGGCAAAAACGATCAGCTCGCTGCCGAACCGCTCATCCACCGCGCGGATTTCCTCCGCGACGTTGCCGCGCAGCGTGGAATCGATCTTTTTAATGACGGTATAAAAGGAATCCCAGCCGATTCCTTCGCAGAGCCGGGATACGGTGTCGAAAGCCTCCCGGCCGGACATGCCGCGCGATTCGGTATCCAGCACGAAGGAGCCTTCTGATTCGATCAGCGCCGGGTCAAAGATGACGTCGGTCGAAAACCCGCGCCGCTTGAGCTGAACGCCGGTGTCGTTGGCGCCGGTAAAATCGTCGGCGATGATGAGATAGCGATTCTGGTTCACGGGAAATCCCTCCTTATCGAGAGGCGCGCGGGGGAAGGAAAACCGCCGTTCCCGCGCCTGATTTTTCACTTTGTCAGGCATCTTCTGCCCGCGCGGGAAAGGGAAAACCCTTCCCCGCGCGCCTGAGGGTCATGTGATCAGCCGGCCTTTTTCTTCTCAAACTTGTTGAGGAAGTTGACCAGCACAGGGCAGAGGATGGCGGTGACAATGACCGCGGCCGCGACCTGGGCGGTGGCAATCTCAGAGATCGGCAGCATCGAGGGGTCGGCGGCCGCAACCGCCGCGGGAGTTCCCACCGCGTTGCCGGCGGTGGTGCCGATAGCGCCGCCAACCTGCGGATGCTTCGAGCGCATCAGCTTCATCGAGAAGTAGCCGCCGAAGCCGGTGATCACCGTGACCGCAACGCCGAGCAGGATGCCGGGCAGGCCCGCGGTGATGAGCTGCTTAAAGTTGAGGCCCGCGCCAAGCGGGAACGCAAAGAAGGGGATCAGCATGGTGGCGCCGGGGGCGACGAAGTTGCGAAGCTCCTCATCCATGTTGCCGAGCACACAGCCGACGACGATGGGCATGACGCAGCCGACAAGGGTCATGAAGGGGATCGAGGCGATGCCGGAAGCGCCGAGCGCAACCATCGTAAAGAAAGGACCGTCGTTGATCGAGAGGATCGAGACGGCGCCGACGTCGGTCGCGTCACCGAATTCGCCGGCCAGCGCGGCATAGAGTCCGCCGTTCGAGTTGGCCATGGCGGCGATAACCGCAAGCGGGGTCAGGCCGAGGATGCCGGCCGGGCCGAAGGCCATATTCAGCAGGATTCCGACGATGGCGCCAAGACCGACCTTGACGGCGGTGATGATGACGCCCTTGACCACCGGAACACCCGCCTGCTTCACATTGATCTGCGCGCCGTTGCAGAAGAGAAAGACCGCGAGAATCGGCATCGCGCCGGATTTCCAGAGGTGGCTGGTGAAGGTGCCGCTTCCTCCGAGCGTGATCAGGCCGGGCAGGAAGGTGTTGAACGCCGCGCCCAGAAACAGGGGGATGACCATGAGTCCGCCGGGAATTTTCTTGACCGATTGCAGAATTTTCATCTTGTTTCCTCCATCTCTTTTGTCCACATTTCGCTGGTACGGACAACTGCGAGATTAGTTAAGCAAAAACCATGCCACACATCATAGTATGAACCATTTATAAAGGAAATAAGCCGTTTTTTTGATGCTCGAAAATCTCCCAATTCAAAAACGTTGCAAAAAGCAATAAACTTTTATTGCTTTTTGCAACGTGCGTTGTTTTTTGAAGCAAACGTTTGGGTTAATCCGAAGCATTTCTGTCCTTGAGTTTTCGCCAGAGGGTGGAACGGTCAATTTTCAGGATCTCACAAGTCTTTTTGATATTCCCGCCCGTCTTGCGGTAGATTTTCTGAATGTACCAGTTCTCCACCGTGCGCAGGTCGTTTTCTCCCTCCAGGAATTCCCGCTCCCCGGTGGAATCCGAGGCGGCCCCCGCCTTGCGTCCGGGCGCCAGCCCTGCAAAAGAGGACAAAATGACGCACCGCTCGATCAGCCCTCCCAGTTCCCGGACGTTTCCCTCATAATACCGCTCGCTCAGGCACCGGCGGGCGCGTTCGTGAAAAACCAGCGGCGGCTTTTCATATTTTTCCGCGTACTTCCGGTTGAAATGTCCAGCCAGCAGCATGATGTCCTCGGGACGCTCCCGCAGCGGCGGAATGGAGAGAAGAAGGATGCTGATCCGGAAATAGAGATCGCGGCGGAAGGTCCCCGCCCGCACCATCTCCTGCAGGTCGCGGTTGGAAGCGCAGATGATCTTGACGTCAACCGGAATCACCTTGTCCGCCCCGATCCGCATGACCTCCTTTTCCTGAAGCACCCGCAGCAGGCGCCCCTGCAGGGGCAGCGGGATTTCGCTGATCTCGTCGAGCAGCAGGGTGCCGCCGTGGGCCAGCTCAAACACGCCGGCCCGGCCCTCCTTCTTCGCGCCGGTGAAGGAGCCTTCCTCATAGCCGAACAGCTCGCTTTCGATCAGAGCGGGGGGCAGCGCGGCACAGTTGACCGCCACAAAGGGCGCCTGCGCCCGCGGGCTGGCGTTGTGAATCGACTGGGCGAAGAGCTCCTTGCCGACCCCCGATTCCCCGCAGATCAGGACAGGGGTGTCATAGAGGGCGTAGCGGCGCGCGGCCTCGACGCATTCCTTCATTTGGGGGCTTTCCCCGACGATGTCTTCAAAGCGGTAGCGTGCGGTGAAACCCTTCTTGAGCAGCTTGCGCCGGATCGTCTGCTCCGTTTTCTGCATTTCGGTGACGTCCTGGAAGGTGGCGACCGCTCCCTTGACCTGCCCGTCCACGATGATCGGCACCCGGTTTGTGGCGATTGCGGAATTACGGACCGTCTGAAGCTTTTCCAGCTGGGGAATTCCGGTGTGAAGCACCTCGTGCAGCAGGGTGTTGGGAATCACCCCCCGGACGTTCCGCCCGATTGCCGCGCTGCGGTCCACTCCGAACACCTCGGCCGCCCGGGCGTTGAGGATAGTGATCACCTCCCGCTCGTCGATCGCAAGGATGCCGTCGTGCACGAAATCGGTGATGGTGGTAATCTGCTGGGTCCTCTGCTTTTCGATGCGGGCGGCCCGGTGAATCCGGCGCGCCTCCCGCATGGCCGTCATGATCGAATCCTTCTGCGAAAAAATGACGATTCCCCGGCAGCCGAGCGCCTGTGTGATCCGCGTGACGTTGGCGTCCCCGATATAGGTCCGGATTCCCCGGTCGCGGTGCTGGCTGATGACGTCGAGCACCTGGTCCTCGGCGTGCAGCTCGACCTTGATGATCTCGAACGGCAGCAGCTCCCGCAGCAGGTCGAACCCGTCCACGACATTGTTATAGCCCACAACCGCCACCGGCCCCTCGACCGCGCCGGCGCGCTGAACGCTCTCGAGGATGTCGTAGGCACTGACATGAATCTCCACAACCGGCAGATCGAAGGCCGCCCGGCAGAGCCGGTAGGTTCCGCCGCGGGTGACGATGATCTCGGCCCCCGCGCGGATCGCCCTGCGGGCGGCGGCGACGCCGTCCCCCATGTTGGCCAGTTCCACCTCGATGTTGTCGTATCCCTTCTCCCGAATCAGCTCAAGCGCCTTGTCATAGGCGTCAGGCATCGGCGCGGCCAAAAAAATCGGCTTCATCCGGCTTCTCCTTTCCCCGGAGCCTTCCGGGCATTCGTTTGTTTTTAGTATAGCACAGCCCTCCGCGTTTCACCAGACGGCGCCGCAAAATCGGGAAATTCCATCTTTAAAAAACTTTGGGGGACTTTGCAGGAAAAAGGAGCCTTTTGAGCACTTAATCTCTGAAACCCCATTTAGAAAGGATGTCAGACAGATGAAACGTATAATGATTTTGCTTGCCGCAGTGGCGCTCACCGCCGCGCTGGCCGTCACCGCGGCCGCCGAATATGTCGCCTGCCTCCCCGGCGAGGAACATGTGATGAGCGACTGGAAGAAGATTGCCGAGAACGAGGATGGTTCCGTCGTCTATGAACGGGTCTGCTCCAAATGCGACTACCACCAGAAGGGCTTCGGCGGCTCTGATCCGTCCGGCGGCGTCGGCACTACCCGCAGCGTCCCCGAGCATCTCGCGGTGACCACCTCGCTGGAGGCGGAGCCCGGATCAGACACCCCCCTGACCGCTGCCAATCCCTCCACGGGCGCGCGCGCCTGATTGTATTTCCGGAAAAAAGCATGATGCCGCCCGCAGCGTTGAAGAAGCTTTCGCGGACGCCCGTCGGATTGTGTTTCCGGGACCCGTTGCGGCTGCGGCCGCGGATTTCACTGCTTGCCGCGGGCGCGCCCGACGATATTTTGTGTATCCTTCCATCTTTCATTTCGGCAATTTGCCGGGCGGGCGGGATTTTCCGCCCTGCCCGGCATATTGTTGTGGTGGAAAGTTCCTCGTCTCCGTAAATTGCAGGAAAAACGGAGTTTGGCTCTTTCCCTGACGAAATATTTGGTATATGATAGATGCGGCCGATTACTGTGCCCGAAGGGAGGTCCGCCATGCTGGAACTCAGGTCGGTCTCCAAATCCTATCCCGGGGCGGGGCAGGTCCTGCGGGAGGTAAGCCTGCGTGTGGAACCGGGGCAGGCCCTCTGTCTCGCCGGCGGAAACGCCGAGGGGAAAACCACCCTGCTGGAAATCGCGGCCGGACTTCGCCGCCCCGATTCGGGCGAGGTGCTTCGCCCAACGGAAGCGGCGCTGGTTCCGCAGCGCCCCGCGATTCTCGGGGAGCTGACCGCCGCCGACAACCTCGCGCTGTGGTATGCCGCCGCCGGCCGGCGGGAACGCCCCTTTTCCCCCGGCTCCCCCGAAGAGAAGCTCGGCCTTTCCCCGTTTGCCCGCCGCCGGGCGGGACGCCTTTCCGGAGGAATGCAGCGCCGCCTTTCCATCGCGGCGGCCCTCTGTTCCCGGCCCGGCACGCTGCTGCTCGACGAGCCGTTTGCGGCGCTCGACGCCGGGGGCTGCGCGCTGGTGCACGCCGCCCTCGCGGATTTCGTACAGGCGGGCGGCGCCGTCCTGTTCTCCTCCCACGAGCCGCAGCAGATCGCCGCGCTGGCCGGCGCGCTTGTCCGGCTGCGCGGCGGCACACTCGAGGGACCATTTCCGCTCACCGCGCCGCCGGGGGCAAAACGGACAGGTCAGGTTCTCGCGCTGCTGCTGAACGACCCGTCCAAGGCATGGGAACCCCCGATGAGCCATCCATTTGATCAAAATGAGAATAAAGGAGAGAAATCATTTCAATGGAACAAAACCAACAAGCTCTGAATTCCCTGGAGCCGAAGCCGCGCGGCGGCAAGGGTTTTCTCATCGCCGCGATCGCGGCCGTTGCGGTCCTCTGCGCCGTCGGGGGCGTCTTTGCCATGCGGATGCTCGGCGGCACCCCGGAACAGCAGGTGGCCGATGCGTTCCAGGAAACCTTTGCGCAGGCCGGGCAGGAGATTGAGTCCCTGCGCAAGGACTACCCCGCGCTTGCCGCCACCCAGTCATTTGCCTCGCCCGCTTCCGCCGCAATGGACTACCGCATCGGCTTTGCCGGAATCGAGGGAATCGACTACGCCAACATGATCAGCGCCTTCCTTTCGGGGAGCAGCATCGACCTCTCGGTTGCGCAGGATCTTGAGTCCCATGCCGCGGATATGGAGATGGGGCTTACCCTGCTCGGGGAAACCTTTCTCGAGGGACGCTACCATCTCTCGCCCGAAACCATTGTCCTGTCGGTGCCGACCCTCTCGGAAACCGCCGTTTCCATCCGCCCGGAGGGCTTTGCCGAGGCGTATCCCGCAAGCCCGCTCGGGCAGCTTTATCCCGCCGACGAGCAGCAGCTCGCACTGATTCAGGAGCAGCTCGACGCTTGCACCGCCCAGCTTCGGATGGCGGACCCGCAGATGGCCGAAACCCTTGAGTCCGGCCTTCGGGAGATCGGCACCCGTCTCGCCGGAGAAGCCGCCTTTTCCAAGCCGGAGAAGGACCGCTACCATATTGAAGCGCCCGGAGAGGCGGTCCGTCAGGCGCTGACCGACGCGCTGCGGCTCTGCGTGAGCGCCTGCTACAGCGATGAAATGCTCGACAGCATGGCCGGGACCGAAGGCGCCTCGCTGCGGGAACAGCTCGAGGAGCTTTATGAATCGATTCCGCCGCTCGCCCTCTCGGCCGATTTGACCGTTTCCAACCGGATTGTCACCGCCGTTGCGGCCACCCTGTCCGCGCCCCCGGAGGAGACCTCCGGAGACGCGGCGCTCGAAGCGCTCTCTCTGAACTACAGCCGCGGTGAAAACGGCAGTCACACCTTTGCGTTCTCCTCCTCCGGCGGGGAAGCCGACGGCTTTACCCTGCGGGCCGACTACGCGGGAGCCGAGGCGGAGGACCGCTATCAGGAGCGGCTCACCCTGACGGCCGGTTTACAGGACGATGATGAGCTTTTCCGCCTGACATGGGATTATTCCACCGGAAAGGACGGAACGCTCCGCCATGAGGGGAGCTTCGCGGTGCCCGGCGATCAGATCTCGGTCGGCTTGACCGCCGACGGCGCCCTGACCCGGGACGGGGAAACGGTCAGCGTCGATCTGCCGGGAACACGGATCGCGGTATCCGCTCCGTCCCTGCCGCAGGAAGCCGCCGTTCTGCTCGACATCGGCTTCACCTTCCGTCCTCTCGAGGAAGCGCTCACCCCGCCCGAGGCTTCCGACCTTCTCTCGATGAGCGAGGAAAAGCTCAACGCGCTCTATCAGGAGGCGGAGGGCAACCTCAGCGAACTGGCGGGCCGCTTCTACAGCCTGATGCTCGGCTGATTCCGCAAACGATCCCGATGAAACGGAGGGGGAACGATGCGTCTGATTCTCACCGGCCTGCTGGTCGGACTTAAGAGGAGCGCCGCGCCGTTCCTCCTCCTTTTTGCCGCCATGCTCTGCTGGAGCGGCGTCCTGGCCCCCTTCGCGCGGGAGGAAGAACAGCCCGCTCCCGTCCGGATTGGTGTTCTGGACGAGGAGCGGGGGGCGTTTTCCCCATTGCTTCTCTCGCTGCTGCAAAAGCCGCTGGGACAGGCGGCCGAGCTGAGGATTCTCGCGCCCGGCGACCCGCAGGAGGACTGCGCCGCCGTTTTAATTCTGCCGCGCGGCTTCTGGCAGGGGATTATGGACGGGGAAAACCTCTCCCCCGTGCTGCGCCTGTATGCGGCCTCCCCGCTCGAGGGGCTTTGGGCCGGCGCTCTCGCCCGCTCGGGCGCCCGGACAATCGAAACCGCCCAGCGGCAGATCGCCGGTATGGTGCCGGTGCTGCGGGCGGCGGGACTGGACGGCGGGGAGCTTGAGGCCGCGCTTATGCGCGCGGACCTCTCGCTGCTCGACCGCTACCTCAGCCGCGGGGGACGGCTGCATCCGGTCCGGCTCTCGGCAACCGGTGCGCTGAACCTGGGACGCTATCTGCTGTGCAGCGCCGCAACGATCCTGATGAGCGCGGCTGCCTTCCTTTTTTGGGAAGGTTTTTCGGTTCTGAACCGTTTCGCCCGGTATGCGCGGCGTCCCTCCCTCTTCACCTGTGCCCTGCTGCTGGCTCTGCTTCTCTCGGCCGGACTTTGGCTGCCGGTCGCGGTGCTTCTCAAAGGCGGCTTTCCGGAGCCGCACGCCTTTGCCGCCCTCTGGCTTTCCTCTGCGGGGCAGCTTCTTCTGACCGTCTCTCTTCCGGGGCGCGGGGCCTGCGCCGCCGCTTCGGTGGGCCTGACCCTCGGGCAGGCGCTTTTCGGCGGAGGGCTCTTTCCGGAGGCGCTGCTTCCTCCCGCCCTTTTCCGTCTCGCGGGCTGGCTTCCGCTCACTCTTCGGCGCGGCGCGCTCGGCGCGGCCTGCTTCGGCGCGGGCGAGGGGGCGGGGCGGCTGCTTTTGGCCGCGGGCTTCTTTGCCGCCGCGGCCCTCGTCTCCGGGCTGCTCTGGAATCGGGAGAGGAGGAATCCATGGTGAACCGCAGAAGAAATTTCTTCTTTTTCGGCCGCTGTCTGCTGCTCTGCGGCAAACGGCAGCTCCTGCTCCCCTCCTTCTGGGGCTGTGCGCTGGCGCTGTTCGCGCTGGTTGGGGGCTTTCTCCTGCTCTGCCCCGAGCCAAAGGGAGCCTCCGCCTCGATCGGTCTGCTGTTTGACGGAGGGAACCCTGTTCTCGCGGCGGCCTGCGCCCCGCTGGAGCGGGAGGAGGGTCTTCCGTTTCGCTTTTACCGCCCCGGCGAGGAGGAAACGATGCGCCGCGCGGTTCTGACCGGGGAGCTTCACTGCGGCTACCTGCTCGACCCCGGCGCCGATCCGCCGGTGACCGTCTATGAAACCGACGGTTCCTTTCTGCGGCCGGTGGCCGACGAGCTGGTCTTCGGCGCGCTTTTCGAAGCGGAGGCACCCGCGTTCACGCGGGAATTGCTCACGCGGACGCCGGGCGAACCGTCCGGCTTTGCGCCGGGAAAAACATCGCCGCTGACGGTGACGGTTGAAAGCGCCGGAAATTTCCCGCCGCCCGAGTCCGCCCTGGATCTGCGGCCCCTGCTTTTTGCGGTGTTTTCCTCCCTTTTCCTGTTTTTCGCCGTCTTTGGAGGGCTGTTTGTCCCCGAAGAAACCGCCGCCTTTGCCATGTTGGAAACGGTTCGCCCCAGCGCGGCGAGAACCGCTCTGCTGGCCGACTCCGCCGCCTGCATCCTGCTTCAGGGAGCGCTGCCGGTGCTGATGCTGCTCGCCTTCCCCGACCTGCGCGGCGCGGCCTCTTCCCCCGCGCTCGTGCTGCTGGCCGCCGCGGCTGCCGTTCTGCGGCGGGCGGCTTCCCGGCTCGCCGCCCGGCACCCGGCCGCCGTTTCCCCTGCTCTGCTGCTCGCCCTCTGCTGGGTGCTGCCCGCTGTCTGCTGTTCGGGGGCGCTGGTCGATCCGGCGGCCCTCGGCCCGTTCGCATCGCTGCGTTTTCTTTCCCCCGCGTGGCTGCTTTCCCGGATTTTCGCCCGGTGACAAGAGCGCGCCGGGAAACGCATTGGAAACGCCGCTCATTTCGATGACCCCCGGCCCGTTTGCGTCGCTGCGTTTTCTTTCCCCCGCGTGGCTGCTTTCCCGGATTTTCGCCCGGTGACAAGAGCGCGCCGGGAAATGCATTGGAAACGCCGCTCATTTCGATGACCCCCGGCCCGTTTGCGTCGCTGCGT
>Ga0129314_1000268_pt1 | contig 61919 bp, 38 predicted proteins | sample O1111metagenome_FD_94431 | JGI IMG/M metagenome (GOLD analysis project Ga0129314, IMG submission 94431) | Orangutan individual fecal microbial communities from fecal samples from Wisconsin, USA - O1111 metagenome | ecosystem: Host-associated > Mammals > Digestive system > Large intestine > Fecal... | reverse complement strand
GGCGACGACTTTTACAAGATCACTGAGGATGAATACGGTGATCCTGTCATCCCCCGGTTAAACTGGAGGATTCCCATCCCCTGGACAAGAAATACCGAAGAGGAAGAGGCTGCCATCAACAGTGTCTACACCACACATCCCATCACAGGAGAAAAAATGCTGGATGCCCGCCAGATGAATTTTCGTTACGAGTGGTTTAATGCGGCGGAAGCGGCCAGACGACAGCACCGACTGAATCCCGCAGAGAGAACATTGAACAGTGATATCATCATCGATCCGAATGAAGTCATCATAATATCGAAAGATACAGCTTATATTGCTTCCGACGGGCGAATTGTCAATGAAACCATTACCCGTCCCCTGAGCAGCCTTTACGACTTCGTACACACACGTATCGTCAATATATACCCTGATACCACCTGCTGGGTGAACGATTTTCCGAACGCGGATAATGAACGCTATTTACGTAACTATTTTTCCCATCCCGCCTACGCACACCACCCGGTAGTAGGAGTTTCATGGGAGCAGGCGACTGCTTTCTGTGAGTGGCGTACCCTCTTTCTGCGCAGGAGTATTAACAGGGAAGGAGTGACGATAGAAAAATATCGTCTCCCTACCGAAGCGGAATGGGAAATAGCAGCACGGAATGCCAATTCCGACAACCAATACCCGTGGGACTCTAACGCCACAACAAGCGAAAGCGGCTGTTTCCAGGCCAACTTCAAACCGGGCGACGGAGCCTATGGTGCCGATAACCATCTTATTCCCGCTAAAGTAAGAAGTTTCAAGCCTAATAACTCAGGATTGTATGATATGGCCGGGAATGTGGCGGAATGGACTTCTACCGCTTACACCGAGTCGGGGAACGAACTGATGGGTGACCTGAACCCTGAATACAGCTATAATGCTACTACCGAAGATCCCTATGCATTGAAACGAAAAGTAGTGAAAGGAGGCTCATGGAAAGATATCTCTACCTTTATCCGGTCGGATATGCGCGACAGCGAACACCAGAACCGTGGACGTTCCTATATCGGATTTCGTTGCGTAAGGACGCAGGTCAGTTCGGGAAAATAAATTTCAGATTCAAAATTCAAAATTCAAGATTTGTTCAATTCCTATTCATTGGTAACTGATAATTAGTAATTAAAAAAATGAATGCCTACAAAAGATATAAAAACCGGCTTGAACGGTTTCTACAAACCGAGCGGGGGAAACGGTTCATCAATTTCGCCTATAGTTTCGGAGCTGCCATCGTGATACTCGGTGCGATGTTTAAACTGCTCCACTTTCCCTTCGGCAATGAGATGCTCTTCATCGGGATGGTCACCGAATGTATCGTCTTTATCCTCTCGGCGTTCGATTCACCAATACGCGATTACAGGTGGGAGCAGGTATTCCCGGCACTCTCTTCCGTAAACTCTGAAGAGGATCCCGGTTTTAACGCTGCTATAGCACAACAGACACCACCATCTGCTCGTGAAACGATTTCCGTTTCCGCTACCCACAATTTTGCTCCACAACACTCCGAAGTATCTACAACGCCCCACATCCATCCAACAAATTCGCCCGGCGAACCGGGGTATGAAATCCCTCACAATCTTTCGGCACATTCCGAAGAATACGGCAAACAGATGGAAAACCTTAATCGTACATTGTCAGGACTCAACTCCATCTATGAGATACAGCTCAAAAGCGTCAGCAGCCAGATCGGCGCCATCGAACAGATCAACCAGGGACTGGGCCGCCTTAGAACTATGTATGGCGATACCCTCCCTGACGGATCGGTCATTAAAGCAGAGACAGAGAAAATGGCGGATCAGCTCAGAGAACTGAACGAAGTCTACGCGCGTATGCTGAATGCCATGACAATCAACAAACAGGACAATCCCGCTAATCCCAACATATAATCCCATCCATGGCAGTCAACAGTCCCAATTCCCCCCGCCAGAAAATGATCAACCTGATGTATCTGGTATTCATTGCGATGCTGGCGCTGAACGTATCGGTCGAAGTACTCGACGGATTCGAAATGGTGGATAATAGTCTGGGAAATTCATCCGGTACGATGCTGGAACGCAATAGGCTGATCATGGATGAATTAACGGCCTATCATGCACAAAACCCGGAAAAGGCCGGTGAGTGGTACCGGAAAGGGGTGCAGGTACGCGCCATGAGCGATTCGCTGACAAGGTATATTGGCGAACTGAAACTGCGTATGGTGCGTGAAGCCGACGGAAGAAAAGCGGATATCAGTAACATCAAACACAAAGACGATCTGGAAGCCGCGTCGGTGGTTATGCTCTCCCCCGTAAATGGTGAAGGAAGAAAATTCAGGAATACAATCGATACCTACCGCGACTCAGTAACGCAACTCGTTACAGATCCCGCCCGTCGGGCAATTATCGAAAAAAATCTCAGCACACAACCACGGTCAGCCAATAAAAGCTGGGAAGCCTCTCTCTTTGAACAAATGCCGCTGGCTGCAGCTATCACCATGCTTACCAAGATAGAGAATGATATCCGTTCATCGGAAGGAGAAGCACTCTCCAATATCCTGCACAATGTGGATATTGGAGATTTTCGTGTAAACCGGCTGAATGCCTATATCATCCCCGAGTCCGATATCGTCATCCAAGGTGGTTCCTATAATGCCCGTATTGTACTCTCGGCAGAAGACTCTACCCGACAACCTCTTATTATGGTCAACGGGGAGATTCTCGATACAGAAGAAAACGGATCCTTTTCCGTCCGGGCTGACCGTACCGGAACATTCCCTGTAGAAGGATATTTAGAAATGACCGGCAGTGATGGTAGCGTGACCCGTCGCCCGTTTGCAGGCAGCTACACTGTGATTGAACCGATCGCTACCATTGCTCCTACCCTGATGAATGTATTGTACGCCGGCATCGATAACGAGATCGGCATTTCCGTACCCGGTATCGCTCCGCAGGATGTCAGTGCGACTATCACCAACGGCACCCTCACCCGTCGGGGAAATATGTGGGTTGCCCGTCCCTCGTCCATAGGACAGGATGTCACGATATCGGTATCGGCCCGTACCACGGACGGAGATGTTCGTCGTGTGGCCATTAAAGAGTTCAGGGTACGCGCGCTCCCCGATCCCACTCCATATATTGAATACAGCGATGCGAACGGAAATCCGGTGATGTTCAGGGGAGGAGGATTACAGAAAGCGGTTTTAATGAATGCCAGCGGGATTAAGGCAGCCATTGACGATGGCATCCTTTCCATTCCGTTCCGGGTGACCAGTTTTCGTACTGTCTTTTTCGATTCCATGGGAAATGCTATTCCCGAAGTTTCTGATGGGAGCCATTTCTCTGATAGGCAGAAAGAGCAGATCAGACGTCTTGCACGAGGCAGTTATTTCTATATTTCGGGCGTACGTGCGGTTGGCCCTGATAGTACTGAGCGGGAGATCGCAGTGATGGAAGTGAGGGTACAGTGAAAAAGTGGAAAGGCAAAATAAGAAGTCTGAAGTTGAGAAGTAAAGAAATTTTGAATTTTGAATCTTGAATTTTGAATCTGAAATAAAGATATGCAAACAAAAGTATTATTGATATTGATCCTTTTCACAGGAAGTTTTACAGCCCTTTTCCCACAGGAAACGGCGAGGGAAAGAATAGAACGGCGTCGACAAAGTACTGTACAGACTGCCGGTACAAATATCCGTATGGAACAACAAAACCGCCACAGCGACGAAAACATAGAAAATGCCAAATGGTCGCGTATCATCTACCGCTATCTCGATCTTACCAAAGAGGCCAATGCCCCGCTCTATTACCCGCCCACCCCTGTAGATGGAAAGATGAGCCTGTTTACTATGCTATTCAATCTATTACAGGAAGATGCTGTTGTGGCTTATGAATATCTGGACGGACGGGAAGAGTTTACAGAGGAGTACCGGGTCGATTTCCAGGAATTGCTGGATCGGTTCGGTGTTTACTATGAAACAGCCGACGGGAAAATCGTAGTGAATGACGTCGATATTCCCGGCAATGAGGTAGAAAGTTATTTCGTGAAAGAAGCTTACTATTTCGATACAGGCAGCTCTTCTTTCAAGGTAAGACCGCTCGCCATCTGCCCTGTCTTGCAGCGCCGGGACGATTATGGTACCACCACCCGTTATCCCCTCTTCTGGATTCCTTACGACGAAATAGCTCCTTATGCACGGCGGATACCGGTCATGAGTTCTTCACTCAATAACAACATGAGCGGCAGCGTTGATGATTTTTTTCGCATGAGAAAGTACGACGGGGAGATCTACAAAGCACAGAATCCACGGAACCTTGCCATCTCTCAGTACACCTCCACTCCCGAAGAAATAAAGGCGGAACAGGAGAGGATTGAACAGGAATTGGTTGATTTCGAAAAGAGTCTCTGGAAGCATGAAAATCATTCCATTGTCCCTCCACAGCAGAAAGTAAACCGCCGGAACAACAGAAGACCTCCGATAAGTTCGTCCGGCGCTGCTTCCGTTTCAATGAGAGACAGAAGATATTAATAATATCTGTCAGTTTGTGAATAATAGCCTAATACGCTGATGGGCGAGCCTTCAGGGATAGTATTAATCTATAAATTCAGATAAAATGCAAGTAACAGTTTGGGACACCTATGTAACGCGACAAACAGAAATGATAACGATAGTCTTCACTATCTTTATTCTTTCTTCCTGCTCTAACCCGCAAAAACCGGAGAACACGGAAATCATCTGGGACAATTACGGCGTGCCGCACGTGTATGCTAACAATGAAGCGGAGATGTATTATGCTTTTGGATGGGCACAAATGCAGAACCATGCTAACCTGATCTTGAAATTATATGCCCAGGCGCGGGGGAGGGCATCGGAATATTTCGGCGAGGAGTATATGGATTCTGATAAACTCACCCATCTGTTCAATCTGCCCGATTCTGCAGAAGCGCACTATAACAAATCCGGTAGCAGAGATAAACAGTATTTAGAGGCATTCGTAAAGGGTCTCAACGATTATGCAAAAGCGCATCCCGATAAAATAGATGACAGGGTGAAACAGGTGTTGCCTGTTTTAGTCACGGATGTGCTGGCTCACGGTAAAAGAGTTATATGTCTTGAATTTATTGGAGGAAACGATATAGCCGAGACCATAAAAGAAACAACGCCGGGCTCTAACTCCTATGCAATTGCTCCTTCTAAATCCGAATCAGGGAATGCGATGTTGGTTGCCAATCCTCATCTACCCTGGAATGATTTTTACTTGTTTTTTGAAGCACAGTTGACTGCTCCCGGCTTTAACGTGTATGGTGTTACTTTGGTAGGTATGCCTGTGTTAAACATCGCCTTTAACGAACAGCTAGGATGGACGCATACTGTAAATACCATTGATGCTTCGGACAGATACGAGTTAACGCTGCAGGAGGGTGGTTACCTGCTTGATGGCAAAAGTGTGCCTTTCCAGGAAAAGAGAGTGCCTTTAAAAGTACTGCAAAAAGATGGCACGGTTCAACAGCTGGATATTGAATTAAGGTATTCCAAACATGGACCCATAATGGGTGAGAAAGACAACAAGGCTTATGCCGTAAGGGTTGCAGGACTTGAAAACAGTTCATATTATGCCCAGTATCATGAAATGGGTAAAGCTAAAAACATGAAAGAGTTTGAAGATGCTTTAAAAATGATGCAAATTCCAATGTTCAATCTCATATATGCCGATAAAGAGGGTAACATTCTCTATCTCTTTAATGGCAATGTTCCTGTAAGATCTGAAGGTGATTGGGTTTTCTGGAATGGTACTGTGGATGGTACACAGTCGAAATATATCTGGAACAGGTACCATGATTATGATGATCTGCCGAAGTTGATTAATCCCTCTTCGGGTTTTGTACAAAATGCGAATGATCCGCCCTGGACATCTACTTATCCGCTTTTACTGGACTTTGAGGACTTTCCTCCTTATATGTCTCCGGAGGATATGCCGGTATCTTTAAGGGCGCAACGTGCAGTGAACCTGATTAAAGATGATGCTTCTATCAGTTTTGATGAACTGGTTGATTATAAGTTAGACACGGGAATGGAGGCTGCCGGCCGTATTTTAGATAACCTGCTGACTGCAGTAGAACAACACCCTGATTCAACAGCACTGAGAGCTGCTTTGGTACTGGAACAGTGGGATAGAGCTACCAATGTAGATAGTCGTGGTGCTGTCCTTTTTGGAAGATGGCTCGATAAGCTTGACAGTGATATGTTTGCAATTCCATGGAGTGCCGAGAGACCTGTTTCAACTCCTGAAGGATTAAATAATCCAAAGCAGGCTGTCGAGCTGTTAGTAAGTGCTGCCAGGGAGGTAGAAGAGACCTATGGTTCAATGGATGTTGCCTGGGGTGATGTTAACCGGTACAAAGCAGGTGAATATGAATTTCCGGCGAATGGAGGTCCTGGCAAATACGGCGTTTTCAGAACTATGTATTTTCAACCAAACGGGGGGAACAATAAAAACTATGCATATCATGGTGACACGTTTGTAGCGGTTGTTGAATTTGGAGAGATAGTGAAAGCAGAGGTTTTACTAAGTTATGGCAATGCTACTCAGCCGGACAGTAAGTTTATCGGCGATCAGTTGCAACTGCTTTCTGAAAACAGGCTGCGTCCCGCATTTTTGACCAGGCAGGACGTTTTACAAAATATGGATAAAAGAGAAAAGCTGTAAAACAGTTTCCTATTACTGCCCGATACCGCTATAAGCAAAACCGTAAGAGGCAAGCTCTTCCATATTGTAGATATTTCTCCCGTCGATCACAACATGGTTGTTCATGATCTTCTTCAGAATGCTCCAGTTGGGCAACCGGAATTCTTTCCATTCAGTAGGTACTATCAGCGCATCAGCGCCATTAGCGGCATCATAAATATCGGTAGCGTAATAGATAGAATCGTTCAGGTAATAACGGGCTTCCTGCATTGCTGCGGGATCATAAGCCCGTACAGACACGCCTGCCTCCCGCAGGCTTCTGATCAGAGTGAGTGACGGGGCTTCACGCATATCGTCGGTTTCCGGCTTAAACGACAATCCCCATACAGCTGCGGTTCTCCCTTCCATCTCGCCGTTAAAATGATTTTTAAATTTTTGAAACAGGATATCTTTCTGGCGATTATTCACTTCTTCGACTGCCTTCAAAACGTTCATCTCATATCCGGCATCTTCCGCCACCTTAATCAATGCACGAATATCTTTGGGAAAACAGCTACCTCCATAACCGCAACCGGGATAAAGGAAACTTCTGCCGATACGGGAATCGCTGCCCATACCACGGCGCACCATATTCACGTCGGCCCCTACCCTCTCGCACAGATTGGCGATATCGTTCATAAAGCTGATACGTGTAGCCAGCATGGCGTTGGACGCATACTTGGTCATCTCCGACGAGAGGATATCCATAAAGATAACCCGGAAATTATTCAGCACGAAAGGACGGTAAAGCTTAGTCATCAGGTTTTTTGCTTCTTCGCTTTCCACTCCCACTATCACCCGGTCGGGGCTCATAAAGTCGTTTACAGCCGCACCTTCCTTCAGAAATTCGGGATTGGAAGCCACATCAAATCGCAGATCTGTCAATCCCCGTTCATCAAGTCGTTTTCTCACCAGATCCCTGATACGATATGAAGTTCCAACGGGTACAGTACTTTTGGTGACAATCAACAAGGGTTTGGACATGTGCTCGGCAATAGTGTTTGCCACCGTCATCACATAAGAAAGATCGGCAGTCCCGTCTTTGCCGGAGGGAGTACCCACCGCGATGAACACAATTTCCATATCGTTCAGTATAGCCGGCAAATCAGTCGAAAAATGAAGACGGTCCGCTTCATAGTTGCGTACCACAATATTCTTTAACCCCGGTTCGTAAATGGGAATAATTCCCTTCTTCAGTCTCTCTATCTTTTCACTATCGATATCCACACAGGTCACATCGACACCCATTTCAGAAAAGCAGGCTCCGGAAACCAACCCTACATAACCTGTTCCAACAATAGCTATTTTCATATTTTAATAGATTTAAAATTCCAGATTCAAAATTCAAAATTCTCAATCATCAAATCGTCAAATTATCACATCTTCAAATCATCGAATCATTAGTCCTATTATCACATTGGCATCCCCTGTCCCGATTTATCGGGATTGGCTTATTGACTCATTGGCAGATTAATCATCACATCGTTAAGTCACCCACCTTATCCCGTCAACTTCACTGTTGGAGTTTCTTTCTCAAGTTATTGACGGGATAAAGCACTGTCAACAGGCTTATCAAGCTCACAACCGCAAAGGCGATCACCACATCCGTCATTTTGACGATCACCGGATAGGCATCGATAATATAAGCACCGGGCGTATCACTTAACTGAAGCAATCCGAAATATTGTTGTAATAAACATAATGCCAATCCGGTAATTATCCCGGAGATGATACCGATAAACGAAATCAGCCATCCTTCGTACAAAAAGATACGCGATATCAATTGTTCGGATGCTCCCATATTCTGCAGGCTTTTGATATCGTCCCGTTTCTCCACGATCAGCATTGAAAGCGAACCTACCAGATTAAAAACAGCAATCAACAAGACGAATACCATGATAAGGAAGGTCACCCATTTCTCAATTTGCATCATCCGGTACGATTCTTTTTGTTGTTGATACCGGTCTTCCACAAGAAAATTATCTCCCAGGATACGTTCTATTTCACGCTTCACTCTGTTTACCGAGACGTTGGGTTCCAATTTGATATCCAGTGATGTCACTTGGTTTTCATACCCAAAAAGATCCCGCGCCAGTTGAATAGGAACGATAGCCATTTGTTCGTCATATTCCGGGGAATTGAGGCTGAACACACCACCAATCTGAATGTATGCTCTTGTGAATGCTGCTGCCGGGTTAGCCAGGTTTACCCTTACGTCACGCTTGGGTGCATATATTTCAATCGGATTGATAAAACCGGGACGTGCGCCAAGTGTCATTGCCAATCCGGAACCCAGCGTAGCATAGTCCACTACATCTTCGCGCAGGTTAAACGATCCCTCCAGTAATAACTTCTCCATGTCGGTCATCAACTTGAACTCCTCCGATACTCCTTTCATCAGCACCGGAACCTGACTTTCGCCGAACATAAAAAGAGCATTCTCTTCCAGTGATTCGGAGATGATCTGTATACCATTTATCTGTAACGCCTTTTCAAATTCCAGCGTATGATAATCGAACACTTTTCCCTCTTTCACCGTGATCTTCAGATCGGGATCGAAAGCATTGAAGGTACCCTCCACAATACCTCCGAAACCATTAAAGATAGAAAGTACGCATACTATAGCCGCAGTAGCGACAGCAATACCGCACACCGATATAGCGGAAATCACATTGACGACATTGTGTGATTTCTTTGAGAAGAGATATCTGCGTGCTATGAAAAAGGAGACGTTCACCGGCCGGGATTTTACTGGTCTTTCAATAGCCTGTCGATATTTTCGATATAATCGAGCGAGTCATCCACATGAAACGTCAGTTCAGGGATCACCCGCAATTGGTTTCTTAACCGCTTACCCAGATCGTAACGGACGGTCTTCACATTTTCATTGATATTTTTAACCAGCTCTTCTGCTTTCTCCGACGGAAACACACTCAGATAGGCATGAGCGATACCCAGGTCGGGCGATACCCGTACGTTGGTTACCGAAATCAATACGCCCTGCATCTTTTTGGCATCCAGCAGAAAAATCTCACTGAGTTCTCTCTGTATCAACCGGTTTACTTTTTGTTGTCTGTTCGTATCCATGCTATTGTCATTTTTTTCTTATCAATGTTAATCCGTCGCGGAGAGGTAGGATCACCTTCTCCACCCGGTCGTCGTCGGCCAGTTTCCTGTTAAAATCCAATATCGCCCGGGTTGCCCAATCGTTACTTTTCACCTCTTCTATTACTTTTCCGTACCAAAGGGTATTATCGACCAGGATAAAACCTCCTTTCCTGATCTTCGGGAGGGTGTCTTCGTAATGAAGACAATAATCTTCCTTATCAGCATCAAGGAAAGCGAGGTCGAAACTTTCATCCGGAAAACCGGAGAGGATATCCAACGCATCACCAATATGAAGGATAATCTTGTTTCCGTGTTCAGACTGTGCAAAATTATCGCGTATCCGATCCTCTAATTCATCATCAATTTCGATGGTGTGAAGTTCACTGCCTTCTACAAGGCCTTCTGCAAAACAGAGAGCTGAATATCCGACAAAGGTTCCGATTTCCAGTACCCGCTTCGGGCGGATCATTTGCGTGATCATTTTCAGGAAGCGTCCCTGCAGATGCCCGGAAGTCATGTTTCCCTGCAACAGTTTCATATGCGCATCCCGGTCGATCTTTTTCAGCACCTCCGGCTCCGCATCTATATGGGACAGTATGTATTCTTCTATTTTACTCATTCGCCCCCTTTTCAATTACTAATTACTAATTATTTTTATCGCACGAAATGCATTATCACTGAAAGTATTATCGTGCGAAGCGCATATCGCCGAAGGCATTATCATTCACTCAAAGAGACTACATCGTATAATCGGGCAGATTATATTTCTCTTTTGCTTCGAGAATTCTCCAGGCATCTATAATCTCCAAATAGGTAGTCCCACCGGTCTCCCCAAAGCTTCCTCCCAGATAAGCTACCCTATCCTGCGATTCAATTGTATTTTTATTTACCAACTGCTGGATGGCTTCTGTAAAATAAGCCCTGCGGCTTTCCTTGGTATTACCGTCACCTTTTCCCTGTTGGAACTCTGCCCAAATACCGTATGATAACGCCAACTCACGCGCCAGCCTTTTAGTAGTGGTGATAGCGTAAACGGGACTCTTTCCCCTGAATGCCGCCAAAACCCGGGCAGTTCTGCCTGTGTGGCTATCGGTCACGATTGCCTTCACATTTAGAAGTGCGCATGACTTCACAGCCTGTTTGGCCAGAAACTCCGTCACTTCACGGTTGTCTGCCGGATCATAAGGTACACGGATATCATTTTCAGACAGCTTGGTCAATTCGGCCTCATAAGCAGTTTTTGCCATTGTACGTACCGCTTCTACCGGATATTTACCATAAGCTGTTTCACCACTCAACATCACGGCATCGGTACGATAATAGATCGCATTGGCAATATCAGTGATCTCAGCCCGTGTAGGACGTGGATTATTGATCATGGAGTGCAGCATCTGAGTAGCTACAATAACCGGTTTCTTATGATGGATGGCTTTTCTGATCAGCACACGTTGTATACCGGGAATTTTCTCCTGTGCAACTTCTATTCCCAGGTCACCCCGGGCAATCATGATACCATAAGCTGCTTCCAGTATTTCATCGGCATTATCCACTCCTTCCTGGTTTTCAATCTTGGCTATGATTTTGATATGGCTTCCCAACTCGTCCAGGATCTCCTGTACGGCTTCAACATCTTCCCTGCTTCTCACAAATGAATGAGCCACAAAATCCACATCATGTTTGGCGGCTAATTCAAGGAATTTCTTATCCCGTTCAGTAATCGCAGGAAGATTGATACGTACACCGGGGATATTCACACTCTTACGGCTTCCAATCACACCATCATTCTTAGCACAACAAAGAAGAGAATCATTCGTGACCCCAATCACTTCCAGATCTACCTCTCCGTCATCAATCAGGATATCATCTCCTATATGCATCTCATCGGTGATATTCCGGTAGGTGATATATAAGGTCTCCCTTGACGATATCTTATCAGGATTCCCTACAATTTTTATTTTGTCTCCTATTTTCAATTCAATAGGATCTTCCAGGACGGTAGTACGAATCTCCGGGCCTTTGGTATCTACCAATATAGCAATCTGGTCGGAGACTGTCCGTACATTGTTAATAATATTGAGGAACCCTTCTTCATCGAGATGGGCCGAGTTAAGCCTTACAACATTCATTCCGGCATCATAGAGTTGTTCCAAAAAGGGTATGTCACAACGCTTATCGGAAATCGTAGCAATAATTTTAGTATGTTTATGCATATAATTTTAATATTTATATTAAAGATTTCGGATTTAGTTACGCTGATTTTCAATTCAAAATTATGAAATTGTGGAATTTTGAAATCCGAAATTTTGAAATCAATAATTGGCACATTATCTTTTTACCCAAACCAGCGCACTCAGTGCCAGGCGATAGGAGTCCATTCCAAAGCCGGCGATCACCCCAATGCAGACGGCCGATATCATAGAGTGATTCCGGAACTCTTCCCGGGCATGCACATTGGAAATATGCACCTCTACTACCGGAGCAGGAATCGCTTTAATGGCGTCACGAATAGCCACGGAAGTATGGGTGTAACCACCCGCATTAAGAATAATGCCATCACTTTCAAATCCAGCTTCTTGTATCTTGTTGATAATCTCTCCTTCCACGTTTGATTGAAAGTAATCGATCTCTATTCCTGCATGATCGCTCCTCAACTGATCCAGATAATCTCCAAAAGTCTGGCCTCCGTACACTTCCGGCTCACGAACACCCAATAAGTTGAGGTTTGGTCCATTGATGATTTGAATTTTCATAACTGTATATCTATTTAGAGCACAAAGGTACATACAATCGGGGGCATTACAATAAGTAATACCCCCGAAAATATAACAGCTATGTCGTTACTTAGTTCGCTTCATCATCGATCGTCCCAGCGACCGGTCCTTCTGCTACCGGTGTAGCAAATGATGCTTCAGCCATACGTTTGTAAGAGCGATACCTCCATTGTGCATTCTCCTTCGCAGCAGCAAAAAGCTCATCAGCCTCCCTGGGGAACGATTTCATCAACTGGGTATAACGCACTTCACCGAGCAGGAAGTCTTTAAAGCGACTCCAGTCAGGTTCCTTACTATCGAGTTGGAAAGGATTCTTGCCCTCATCTTCAAGACGGGGATCATAGCGCCACAGATGCCAATATCCGCACTGTACCGCATCCTTCTGTTCAGACTGTGCATACCCCATTCCTCTTCTCAAGCCGTGGCTGATACAGGGTGAATAAGCGATCACAATTGAAGGTCCATTATAAGACTCCGCCTCTTTGATTGCTTTCAGGGTTTGTGCCTGATTAGCACCCATGGCCACCTGGGCTACATATACATATCCATAGGTAGCAGCAATCATTCCGAGGTCTTTTTTACGTATCCGCTTCCCGGCAGCGGCAAATTTAGCGACCGCAGCAGTAGGAGTAGATTTGGATGATTGACCACCGGTATTGGAATACACCTCTGTATCAAGCACTAATATATTGATATTCTGTCCACTCGCCAATACATGGTCGAGTCCTCCGAATCCGATATCATATGCCCAACCGTCCCCACCAAATACCCAGATCGATTTTTTGGAGAGGTATTTCTTTAATGAAATAATCTCAGTTGCGATGTGGTTATCCACACCGGCAAGAGAAGCAACGATTTTCGATGCCAGTTCTTTTGATAATTCAGCATCCTCACCATTTTCGATCCATTCGCGGAACAGCCCTTGTTGCTCTTCGTTAAATTCTCCGGAGACAAGCCCTTGTTGCATCAAGCTCCGAATACGATTACGCATGCTCATGTGTGCAATTGCAAAACCATATCCATATTCGGCATTATCCTCGAAAAGCGAGTTAGCCCATGCCGGTCCTTTTCCCTCTTCATTTTTTCTATAAGGGGTAGCCGGGGCAGAAGCACCATAGATAGAAGAACAACCTGTGGCATTGGCGATCATCATCCGGTCGCCATAGAGCTGGGTGATCAGTTTCACATAAGGTGTTTCACCACAACCAGAGCAAGCACCGGAGAATTCAAACAACGGTGTAGCAAACTGGGAATTCTTCACATTCAGTTTCACGTCTACCAGATGGGCTTTGCTGGTGACATGACCCACCATGTAATCCCAGTTTTTCTGGTTGTCGTACTGTGTCGCGATCGGCACCATTTGAAGCGCTTTTTGCCCTTTCTTGCCGGGACATACATCCACACAATTCTCGCAACCAAGACAATCGAGCACATCGACCTGAATACGATAACCCATATCCGGGAATTGTTTACCCTGCGCTTTCAATATTTCCACATCAGCACCCAATCCCTTCTGTTCTTCCTCAGTGAGTACGAACGGACGGATAGTAGCGTGAGGACAAATATAAGCACATTGGTTGCACTGGATACATGCTTCGGGGTTCCATACCGGCACTTTTGCTGCTACTCCACGTTTCTCGTAAGCAGTTGTGCCCATCTCCCAGGTACCATCCTCACGGCCACTGAATGCAGAAACAGGCAGGTCGTAACCGCGCTGGGCGTTCACCGGACGAACCACTTTGCGGACAAATTCGGGAGCATCATCGGAAAGATCGGCAGTGGTCTGGATGGATGCCCATTCAATAGGTACTTCCACCTGTTCAACGTCACCTCCACGATCGACAGCAGCATAATTCATTTTCACCACCTCTTCCCCTTTTCTTCCATAGGATTTCACAATGAATTTCTTCATTTGTTCCACAGCGAGTTCATAAGGAATTACATTGGATATTTTGAAGAATGCCGATTGCAGAATGGTATTGGTACGATTGCCCAACCCGATTTCATTTGCAATTTTCGTCGCATTGATAATGTAGAACCTGACATTGTTCTCGGCAAAATATTTCTTGATATGATCGGGGAGATGATTACCCACCTCTTCTTTAGGCCATACCGAGTTGAGCAGGAACGTACCGTTCTTTTTCAATCCGCGGGTCACATCATACAAATGCAGGTAGGCCGGCACGTGGCATGCCACAAAATTAGGTGTATTCACCAAATAGGTTGAACGGATAGGATTGTCTCCAAAACGAAGGTGCGAGCAGGTAAATCCACCCGATTTCTTGGAGTCGTAGGCGAAATAGGCCTGCACATATTTATCGGTATTATCACCGATGATTTTGATAGAGTTCTTATTGGCTCCTACCGTACCATCCGATCCCAGTCCGTAGAATTTGGCTTCATAAGTAGTCTCATCTATCGTGATTTCCTCTTTCAAAGGAAGTGATTTGAATGTCACATCATCTACAATACCGATAGTGAAATCGTTCTTTGGTATATTCATCGAAAGATTTTCAAATACCGATACGATCTGTGCGGGGGTTGTATCTTTAGAGGAAAGGCCGTAAATACCTCCTACAATCCCTGGAGCTCCTTCTTTTCCATAGAAGCAATCCTTGACATCGAGATAGAGCGGTTGTCCGGCAGCACCGGGTTCCTTGGTACGATCGAGCACTGCGATACGTTTCGCCGTTTCAGGAATAGCCGACAGGAATGCTTCGGCTTTAAAGGGGCGATAGAGATGAACTGCCACCATTCCCACTTTCTCTCCCCTTTCGTTGAGATAATCCACCGCTTCACGGATGGTTTCCGTTACAGACCCCATGGCGATCACCACTCTTTCAGCTTGTGAATCACCGTAATAATCGAACAGGCCGTATTTACGGCCGGTCACTGCAGCCAGCTTTTCGAGGTATTTTTCCACAACACCTGGTACTGCATCGTAGAACGGGTTGGAAGCTTCACGCGCCTGGAAATAGATATCGTCATTCTGTGCCGTTCCCCTTGTAACAGGATTATCGGGATTCAGTGCACGGTCGCGGAAAGCCTTCAGTGCTTCCTGATTGATGAGCGGTGCAAGATCGTCATTCGTCAAAGCTTCTATCTTCTGGATCTCGTGTGATGTGCGGAATCCATCGAAGAAATGGAGAAAAGGAACACGGCTTTCTATTGCGGAGAGATGGGCTACTGCAGCCAAGTCCATCACCTCCTGCACCGATCCGGTGGCGAAGAGTGCGAAACCGGTAGGTCTTGCAGCCATCGCATCCTGATGATCACCAAAAATAGAAAGAGCGTGTGATGCCAATGCACGTGCCGAAACATGAAATACTCCGGGAAGTAATTCTCCTGCTATTTTGTACATGTTGGGGAGCATCAACAATAAGCCCTGTGAAGCAGTGAATGTGGATGTAAGTGCACCCGCCTGCAAAGAACCATGTACTGCTCCGGCAGCTCCGGCCTCCGATTGCATCTCCTGTACCAACACAGGCTGTCCGAAAATATTTTTTCTTCCGGATGCTGCCCATTCATCCACATATTCGGCCATGGTGGAGGAAGGGGTTATCGGATAAATCGCAGCTACTTCGCTGAACATGTAAGCGATGTGAGCGGCGGCCTGATTACCGTCGCAGGTTAAGTAAGTTTTTTGTTTTGCCATAATTATATGATGATGTTACTATAAAATTGCAATCCCTAATTTAGATCTGTTTCAATAGTTTGTTTTCTACAAATTATTTGAGTCGTTCCTCGATTTCCAATTTACGCAACGACATAGTTGTAATCTGAACGACGAAATTACTATAAAAAAGTGGAAGCAACAAACCATACTATTTTTTGTTCATGAAGAATAAGAGGAAAAACCGTTAAATTCATAAAATAAAGTTAAAAAATAATCTTTCATGAGAATATGATGTTATTATTAATATACCAATGCGCCAATATGCCAATCCCGATAAATAGGGACAACTTGTCCCGACTTGTCGGGAAATAGTACCAATAAGAATAATAGGATTCACTATAAGGGACGTTCAGGAATCTTGAATTTGGATTTTTACATCAATCAGAAATATGAAGATAATAATAATAGCCAACAGGTTACCGGTTAAAATAGAAAGAAAAGAGGAAGGGTTCTGCATCGTCAGAAGTGAAGGCGGTCTTGCCACCGGCCTCGGATCATTAGAGACTGAATCCGAAATATTTTGGGTCGGTTGGCCAGGTATTCATACTGAGGATGAGGAGGAAAAGAAGGAGATCACAGAGAAACTACATGAAATGGATTTTCATCCGGTTTTTCTGTCGGCCGGCCAGATCGAACACTATTACGAAGGTTACAGCAACAGCACCATTTGGCCATTGTGCCATTACTTTTTTTCCTACATAGAATACAAGACGGAGTATTGGGAAGCCTATCAGGAAGTGAACAGGTTATTTTGCCAGGAATCGATCCCTTTTATAGAGAAGGATGATATGGTATGGATCCAGGATTATCAACTGATGTTATTGCCCAAAATGATTCGTACAGAAAAGCGGGATGCAAATATTGGTTATTTTCACCATATTCCTTTTCCTTCTTACGAACTCTTCAGGGTACTTCCAAAGAGGGAAGCGTTACTGGAAGGGTTGCTCGGTGCAGATCTCATCGGTTTTCACACGCATGACTACATGCGGCATTTTATCAGTGCCATCTATCGCGTACTCGACCTGAACTGTAGTCTCGATGAGATCAATCTCCAAGACCGGATCGTACATGTCGATGCTTTCCCGATGGGTATCAATTACGAACAATACCATAACGCACCTGCATTACAGGAAGTGAGGGAAAAGTCGGAGATGCTCCGCGAAGAGTTAGGTGATACCACCGTAATACTGTCTGTTGACCGTCTCGATTACAGTAAAGGTATCCTTCACCGTCTGCAGGGTTTCAAACAGTTTCTGGATAATCATCCCGAATATCATGAGAAGGTATCGCTGACTATGATAGTGGTGCCTTCACGCGACAGTGTGGATATTTACGCAGACCTGAAAACAAAGATCGACCAGACTATTAGTGAGATCAACGGTCAATACTCCGGACTGGGATGGACTCCTATATACTACTTCTACCGCAGTTTCTCGTTTGAAGAATTGATTGCCATGTATGACATCGCCGGAATTGCCCTGGTAACCCCTCTCCGTGACGGAATGAATCTGGTAGCCAAAGAGTATCTGGCAACCAAGAACAGTCATAGTGGTGTCCTCATCCTCAGCGAGATGGCAGGTGCTGCCATTGAACTACAGGATGCCATTACCATCAATCCCAATGATAGCGACGAGATTGAAAGGGCCATACTGGAAGCCCTGCGCATGCCTGAAGAGGAAAAGATAGAGAGATTACATAATATGCAGAAGCGGATATCCAAGCAGTCGGTAAAGAAATGGGCGAACGATTTTGTAGAAGAATTACAGTCAATCAAAGCCCAGAATAAGGTGATATTGCAGAAAATCGTGGGGAAGAGACAGCTTAATCAGATCAAGAGCGCCTATGACGAAGCGACATCCCGCCTGATCCTGCTCGACTACGACGGCACTCTCGCCCCGTTCGTCAAAAAACCTGAGGATGCTATTCCATCTGCCGAATTGCTGGATCTTTTGCAAAAGATGACTTCAGACAAAAAAAACAAAGTGGTGATCAACAGTGGCAGGAACCGTCAAATACTCGACCAATGGTTTGAGGGTCTGGATCTTGATTTTGCCGCCGAGCATGGTATGTTTTACAAGGAAAACGGGCAATGGTATAAGAACATACAGGAGAAAGTGGAATGGGATGACGAGATTATTGACATTATCCAGCATACGATAGATAAAACTCCCCGCTCCTATCTGGAAAAAAAGGATGCCGCCCTGGTGTGGCACTATCGCAAAGTAGACGTCTGGCTTGCCGAGCTACGGGCACAACAATTGATCAACGCCCTTATAGGCCCCTGCTCCAGGTTGAACTTACAGATCGTTCCGGGGAATAAGATCGTAGAAGTCAAACCACCCGATTTTAATAAAGGCAGCGAAGTGCTGCGCAGGCTGGAAAAGGGGGCGTATGACTTTGTGATGGCTATTGGCGACGACACTACCGATGAGGATATGTTCAGGGTACTTCCTCCGGGTGGTATCAGCATCAAGGTAGGTAATTTCTCTCCTACAGCAAAATATCGTCTCCCTTTACAGTCATCTGTAATTCCGTTCCTGTCAAACCTCATTCAACAATAAGATTTCATCAACAAGTGCCAACCCGGTTCATTTGTAAAGATCAACCCTGCCACTACGGGAGAAGAAGGGACTCCAGCTGTTACGGACGAATAAATTTGGAAAGGTGCTTCTCCTCCGAGAACAGCACTGCTGTATTGATAAATGCAAGGTGTGAATAGGCTTGTGGGAAGTTACCCAACTGGCGCTTGGTCTTAAAATCGAGATCTTCACTGTAGAGTCCCAGATGGTTGGAATAGGATATCATCTTCTCAAATATTTCACGTGCCTCCTCTGTTTCACCGATCTTAAAAAGCGCCTCGATCAGCCAGAAAGTACAGATAGTAAATGAAGAGGTAGGCACACCGAAATCATCCTCTGCTTTATAACGGTACATAAGTCCTTCATGATAAAGGTGCTCTTTGATGGCCTTTACCGTTTTTACATACCGCTCATTGTCGGGTTCAATAAAATCATAGAACTGCATAAGTAACAACGAAGAATCATAATCGGTATTACCATAGGCCTGGGTAAAGCATTGCAACTCTTCGCTCCATCCCTTTTCATGCACTTCCGCCTTGATCATATCCGCTTTCCGGCGCCATTTCTCGGCATAGCTATCCCTATGTAATAGTTCGGCAATCAGCGATGCCCTGTCAACAGCCACCCAACTCATCACTTTCGAAAAGACAAAATGCATCTTCCTTGTACGGAATTCCCAAATACTTCTGTCCGGTTTGTCCCACGCAGCCAATACCGAGCGCACCAGATTCTTGATGATCTCCCATATCTCCTCCACTTCGTCCAGCGTGCCGGGAAAATAAAGATAGTATTTATAAATAACATCCAGCAGATAGCCGATAGAATCGTTTTGTTCCTGATAGTAGGCCGCATTCCCGATCCTTACAGGGCGTGATCCCTCGTAACCGCTTAAATGGGGCAGTTCCTCTTCCGTCAGTTCATGTTCACCACGGATACCATACATGATCTGGATGGTTTCGTTACGGGACGACTTCAGGATGCGTTTCACAAAACCGATAAAACGCTCTGCCGTTGCCCGCTGTTTCATGAATAGCAGCGTATCTATCGACATGGAAGCATCGCGCAGCCAACAGAAGCGGTAATCCCAGTTCCTGTTTTCCCCGATGCTTTCGGGCAGGCTGGTAGTCACCGCTGCCAACATGGCTCCCGATTCCTGGTATGACAACAATCTAAGCACAAGCAGGCTGCGTTTGATCATGTCGTTGTATTGCAGATAATCCCTGGAGCGATTCACGAAATTGAGCCAATACACTTTCGTGCGTTCATACTCCAACAGGATACGGTTGATATCCACAGTCATTAATTTCTGGTTATACGACAAAAGAAAGAAATGATGTCCGGTCAGCTCAATCTCCTCACGGCTGATCACTACTTCCGGATCAAAACTGCTATAGAGATAGATTTTATCTTCTGAATCTTCTGCTGAATGCGTTTTGATATAACTCCCCACTATTTCATGGCGGACCTCTTCCCTGGCGTAGTTAATCTTTGGATCGTAAATTATTTTGACTAAAGGCCGTCCTCTCGTGACCCTGATATACCGGTGAATTTCCGGCGGCATATAATAGCGGTTCGCCTCGGTCTGATAACGGGGCATATAATCGAACACGATAAACCCGTTCTCAGGCGACTCAAACCTTGTCAACAGCATATTGGTATGCCCGTGATAACTTTGGGTAATGGTATATTCATCCGACACCTCAAAATGAAAACTACCCCCTTTTTCTTCGTCCAGCAGTTTCGCAAAGACAGATGGGGAATCAAAATCGGGGAGACAGAACCAGTCTATACTCCCGGCTTTCGATACCAATGCTGCGGTACGGCAGTTCCCGATAATTCCGTAATCCAAATTTTTCATTCCAATCAATTTTACGGGTTCCTATATCTCTCTGTAAAACAAAGATAGAAAAACCCTCTTAGAAAAAGAAAAATGAAGGGACACAAACATATAAAACGAATTTTACTGATACTATACAGAGTATCAATTATTGTCAAGGACTGACTTTCCATATTTTATCGGAAACGGACAAATATTCGGGTAACGCAGCGGAACCATACCAAGTGAAAATCTCAAAATCCAACAATCCGCTTTTGATAGCGGGATCAGTGAGTAATAACCCTCGCGCTTCCTCCGCTGAATCAATATTGTTCAGAATAAAAATTCCCCTGTAGCTATTCTCATTCTGTCCTAATGGGCCTGCTACAACTAATTTCCCTTCTTGCGTCAGTCTTTTGATATTATCCAAATGGCCTCTGAAATTTTCGCCAATAAAGTCTCTGTCTGTAGTAGTATTCGTCCCCGTCTTCAGGATAACAAAGAAGTAACTCTTCATCCCGTAGTCATCTGCACCCAACTTCATGGCCAATGCCTTGTCGTAATTGGGATTTGAGATTGTTGTATCTCTTTGCAATGCTACTTCACTGTTTTTTTGAGGATCAGATTGACCAAAAACCGCACTCGCCAACAACAGTGTCATTGCTACAAATAAATATTTCATTGCCAACAATTTTATTCATCTATATATACAGAAATGAACGTACACTGTGCTAGATTGTTCACAAATTAACTACTGGAAAGTTTGATTTTAGCCTTCTTCTTCGGGTATTTATTTTCGTATAAGTGTTGCAATTTTTTCCGCTGTGATTTTATATCCTTCACTTGTCATGTGAATATAGTCATTGCTATAGAGCCCCTCTCTGATTGTTTCGTTATCATCAACATACCAACCAGTAGGATTGACATATTCTAGCTGATGAAATGGGTATGTACTTAAGATGTCATGAACCCTATCACATTTAATACGTAATGCAGCCTGCTTTTCCTTACCGGCAGGATAAGGGCCTAAAAGGATAATATGAGAGTTGGGCAATTGTCTCCGGGCTTCATTCGCCACAGCAATAATCCCTTCTGCAGTATCTTCCGGAGTATCCGTCCCGCCTAAATTATTAATACCAATAGCTATGACCACATTCTCAGGCCTACAAACACTGTAATTACCATGTTGGAGACGCCATAAGAGATGTTGGGTCCGATCACCCGAAATACCGGCACTTTCCCATACCCCTTCACCGATGGCTTCATCCATAGCCTGCTTGCCCTGAAAACTGGTAATGGCTTTACGTGTACCGCCCCAGGCTTGTGTTATAGAATTACCCAACAAAAGCAGTTCCAATTTCTTACCCTGTAAGGTCTCTGTGATATCTTCAGCGACTCTACACCAGTCTGCCCCTTCAACCCAACCCGCTGTTGTACGGAATTCATTTCCCGGGACAGGATGTACACAATCATTTTTATTTCGTCCGGTAGCAGTAAGGATAAAACGGACAATCACTTCGGGGTTATTCAGGGAATGAGGATGATGTCCTACAGCCGGTTTATGAATTACAGTAATCGGAGCATTCAACTTATTCATCTGTTGTTCAAAAACAGCTGTATTTTCATCCACCGGCACTACTGCATCAGCATCTCCTACTACGTGGATCACAGGAATTTTCGCTTTTGCTATGACCGAAGCGTAATCCAGCGGGTTACGCTTCCATGCAAGTGCTTCCCCTTCGTTTTTAAAACCGTAGGCAGTCAAAAGCTTCCGGGTATCATTTTCCGATCCGGCAGATTTTCCTTTTCCCATCGGCCAGCTTTTAATATCCATTACCGGTGCATCGGCATAAATACATGCCACTTTATCCGGATTTTTTGCTGTCCAATTATACACAATTAAACCGCCGCGGCTCATGCCCTCAAGTACTACTTTCTTGTTAAATCCGGCTTTGACCATCTTTTTATAGAATCGGTCCCATCGTTTAACCGCTTTATCGGAACCATACATATCGGTTACATCACAATAAGTGATATAGAACCCCTGTTCCAACAGATCGATATCTGTTTGAGGTTCATGATTCCAGAAACGTGCACGAATTACCCATGGCCTCCCTTCGGCTTTTATATATGGTTTGACCACTTTACAAAGTACGCCTTTATCATAGAATCCATATCCCTGATAACCATGAAAGTTGAATTTTTGCGCATCACGCGGTACGACCGGCTCAATAGATTTTGCCTGAAAAGCAGGATTCAAAGTGAGGAAATTATATATCTTCTTTGCCATGACTCCTGCTCCGATGGATGAAGGATGTAGTTTATCAGGCATAAGATAGGATTTCCAGTCATCCCCAAATATATTGAACATGTTAATGATCTCCAGATCATTTCTCCAGGCCAGTTCTTCAATCATAGGGCGTACTTCTTTCTCTATCAGTTGTGAGTTGATAGAAGAGCCCTCCGGCAAGAAACAACGTACCGGCGTAAGTAAAATAACACGGGGATGAGATTCCAACACCCTATAACTATCAATAAGTGTTTGATAGTCTTTTAGAAAATCCTCTTTGTACTTCCAATTCTGGGGTTTAGTGTCGTTAGTCCCTAACTTGATCAGAACTATATCCGGTTGATAAGACAAAGATTGTTGGTAAGCATCCGTCTCTATGTAAGGATGATCACCTTTGAAAAGAGTTGTCCTGCCAGATACTCCAAAATTTCTCACTTCCCAATTATCACCCAGATATGCCTGGAGTTGTACAGGATAACAATTTTTTTCACGGTTTATAATTCCGGCACCATAGGTGATACTATTACCCACACAGGCTATTTTGACGGGCTTTTGTGCTGCCAGATCCGCTATGCACAATAAGAATATCAGTGTTAAAATTAAATATCTCATTACAATCAGTTTTATATTCATTCCCCTCTTCCAAAAGTGAATCACTTGTTGTCTTGCTCAGCTTTTACAAATAGGCGGCAGATGTATTCGACTAAACCATATAACTTGCTTTATTTTGTTTGAAATTCAGTTTTTTAAATAATGGTGTCATGTTAGTTGTTGCTCATTTTTGAAGTTCATTATCTATTGCCATGATATTTATCTCTCGTTCAATTGAATAAGTATTATCTTTCAAATTACAGAACCTATAAAGCTGCAATGCTTTCTCCAAATATTTCCTGGAACTCCCGTATTGGGCATTAAAACCTATTTCTGCCATAGCATTTGCCAAGGATTCTATATTTTCAGTATTGAAACCGTCAAAATCCAATAAATATTCACTTGTTTTTTCATCGTTTAGGTGTAGAAACATCTCCAGGTCAAAGTTAATTTCGTCCAGAAGCATCCCTTTTGCTTCATCCACTTTATTCTCCATAGTTATTGCAAGATTTTCCCCACCTCCAAAAAGCATATTCCGGAAGGCACTTATTATCAGTCCAAACTTTTTTATTTCACGGATTATATAGTCTTCATGTTGCATATTCCTGCACTACTTCGATGAATCTCCCCTATACTGGCAATAAATATACAATATAATTTTCACCCCATATCTAATAACCCAAATATTTCATATAAATTTCCTATCCTCTCACCGTCAATTCGCCACGGAGGGAGACAGACATCAGGCGGCTTACTTCGGCCGGTGTTTTATCCTCTCCAAAAAGGATCATCAGCTTGGCAAGAGCAGCTTCGGTAGTGATGTCATGTCCGCTCACTGCACCCAATTTCTCCAGACGTTGTCCATTTTCATAACGATACATCTCTACACCTCCATAGAGGCACTGGGTTACATTCAAAATCACAATACCCCGCTCTATCGCATCCTGCAATAAGTCCGTAAACCATGGATAAATGGGAGAGTTCCCTGTGCCATATGTTTCCAATACAACCCCTTTCAGGCCGGGAATTCCGAGATGTGCCCGCACCGACTCCTCGGAAATACCGGGAAACAGTTTCAGGATCACCACATGGGAATCCATCGCATAATTGAAGTATACCGGCTTTTCGTAATCGGGCTTGAGGATGAACTGGTCATTGTACCGGATATCCAGGCCCGCCTCGGCCAGATAAGGATAGTTGGGACTGTTGAAAGCACTGAAGTGATCGGCATTGACCTTAGTAGTACGGTTTCCCCGCATCAGCAGGTTTTGCATGTAAATGCACAGCTCGGGAACGATAGGACGGCCGATAGCATTTTTGTCGGCTGCAATCTCAAGAGCGGTAATGAGATTCTCCTTCCCGTCCGTCCGGAGTTTACCGATAGGAAGTTGTGATCCGGTCAGGATCACCGGTTTGGTAAGATTACCCAGCATCAGACTTAGTGCTGAAGCAGTATAAGCCATCGTATCTGTACCATGAAGAATCACGAATCCGTCATATTCATCATAATGATCTTCAATCACTTTAACTATTTGTTGCCAAATCGAAGGAGACATATCCGATGAATCAATGGGAGGATCAAACAGGTAGGTTTCCACATTGAAATTCAATCGCTTTATCTCCGGCATGTTAGAGCGAAGATGACTGAAATTAAACGGTTCGAGAGCACCTGTTTCTACATTTTCTACCATTCCGATAGTCCCGCCTGTGTAAATAAGGAGTACATTCGTATTTCTATCAATCATATCTACATAATTTTTATACAAAAATAGCAATTTGCAATTAAATGATTATCTTTTTGACATAAATTTAATCATAATAACGAACTTAATACCTTAAAAATTTACTTTTTCATCTTCCGAACCAAAAGGGAAAATAATTTGTTTTAATTAGATAGTCAGATAATCATTAAAAAAGAGCTAAAATGGCAACGCATTCTATTCAAACAGTTTGGAGAAAAAATAATATTTTCGATACCGAGATCGACGGACACAAGATTACTATTGATCTGGCGGAAGAAGCAGGAGGCAATGATGAGGGGCCAAGGCCGAAGAGGTTACTTTTGATTGCAGCCGCAGGATGTACGGGACTGGATGTGGTGGAAATTGTCCGCAAGATGAGAATCGACCTGAAGAGTTTTGATATACGTATCGACGCAGAAATGAGCGAAGAACATCCTAAACAATATACATCACTAAAAGTAATCTACGAATTTGAAGGTGATAATCTTCCGAAAGAAAAACTGGAACGGGCATGTAAACTCTCGTTCGACAACTATTGCGGTGTATTGGCCATGTATAAAAAAGCGGTACCTGTAACCTGCGAAGTGGTGATAAAGAACTCCTGAATTTTCCCTACAGCTATTATGGAAAAAATTCCATATTTTTTGTAACTTTGCACTTTATTCGGCATTGCCGTAATTGGGTTATTTCGCAAAACTTTTTATAAAATATACTGAACTATGCAAACAATGGACACTTTTAATTTTGCCGGTAAAAAGGCATTTGTGCGTGTGGACTTCAACGTTCCTCTCGATGAGAATTTCAACATCACCGACGATACACGTATCCGCGCTGCTATTCCTACATTGAAAAAAATTCTGAAGGATGGAGGCAGTGTAATCATAGGATCGCATTTAGGCAGACCGAAAGGACCAACCGATAAATTTTCGCTCAAACATATCCTTCCCCGTGTATCGGAACTGTTAGGAGTGGATGTACAGTTCGCCAACGACTGCATAGGTGAAGAAGCTGAAGCCAAAGCCGCTGCATTACGTCCCGGCGAAGCATTGTTACTCGAAAATCTCCGTTTTTATGCGGAAGAAGAAGGCAAACCCCGCTTAGCCGCAGACGCTACTGAAGAAGAAACTGCGAAAGCAAAAAAAGAGGTGAAAGAATCTCAGAAAGAATTCACCAAAAAATTGGCTTCTTATGCCGATGTATATGTAAATGACGCTTTCGGGACAGCACACCGTGCCCATGCTTCCACAGCACTGATTGCCGACCATTTCGACGCCAACAATAAGCTGTTCGGATACCTGTTGCAAAACGAAATCACTGCTGTTGAGAAAGTGATGAATGAAACACAACGTCCTTTCACAGCTATTATGGGAGGTTCAAAGGTATCTACCAAAATAGAGATTATCAAGAACCTGCTGGATAAGGTAGACAATCTGATCCTCGCCGGAGGAATGACCTATACTTTTGCCAAAGCATTCGGAGGAAAAATCGGAGACTCTATCGTAGAGAACGATAAACTGGATCTGGCGAAAGAACTTGTGGAACTGGCAAAAGAAAAAGGTGTAAACCTGGTACTGGCTACCGATGCAAAAATTGCGGACAGCTTCAGTAATGACGCCAAGACCGGTTTTGCATCCGTAAAAGAGATACCCGACGGGTGGGAAGGCCTTGACATCGGCCCCGAATCGGAAAAAGCTTTCGCCGAAGTGATTAAAAACTCCAAAACTATATTGTGGAATGGACCGGTCGGAGTATTCGAATTCGACAATTTCGACAAAGGATCACGCGCTGTTTCTGACGCCATTGTAAATGCTACCAAAAAAGGAGCTTTCTCACTGGTAGGAGGTGGCGACTCTGTAGCTTGCGTCAATAAATTCGGACAGGCAGATGAAGTATCGTATGTTTCTACCGGTGGTGGAGCCTTGCTTGAAATGATCGAAGGCAAAGTGCTTCCGGGAATCAAAGCGATAAGGGGTTATTAATCTTTTTTAGAAAAATGGATAAAACAAAGCCTTATAGTAAAGTAATCAGTCTTGTTTCTTGATTCTTGGCTCTTGTTTCTAAAGCATAAGGATGATAAGGGTGGAGCTCTCCATGAGCTTCCACCCTTATTTTTTTACAGAAATGAACTCTCGGAACCTCCTCTTCTTTTATGTGCAAGGATCATCATGATTTCGGTATTTGAAAAATCGGGTTGCAACGTGTAGTAGACAGGATCGTCAGGGGAACCGGTCCTTAACTTCTCTTCGGCCAGACGAAGTCTCTCCCGGGGAATAAAGTCGGTAATGACCAACTCGCCTGTCTCCACATATTTTGCAAGATGCGTACCGATAGTAGATACAGCCAGGTTTCGCTCTTCGGCTATTTCTTCAATGGTTTTTCCGGAACGAAACATTTCCAAACTGAGTCGCCGGCTGTCACCTTTCTTTTTCTTTTCTTTTTTCTCTTTCTTCTCCTTCCGTTTTCTTTTGGAAGTTCCTTTCTCCGGTAAACATGATTCCAAACCGAATCTTTCGCAATACTCTCTGATAATTAATAAGAAATTCTCACCATATTTTTCCACTTTGGCCGGTCCGAAGCCGGTAATTTGAAGCAACTCCTTCTTGTTTTGAGGCAAATATTCCGCCATCTCATAGAGCGTCTTACTGCCGGCCACCAAATAAATCGGCAAATTCCGTGGTCCACAGATATTATTCCGTTCCTCTACCAGCAGACGGTATAAACCGGGATGCGACAGGTCGGATTTTGTGGAGGCCGATATAGCATAAGCATTCACACTAAAGGATGGAAGCCTGAAATTGTTTTTCGCTTCAAAATAGGCTTCGATAGTTGTATCGGATTTGAATTTACCGAGTAGATGTTTCTTCAATGCCAGATCGGAAAAAACATCCTGTATCGCTTCGTTATACTCGGCAGCATGTGCACGGCTATCGGTCGAAGCCGGAGATTGCCGCAGTTCCTCTATCAATAGGTCTATCTTCTCCATAAAGAAACCACCAGCAGCGCTTAACCGATCTTTTAAATAGTCTTCCCTGAGGGGCTGCTGACGAATAATTGAGTTCAACTGTACCTGAAATTTAGCCGCCACCCGCTCTGTCTCCTCCATTTGTTGTTGGATATTTCGCAAGTAGGACTGCGTCTCATCGTTGAAGGACTCTTCCCACTCCTTGATTTTCGACGACAAACGCCTGACTTGTGTCAAAATGCCCATAAAATCGAAAATTGACAACAGAAGATGGGAACGGTAAGCATTACGTGACTCTTCCAGCTGATTTTCAAGTACATCAACGGCCAGCTTATTCTTCTCATGGTCTATAATCTGACGGTCATTACGGATACTATCAGGATGGATCTTGCTCAATAGTACAATGCCTTCCAACGAGCGGCACCGGCTCAATGCCACATATATCTGCCCCGGTGCAAAGGCTTGTCCGGCATCGATCATCACTTTGTCAAAGGTAAGCCCCTGGCTTTTATGGATCGTAATAGCCCATGCCAGACGTAAGGGATATTGTATAAAACGCCCCAATGTGTTTTCTTCTATCTGTTTTGTCTCCGGATTGGCCGAATAACCGATATTCTCCCACATGGTGCGTTCCACCTCGATATATTCATTCCCATCACAACAAACAATAATACGGTCTCCATCAATTTTATCGACTACACCCGTTTTCCCATTATAGAAACGTGCCGCCTCGGTATCATTTCGAAGAAACATCACCTTTGCACCGGGTTTTAATTCCAGTACCGGCTCTGTAGGATAATTCCTCTCGGAATACTCACCCTCAATTTTAGCTGCGAACCTGTAAGTCTCTCCCTCCAATTTTTCCAACTCCCGGGTATTGATCTGATCCGCTTTGTAGTTATGCGTAGTGAGGACAATATAATCATCCTCATCCTTAGGTGTAAACTGCGGATCATAACGTTTTTCCAGCATCCGGAAGCTTTCAGGGGAAAGACAATCGTTCCGGATCTCATTTAATACCCGTATAAAATCGCTGTTTGTCTGACGGTAAATTTTCTCAAATTCGATATAAACAGGTGAGTCCTGCATAATCGCCCGGCTGTGAAAGAAATAGGGAGTCTGATAATATTCCGACAATAAACGCCACTCATCCTCTTTCGCTACTGGCGAAAGCTGAAACATATCACCGATAAAAACTACCTGCACACCACCGAAAAGTTGGTCACCCCTGTATCGAAAATGACGTAGACAGGCATCGATCGCATCCAGCAGATCGGCACGTACCATACTTATCTCATCAATCACTAATAATTCCAGTTCCTGCAATACCCGCCGGCGATGTCCCCGCATCCTTGTCTGGCTGATCAATTGTTTCCGTCCTTCAGGTGTGGGAAAGAAAGGGCTAAGCGGCAATTGAAAAAAAGAATGGATAGTAGTCCCACCCGCATTGATCGCCGCTACGCCCGTAGGTGCCACCACCGCCATTTGCTTTCCGGATATCTCTTTCAGGCGACGAAGGAAAGTAGTTTTTCCCGTACCTGCTTTTCCGGTAATAAACAAATTCCGGTTGGTATGTAGCGCAAAATCAAATGCTAATTGGTTGTTGTCCATCTTATCACAATGTATGATACCCACAAAGGTCAATTATTTGAATATAAGGCAAAATTAAGTAAAACAACGGAGATTCAGAAATATAAAGGAGCTAAGTTTCTCACGCGAATTTGAAAAGTCTACAATTCGTCCAATTATTCAGTAGCATCGCATAGTTTTAAAGTCACAGTATCTATATATTTTTACATACTTAGCGCCAATAAAATATTTTTATTGGCTTTATCTATATAATTTGATCAATTTAAAGCCAATAAAATATTTTTTACTTGGCTATATCTATATTATTTTATATATTTACAGCCAATAAAAATATAACATTATGACAAGAATTGTTGGACGGGAGCATGAAATTGAGATGCTTCAAGAATATCTCGAAACCGATAAATCGGAGTTCATTGCCGTTTATGGGCGCAGACGCGTTGGCAAAACCTTCTTGATACGGGAATTTTTTCAAAACAAATTCACGCTTTATTTTTCCGGCGTAGCAAATCTTGACAAGAAATCACAACTGGTCAATTTTCAATCGGCTATTAATCGCTATTCCGATTATAAATATCCGGCTGTGAACAGTTGGTTCGAAGTGTTTGAGCAGATCATCAATTTACTCGATAATACCAAAGAAGGAGGAAAGAAAATAATTTTCATCGACGAAATTTCGTGGCTCGACACCAAACGGTCCAATTTCACCAAGGCATTGGAATATTTCTGGAACACATACGCGTCGGCTCAGAGAGATGTGATTTTAATCGTTTGTGCATCGGCAACATCATGGATTATCAACAATATCATAAAGAACAGAGGAGGCCTACACAACCGTGTTACCCGCCAAATCCAGTTGAATCCTTTCACGCTGAGAGAAACAGAGGCTTTTCTCAAGAAGATGAAGATCAGTTTTAACCGGCATCAGATTATCGAATGTTACATGATTATGGGAGGCATACCCTATTACCTCGAACAATTAGACAAATCGAAGAGCCTGGCACAAAACATCGATGATCTGTTCTTTCGAAAAGAGGGTATGTTGCGACAAGAATTTTCCAGGCTATACTCTTCACTATTTGAAAATTCAGAACAGTATGTAAAAATTGTCGAAACGTTGAGCAAGAAAAGGATGGGTTTGACACGAAACGAACTGATACAATATTCCAGATTGCACAACAGTGGCAACTTATCGGCAAAAATCGAAGAACTTGAGTTGTGCGGATTTATCAAAAGATACAATCCCATCGGCAAAATATCAAGAGAAACACTCTATCAGTTAATAGACTTCTATACGCTTTTTTATCTCAATTATATCAAAGGATCGAATGCAAGCTACACAAACCATTGGACAAACCTGATTGACAACGCGAAGCATCGTGCATGGAGCGGCTACGGGTTTGAACAGGTCTGCCTGATGCATGAAGATCAAATTCGTAAAAAGTTAGGTATCCATGGCATTATCTCTTATTCACATTCCTGGCGGAGTAAATCCAAAGAAGAGGGGGCACAGATAGATTTGCTTATCGACCGTAATGATAATGTGATCAACCTGTGCGAAATGAAATTCAGCAGGGAAAAATTTTGCATGGACAAAAAGACACATCAAAACCTGATGCACAAGAAATCGGTCTTTATCAATGAGACTAAAACCCGTAAAGCCGTCCACCTGACAATGATTACCACGTATGGACTCGTACATAACGAGTATTGGAACGATATTCAATCAGAGGTAACGATGGATGATTTATTTGAGTAACAACTCCTTCATCTCCTCTATAGAAAGTTGCGACCTGATAAGTGCATCCGACAACGAACTCTTATAGTGTTGTAACCGCTGGATTTTTTCTTCTACCGTATTTTTCGTGATAAAGCGATATAACGTCACTTTCCGATCCTGACCGATGCGGTGGGCACGGCTCACGGCCTGCATCTCGGCGGCGGGGTTCCACCACGGGTCGAGAATAAATACATAATCGGCGGCGGTGAGGTTTAACCCAGTCCCACCCGCTTTGAGCGAGATAAAGAACGTCTGTACATTATCATCGTTATTGAACTTCTCGATTTCTCCCTGCCGGTCAATGCGAGTTTACCGGAGGAATACAGCTGTTTTACACACTCAAATATCTTCGATTCCGGGTTTTTGATATTCTGGCTTTCATCCAGCACGAGGTAATAAAAATGATAATGGCTTAACAGGTCGATATCTTGCCTTACAACACCATAACTCGTCAGTATCACCTGGCAACGGTTCATCCTTCTTCTGAAACCATCACCCTGAAGACGATTGCTTCCGTAATGCGCATAGACTTTCAACTGCGGGGCAAACTTGTTCAACTCGTTCAACCAGTTATGGACAAGCGATGTGGGCATCACAACAAGTGTCGGCGGAAGGTTTTTATTCAAGCCGGACTGTCTGTCAGCCGTTTTCTCTCCATCACCCACGGTATCCTCTGCAAAATTATCAAAAAGAGAAAGCTGCTGAGGTACTCCTCTCCTTATATCCGGCTTCCCCTGTGCACGTGTTGTTCCGGAGCCACCCAACGATTTTACCTCTCCATGCATAGCAATCCCTCCCGGCGTTTCTGAACTATCCACATACAGATGTAACAACAGTGCGATGGTCTGCAAAGTTTTACCCAATCCCATATCATCGGCGAGGCATCCACCAAAACCGTTTTTCTGCAGATAGACCAACCAACGGAAACCGCTCTCCTGATAAGGGCGTAACGTGGTATTCAATGAAGGAGGAGGCTCGACCGAAAGCAATCTTTCTCCGGTTTTTACTTCTGAAAAACGACCGTTTTCAGCCAGTTCCTTTACACGGAAATGAGTATTTCCAAGGCGAATAGAGTCGCCTGTGACCTTCCCAAACCGGAACAACTCATCAAAACGGAAAAACCACTCCCGAGGTAGTATCGCTATGCGCCCGTCAGGCAAAATATACTCGCGGATACCATTAAGAATATGGTTTTTAAATTCCACAAAAGGGATTGTCACCTCACCAAAACATGCCAGACATTGAATATCGAACCAGTCGTTGTTGTCACTGATATCCATTTCTAAATCAATCTCACCCGTGTAATATAACACTTTACCGAACGACTGTTTCAATTCGAAGTTTTTCAGCAAGTCGCCGTGCAAATTCAACCACTCCACCACTCCTGAAGGTCCGGTACCATTTTTATCTGTATAATCCAATCGATCAGGGAGATTCGCAGCCATTGCCGTCGTCACAAAATGTCCGATAGGAGTTTTACATAACCCTGAATCGGTAAGCATTTGTATATGCCTTTCCTCCCAATCTCTGTCGCGATAATACCATCCAATCGAAAAGCCACATCCATTATCATTCAATTCCACCTCTTTCTTATAAGGTTTATTCATAGAGAAAAGGTTATTTCCGTATTGAAAACGCAGATGGAGCACCGGGAGCAAATCCATTCCTTTCTCGAGTGTCAGAACCGCTACCGGATCATGTTTCTGTTCGAAAATAGTCAATCCTTCCCCTATCGTCTCATAATTTTCCACACATTGCACCACGAACTTACGAATGTAAGTGGCGACACTGTTTACCGGGACTGTTATCTGTTTTTTACTGAGAAAAGGGATCAGCTTTTTTACACCGATATCAATAAAATGATGCAGTTGACTACCAATCACCGCAAGGGCAGGGTTTGAGACAAGCGGGGCAAAAAAACGGCCGTCGAGCGCTATCTCTGATTTTCCATTCTGCACTTTGGCTGTATAGGTGAATATCTCCTTATTTCGAAAAATAAATACTATACGTGAAGGCTCTTTCATCTGCTCCAATGCTTGGTTTATACGGAAATCACGAATTTGTATCTTATTACGAATAAAGACCGGGGAATTTGTTTTCAAAAGCAACGCCGCAATTTCCTTATGCCTGTTTTCTATAAACGGACGGATATAGAGGTCGATATCCTTTTCTGTCACCTTTTGCAGGAAAGCGGCTTCACTTTTCTCACGTGAATAGGATACCATCAAATTTTTATCGGTATAGCGTTCGGCACATCTCACAATTTCCTGCTCATCATCGCCCAATAGGGGAAAAGTGGAAGAGGAGATGCTTGCTATTTCGGTAATGGTATATACTTCATTTTCATGCCGGAACAATGCAAATGCAGGTTGAAGCATATAACCGAATTTGGGATGATGAATCAGGGTTATGATAAGTGACTCAGCCATGTGTCCATTCATCATTATATGATTATTTCAATTTTTTATCCAATGTCGTTTAGTTAAGAAACAGAGATAGATTGTTGATAAGTTGCTCTTTAAATATTTTCATGTTTGCCGTTTTCTTCTTATCTTAACAGGGTATATAGGGGGTTATTCTCCTGAGGAACTTAAAACAGACAAACGTGAAACAATAACAAAAGCAATAGACTATGAACTTGAAAGCAAAGAGTTTACGAGCTGCTCACAAGGTGGCCTTATAGGGGTATTTTCAAGGGATAGGAAGCTGAATCTCAGAAAGTTGATATTACTCATCATGTCAGTCAACAGTTCCATACAGCGTACGCTGGATCGTTTTTACAAGACCCTCAATAAAAGCGACTACAATATCCGCGAGGTGACCAAGGGGGCTTTTTCCCAGGCAAGGGGTAAATTGAACCCCGAGAGTTTCAAGCGGCTGAACAAAAAAGCGGTTGATGTTTTTTATTCCATCAATGAAGTCAACGCATGGTTTGGCATGCGGTTGTTGGCCGTGGACGGTTCCCGCCTGGTACTGCCCAACCACCGGACGGTGAAGGATGAGTTCGGCGTTTACGGCTTGGGACCCAATGCGGACAGCGAGCGCTCGATGGCACTTTGTTCGACCCTTTATGACGTTTTGAACCTGCTGACCATTGACGCCGAGATCGCCCCTTACAGTTGCAGTGAGAGGGAGTTGCTGTACAAACACCTGGACCATGCCAAGGAGAATGATTTGATTTTGATGGACAGGGGTTACCCGGGCATCGCCCTGTTTTTCCTGATGCGTGCAAAGAATCTTCACTTTTGCGCGCGCATGAAAGAGAACTGGTGGCTCGAGGTCGACAAGTTCAACAAGAGCGGGGAAAAAGAGGCGATCGTGGCATTCACGCTCCCGAAGAAAGACCGGAAACTTCTGAAAGATCATCCCGAATGGATCAACAGGACAATCCATTGCCGCTTGGTCAAGGTGGAACTTCCCAACGGGGAAAGTGAAATATTATGCACCTCCCTTACCGACATGGAAGAATACCCCCATGGGGATTTTGACGAGTTATACCATTACCGCTGGAACCAGGAGGAAGGGTACAAGCTGCTCAAGTGCAGGGTTGAAGTGGAGGAGTTCTCAGGGAAGACGGCGACGGCCGTAAAGCAGGATTTCCATGCGAAAATCTTTTTGATGACCCTTGCCGCCGCCTATTCCTTCCCGATAGAAGAAAAGGTGCGGGAAGAATTCGTGGCGGATGAACAACGCAAGCACGACCAGAAAATCAACAGGACCAATACGCTGTCCGCGACCAGGGACATATTGATAGGCGTTTTCGTCAAAAAAGAGGTTAAACAGGCCTTGGAGGCATTCGACCGGATCGTTTACAAGACAAGGGAGATTGTCAGGCCGAACAGATCAGTAAAACGGAAGCCCAAGCCTAAACGACAATATCATATGAATTACAAACGATTATGATAAAAGCTTAACTAAACGACATTGAATCTTGAATCTTAAATCCAAATATAGAGAGGTTATCGCTTTTTTTTGTAATTTTGAGCCTTATTTCAAAAAGAATCAGTATTCCGGATTTTAACAGGTTGGTATTGATTTAAAATAGGTTGAGAAAACAATCTATTATCAATCCGTATCTATCTGGTTTAATCTGTGATAATCTTATGCAATATTATATAGAATGAACATTTCATACAACTGGCTCAAAGAGTACCTCCAATTTGATTTGTCGCCACAAGAGACAGCCGATGCACTCACCTCCATAGGACTGGAAACAGGGAGTGTAGAAGAGATACAAACCATTAAAGGGGGATTGGAAGGCCTGGTGATCGGGGAAGTGCAGACATGCGTATCTCATCCCAATTCCGACCATCTGCACCTGACTACCGTAGATATCGGTAATGGTGAAGAGCCGCTGAAGATCGTATGTGGTGCACCCAACGTGGCAGCAGGACAGAAAGTGGTGGTAGCCACCGTCGGCACGAAATTGTATTCGGGTGATGATGTGTTCACGATAAAACGCTCCAAGATACGTGGTGAAGAGTCGTTCGGAATGATTTGTGCCGAAGACGAAATCGGTATTGGCACTTCACACGACGGTATTATCGTATTATCCGCTGAAGCAAAAGTAGGAATGCCTGCTAAAGAGTACTATAACATAAAGAGCGATTATGTGCTGGAAGTAGATATCACTCCCAACCGTATAGATGCTGCCTCCCATTTCGGAGTAGCACGTGATCTGGCGGCATGGCTGGAACAGGCAGGCAAACCTTATAAGCTTACAAAACCGTCGGTAGAGGGATTTGCCGTGGATACCCAACAGGGAGGTATCGAGGTGATTGTGGAGAACAGGGAAGCCTGCCCACGTTACTCGGGACTGACTATCCGTGGTGTAACAGTAAAAGAAAGCCCCGACTGGCTGAAGAATAAATTATTATTGATCGGGCTTCGTCCTATCAACAATATCGTAGACATCACCAATTTCGTACTCCACGAGACGGGACATCCGATGCATGCATTTGATGCTGCACATATCACCGGAAACGAAGTAGTGATACGCACCATGCCCGAAAAGACCAAATTCATCACATTGGATGAAGAAGAACGCGAACTAAACGAAAACGACCTGATGATCTGCAACTCTGAAGAGGGGATGTGTATTGCCGGCGTATTCGGAGGATTGGAGTCGGGCGTAACCGAAAAGACAACCGATATATTCCTGGAATCTGCTTATTTCAATCCTACATGGGTACGGAAAACTGCCCGTCGCCATGGGCTGAACACCGACTCTTCATTCCGTTTCGAACGGGGTACCGATCCCGCCAATACAGTCTATGTACTAAAACGGGCAGCCATGCTGGTAAAGGAACTGGCAGGCGGTACAATAGAGGGCGACATTCGTGATATTTATCCGGTACCTATCGAAAGAGCAGTGGTATACCTCTCTTATGACAAAACAAAGAAGCTGATAGGCAAAGAAATACCGAAAGAGACTGTCAAGAGCATTTTGAACAGTCTTGAAATTGAGATAGAAAATGAGACAGATGATCAACTCACCCTACGTATCCCCACTTACCGTGTGGATGTAACGCGCGATGTGGATGTAATTGAAGATATCCTCCGCATCTATGGATACAACAATGTGGAGATAAGTGACTCATTAAAGGCGAATCTTTCCATTCAAATGCCTGCGGACCGCAAGCAGAAATTGCAGACACTCATCTCTGAACAACTTACGGCAAACGGATTTAACGAGATATTGAATAACTCTCTTACTAAAAAAAGTTATTATGAGAGCTTCGAAACTTATCCTGCCTCACACTGCGTACCGCTGGTAAATCCGCTAAGCAATGACCTCAACGTGATGCGCCAGACATTACTTTTCGGGGGATTGGAGAGCATTGCTTACAACCGCAACCGCAAACATGGCGACCTCCGGTTCTATGAATTCGGCAACTGCTATTTCTTTGATGCCGCCAAAAAAAGCGAAGAGAATGTTCTTGCCCCATATTCCGAAGAATTCCATATCGGACTATGGATATGTGGTAAACGTACCCATAAGAATTGGGCGGCAGCAGGAGAACAAAGTTCCGTCTTCGAGTTGAAAGCACATGTGGAAAATATCCTGAAAAGAATGGGGATCAGCGGGAATCAGGTGTTCTTTGAAACAGAACAAAACGAACTCCTCTCCGCCGGTATGAGTGTCAAAACCCACAAACGCACCATAGGCTTCTTTGGCATTGTTTCTCCTAAGATATGCAAAAAATTCGATATCGATACGGAGGTATTCTTCGCCGAGATGAATTGGGATCTGCTGATGAAAGAATCCGAAAAACAATCGGTACGTTTTTCCGAAATAGCCAGATTCCCGGCCGTAAGCAGAGACCTGGCACTGCTGGTCGACAAAGAAATCACCTTTGCCCAGATCCGGAAGATCGCCCTCAAGTCAGAAAAGAAACTACTGAAACAGGTATCACTCTTTGATGTCTATGAAGGAAAAAACCTGCCTGAAGGCAAAAAATCCTATGCGGTCAACTTCCTGTTACAGGACGAAGAAAAAACGCTCAACGATAAACAGATCGACAACGTAATGCAGAGGATCCAAAAGAGCCTGGAAGATGAGTTGGGATCACAACTCAGATAAGACTGGGAAGACTTGGGAGCTCGTGGACTAGGGGACTGGGAGACCAAGTAACTGGGGTGACGAGGAGAGAGGGAGACTGAGAGATTGATAATGAAAGAGATCGAAGGAGATTGATTGAGATTGAGAAATTGGAGAATTTAGAATTGGAAATTGACGTAGTCAAATTAGAAGTCTGAAGTCAATAATCTTGAATTTTGAATCTTAAATTTTGAATTTATATAATCTTGGCTCTCAGACAATAGTAATTAATAATTGGTGATTTTAAACAAGATAGATAATTGGATTATATAATATGGGAAGAGCATTTGAATATAGAAAAGCGACCAAGATGAAACGCTGGGGAAATATGGCCCGCGTATTCACTAAATTAGGGAAACAGATCACTATTGCCGCCCGTGAAGGTGGTCCTGATGCCGATACCAATCCCCGCTTACGTGTGTTGATACAGCAGGCGAAGAAAGAGAATATGCCGAAAGACAACGTGGAGCGTGCCATCAAAAAGGCGACCGACAAGGACCACTCCGATTATAAGGAAGTGGTATATGAAGGATATGGACCTTATGGCATCGCGATCGTAGTGGAAACAGCAACCGACAACCCCACGCGTACCGTAGCGAATGTCCGCAGCTATTTCAATAAACATGGGGGTTCATTGGGTACTTCCGGCAGCCTGGAATTTTTATTCGACCATAAGTGCGTATTCAAAATTGCACCTAAAGACGGTATTTCGTTGGAAGACCTGGAACTGGAACTGATCGATTACGGAGTGGATGAAGTAGAAGTGGAAGAAGATGATATTCTTCTCTACGGCGATTTCAAGTCCTATTCCGACATTCAAAGTTATCTGGAAGAAAACGGCTTTGAAATTCATTCAGCCGAATTCGAGCGCATTCCACGCGACACCAAAGATCTCAACGAAGAGCAACGTGCTCAGATCGAAAAACTGCTGGAAAAATTTGAGGAGGACGAGGATGTCCAGAATGTGTTCCATAATATGGCGGAAGGGGAGTAAAATAATGTTCCGCTGGCATTACAATGCCATAGAAGAATTGATATCTGCCATTATGCCGTAATCTTCTGGTTGGATGGTACAAAGTGTTCGACAATGGCATTAGGGGTCATATTTTTTTGTGTTTTTCTTTACGTGAGGGATAGAAGTGGATAACCCGACAGCGATTACATTTGATAACGAGGAAACCAAAAAGGAGAAGTATAAAGAACGGATTAGCCCGAAATAAAAACAGGAAAAGCGATAGCTTTAACCACTTCCCGTTGAGTAGCGCACAGCGGAATCGAACCGCTATTCATTGCCTGAGAAACAATTCAAAATATTTGTCAAGCGCCTCCCTGGCTGCGATAAAGGAGCTTTTCCGGTTACCAAGGACATCATCCTCCAGTTTTTGTAATAACCGGTCAATCTCCGGATCACGGTAAAAGCTGTTGCGCAACTGCTCGTTAATGGTCTCATACATCCAGTATTTCGCCTGTTGCTGACGCTTACGTTCGAAATAACCGTTTTCCTTCACAAAATCGATATACTTGTGCACCATCTCCCATACCTCTGCAATACCCAGATTATAGTATCCGGAATAGGTCAGTACTTTGGGTAGCCATCCGGATTCGGGAAGCGGAAAAAGGTGCAATGCATTGCTGAAATGGCGCTGAGCCATCTTGGCTTTTTCAATATTGTCTCCATCAGCTTTATTAATCACAATGCCGTCGGCCATCTCCATGATCCCACGCTTGATACCCTGTAACTCGTCACCTGTACCGGCAAGTTGGATCAGTAAAAAGAAATCCACCATAGAGTGGACTGCAGTCTCCGACTGCCCTACTCCCACGGTTTCCACAAACACGTAATCGAATCCGGCCGCTTCACAAAGGACAATAGTTTCGCGTGTCTTGCGCGCCACACCTCCCAGGGACCCTGCAGAAGGAGAAGGACGGATAAAAGCATCCTGCTCTAAAGAGAGTTTCTCCATCCGCGTCTTATCTCCAAGGATACTCCCTTTCGACCGCTCACTCGAAGGGTCGATCGCCAATACCGCTAATTTGTGGCCTTCCTGCAAAAGATGCATCCCGAATGCATCGATAGAGGTACTTTTCCCGGCTCCGGGAACACCCGTTATACCCACACGGACTGAATTACCGGCATAGGGGAGACACTGTTCAATAATAGCCTGCGCTTTCTCCTGATGTTCGGGTCGCGAACTCTCCACCAGCGTCACAGCCTGACTAAGCACTACCCTGTTGCCTGACAAAATACCTTCTGCATATTCCGCCACAGAACGCTCATGCTCTTTTATCCTTTTCTGTAAATAAGGATTCACACTGGGCGGGCGGGCGACACCTTTATTGACAATAAGTCCTTTATATCTCGGATCATTCTCGGGATGTTCCATCATATTGTAAGCAAATTAAAAACCGAATGAACTCCTGCAAAGATAGCTCATTCGGCCTGTATTATCAATTGAAACGGTATTTATTGTTTAGGCGTTACATTCCCTTTAATAGTGAGTACGTATACCGTATCGGGAACATTCGTGTACACTCTGATGGTTTTGTTAAATGTGCCTGGACGACGTACGGTAGAATAAGTGGCGGAGATGGTTCCCTTTTTACCCGGCAACACCGGCTCTTTTGTATAACTGGGAGTGGTACATCCGCACGATGCCGATACCCGTTGTATAATAAGAGGACTCTTACCTGTATTGGTAAATTCAAACTGCGTGGAAACCGATCCCATTTCTTCTTTGATAGTCCCGAAATTATGTTCTGTTCTCTTAAAGTCCATCTCCGGTTTCTGCTGTGCAAAAGCAATACTACTCATTAGTACAGCGAATAATACTATTAAATTGATTTTCTTCATCATACAATCATTTTATTTTCCGAGGACATGGAATCTTTACTGTTCAAAAAAATATCGATCCCATCATCCTGTCTATTTTGTAAACTACAATATTCTCAATGTTCAAAGATACAAAAGTAACAAATTCGTTTAAAGCTTGTTTATTCTTTAACAATAATTCTCATTCCGCCGGTATGTGAGGTGAACTCAGGGGCATACATACTCTGAATGGTGGTGATACCGTTGGAATAGCTGCCCGGCCGGCTTACATACACCCCATACTCAAACAGGTAGGTCCCCCGAGGCAGGTTATCGAAATAGAAGCCGGTAGAGGCGTCTTTTGATGTCTGATAATAGGGAATCCCGTTCTGCCACCCCATAGCTGAAACCTGATTAACCGGCTCAAAAGCAGCTGCACGCATATCTTTCAAATGGACAAACTCCAAATCCCGGTCACTTCGTACTGCCAGTCGCACTATTACTTTATCTCCAACCTTCAAAGGAGTTTCCTCCGTAATACGTACCAATTGCAATCCGGATGCGGTAGTCTGCTCCACAAAAAGCTGCTTTTCTATGTCAAGCGAAGCATCGGTTTTTTCGATCTTGTCCATATCTTCGAAATATTGCCAGTAAAGTGCACCCCATGCAGGAGTATTTCCCTGATGCGCCACTGTTACCTTACCCATTTCAGGTTTTATTTCCGTACGGCTCCACGACTCTTTGAAATAGCCGCTTCCCAATTCCTTGTTCTCCGGTTCCACGCGCAGTTTACCCAATGTAACGGTTGTTTCTCCTTCTGTCGTAAACCAATCGCTTCCGGTATTCAATAACGTATATACGGCATCTGCCGTGGCATGGGTCGTTTCCCACAACTGGGTCTGTTTCTGTTTCAGCAGCCACCGTTTCATTTCGTCCATTTCATCGGCTTTAACTCCTCCGATACGGAAAGCGTCCATGATAAAGGTATGCACCGAAACAGCCGATTGCGACATAAATACCTGTGCACGGTTATTTGCCCAATACATGCCCATCTCCTCCGAATGGGCGGCATGTTCACGGAAAGATTTCAAAATACTTTCCACCACATCCGTTTTTCTTTGCCGGTTCATCAGCATGGCAATCAATGAGCGCTCATATAATCCGTATTGTGTCCAGTTCTTTTCGATGACCGAGAGATAAAAATCGGACATCTCCTTCCCTTCTTTGTCCAACGGATATCCGGAATAACCGGAGCGGACATAGAGATACTCAAGGTCGGTAGTGGAAATAGTTTTGATATTCTTCCACTCGTTATTGTATTTCTTCAGCGCTTCGAAGCGGCGTTGGGCTTCCGTATCGATAAAAAAAACTGCTTTTTCCTGCATCGAAAGGATGTCGTCAGAGAATTCAACAGCCTTAAGTTCTTTTAACTGGTTAAATCCGTACAGGATATATTGCGTAATACTTACGCTGGGATTAAAACCTTTGAACCAACTCCAGCCGCCCTGATTGGTTTGCAGATCTTGCAGCTTGTGTATAGCGGTACCGGTAAGGTTGCGGCTGCGGTTCAGGTCGAACAGCAACGACAGTCGCTCTTTCTGTTCCGATTCGCTCCGGGCTTCCAGCACCCAGGGAGTTTCTTCCAGCAACACGCTCTTCAGTTCCTGGTTCTTTTCCAAGTTTGAGAGGAAAGTTTCTTTATTGCCTCCTTGCTTTTTCCATGCTTCTACCATTGCTTTCACTTTCGGAAATGCCTCTCCGATATGTGCTCCCAATGAATTGGCATAATAGGAGGCAAACCATGAGACCGCATTGTCGCTCTCCGGTTCTCCCAATACAGGTAAAGCCTGTACCGCATACCAGGCGGGATTAGAAGTAAACTCAAGCGTCAACCGGTAATCTTGTATGGTTTGTGACGACCTGTTGATCAGCCTGTCCATGGTGAACTCTTTCGTCTGCTTCCCGCTCAGGTCCATCCGCATACTTTCGGTCACCAGCATCCGGTTGGAAAGCACGGCGAGCGCATGTTGTTCGCCATCGCTGAACTGTTCGCTTCGGGCTACGATACGCACACCAAGAATATCGATATCGACCGGCACATCGAACGTCCACCATGCATCGGAAGAAGCACCTTGCTGTAATGAGAATGTCTGCTCGTGGTTTTCAAACGATATATTATTAATGACCTCTTCCGTGACAGGATCAAAGAATTCGAGCTTCACACTACCGCTGATCGCATCCTCCGAAAGGTTGGATATTTTGGTAGAAACAGCCGTCCTGTCGCCATGACGAAGGAATCGCGGCAGATTAGGAGTCACCATCAGCTCTTTTTGCGACACGGTAAAAGCTTCTGCCTTTCCGGTATTCAGTTCCTTATCGTGTGCCAGCACACGGAAACGCCACCGGGTATTGCTTTCCGGAACGGTAAAGGCAATTTGAGTTTCTCCTTTACTATTGGTTTTGAGATGGGGGAAGAAGAAAGCGGTCTCGTTAAAATTGCGCCGTATCTGAAGGGCTTCATTTTCTTGCCCGGGCTCTCCGGAGGCAGCTGCGGGAGGTGCAGGCGGCGGAGGAGGTGTGGAATAACGAGCCATTATTTCTATTTCTTCTTCAGCCAACACATCCTGAACCATAAACGCTTCATCTACGGACTTTGCTTGTAGCGAATATGCCTGTGTTTGTACTGCTCCTGTTCTAGCCCCTCTCAGCATAATCCTACCGGAGTAGAACAGCGAGTAACCGAACCAGTTAAAACGGTCGAACTCAAAAGCTGTAACATTCTTCCACTGCACGGGTATATTACTATGGGCCGTAACGGCATGGAACGATTGATCACTCGTGAATCCCATCCTCGAGAAATAGCGTGTATACGAGAAGGGATAGAAATTCCATGTTTGTGATGGAGAAATATTGTCGAGCGAAAAATCATACATCGACGCCAGCACCTCTGCCAATGTAGGATTATTATCCGCACCGGTTACCGTGATCCGCCATTCCTCTTCCGCGCCGGGACGGATCTTGTCACGGAACACGTCCAATTTCACCTTTAGGTCCTTCTTCTCCTTTTCGGGAAGGAGATCCACTCTGTGCGCATAGAACTTTCCGTCCTTTACATAGGTAAGCATCAGGGTGACACCTTCCTTGTATTGTTCTTTATAGGGGATCGAAAAGAGCCGGTTTTCATCATCCAATCCGATCCATTTCCGCTCCAGCAATTTATCCTCCTGCCATAATTCATACAAAACATGCACTTTGTCAGATACTCCCAGTATCACTTCCGCGTCTTTATCGCGCGAGAAATTGCTGTTCTTTTGTATAAGCCACTCGTTGGTTTTTATTGGCGGGCGCTTATCGGAATAAGAAAAGAGAATAATATCTTTCTCTGTCTCAATGGAATTTCCCCTGTCGTCTTTCGATTGCAGTTTCACGCGGTATTTTCCCGATGGCAAACCCGTCAGTCGTTTTTTCAATTCCGGCTGGTCACCTGTCTTGAATTCCCCCTCTGCCTCCGGTTGACGGATAGAATCGTTCTCCTGAAGGGAAAAAATCCGGTAGGTTCCGCCGGCTACCACATCGTTATCGTCCAGATTTTTGGCTGAAATAATGATCTTTCCATCACTTTCCTTTGCCCACCTATCGGGTATATCCAACGACAACATCATGGAGACATCTCCCACTGTCACTGTATAAGAAGCCGTTTGTGTTTCGCCGTTAATATCGGTCACCGTAACTGCCACTTCAAACGAATAAACTACTTTAGAAGAGGATTGGTTATCAGGTTTTTCCGGAGTAAAGGTAATCTCAAAACCACCATCCTCCCCGGTGGTTACACTGCCTGACGTATAGTGGTCTACAGTTCTTCCATTCCATATCCTCCACCACATTTGCATTCGCGTAATATCATACTCTACATTTGCTTGGTGAAGGCTGATACCTGAAAAACTTTCCGCTTTTCCTTTGAGTGTGATCTCCTCACCGAATTTATATGTTTTCTCTATTTTATCGAATCTCACCTCAAAGGTAGGGCGTTTGTATTCCTCTACCCGGAAACCCACAGTTCCCTCTCCGGATCCGATCGTAAAATGTCCCGGCAGTACACCTTGCGGTAACACAAATTCACCCGCTATAGAACCAAATTCATTCGTCGTTATGGTCTGCTTCGATATCTCCCTGCGATTGGCATCTCTCAATATAATCTCAACAGGTTTACCGGCAATAACGGATTGCTCCCCGGTACCTCCCCGAACCTGTATCGCCTTAAAGTAAACGGTCTGTCCAGGCCTGTAGAGGCTTCGGTCAGTGAAAATATTTGTCATTTCCCGCGATTCGATCTTCCGGTCGGAGTAACTATAAAAAGCCGATGGCAATCGATTCAATGCGGAGCCTTTGTCATTCCCTGAAACAGCATGATAAAAGACATCGTTATTGGGAATTTTTTTATTATACACAGCCAATCCCAATTCATTGGTAATGACTGATTGATCCAACGTAAGCTGCGAATTGTTCCAGTTACCCGGCAGTTTATAAATATCGACTTTGGCATTAGGAACAGGAACACCGGTCGTTCTGTCCACCACGAAAAAATCATATTGATTATCAGAAGATCCCCGGGCGAAAACAGCCATATCGGAGACTGAAAAATAATATTCCGATCCCCGGGCATCATTGGTTTCAGGTGAAGAACTGAAAGTCAGCATATAGCTACCGAAACCTCCGGGATTGACCGTAAACGTTGTTTCCCCATGCCAGTATTCAGGTGTGTCGGGCAAAGATATAGGTATTTCCTTGATCAATACACGTTTTCCGGCTATCTGGCCTCGCACTTTCGATTTCTCTTCCAACATCTCTATGGGTGAGTTAATGCGATACAGCTTTGCGGTGAGCGACCGTATATTTTTAAAATTCACTTTTAACTCTTTATCACCCTCTTTAGGGAAAGTACCCGCTCCTGTGACTGTAAAAGCCGGCTGTGTAAGTTGCGATAACCTGTTTTGAAGTATCGATATCCGTTCGTACTTCGGGAAATCCGCTATTGTCTTTTTCAGTAATTCATATACCTCTCCTGTTTTCTCTCTCCGTTGAATTGTATCTTCTGCATTGGTCAGATCGACTTCGTGCAGATAAAATTGAGATAGCTTGTCGATAATTTCCACACTCATTTCGTTCCCTTCCCATTTTGCCAGCAACTTCTCCAATGCTGGGCGTGCCAGAGCAATATATGTAGAATAATAGAACTCCCTCAAATAATCCGATTTCTCCAGTTCGACCAGCAAAACCGAACTATCCATATTTCGCTGCAACAGGGAACTCAACAACTTTTTATAATTTTCCAGTACCAATAATCCATATTCCGCCTGTTGGGGAGAGAACGACAATTTCACAAACTCATTTGCCGGGACAAACAACGACTCCTGCGAGATATTCTTCCTTGCCAGCACACGGCTCAGGTCTTCATCCTGATTGACTTGTCCCGATAATTCTATGGCGCGGCGCGCCAAAAAGTCATACATGGTAGGGTAAAACCGTCTCGAAGCCTTGCCCAACTCCACTACAGCAGCATAGGATTCTACTTTCGCCCCCACGAGTTCCTCCTCAGCAGCAACAGAAGCATCCAAATGTTCCACGGCTTTATTGAAGAAGATATTGCGGGTCCACCCTTTCATATCGGCCGGCACAAAATCTCCTAACTCAGTGCGCTGATCAATATTCCACCGGTCTTTCTGATAGTACTGTAGGTACAACTCTGCCAGCATGGAGTGCAATACCGATTTTTCCACTACACTACCGCTTTTCTCCAGCATTTCATTCAGATTCCGGAAGATGAGCGTATCGTTTTGTGCATCCAGCACCAGATCATATTTCCCCTGATGGATCAAAGCCTTGATGACCTGGGGACTGTTTTTATCCTTTACAGCCTGTTGTAAAATAGCATTTACGGCATCCGCAGCTGACCGGGGAAGTGATTTCTTTTCAAATTCAGCCACTTTTGTCCATTCGTTTGCATAATGGTTTCTGTTCATTGGTCGGTTAGTCTGGGAAAAAACTCCTGAAGCAAGTACTACAAGGAGCAATGTGAGGTAAATTTTATTCATAGTCGTTTGCAAATAAGTAAACCACTCCGATAGATGAAAATAGAAATAGTTTAATGTAATCAAGCTATGTTTTTAACAATTTCAACTACTTTTTGTTTTAGAAAAACTCTATGATCCTTTCGTTTATCAAATTTAGAAAATAAATCCAAATAAATCCGCAGCAACAAGCTTTCGAAAGTGGTAATTCGGAATATCCCCTCACCTCTCCATGAGATTACAATTGTCGGTATACATCCTAAATAAATATTGATATAGAGCATAATAATCCACATTCTTTATCCTAATCAAAAAAACAGAAAAATAACTGTATATTTTTTCACTTTCGAAAATGTTTTTAATTTTATTACATATATTTATCTTTAATTAGATGTATAAATTACTATTTAGCTTATAAAACTTCTACCTTTATGGCTTAAATTACGAGTCCCGGTTGTTACTTTACTCAATAAGACAATATCACACTGCGCGACCAGACATGTTACCTTTTTCGGAAACAATTACCTACAACCAGTCTTGTAATAGCCACAAATCGCCGACAAAGATCTTTATAAGAAAAGGTTACTGATACGAGCATATTTACGTTTTACTAAATTTCTATGCAAATGAAAACTCAAAGAAACGAAAAACAGTTACTGATAACCTTGATAATGCTCATAACCATTATCGGGCTGTCATCATGCAGGCCAAAATCTGCAACAAGCGCTTTTAGTGAAGATGCGGCAGTAAAAACGTATGTCGCACCGGGAAATTATGACGAATTTTACAATTTTGTATCGGGAGGTTTCAGCGGGCAACTCGCCATATACGGCCTACCATCGGGCAGATTACTTAAGGTTATTCCGGTATTTTCCGTGAATGCAGAAAATGGATGGGGATTCAGTGAAGAGACAAAACCTATGCTGAACACCTCGTTTGGAGAGGTTCCTTGGGATGATTCGCACCATCCTAACCTATCCATGACCAATGGTGAATACGACGGCCGATGGGTATTTATCAATGCGAACAACACCCCTCGCATAGCCCGTATCGACCTGAAAACCTTTAAAACGGTAGAAATGCTGGAATTGCCCAATAGCGCCGGGAACCATCCCTCGGCGTTCGTAACCGAAAATACGGAATATATCGTTGCGGGAACACGTTTCAGCATTCCACCCGATTATGTTGACGGTGATGTTCCTATCACCAGTTATAAAGAAAATTTCAAAGGACATATCAGTTTTATCAGTGTGGATCCCGTAACAGGTGAAATGAAATTATCTTTTCAGTTAGCCGTACCCGGCTTTAATTATGACCTGTCCCATCCCGGAAAGGGCAAGTCTCACGGGTGGTTCTTTTTCACTTGCTATAATTCCGAACAGGCCCATACCCACCTGGAAGTAAATGCTTCACAAAACGATAAGGACTTTGTTTTGGCCGTCAACTGGAAAAAGATCGAAGAACATCTGAGAGCAGGGAAGGGTGAAAAGGTGAAGTGCCGGTATGCACACAACATGTATGATGAGAAAACACATACAGCCACATCCAAAATCTTTGAGGAAACCACCGTGCTAAACGTCGAAGACCTAAAAGATTGCCTCTATTACATTCCATGTCCGAAATCGCCACACGGCATCGATGTCGACCCCTCCGGAGAATATATCGTAGCCAGCGGGAAACTCGCCACCGTTATTCCGGTATTCAGTTTCGACAAGATACAAAAAGCAATTGAAGAAAAGAGTTTTGAAGGTGAGACAGAAGGGATTAACATCATCAATTACGAAGCTGCACTATACGGTGAAGTGCAAAATCCCGGATTGGGTGCATTACATACGGAATTCGATGAAAAGGGAAATGCCTATACCAGCTTTTTCGTCTCATCTGAAATAGTAAAATGGAATGTAAAAGATTTACAAGTATTGGATAGGATACCTTCTACCTATTCCATCGGACACCTCTCGGTAATGGGTGGAGATACAAAGAAGCCTTACGGGAAATACCTGGTTGCTTACAATAAGATTACCAAAGACCGTTTCTTACCCACTGGCCCCGAACTTGCACAATGTGCACAATTAATTGATATCAGCGGGGATAAAATGAAATTACTCCTCGATTTTCCGACAATCGGAGAACCTCATTATGCTGTAGCCTTACCTGCCGATATGATCAAGGATAAGCAGATACAATTCTACAACCTCGCTGAGAACAAACATCCCTATGTGGCCAGATCTCAAAAAGAGGCAAAAGTGGTAAGAGAAGGTAACGTGGTACGTGTATACATGACGGCAATACGTTCCCACATGGCCCCCGATAATATCGAAGGCATAATGCTGGGAGATACCGTCTACTTCCATCTGACCAATATCGAGCAAGAGTGGGATATCCCTCATGGTTTTGCAGTAAAAGGAAATACTAACGCCGAATTACTGGTAATGCCGGGTGAAACACAAACACTTAAATGGGTTCCCAGCAGGACGGGCATCTTCTCCTTCTACTGTACCGATTTCTGCAGTGCACTTCATCAGGAAATGCAAGGTTATGCACGCGTTTCCGCCAAAGGGAGTAACGTTCCTCTATCTTATACATTAGATGATAAAACTACAGGTAAATAAAATTCTACAGGGGAAGGAGTTCCTTCCCCTGTTTCTTAATAAACACAACAGATTATGAGTAAAAATAAGATATCCACTCTATCGAGAGTTTTATTAATTCTATGTGCCATTATACTTATCGCGTCCATCTTCGTTCCGTTGTGGAGAATCGAATTATCGGCTCCCCAATATCCCGAGGGACTGATATTACTGTTATATCCCAATAAAATAGGAGGAGATGTAGACGCCATTAACGGCCTCAACCATTATATTGGCATGCAGACACTGCACACTGAAAACTTTATCGAATTTACCGTTCTACCCTACATTTTAGCAGCATTTGCCCTATTATTCCTCATTACCGCCATCATCAAAAGCAGGAAAATGTCGTTGATAAGTTTTATCGCATTCATTATTTTCGGCATTATTTCCCTGATTGATTTTTATCGGTGGAATTACAACTACGGTCACAATCTGGATCCATCGGCAGCCATAAAAGTTCCGGGCATGTCTTATTCGCCACCGGTTTTGGGATATAAGCAACTTCTTAATTTCGGGGCCTACTCTATTCCCGATATAGGAGGTATTTTAGTTCTCATAGTTGCTTTAATACTGGCTTTTGTCATTTTTAAGGAGTATCGTATACATAGATTTCTCAGAAAAAAAAGAACTGCAGCCATGCTCACCCCCTTCCTAGTCCTCCCCTTCCTTTCTTGTGTAAGTGACAGTGCACAGCCAGTGCGACTGAACCGTGACGAGTGTGAAGAATGCAGGATGACTATCGTTGATCCCAAGTTTGATACGCAAATCATCACCGGACAAGGCCGCTGCCTGAAATTCGACGATCTCTCCTGTCTTATCCGCTATATGAAGGAAAAAGAAGACATAAAAGCAAAGAAGATATACGTATCCGATTATTTGAAAGAAGACCATTTCATAGAAGCAGAAAAGGCGTTTTATATAAGAGGAGGGGAAGTCAAAAGTCCGATGAATGCTAATATTGCCGCTTTCGAGACCCGTGAGGAAGCCGAAGAGGTAGCAAAACAACTAAAGGCGGAGATCGTTTCATGGGAAGATATCGATTTTTAAATTTCTGGCTCCTCACTCTTATAAGCTGTAGTTTCGTCTCTCATCTTACCGCGAGTAACATACACGTCGGAAAGGAATGGCCTATCACCAGTATTGCAGAAGCCTTGCAAACAGCAAAGGCCGGCGATAGTATCATCGTTCATGAAGGAGTATATCAAGAAGCCCTTATCATCTCGACCCCTATTATTTTAAAAGGAATCGGGTTCCCTGTTATTGACGGTAATAATCAGGGTGATGTAGTTTCTATTTTCGCTGACAGTGTTGTTGTGGAAGGACTTACCATCGCCAATTCGGGGAAGTCATCGCTGACCGATTATTGCGGATTAAAAATAAATAAGGGTTGTAGTGGGATCATTATCAACGATAATATATTTTCGGACAACTCCATCGGAATATTTGTGCAGGACGCGGAAGATTGCCGGATAACGAACAACCGGATCGATACATCCATCGAGGAAAGTGCTTTAATGGGAAATGCCATTCACTGCTGGAAATGTAAGAATATAGAAATAGAAGGGAATCATATCCGAAGGCACAGGGATGGCATTTATCTCGAATTTGTCTCCAATTCCACTATCCGGGGTAATGATGTAGCAAAATGTTTGAGATATGGCTTGCATTTCATGTTCTCTAATGAAGATGACTATTTTTATAATATATTCAGCGAAAACGGAGCCGGAGTAGCAGTGATGTTTTCCACCAACATCAATATGCTGTATAATACTTTCGACAACAACAAAGGAGGAGCTTCTTACGGACTTCTCCTCAAAGATATATCCCAAGGCAACATTGAGGGCAACAAATTTACCAGAAATACGGTGGGCATACTTATGGATGGTGGACTTTCACTCACGCTACAAGAAAACGTTTTTAGCGAAAATGGATGGGCAGTGCGCTTGATGGCAAGCAGCACCGAAAACAGATTTACCAGAAACAACTTTTTAGGAAATACTTTTGATATCACCACCAACGGCACTTCTGAGAAAAATTATTTCAGCGAAAACTATTGGGATAAATACAGGGGGTACGACCTTGACCGCGATGGCATTGGTGATGTACCCTATCATCCGTTAAGTTTATTCGCTGTCATTTCGGAATATACACCTGCGGCGATGTTATTCTTCCGTAGTTTTTTAGTCGATCTGCTGGAACAAGCAGAAAAGATCATTCCCACCGTGACCCCAAGTAATTTCATGGATGACAGACCCGCAATGAGACAATATGCCTTATGATTACGATCAAGAATGTACATAAGTATTATCAGAAACTACATGTATTGAAAGGTATCAACCTTGAGTTTGACGAAGGAAAAAAATGCATATCTCTCATAGGCCCTAATGCATGTGGGAAAACCACCCTGATCAAGTGTATCCTGAATTTGGTCGCTCCTCAATCGGGAGAAGTGATCATCTCCGGCCGCAATGTAAAGGACGACCCTGCAATACGAAAGCTGATCGGATTCATGCCACAGACAGCCAGCTTTCCCAAACATTTATCAATTGCGGATACTTTCCGTCTGATCCGGTCGGTAAGGGCAGAGATAAACAATACGGATGATGAACTATATCGGTTGTTTCGACTCGATGTGATCGCGACCAAGAAAATGGGAGCACTCTCCGGAGGAACTGTTCAGAAAGTAAGCGCGGCACTCGCTTTTATGTTCTATCCTCAAATAATTATTCTGGATGAACCTTTCGCCGGCCTTGATCCCTTAGCTTCAGGGATATTAAAAGAGAAAATACAAAAAGAGAAAGAAAACGGCAAGCTTATCTTCATCACTTCGCACGTAATCAGCGAATTAGATAATCTCGCTTCCCATGTTATATTTATGGAAGAGGGCCGGATTATATTTTATAAATCAGTCCATATGCTTTTGGAAGATACAGGTAAGCACACAATTACCGATGCCATTATGAAAATTCTCACTCAAACGGAACATGAATAACATTGCCAGAATCATATTCTTCGATATCCTGAAAAGTAAAATAACATTTGTTTATTTTATTGTGCTCTCCTTGGTCACATGGATATCCTTTCTACTCGAAGATAATCTTTCCAAAGGATTGTTGACTGTAGCCTACATTGTCCTTTTCAGTGTACCACTTATGGCCTTATTATATTCCACAATATATATCTACAACAGCCGGGAATTTATCATGCTCCTACTGAGCCAGCCCATAAAAAGAGGTACACTTTGGAGTAGTCTCTACGTGGGAATTTCCGGCAGCCTATGCCTTGCATTCCTGTTAGGTGCGGGCATTCCGATCATCATCTATTCTTTTGATATGACCGGATTGCTGATCCTTAGCATAGGAACGGCCATAACCCTTGTATCCGTATCTTTGTCTTTTTTAATTGCCGTATTCACCGATGACAAATCTGTCGGAATAGGACTCTCTATACTCTTATGGCTATTCTTTACGCTGCTTTATGACGCAGCCATGTTATTTCTCCTTTTCCAATTCAGCGATTATCCAATAGATACATTGACGGTATTATTATTAATGCTCAATCCAGTCGACCTGGCAAGATTGCAAATTATGATGAGATTGGATGTCTCTGCCATGATGGGTTATTCGGGAGCTGTATTTACCAATTTTCTGGGAACTACCTTCAGTACAATCCTGTCATTCATATTACTGATCGCATGGATCGACCTTCCTTACCGGTTTTCCTTAAAAATATTTCGCAAAAAAGATATTGTGTGAATAGTGATGGCATACTCATTATCCATAGAGAATCAACTCGTTCGTTGAAATAAAAAACCGATATCTTCTTCCATAGCATGCATTGAAAGAAGATACCGGTAAAGTAAAAAACAAACTTTTTATTATTCTGTTTCCACCGTCAACGGAGCTACACAGAGTCCGGTTTTACCATCTGCCGTAAAGGCAATCCAGTAAGTATCCGGAGTTCCTTCTTCATCATCGGCCGGTTGGGCTTGTACAAGCCTCCATGAAGTCACGTCGTAATCCTCGCTGTCTTCACCCACGTTTATCGTCAGGGTACCTATCGGTTCGGCATTTTCCTGCTTTACGGAAGCACTCTCTTCTCCGCCACCGTCGCTGCCGATCTTATCTTCGCTGTCCATAAATGTCAGGAATAGCTCGTCACCCTCTTCGTTCGTCCAGGAAAAGGTAACGGTCTTGTCTTCGGCTTTGGTCAGCGTATAGGTTCCCTCATCCGTACCTTCTACTTTCTCATAGGTATCCCATTTGATCCGTACGGTGGCATCTTCTTTTTCTTCCTCATATGGATCCGCTTTCACGGCAACGGCTATGACAGCCTCCAAGCCGTTCTTATCGGTCACCTTCACCGTGGTATTGCCTTCTTTCAGGCCCTTGATAGTTATATCACTGCCACTTACTGTTGCTTCGGCAACCGTTTCATCAGCCGGCATCGCTTCATAAGGAGCTACCCCGCCGCTCACTTTCAAGGCATCTTCCTCACCAATAATCACTTCAACGTTATTCTTATCGAAAGTCAATTTGCCATTACTTTCATCATCGTCACATGCCACGAAAAACGCGCCTGATACCATCAGGCTCAATAGATAAATAGAAATTCTTTTCATAATAACTCTCTTTTTTAAGAGTTAAAAAATAGTGTAATCTGTGTGGTTTGAGATCTCGTGTACACATAAGGACAGACGAATACAGACATGGAAACGTTGCATGGTTACATAAATTTTAACCACGGATAACCCACTCTTAACTCCTGTTAACGGCAAAAATCACCTCGATTTCACTCCGCAACAATCTAATTATCAAAAGATAAATCCAAAACAAATTATTTTCCCGGTTTCATCACTACTCCCGCTCTTTTTTTACCATTTATTTTGATGACCACCGGCTGGTCGAAATGTACCTGACGGATAAATTCCGTCTCATAGACGGAAGGTTGCGAATTGAGAAATTCCTCATCAAAAAATCCATCATTTTCGGCAAAGGGATTCACTGTAAAATATCCCACGCCAAAGGAGGTTAGATTCTGGAAAAAATGAGTCCCCTGGCTCGGTTCTATACGGTAATTCTCCATTCCCGACTCCACAATTACCCTTGCCTGACTGATATGCGGCCATTTCACCGGGATACCCAGCCAGGGATCGGAAGAACCCCAGCGACCCGGGCCAACCAGCACATAATTGGTTCCTTCAGCTGCGAACCTGCTATTCAGGGACTCAATCTCACGAGCTATCAGTGGATTCCTGGAAGCGTTAAAAGCCGCAGTTTTCACATAAACCACGTCATATACATCGTTTGATATTCCGTTTCCGAGGGCGTTCTTTGAAAATAGTATAGTATTGGCTATTTCCACTTCTTCGAGGTTCTCATGCACCACCTCCTTGTTGTCTACAATGGGTCGGATCTGTAATACATAAAAAGAAGCAAACTGATTGCCCTCAATATCCACGGCAAATTCTATCTCTACGGGACGCCCCATCTCTTTCTGTCCTGCTTTCAGGAGTTTATCCAGGATCTCCGAAAGTGGAAACATTTCATGCTGTAGAATATTGGCAAAGGAGATAATCTTACGCCCTCCTTCATAATATCCATCCCGTATAATCTGATCCTGAGGATCATAAGTAGAAGCCACATACCTGAGTGGTCCTTCTTTTTCCGCCTCTTTGAGTCGAAGTTTCAAAAGATTAAAACCATCATCAATCATAAAATCTTTTATCTCCGAGTTCAGGTCAAGGGCATAGAAACGGGTCTGGGTATCACTCAACGCCAGATCGAGCGAACTCAATTGCAGAATATTAGATGCATGGAGTGGAGAAAAACGGAGTCCCGTAAGCCCATCCATAATATATTTCCCCAATCCAAATGCCATACTCACAATACCGTCTTCTGGTTTTTCATTGCCGATAGGATAATAGTTAAGGGAACGGGCTACCCCTGAAATGGCAGGATAGAACAAGTTTCCGTATTGCGATCCCACCACCTCCTGCAGGACAATCGCCATCTTCTCCTGATCGATCAGGTTTTGCGTTGCAGACATATAGGCCTTGCTATCCTTATAGAAAACAGAAGCATATACTGCCTTGATAGCATTGCTGAGTAGACGCACCATCTCATATTTATCATTCACATAAGGGATCATGTAAGTGGAATAAATACCGGCGAAAGGCTGATACTGTGAATCCTCCAGCAAACTTGAAGAACGGATGGCAATAGGCGTCTCTATCGCATCAAAGAACACAAGAAAATCACTCACCAACCGCTTCGGAAGTTTGGCAGCAAGAAAATGCTTCAGGATCATCTCGTCTTCCAGATCCGCAAGAGCCACCGGATAGAGATTATTGGCCTCCATGAATTCATCGAAGATATCGGTACAAAGCACCACCGTCTTCGGAGTAGTCACAGGAAAGTTGTGATTATTATTTAACTCCAGATGGGTTTTTACCATATAACCGATAAAAGCCAGTCCTCTTCCTTTACCCCCGAGTGAACCCTCTCCGATACGTGCGAAGTTCGAATACTGGTCGAATCGGTCTTTCTCGAAAACAGCTACCACTCCGGTATTCTTCATACGCCTGTATTGCACGATAGTGGCATAAATAAGTTCTCTTGCATCATGCATATTGGCATATTCCGAAACATCTATCTTCTTGAGCATCTCCGCTACGGGAAACATGGCACGGGAATAAAAAAACCTGGAAAAATGATTTCTCGAAAGGTGGTAATATAAAGCATCATCAGGAATATTACGGATATTCATTTGCAATTCCTTCAGATTCTTGATCCGGAATATCTCTTGTTTGGTAATGGGATCGGTTATAATGAAGTCCCCAAAACCCAGATTCTCCTTGATTGCTTTACGTAGATCCTGTGGAAAAGTCTTGGAATTTTTATCAATAAATACAGCATCCACATCGGCTGCATATTTCCGGTTTTCCGACTCCGAAGAAGCATAAATAATCGGGATATAACGGTCTTTCTTCCTGATCCATTCACCAAGCCGCTTACCGGCTAATTTATCCTTCTCCCCATCAATATTGAAACTCATATCACTGATCACACCCAGCATATTATCACCATACTTTTTGTAATAGGTGATCGCCTCCTCATAGTTACGGGCAAGCAGTATCTTTGGACGCCCGCGCATACGGAGCATTCTCAGGTGGTCGTTGAGAGCCTCCTTCGAGAACTCTTTCGATTCACTGAGCACAAACTTATAAAGCAATGGTAATGCCGTCGAATAGAAACGAACGGAATCTTCCACCAACATTACAGTCTGTACACCAACCGTCTTTACGTCGTGTTCCACATTCATCCGATCTTCAATAATCTTGATGATAGCCAACAGCAGATCCGTATCCCCCAACCAGCTGAATACGTAATCGATGCCGCTCAGGTCTGATTTCCGTAACGATTGTGTGACCGCTTTGGAGAAAGGTGTGAGCAACACTACAGGAATATCCGGGTAGCGTGCTTTGATTTGCTTCGCCAGATCGAAAGTATCACTATTATCCATGTTGGGCATGCAGATGATCAACTCATAACGATTCTGCTTCAGTTCCGCCAGCGCTTCCCTGCTGTTGCCCACCTGTGTAAAACGTGGCGGATAGCGGAGGTTGAGTGAGGTATACTCATTGAAAATCTGTTCATCGACACGACCATCGTCTTCCAGGATGAACATATCGTATCGGGACGCCACCATCAATATATTGAAAATACGTTTGTTCATCAGTTTCACGAACGGGGTATCACGGAACCTGAACCGGTTTATATCATGTGCCTTAATTACTGACCCTGGCGTTTTTAGTTTCATATTCTTTTAGAATAAAGCAATAAAGTTATTATTCGATTGTTATTCAGTTGTTGCTCTGTTGTTAAACATAAGCAGAGCGAATAAATATCGGCAAAGCCGAATAACACGAAGTGCGAATATATATGAAAAATCTGAGTTCTCACTGCTCATTTCCAAATTTCCAAAAAAACAATTATCTTTGTTCTACTCAAAAATATACCGGCACCCACTCGCCGGGAAAGTATTATAAGAATTCACAAAGCTAAATAAAGAATGAAGAAATCGGCACTATTGATCTCTTTCTCAATATTGATAATAGGATTGGGGGTATTATTCATAGCCCTCACATCGGGAAATAACATCGAGAAAACCGAATCGGAAAGACCATTGGTACTCTCCATGACAGCCTCGGTAGCCATTCCGGAAAGTATGGAATTTGCAGGAGAACAGATCACTTTCGACCGCTATGATAAACGGGAGCGGATGGACCGGGAACTAAACAGTTTCACCTACTTCCATTCTACCACCCTACTCCTTTTCAAAAGAGCCAACCGCTTTTTCCCGATCATTGAACCGATCCTTAAACAACAAGGGATTCCCGACGACCTGAAATATCTGGCGGTAATAGAGAGCAGCCTCGATCCCAGGGCAGTCTCCCCCGCCCGTGCGGCAGGACTTTGGCAGTTCCTCCAGAGTACGGCCAAACAATACGGTCTTGAAACAAGGACTGATGTCGACGAACGTTACCACGTAGAAAAATCGACTGTGGCCGCCTGCCGCTATCTGAAAGAGGCCTACCGCAACCACGGTTCATGGAGCGCCGCCGCTTTGTCATATAACGGAGGACAAGCGCGTATCACTAACGGGTTAAGAGACCAGGGGGTAGACGATTCGCTCGACCTCTGGTTGGTGGAAGAGACTTCCCGCTATTACTACCGCATGCTTGCCATCAAACAGATCTTCGAAAATCCGCAGCAATACGGATTCGTTATAAGGCCGGATCATCTCTATAAACCCATGCAGTTCAAAGAGGTGAAGGTATCTTCCTCTATACCCGACCTGGCTACTTTTGCCAGACAACACAACATCACCTATGCGCAGTTGAAAGACTTCAACTCATGGCTACGAAATACCAGCCTGAGCAACCCGTCGGGCAAGACCTACACCCTGCTTATTCCTACACAGGAAGACCTGTACTACAAGAAAGGGGAAAACCCCAGGGTTCATAATCCGGCATGGGTCGTGAAATAAAAAAGACTATGGCATCCGAAACTGAACAGATACAGGTGTACGGCGCTCGCGTACACAACCTAAAAAATATTGACGTAACGATCCCACGCGACTCTCTCACGGTAATCACGGGATTGAGCGGCAGCGGAAAATCATCGCTTGCTTTCGACACCATCTTTGCCGAAGGGCAGCGCCGTTATATCGAGACCTTCTCGGCTTACGCCCGTGGATTTCTGGGCAAAATGGAACGTCCTGACGTAGACAAGATCACAGGCTTAAGCCCGGTCATTTCCATTGAACAGAAGACCACCAATAAAAATCCACGTTCTACCGTTGGTACCACTACTGAAGTATATGACTTTCTCCGCCTGCTTTATGCCCGTGCCGGTGAAGCATACTCCTATATCACCGGAGAGAAAATGGTGAAATATACCGACAGCCAGATACTGGAGTTGATATTAGAGAAATATATCGGTAAAAAGATCTATATCCTCGCTCCGGTGGTGAGAAACAGGAAAGGACACTATAAGGAGTTGTTTGAACAGATCCGGAAAAAAGGATATCTCAATGTGAGGGTCGACGGTGAAATCAGGGAAATCATACCCGGCATGCGTGTGGACAGATATAAAAACCACAACATCGAAATTCTTATCGATAAGCTGGCTGTATCCAATAAGTTTGCAGATAAATTACAAAGCAGCGTACGTACCGCCATGAAGCAGGGTTCCGGCCTGATCCTCATCCAGGACGTCGAGGCCGGGGAAGTACGCCATTACAGCCGCAGCCTTATGTGCCCGACCACCGGTCTTTCGTATAATGAACCTGCACCCCATAATTTTTCTTTCAACTCACCACAGGGAGCCTGTCCCCGCTGCAAGGGTATCGGTTCAGTCGATCAGATCGATGTCGAAAAGGTCATCCCCGATCCCAATCTCAGCATTGCAGGAGGAGGTATTGCACCACTCGGGAAAGAACGAAGCAACCTGCTCTTCTGGCAAATCGCAGCCATCTGCGAGAAATATGGGGTGACACTGAAAACACCGATCAAAGATATCCCTCAGGAAGCTATCGATGAGATCATGTATGGTACCGATGAGCGACTCAAAATAAAAAACGAGTCGCTGGGAAATTCCAATTATATGGTCTCCTACGAAGGGGTCACCAAATATATTGAGATGCAGCAGGAAGATGAAGCTTCGGCCACCGCCCAAAAATGGGCAGGCCAATTCATCACCACCTCGGTCTGCCCCGAATGTCACGGGCAACGGCTCAACAAGGAAGCACTCCATTTCAGGATCAACGGAAAAAATATTGCCGAGTTGGCAGAAATGGATATCCAATCGCTGTATCAATGGATTATTTCTTCAGAAACAGATATAACGGAGAAGCAACGTCTTATCGCCGGAGAGATCAAGAAAGAGATCCTTTCACGTCTCCAGTTCCTGCTGGATGTGGGACTGGGATACCTGTCCCTCTCCCGTTCATCGGCATCCCTATCCGGAGGTGAGAGCCAGCGTATCCGTCTGGCAACCCAGATCGGATCGCAACTGGTGAATGTGCTTTATATACTCGACGAGCCCAGTATCGGGCTCCACCAACGCGATAACCACCGCCTGATCGACTCGCTGAAGAAACTGCGGGATTCGGGTAATTCTGTGGTAGTGGTGGAACATGACAAGGATATGATGCTGGCATCCGATTATATAGTCGATATGGGGCCTTTTGCCGGTCAAAAGGGGGGTGATGTGGTATTCGAAGGCCTTCCTTCGGAAATGCTGAAAAGAAACACACTTACCTCCAACTACCTGAATGGCAAGTTAGAAATCGCTATTCCCGAAAAAAGAAGGAAAGGGAGCGGCAAGAAACTCATTATCGAAGGAGCATCGGGTAACAACCTGAAAAATGTGACGGTAATGTTCCCCCTCGGTACCTTTATCTGCATAACCGGCGTTTCCGGCAGTGGAAAATCGACATTGATCAATGAGACACTGCAACCCATTCTCAGTCAGAAGTTTTATCGCTCGTTAAAAGATCCCCTGCCCTATAAATCTGTGAAAGGGATCGAACATCTCGACAAAATAGTAAGTGTAGACCAGTCCCCCATAGGCCGTACGCCCCGCTCCAACCCGGCTACCTATACCGGAGTCTTCTCCGATATCCGCCTGCTGTTTGCCGGAATGCCCGAAGCCAAGATCAGAGGTTACAAACCGGGACGGTTTTCCTTTAATGTGAAAGGAGGTCGTTGTGAAAAATGCGGCGGGAACGGATATAAAACTATCGAAATGAATTTCCTGCCCGATGTAATGGTTCCCTGTGAAGAGTGTCATGGTAAACGGTACAACCGTGAAACGCTGGAAGTGCGGTTTAAAGGAAAATCGATAGCCGACGTACTGGACATGACCATCAACGAGGCAGTGGATTTTTTCGAAAATGTGCCTACCATATTACATAAAATAAAAGTTTTACAGGAAGTAGGATTAGGATATATCAAACTGGGACAATCCTCCACCACCTTGTCGGGGGGAGAAAGCCAGCGGGTGAAATTGGCTACCGAACTGGCCCGTATCGATACTGGGAATACCCTTTACGTGCTGGACGAGCCTACTACAGGGTTACACTTTGAAGATATTCGCGTGTTGCTGGGGGTATTGAATAAATTGGTAGATAAAGGCAATACCGTGATTGTCATCGAACATAATCTCGATATTATCAAATGTGCCGATTATATCATCGATCTGGGACCGGAAGGAGGAGAAAGAGGAGGTCAGATCCTCGCTAAAGGGACTCCTGAAGAGATTGTCAATAACGGAAAAAGTTACACTGCGGTTTATCTCAAAGAGGAGTTATAATAACTTGCATTTAAAGTTAAAAATGTCATAGCCATGAACATTTAAACCAACTTTTTGTTTAGAGATTACAGAAAAAGGACAATTAAGAATGTTTTCGTTAAGCTAAAAGAGAAAGTCAAACTTGTTTGAATGTTTTCGATTAGCATACTTGAACTTTCCCATAGCGAGAATTGGAAATCGAGGAGCAAAGGCGACTCAATTAACAAGAGAGGAGCAAAGGCGACTCAATTAACAAGAGAGGAGCAAAGGCGACTCAATTAACAAGAGAGGAGCAAAGGCGACTCAATTAACAAGAGAGGAGC
>Ga0129314_1000267_pt1 | contig 61995 bp, 51 predicted proteins | sample O1111metagenome_FD_94431 | JGI IMG/M metagenome (GOLD analysis project Ga0129314, IMG submission 94431) | Orangutan individual fecal microbial communities from fecal samples from Wisconsin, USA - O1111 metagenome | ecosystem: Host-associated > Mammals > Digestive system > Large intestine > Fecal... | reverse complement strand
GTATATATACAAGTAATCGGTACTCTTTTTATATGTCTGATGATTTTGAACCAAGTACAACAAATTTTTATATTGCGCCAGGTGATTCAGTAAATTATATATGTAAGGCATTAAAAAGAGAGAATAAAATTCTTATTAGCTCATATATTGATGGATATAAAACTGAAGTAATATGCTTGGATAAAACAAGAAATATTTATATTGAGGATAGAATTTTTGATTCAAACTACATAGCATTTTGTCTGTTTTTCGATAACTGTAACATTTGGATCACATCAGAAAAGCCAGAAGAGTACTTGGGCTTAAATTTATGTCTTTCGATATTGGATATGATATCTTATTGGATATCAGAATGTAAAGATATCATTGAAAGGATGAGTCTATACTATATAAGTTATCATATCCATATAATTTTAACAGGAAATAGCGAGGAATATTATTTAGAAAGGAAAGGAGAATGTCCTTTCCATAATTGTTTGCACTTTGAAGTAAATGGGAGTTATATACAGATTAAATGGAATGCGCAAGCATATGGACAATTAAATCAATTAGATAATCATAGAGAAAAAGAATTGTGTGAATTGATAATAGATACAATCAATGGTCTTTCATTTGAACCATTAGAATATGCAAATGATATATCAGCAATATTTAAGAACCCACTAAAGAAAAAGTTCTTTTCTTTAGATTCTGAGACAAGGCCATATTTAAAACCAGTTAAATATAACAACAAAAGATATATACATATAGAGGATGAAGATTATTTGTCTGATGTTATAGGTGTTGAATTACTGAAGACAGGTGAATGGTCACATGGAGTTATACCAAATAAAGACAGAAATAAAATTACCCAGGCAGTGGTAGGGCTGCTGTATAATTTATTGCAAAAAGAGATTGCGCAGCTTAGTCCTGAAAATTTAATTGAAATGATATACCATGATTTGGAAGAAACATTATATAATCTTTTGCTTGCTGAAAGAAGATATGCTTCAGAGTTGGCTTGTTATCCAGAAAAAGAAAATGAATTCTTACATGATTATAATGAACTAAATAGGACATCTTTAGCATTGAAATTTATGTTAGAATATGTAGCAGCACAGCCACCTAAAGGCTTAAAATTTATGGGTATAGGTGAATATGAATATATATTAGCAATTTGTTCACTTATAATTGAATGGGCCTATAAAGGCGACTTATTTAACTACAATATTTTTAATACAAAGGTAGAAATTCTCCCTTCAAATAGAGTTGGCATGGAACAGAATTCATTTATAAATATGTATCAATATGGAATGAAATTCCGAAGGGAAAAGTTATGCTATAATTTACCACAAAATTACAAGGAGGAAAATTCAATTAGACAAGAAGATTATGCCAATGATTTGAATGCGGCGTTTTTTTCTGAATTTGGATACATTTTTGACGATTTTATTAGAGTGATTTATATAATGATTATATATACATCCAATAAAGATGAGGATGTATTTATTGAAAATAAAAATAGTCTTATTTCTTCGTTGGCTAACTTTGATACAACATTATCTGTGGATTTGATATATAAAGTGATAGACGACATTACAATAAAAGCACGGGAGGATTTTTTGATTCCGCCAAGTGGATATACGAAATTAGATATTTACCCATGGAGATTCAATAGAAAGTATTCTTTTATTCGGAAACCAGTAGTTTTGAGAAATGATGATTTAATATGGGGAAACCGTCAGCTTTATCATATGGTAGAATATGTAACACATTTAATATTTGAAGGACAATTTCCTGCAAGCAGTAAAGAAATGAAAAGTTTATTAGGAATTATTAGTCATGATAGGGGAAACAAATTTAACAAATTTGTTGTAGAAATGTTGGAGGATATGCATGTTTTTGGAGTAAAACCCAACGTGAAAAAGATAAACAAAAAGAATATTTCAGATGAAAATGGAAATACCTTGGGAGATATAGACATTCTGATTATTGATGAAGAAAGGAAAAAAATCTATGCCGCAGAAGTAAAAGATTTTAATTTCTCCAGAAATCCATATGAGATCCAAATGGAATATGAAAAATTATTTGTTGATTCACCAAAGAAAAAGAGTTACGTGACAAAACATCAAAGGAGAGTCGAATGGTTGAAACTACATATGGAAGATGTAATTACATATTATGGACTTTCATATGCTAAATGGGAAATAATGGGTATATTTATTGTAAGTGAACCATTGATTAGTAAGGATATATATGGAAAAGAGATTGAAATTATTTCGGTTAATGAATTGAATATAGAAAGACTACGAAAAATATAATAGTGTTTATTTTTAAGTTCCAAATGTAGTGTTTGTTTATAACGCTACATTTGGAACTTATTAATGAAAGTTACAGATTCTGCCGGATAATCCGGGTAATGATCCCAACTGCCACGCCCCGCTCTTCATCAATCCGGGTGACGGCAAAACTCACATCATCCTTCTTGCCGGGAGTCCGGTAATCATAGCAGGAGTGGGCCACAGCGTTCACGCCGTTGGACAGCCGGATATAGACCACGCCTTTATGTACATCCGTGACCTTGCCGGCATACTTGCTCTGGATGCGGCATTTTTTCAGATTGTCATGGTTGGTGTTCTGGGACACGCTTTTGATGTCAGCCCTGATGCCCATATCCTCCAGGCTGTCACGGCGCACGTTCAGGATGCGTACAAGCACCTGGTCGCCCACGGAAAAGCGCTCATGGGCATCCCCGATCCACTCCCAGGCCAGGTCGCGGGCCATGATGGAGCACTCCACCCCGAAAACTTCTACCCGGATAACCTTCTCAGCCACGGCGATCACACGGGCCTGGGCGATGCGGCCTTCATATATGCGGTACATGCCTGCCGCATCCGTATCCAGATAGAAGATCTGCCGTTTCCGGAGCATGGCTTCCTTCCGGCTGGCAACCACGCTGCGGGTTTTGGAGTCAATGCCTTTGACAATAAAATCAATTTCCGCTCCCAGCATATTGCCGAGGATCTTGTTCTGGCGCAGCATCAGTTCCGCATATTCCTGGCCGGAAGGGCTGCGCCCCACATTGATCATCATCTCTTTTAAGGGGATCACAATCCGGAAACCTTTATAGTCTACAATGGTGATGGTCTTTCCGTTGTCCGTCTGTTCGATCCCGCCAAGCTGCCCGGTAAGGATACGCCGGGTACGGTAGGCATTATGGATCTCATGCCAGATGGCATCTTCACGGGATTCCTCCGTTTCCACTTCCCCGCGCACTTCCAGTGTCAGTACAGGGGCGTCTTCTTTTCTGCCTCTGGCCGCAGTACGCCGGGAAGGGGCAGCGGCAGAGGGAGCAGTGGTTTCTGATGTATCTTCACCGGAAGATAAAGCAGTATCTTCGGTCCCAGTGGATTCCATATCTTCCTGGGGAATGGTTTTCTCCGCTCCATCTGCATCTTCTGCAGTATCCTGGGAGGGGAGTACGCTGTCAGGAGCGGTTTCCGGGAGGTCTGTTTTCCCGGCATCCGTTTCCTGTGCTTCCCCTGCAGGGTCTTCGGAAGTTTCTTCCTTTTTCCTGCGGGCGGTGCGTCTGGTCCTTGCCGGGGGATTTTCTGTTTCGGGGGAAGACATCGCTTCCGATTGTGCTTCACCAGAACCAGCCGCATCTTCCGTTGTTTCCCCAAACATTTCTTCCTCTGTAAGTTCCGGAAGCTCCCCATCCGCCAGATCAGGGGTGTCAGACGGTTCCTGGTCCATGCTGCCCAGGAGTTCATTTAAGTCCATGCCGTCCCCGTCCGTTTCAGACGGTGTGCCATCCTCTTCGCCGGGGAAAACTCCGGCTTCTGTATCCGCTGTCTCCACAGGGGTGTTTCCTTCCATCGAAGGGTTTTCCAGTTCCATAAGTTCTTTTTTTCTTGCCATGTGTTTACCTCCATAGTGTAGTTATTCTATTTCGCCGCCCGGAAACGGGCCGTTCCATAGCGGTCTGGTTTCAGGACATGATAGAATCCTTGTCCGTAGATATAATTCCGGCAGGAGTGCCGGAGGATACGGCAGGGGCGGTCTTTCCCGGTCCGGATGCCGGAGGGGATGCCGCTTTCTGCTGTGCGCCGGGCGCCGGTGCTTTTCCCGTTCCTTTTGCTGCAGGTTTTGTCCCTGTTTTTACAGCAGGTTTTGCAGCTGTTTTTGTTGTCTGCTTTGCAGCCGCCTTTTGAGGCGCCGGTTTTACTGCCGGTTCCGGTGTGGCGGCTTCCATTTCCAGGCGTCTCCACTCCGGGATATGGGCGGATGCCTTGCAGGAGCGCAGCAGGGGATATTCCGGATGTTTGGAATAATCCATCTTGTCCACCTTCAGGGTCTTCTTTCCCCGGATGATGACCAGTGCTTCATCAATGGGCAGGCGCAGCACTTCATCCGGTGTCAGCACGGGGCGTTTCCCCACGCCGCTGGTCTCCCGGTATTCCGGCGTATAGTTGGAGATCCGCCAGGTGCCCAGCTGTTTGGACTTGCTGGAGACCGCCACGCTTGCAAGGCCGGTACGGGAGGAGACAAATTCTGCCGTCAGGGGATCGGTACACCCTAAAAAGAGCTGGACGTCACAATTCCCTAAAATTTCCTGCCAGAGGTTTAAAGGATACCGGTTCTGCAGCCCGGCGAGGTTCTGGAACACGCAGGACATGGAGATGTTCCGGGAGCGGATCACGCTCAGGCGCCGGGAAAGGTCCGGGATGGTGCCGCATGCGGTCAGCTCTTCCCCCAGGACATGGACGGGTACGGGGAGCCGGCCGCCCTCACAGTTTCTGTCCGCGTAACGCACTAACTTAATGAACACAAAGGACAGGAACAGGGATGCCAGGAAGTCAAAGGTGCTGTCCTGGTCGCTGGTCACAAGGAAATAGGCACAGGGCTTCTGCCCTGGCAGTTCCAGGTCGATCTCATCCTTTGCGGTGATCTTTTTGATCAGCTCGGACTGGAACACCTGCAGGCGGCTCCCCAGGCCGATGATGACGCCGCTGCGCACGGAATCGGATGCCTGTTTAAAGAGGCTGTAGGGAGCCTTCGCCGGATGGTTGATGGGCAGGACTTCAAAGAGGCTGTTCAGCGCAGTTTCCGAATTTAAGGTAATGAGCTGGTAGACCTGCCCCATGTTCCGGTTCTCCGGGGGATAGCCTTTATCCACATATAGCACCAGTGCTTTCAGCAGGTTCATTTCAGCGGAATCCCAGAAATGGTCGCCCTTGCCGCCGCCCGTGGTATTTTTGATGATGACATCCACAAACAGCTGTGCCATCAGCTCCTGGCCCTCCACTTCGCAGAGGCAGTTCCAGGAATCCGAGTTTTCCGGGCTGACCAGGTTGAACACCCGGACCGTATAGCCTTTGTCACGCAGATATTCGCTGGACTTTTCGTACAGTTCCGATTTCGGGTCGCAGATGACCAGGGATTCCCCGCGGGATACCCCCTGTAAGATCCGGTTCATGCAGAAGGAGCGTGTCTTCATGGAGCCGCTGGCCCCGTAAACGGCCAGGTTGCTGTTCAGCCGTGTCTTCTCCGGCACACAGACCGCCTTCCTTTCCAGCATGCCCAGCACGATTCCCTGATATCCGTGCAGGTCAGCCACCAGCTCTAAAACGCCCGCCATCTCTTTCCGGCTCATCCAGCCGGATGTGCCGTAGGTGCCTTTGGCGGAGTAACTAAAATTCCGGTCCTCGTCATATTCCCCGGTGTCGCTGTATCCGATCCGCATGACAAAAAGCAGCAGCACCGCCAAAAGCCCGATGCAGATAAAAATGCCGTAGATCCCGTATGGCGGATGCACCGCCGCACGGAGGCAGACGGACAGGCCGGGAGAGGCGGGAAGGGGGGAAGTGCCGTCCCCCGGATAGCCGCCGCCCTGTTTCCAGAGGGCGTAGTTGCCGATGAACTGCCCCAGGTAGCCGCCCGCATACAGGATGGCAAGGATGGTGATGGGGGCAGTGACCAGCCCTTTCAGTAATTTTTTCTTGTCTATGGGAAAAACCTCCTTTCAAATTTTTCAAAGCTGATGGTGGAAAACTCCACCTGTCCGCCGCAGAAGCGGTGGAGAACTTCCCGCTGGAAGTCAAAGCAGATCAGTGTCCCTGTCCGTTCCTGCAGCTGGAGCGCCGTATGGAAACGGTTGATGCGGGGAATGTCCAGGAAATAGCCGAACAGTACCGGGTTCCCGTTCCGGTCCAGGGCGTCATGTTCAATGGGAAGCCCCGTATCTTTTGGGTGAAATCCCTGCATCAGCAGGTGGTCCAGTGACCTTACCTTTTCCGGGCTGCATAAGAGCTTCAGCAGCGTATCCCCATACCGGTCATTTGTCAGGTAATAAAAATGCCCATAATTGCCGTCCAGAAGAAAGAAACAGCGTGAAGCCGTGTCAGCAGCGGAAAGGATCTGGTAAAAATGTTCCAGGCCGTTCCCAAAGAGCAGCCCGGAAACTTCGGTCCGGGCATACTGGTCAGGAAGCCTTTCGCAGCACAGCAGCAGTTTTAAAAATACCTGCACTTTTATCTCCGCCCGGTAGTCCCATTTCATGGTATAGGAGTCTCCGTTATAGACAACAAAGATTCCGGATGGTGCAAGGAGCGCGCCGGCCATGCGGGAGCCCCGGATCTTTACGGCGTCAATGCCGGTTTCTTTGATCTCACGGGAACTGTAATAGGCCGGACAGTCCAGCATGGGAACCGGAGAGCCTCCGGCAGAAAAGATCTCCGGTTTTTCATCCCGGAAGACCCGGATACCTGCATTCTGCATGGATACAAAAATCTCAGCCACACGGTGCAGGCGCAGGCGGCGAGGAAACTCGCTCTTTAACCTGCTCGTCTCCCCGTTCCCCGTAAGGAAGAATGAAAACCGTTCCGGGTTTTCTTCCAGCAGGAAGCTCCTTGCCTTCCGGCTCAGACGGTAGCCGCGCAGCTTATCCCGGTAATAGGTTTTCAGGAGACCGTCTTTCTTCAGGGAAGTTATGACAGACTCTTTATAGCTGGTGCTGCCGGGGATGCGCATGAGCAGACAGGCGGGGAATTCACCGCATATGGCGGTCAGTTCAAGCAGATGGTAACTGACCGTGCCTGTCCGTGGGAGTCTGCTGTTGTTATCCAAATGATCACCTCCTTATGACCGGCACAGGGCCGGCATTTTCCCGGTTTTTTACCGGGGTGACTGAAAACTTCGGTACATTCCGGGCGGGAAACCAGTTTCCACAGGCGGATTTTCAGGCATTTCCCGGATTCCCGGCATATGGGTGAAAAAAATCCCAAAACAGTCAAAAATCCGATATGGATTTCAGCTCTTTTTCCCGTGTGGAGAGCCATCCGGCAAAGCGCCCTTTTTCCATGATATAGATACGGGTGCCGTCCTTATCCCCAAGCTCCGTGGTATTGTAGGCGTCACATAAAAGCCCGCTGTCATCTGCCATCACATACAGGGCGATGGTGTCCAGGACCTGCTTCTGCTGCAGGTTGTCATAGTCCAGAAGGCACCAGTCCGGCAGTTCATGGTCATACACATGGGAAATGCAGACCACACATTCCCGGAACCGGGGCAGGGGATGTTCCTTTATGTACTGCCCAAGGACTGCATGGAGCGGGTCGATCAGGAACAGGCTGCTCTGGCGCGTTTTCTTTTTGGGCAGCAGGCGGGGCATTGCCACTTCCAGGATGCCGTCTTCAAAACGGACTTCAATGCCATGGGCTTCCCCTGCCTGAACAAGGTACTCCGTCTTCTGGACGGAAGTGGAGGCATAAAGAAGGCTCCTGAGCTGGCAGGCAATCCCTTCGGCCCGCAGGGCGGCTTCGGTTGACATGGTTTCGTAGTTTTCCGGATAGCGCTGGATATCCAGGGAATCCATGGCGCAGATGTTGTTGTTCAACCGGGAAAGGTTGTTCTGGATATCTGCGATCCGGCGTGAGATAATTTTTCGGTCCAATTACATCCCTCCTTTGGATGTTGTAGCAGGGCTGCCCTGTATCAGGTCGATCAGGGCAATGTTTTAAGTTGATTTTTTGTAGTAGCTTACATTCCCACCGGCATCCACGGTGCAGAATCCGGTTATTCCCGGAAATGTAAACAGGGGGATCTGTCCGGGGTCATCCACCAGCACGATACGGCGGCCGCCGCTGTCACGGCTCTGGCACAGGGCATGGGAGACAAGGGCTTCCTGCCCGGAAGCGGCATGGATGATCTCATACAGTTCGCCGCCGGAGAAAAAAGCAATCTTCACAGGAAAATCACTGGACGAGTGGTATTCTGCTTTGTCGATAAAGTCAAGCAGGACCCAAGCCGCCCGCACCATACCGGAATCCGTTTCTGCTTTATCGTTCCCATAGGGGAAATATCCCCCGGTGTCCGTCTGCCGGGTACGCCCCTGTCTGCACAGGTGGGAAAGCAGGTTTTTGGTAACATCCTCCCGGCCAGGGTAGAACCGGCATAACTGTTTTTCTGAAAGTCCCGGATACATGGATATGATCCGGAGCAGTTCCGTGGCTTCATGGCCGTATAACTCTGCCCTGGTCTTCACTGGCACCACCTTCCTTTCTGGTTTTTTGTAAATGCGTAATCTGTGCGTATAACGGACGCATAAGAAATCCGATTGCGTAATCCATGCGCATATGGTGCGTAATCCTGCCCGCTATCCTGCTTCATTCTGCCGCCGCATCCGTTCCACGATGTCTTTCAGTTCCCTTCTGTCCGTGGTGATTAGGTCTTTCTCCAGGGGGCTTGCCTTGAACTCCACCATGATGTTATTGTTGTTGGTACTGATCAGGCCGTTGCCCCGTTCAAAGTGGGTGACTTCCATGATCTCCGCATCGGAAAGGTGGAGCGCACTCTGCACGCGCATGGCCTCGTCATCCTCTAGGTTCAGGATGATCTTGGTCTTGGAGTTGTTGATGATGCCCTTCCCAAACCGCCCTTCATCCAGGTTAAAGAAGTCATTCAGGTCCTGGCTGGCGCAGACAGCGGAGCCGCCATAGCCCCGGATGGTCTTGAAGATCTCCAGTACAAAATCCCCGGCAAGGCGTGTGCCCGTGGCGCCGGCGCCGGATAAAAGCTGCCAGCACTCGTCTATAAAGATGGTCTTTTCCTCGGTACGGTCTTCCTTTGCCCGGTCCCAGACAAAATCCAGAGCCACGAACATCCCAACGGTCAGCAGGTCGCCGGTCAGGGAGGAAATATCCAGTACGGTATATTTATTGTCCAGAGACACGTTGGTCTGCTGGTTGAAGGTGCTGGCGGAGCCGTTCACCAGGCGGTTCAGGATATTTGCCAGCCGCCTGGTAGGCGCCGATTTCTTTAAGATCTCGTAAAGATCGCCCAGTACCGGCATTTCCCGGTATTGTTCCGGGTTTTCCGGATCGGCCAGGGAAGCGTTGTCATGGGTGATGCCCTTTTTGTTGTAGGTGTGGATCAGGGCCTCGTCCAGAAGCTGGCGTTCCTCATGGTTCATGTCCGGGATCAGCAGGCTGAAAAAGATATGGAGCCGCTGGATCTTCTCCGCAAGTTCCGATAACTGGATGCCGGGGCCGTCCAGCAGTTCGTTCACCGTGCGGTCCACCTGCCGGATCTCCATCACATTGATACAGTGGGGGCTTGCCGGGGAGACCTGGATGAACTCGCCGCCCACGTTGGCGCAGGCCCGGTGGAATTCATGCCCCTTTAAGGGAGCAATGATAAAAATGGGGATGCCTTTCCGTCTCATGCGGAGAGCCATGAGCTGCATGGTGAAGGTCTTGCCCGCGCCGGAAGTCCCCAGGATCGCCATGTTTGCGTTTTTATAGACAGCGGAATTAAAGATATCCACAATGATCAGGGAACTGTTGTACCTGTTCACGCCTAAAAGTATGCCGTTGTCATCGCACATCTCATAGCTGGTAAAGGGGTAGCAGCTTGCGGCGCCCCCGGTAAGGAGGTTGCGCTTGCTGCGCTCATACAGCCCTTTTTCCACGGATACCAGGGGCAGGGCAGTCAGGAATGCCTGTTCTTCCCGGAAATGGCAGGAGGATACCCGCATGTCCTGGGAGAGCAGGAGTTTTTTCATCTCGCTGACCTTCCATTCCAGGTCTTCCTCATTGGGTGCCGTAATGGTGACTAACAGGTTCATAAAATAAAAATCTTCATTGTTGGCAAGCCCTTCCTTCAGGAAATACCCGCTGCGGATGGCGCTGTCGATATCGTCAAAGTCCGTGTTGGTATCGCTGGCATCCTTGATCCGGGAACGGTTGATGCGCAGCTGCTGGCCTACCTTCTGGATGATGCGTTCTTTGGGCTGGCGGGAGAGGAACATGTCCAGGTCGATCCCGTCCCCGGCGTTTACCATCAGGCTGAGCCAGCCGGCCGGCACATGGGTCTTATAGCCGTCCGAAGGAATCAGCAGGTAGGCATAATAAAGCCCGTCGATGCAGATATGCTTTCCGTGGGTAAAGTCAATGCTTTTCGGAGCAATAAATTCTCCGGCAGGGATATGGTCAATCTCGGATTCCCTTCCATTTGCCAGGTACTGTGCCACCACCTCTTTTGCCCGGACAGGGAGGGGCTTTGCGGCGCTCTCGTTCCGGCACAGGAGGTTATAGAGCACGTCTATGGCAAATTCGTCCTCGTTGTCCGGCAGCACCACTTCATTCCCGCACTGGCGCAGGTAATTGGAGGCGGTATGGACAGCGGACTGCAGGGAGCCGATGGCTTCCCCTTCCTCGTCTGTGCGCCTTGCGCTGCTCCAGGGCTCGTATTCAAAGACCAGGAAGAACCGGCGTGTGACCGCCTCGCGGGAACAGATCTGCTGGATGAACTGCAGATAGTCCTCCTGCATGAGCCGGCACTGTTCGTTGGTCTCCTGAGCCATCTCCCGGCGCACGGTATCCATGTGCCGCCCGATATCTGCCCGGCGTGTCAGCACTTTGAACTGGAGTTTTACCGGGCTTATCTTTAAATAGGAAACAAAGGAGTAAATGATGCTTCTCTGTTCCCTGGCGCTCCGGAGCAGGAAATTGATGGGGATCACCTCCACTACCTTGACATATCTGTGGTCCTTCGTGTAGATAATGCCGTTTTCTATCTTACGGATGGGCAGGTAATCCGCCACCGGGTTCAGATGATGAAACTGGGGTTCCTGTGTGTGCAGAGTAGTTCTGGGAGAACGATTCTTTTTCTGCTGCCTGTTTCCATGGTCCGGTTTCCTGGATTTTGCAGAGGTTCTCCGTTTGTCTGTTTTTTTGGTTTCCTTTTTTCCTCCTTTCCCATTTTTATTGCTTTGGGGACCGGGCTTCTGTTTTTTCTGCGTCTGGCTGGGACGGAGTTTCTGGCGTATCTCATAGCCTTTCACCTGGTCAAATTCTGCGGGAAAGTCTTCCTCCCCTTTACGCCGCCAGCCGGATATGCCGCCGATTTTTCCATTTCTGCCGGTATGCTCTGACGCCATGGTTTTATCGGGGCTTTGTTTTGCTTTTTTCGTTTCTTTTTTTCTCTTTTCCGCATTGGGAGCCGCCCGCATTGCTTCCTGGTTTTCACCGCCGCCCACGATACGGCGGTTCTTCAAATATTTTAAGAAGATGACCAGGAAAGAGGACAGGCTTTCCCCCGATATGCCGATCAGGGCGAACAGGACAAGGGGCAGGGTGGTCAGGCACAGCACGATGATCCGTGCGGTCAGGCCAAAGGGCAGGAGCAGGAACACCGGCAGCCCGGTCACGGCGGCCAGGATGCCGGCTTCGATCACATTCCTTGCCCGGAACATGCCGCCAAAAAAGGTGCCTGTGTCTACAAAATTCGGCGGGATGATATAGGTGTCGTGGTCGTTTTGATTGTTCATATGGTAGTACCTCTCTTTCAGCCGGATACGGGCATATGTCTCACCCGATGATCCAGAATGGGCCGCCTGCGCCTGCGCACCGGCTGGCTTCGTTCAGTATGATGGAAAGTTCCCAGAGCTGTCCGCTCCGTTTATAGCTGGCGGGGTCCGCAACCAGGATCTTCCCATCCCTCACACCCCGCAGCACGATAAAGTGACCGCCGCTTGTGAAGTGCCCTTTTGACATGATGGCTACCACCAGCTTCCCGTCTGCCAGGGCATCCAGTATCCGCTGTGGCTCTGACGCAGAACAGCCGGAAACGGCAAGCCCCCAGTGTGCGGCCGCGCCGGGAATGAGCGCATGGTAGGAGCCGCTCCCCTTGCACCAGTAGCCATTCTCGTAGGCCCACTGTGCCATATGTTCCGGGTCAACGGTCTCCCCGGAAAGGGAAGATACTACCATCGCCATAGAGGTAGGCCCGCAGCCGTAGCCGCCGATATGGTCGGTGCCGTAAGGCTTCCCGGCATAGCGTTCATCCAGCTGGTTATAGTAGACAACTTCCGTGCTGCCATCCGTAAAGCGCACATCACCGAGGGACGGGATGCTGTTCCCTTCCCAGCCCTCCAGGTTCTGGACCAGCCCGTCACCAAGAAAAAGGCTTAAGTTGCCGGCATAATCGGCGGCAAGCTCTTTCTGGTCTTCCGTAAGGGCGAATACCTGGTCGGCAAAATATTCTTCCCCATTGTAGAGGACAGTGTAGATCATCCATTTCTCCGATATGGTGGTTTCTTCCCCTGTTTCCGGATCTTCTACGGTTTTCTCCCGCATTTCCTCCGTCCGCCGATAGGAGTAGAGGTGGGATTTCCCCCGGCGCATGACTGTCGCCATATCCGCAATGGAGATATCCGCAAATTCCTTTTCCTTTGCCGCACAGTACTGGGAGACAAAGAGGTTTGCATTATATACAGGGCTTGTTTCGTATGGGTTGACAACCTCCATCCCATCCCCGTCCGAGGCGGCAAAATCCCGTTCGATCCGTTCCATCACATCCTCCATGCCTTCCCCCAGAATGCCGCTGATGGTGAAGGTTATGGTGTTGGCATTCTCTATGATGGCGGTCTCGCTGTTCAGGACAGGGTTTTCCGGGTCCGCAGGGGAAAAAGCAGAGGAAAAGCCGTCAAAGATCAGTCCGGGGAGCATCAGCACAAAAAGTACCGGGAGCAGTAACAGGACAGCGGCTGCTGCCAGGAACTTTCCGACAGACTTGCGGCCTTCCCATAACGCCCCTGCCGCTGCGCCGTAAGGCCCGCCCGAGGCGGCGCCCTTTGCGGCCCCGGACACCGCTTTTCCCGCTTTTATGGCGCCTCTGGCAAGGTGTGCCGCAGATGCGCCGGTTTCAAGGGCTTCGGCCAGCCCGTTTTTCTGTTCTTCTGCCATTTATAACCTGTCCTTTCTTTTCGGTGCCGGGGGCATCTTTTTCACGATGGATTCCTGATAGGCGATGGAGCCGTCCGCCGCCATGTAAGGGGATTTTTCCACGGCATCCTGTGCGTACTGTTTGTACCAGGAAGTGCCGTCCACGGCCTGTACGGTGGCATAGGCTCCTTCCGGGGCGGTGTACTGGTCCGCATGGTACATGCCAAAGGAAATACCCTCCGGGTGTTCCTCTGAGATCTCCGTGCCGGTGATACGTCCGCCCCCGATCTCCACGTCTGTAAAGGAAGGTACATGCTGCGCGCCCTCTTCCAGTGCGGCATAGCCCATGTAGGAGTGGAGGGCCTGGGCAGCCTTTTCCCCGGTCATGGAACCCACAGAGGCAATATTTCCTGTGGCTACCGTGCCAATGACACTATTGGCAAAATCCCCGCCCTTTACAACCGAAGAAGCGTACATGTTCCCGCCGATGCCGGCAGATACGGCGGACACAAACCCGCCAGGCCCTTTTCCGGAAGATTTTTCAGTTACCGTGCCGGCAGTGGCTGTGCGTATGGCGCTGTTTGTGACCTGACGGCTGACCACTCCCGCAAGGCCGCCTGCCATGAACCCGCCCGGACTGCCGGAACCTGCGTCTGTATGGGAAGAGGAGCTGCTGTGGCTGTTGCCAAAGTGCTGGCGGGAGAAGCCGCGGACAGCGCCCACACCCCTTGCGGTGACCAGGGCCTCCGCGATCAGGGAGCCGCCTGTGTGTCCCACGTTCACGCCCAGGCTGGACATGAAGGAGTCGATCTTCTGGGATACCTTTAAAAAGGCGATGGCACACAGGAACCAGACCAGGACGTTGCCCGATACCGCCTCCCGGCTTGCCGCATCCACCTGGGCCTGTGCGTCACTCTCCGAAAAGGCAAAGGCCGTCTGACCGGACAGGCAGAAAAGAAGTGCCATCAGGAAGAGAACAGTAAACAGCTTTTTATATTTTTTCATGGTTATCGCCATTCCTTTCTTGATTTAAGTTCCGCATGTTTCCATCGGCACACGGGGATGGTAATCAATATCCGCCCGCCTGAAGGCGTCCGGACATCGATCAGTGCGCCTTCTGGGAACATGCTGTTTATTCTCACAACGACAGCGGGTTTGCTATGAAAGCCCCGACCATGGATGTGAACAGGCGCAGGCACCAGGCATTCATGAGCAGGAGGAACACCTGCCCGCCGAACATCCGGCACCAGGATTTGAAAATGTTAGAGGTGGACTGGGAGGCTCCCATGGAAAAAGCCACGGGCGCGGTGTATACCAGAACCCCTAAGAGGACATACCGCTCTGCCGCCTCCAGAAGGAGCTTCAGATAGTTCCATGCCAGTACCAGGACCACGATCAGGGCGATCAGCGCTACCGCACCATTGGCGCAGACGCCGATGATGGCCAGCATGACCGAATTAAAGTCCGCAAAACTCAATGCCGGCAGGTCCGAGTCCATGATCCAGTGGTATGGGGTGCCGCCGATCTTTAAAACGGTATCCACGATACCGTCTGAGAAATAAGCCAGCAGGATGAAGAGGACGGAGCGGATGCTCAGGCGCACCGGGTCCTCTGCTTCAATGCCGGCTCCCAGGCCAAAGTTTTTAAAAAGCTGCCATACCCAGTTTAAGAGGATGATGCCGATTGCCAGCGCCACAAAGACCTTATACATGGTTTCCGCAGCGGGGAAGTAACGGAGGAACACGTTCATGTCACAGCCCAGCGCCCCAAGGACCGAGGTGGTCACAAGGTCGAGGGCGTTCATCACCTGTTCGGCGATCCATTCCACAATGCCGTCTAAAATACCCATAAATGCTCACTCCTTTCCGGTGGTCAGCCGTTCCATTTGCCATCTGCAAAGAACGGGGTAATGTAAGCCATGATGAACCCCAGGCCGTTTAAGATCGCCCAGGTGATGCAGATACGCTTCAGCCATGCGCGGCTCTCGTCCACAGTCCGTCCGGAGCGGGAGAAGTTCATCATCAGCAGGGCCACGGAGGCGGTGACGATAGCAGCCACGGTGGAGATGAGCACGATCTGGTTATAGACGTCCTTCATGATCTCCGTGGCTTTCGTCCATACATCCGTGGCATAGACCGGCTGTGTGGTCATCAGGAACATCATAAAACTCAGGAAGGCATAGTAGGCTGCCTTCGCAGGGGAGAACCTGCGGCGGGGTTTCTTTCCTGCCGGGGCAGGGGTCAGCAGTTTGTTTTTCAGTCTCAATTTGTGGACCTCCTTTAATTAAGATTTGGTTGTGGAAAGAAAAAACCATGCCACAGGAACGGGCATGGTCTTCTTTCTTCCGGGCGGACGGCGGGGAAAAAGCCGGCTCTGCGGTCAGAGGCGCAAAAAAAGCACCTCTTTGGAAAGGTGCCATGCCAGCCCGGATTGCTTCTGGATACAGTTTTAAGCATATTTAGTGTAACATATCCCCATTTACGGGGAAAGAGCAGAACCGTGCCAATTTTGTGCGGATTTGTGCCAATTTTGTGCCAGAAATTAAAAGAATCATATTAAGCCATTTGGAAAACAGAGAAAAATGAAAGGTCTTGTAAATATAATATTTATAATGTAAAATAAAAGCAAAAAAAAGAGACAGGTAAAATGACGCGGCTCAAAGGCTCTTGCTGTCATTAAACGAGTCTCCTATATCCTTAGATAGTATTCCTATCTGCCTACATTATATACCAGAGATTTGATAAAGTCAAGAGGTGAAAAATGACCAAAAATTGTAATGATTCAGAGCTAACTGGAAACGGAGTGGATTCAAAATTTATTTTATTTTACCAGCTTTGGAAGGAGCTGACAGATAAAAGGACTCTTGACAGCTACCAGTTTCGGGTTATGAACACATTATCTGTGCTGGAAGAATTAAAGAAGGTTATTGAACAGCGGCTAAAACGCTATCACAACAGTAACCATAATATTGATGAATGTAAGAAAGAGGCCCAGGCAATCATAAAGGATGATCTGGTACTGACTCAGCATTACCTTGTTTTGAAAAACCGTCTACTGAGCCATTTATCAGAAAAAACAGAAACGGATTCGCAGCAGAGAGCGTTATTGATACAGATTGATTATTCTTTGCGTATTTTAAAGCAGGATTACTTTAAAAAATTAGTTAGCACTGTAGAGTGCAATATCAACGAGGACAATATCGTTGGGATTATGAAAAATACAAATCAGCTGATCAGCTGCTGTCTGGACAGAGGCTGGTCCGTGGATGCTTTAAATCAAGTCATCGGTACATTGAAAGGCTCTGTGAATAATTCCGAACAATGGGAGAATTTTAAGGGGAAGTTATTGGGGAATAATCAAGATGAATACCATATACTCATCCCTCTCAAAAGCAGAGCAATCAATACACCAGGGCAAAATAAGGAAGTTGCTAAACAGAAAGTTTTAGATGAGATCACAGACATGGGTATAGAAGCTATGGAAAAAACTGTGATTTTAGAAGAATACTCATTTTTAAAGGAAGAAAGTATAGAGTCAAACCAGACTTATCTTCGGATAAAGGTAACAGCGCATGACTTTTATTCAGCTTCTCATTTGGCAATATCAAAATTAGGCGATATACTTAATATTTTAAGTTTTTATAACCTTATTGAGCCGTGGAATATACGAGATATCAGCTGGCATGCCATCAATCAGACAAATAAATTGTATAAACAGTTGAAATCAAAAGATTTATATAGTACTTATGATTATTTGGAAGGGGCAAATAAGATTTTCCGCAGTTCTAAAGAATTAAATCGTAATACACAAATGACTGATATCCAGGCAAAATTACGGGCGACTTACAGTTATGCCAATATGGGAAAAGTTTCGTATGCACAGGAAGAAAAATACATTAACACATGGGTTGCATTGGAATCATTATGCAGAACGGAAATGTATGAGAATATTATTAGTAATGTTTTAGAAACCGTGCCGCCTGCGTTGTGTCTTAGGTATATTTATCGTCATTTTAGGAATTTTGCTGAAGATTGTTTAAGATGTGGTATAAACTTTGATCTTTCTGAAAATGCAGTGGAATTAAGGCATCCAAGTAAAGAAAAGGTAGTAAAAGATATCATTGTGGCTTTGAAAAACAATACTTCCTATCAGGAAGTTCTACAAAAATGTTCTGTGAACAGGCTCTTAAAGGAACGATGCCAGGAAATGCATCGCCTGGTAGTAGAAGAAAATGAAATGTTTAACAGAATTGACAGGCATTATATAAATGTCAAACGTCAGCTAAGTCGTTTATATCGTATTCGCAATGAGATTGCACATTCAGCACTTAAGGATGGCGTTTCGTTGATTCGGTATATAGAGCATCTGGATGATTATCTTTCAAGCTTTGTTTCTGAGGTAGTAATGTGTTGGGAAAAGTCGTCAGAAAGCAATATAGAACACATTTTTGAGATTATTAAAGATAATTATCGGGCGTATACAGATATTCGAAATGCAAAAAAAGGAGTACAACCATTAACATTGTTGTCTAGCCTAAGAGATACCGGAATTATTTCCATGATTTAGATAGATAAAGCAGCCGCGCATCAAAGACGGCTGCTTTATCTATGGAAATACTTATCAGAGAATCCTTTCCTTAATTATTTTATAAATCTCTATCCGGGAAATCATATTGTAGATTCCCAGATACTACATCGGCATGATTTTTGATATGTATATATTGTTTCTTTTGGCTTTCCAGGGCTTTCTGATAACCAGCCTCTGTCAGAAACAGTCTCATTGTGTCACCTTTATCTCCTATGGGTGACTCTCTTGAAAGGACATCAAACACAATCATATGCTTTACTTCCGGGTCAAAGCGTTCCAATGCCATAATGTCGTGTCCTTCCAGCTTTCTGGCGCCGGATTCCTGCCGGGCCACAGCAATCATCTCCCCTATAGTCTTTGCTTGTCCAGGCAGGTGATAGCTTTTTTGAATGTCACAGATCAATTCTCTGCAGTCATTCTCTGAAAGTTCCCGGAGTTTTTTTAACAGGTTTTCAGCAAGGTTTCTTTTATCATGGTCACGGGTATACTGGTAGAACACAGCAATTTCCTGTATTGCGTCATACTTGTGGCAGCCTTCCAGCTGGAATACCATCCTTTTTTCATCCTCGGTCAATGTTATCATATCGTTCCTCCAATCCGGCCTGATTGCCTTATAAATACCATATGGCTGCTTATTTCTCTTCCCCGGCATCCTTATCATCAGGGAAGAACTGTTCAAGAATATCAATACTGTCCTTAGAGGAGTAGCCCCACAGGATAGAGCTGAGTGCGTCAATCGCCTCCCGTCTCCTGCGGTAATAGGTGCGGAAACTGATATCCCGGATATGGGGGCGCAGCTTCTCTATGATCTCTTCCACATTCCGCAGCTGCTGCGGGGAGAGGAAGGAGTAATACAGCAGCCAGTAATAACTCTCCCCATTCTTGTGTTTAGTCCTGAGCAGGTCGATAGAAGTATCCAGGAGTTTCAGCATCCGATGGCTCCGTTCAATGCATTTGGCGTGATGCTCGATACTGCGGTCTGACAGATCTATCCCTGCTACATAGACAGACTCCAGGAAATCCTCAATGGAACTCCCATACTCGATCTCAAACCGGTTCCGTACCTGCTGGACGGACAATTCCAGGCTCCACACTACATCCCGGTATTTCTTCAACAGTTTCCAGGTATCATGGTACAGCGGGTTATCGGCAATGTTCATTTCTTCCTGATTCTTTTTCATGCCCTGGCACCTCCTTCCCTGTCCTTTTTGGTGGGGGAAAGCGTCAGCTCAAAGGTGTAGACCGGCTTATCCTCCCCGCAGGATACAGTCATTCCGAACCGCACAGCCTCCTTCTGTATGTGGGATATATATTCTTCCCTGCAGGCGTCTGATAAAGGATATAACTTATATACGGATTTGGGGCACCGGAAACAGGAAATCCCCTGTGCATCAAGGACTTGCGCCATTTTTGTGATGACAGCTTCCATGTTAGATTTTGAAACGCTGGATAATTCCTCTGAAACGCATACCTCATGCTCTGTGACAGTGCAATCAGCCTGTGAATCCGTTTCCTCCGGCAAGGTGATATTGATCTTCAGGACCATGGCAACCTCCTCTTTGTCAACGAGAACATCTGATATCTGGAACATGGTGGAAAGGTAGCTGTGCAGATAGATCACACTGCCTGTCCTTCCGGGGAAAGACATTAAGGAGATATAGTCCATATCAGCGAGTTTTTTCAGCACACGTCCAGTTGTGGCTTTGGAGATGCCCCATCGGACAGCCATGTCACTGTAGGCTGCCAGCGGAGAGCCGGTGCCGTTGCGGAGATAGACAACCGGACCGATCTCCGAACCCTGCACCTGGCTGTCGTTATAGACAGCGGACATCCACAAATCCAGCAGGATATCCATTTCAGAACAACGGCCGGCACTGACCAGTTCTGTTGCAACCACAACCGGCATGAAGAAAAATCCGGTCTCTTTTTGGCAGGGGCAGTTGTAGTCCAATACGGTATTATGCTTTTTCCAGTCACGGATCTTGTATTTGACCACCTTTCCACGATCAAGGAAAAGATAGGAGATTAGGTGGCGTTTCTGCAGCTCGTCCAGAATGGAGACTGCCTGGCACTGAAAGCGGGTACGGAACCATGTGGACAGTTCCTTCACGGTACAGATCCATTCACCGGGATATACCGTATAGCCGATACCGTCTATGCGGAGGTAAGAAGTACGGAAATTTGCATAGTTGCAGAGTACCGTATAATAAAAAAGACCGGAGCCCCCGCCAGTGCGAATGCTTCGGTCTGCCATTAAGTTCTGGATAAATTGCCGGTAGATCCGGCAGCGTGGATAATCCACGATCTGTTTGATTTCTAATTGGTATGATTGCATAAGTTTTCTCCTTTAAAAGGGCAAAATAAGCAGGTAGGTTCGAAAATGCAAAGTGAACGTAAAAGTTTCACTTGTACCTTCATTGAAAAACTGCTAATATTTTGCTAATACGACTACGAAAATCATACCGCTTTGAGGTGGACGCAGGTGCTCCCAGGTGGAAATAAAAGGTTTAAAAGTGTTGATTTTATTGGACTTGGAGATACCACAAGGATTAGGCTGAACCTGCGTGGAAACGGTCCTTTTAACTCCTAAGCGGAAGGCCAGCGGTTCGAATCCGCTCAGGAACATTAGAACTTACAGCTCGAAAGTCTGACAGAATCAAGGCTTTCGGGCTGTTCCTATATCTATAGAGAAGCCGAATTCACAACAAAAAGAGTTGTTTTTGATTAGCAAATTATAACGGAGAAAGCGCTTGAATCCAGTCGCATGGGATGCTGTAATCATATTAACTCCGCAGGTAACACGGCTTATCGGAATTACGGAAGAAATTACGGATAAACTGTTGGAGGTACGCGTGGATATGGAACCGATTTTTAGAATCGTTATCAATGAGGATAATTCAAAACAAAAAGAGCAATTTATGCGTATATCTGATATGCTGTATTACCAGAAGCAACGGCGTTCCATCGGAAACTGGGTGTTTCTGGTCTGGTGGGGTATCGTTGTGATAAGCTCTATTCTCATGCCTGGCGAGTTGGGAGCCATTCTCTTTCTGATGGTAGCAGTATGGTTTCTTGCCTTGTCTGCGCGCCTTCGCCGTAAGGTGTTGCTGAACACCGGTTTGATTATTGGAAGGATTTTCCGGAAATTGAGAAAGACGGAGCTGGTTCGCAGCCAGATCGATTTTTTTGAGAATGATTTTACATATTATCCCAGTAAAGAATCACTGGTCTGGAAATATCCGGCTGTAGATAAGCTGGCAGAGGACCCGCAGGCCTATTACATATTCTTTGCAAAAGATCAAGGGATGTATTTTGCCAAACACTGCTTTACAGTCGGTGATTCCCTGAATTTTAAAGAATTCATTATGCAAAAGACAGGAAAAGATATGTCGCTAATGAAGTAAACATCAGCAGTTTAAGGGGGGAACCGGGATATGACACCGTTATTCCAAGTTACAATAGCCAGGGATGCCCAATCCCTTTATGAACTGGCAAAGTATCAGTTAGAACGCAGATACAGTGGAAAACGGCTGAGTCTGGATATAGCTGTACTGCTGGTTGTCATGGCGCTGCACTATTTTATGTACAGGCAGCTGTTCCGCACGCTAATCATAGGATGTCTGCTTCTTTTCATATTTATATGGCCTTATTTTAGCATCAGACGGGTAAGCGTGAAACACAAACAATGCCAGAAACAGGCGGAAAAACTGAAACAGCAGGCCAGCCTTGGTATTCCCTGCGAAAAGGCAGTGTATCAATTTCTGAAAGATAACATCCGTTGGGAAACCAGCTGCGTCAGCGGATATATGGAATACTCCCAGATCCGCAGTATAGAGGAATTTCCAATGTATTTTTTTGTAATCACAACGTCAAAACAGGCATTGATCATCTGGAAAAACAGTTTCACTGAAGGATGCCCCGATCAGTTTCTGCATTTTATACGGCAGAAACAGCAATCCGGTCCGGCTGTTCCCACCTCCACAGCGGGGGCTAAACTTAAAGGTTGAAACCGCCTCTTTTAACAGTCACGGTTTCCGATGGCCCTTCACATTCAATCTTTTTGGCGCGCAGGTTATTGTAGACATCCTCCGACTCGCATTCTTTTATATTGCAGAATTCTTTTTCAAATTCCAACAGATCCCTGTGTAAAGATCCCATTTCTAGATTCGACAGCATGATATCCTCTTCGGTACTGTCATTTCCTTCTATTTCAGCATATGTCAGGGAATTGCCGATTGTCACGTTGTTTACGGCAGTGCCGATTGACCTTATCATGCATTCATCGTCCATACTGTTCTCGATTTTCAGTCTCACGCTTTCCGGTACTATGTTGCCTGCGCCATCCAGTTCTGATACAAGTTCCAGCCTCAGACCGTCCTCTTCATAAGTATCCATTTGTTTTCCCACGCTGTTCTCCCCATCCTCTGTACCGTTTGGCAAGCTCTGTGTGATACCGGCCGTATCTTTAACGCTGTCCCCTGCCGTATTTGCACATCCGGTTAATGCCAGAAGAAGTATGATTAATCCACTCTTTTTCCACATTTTATTCTCTCTATATTGTAATGCTTAATAAAGTGTCACTGTTAGTTTGCTTCGCACCCAACCTATACATAGTCTTCGATTTTTTGGAAGTATATGCTTTTCATTTTCTTCTTTTCTAATATGTTTTTAACTTTTTCTGTGACTATGACATGCCCCCATACTAAATTCGTATAAAAGCAGATATCAGAGCCATCCCATTCATTTAAATCCACGCCATATCCATCCCGTTCTTCGCTGCGCCACAGTCTTACACAGATCACAGCTTTTTATTAATTCCTGCCTTTTGTTTATCATATATCCGCAACGCCCCGTTATCACGAGTTCTTTATAATCATCGATATTTTTGTCTAAACGTATTTTGCCATTGCCGTTGTACCATCCTGATAATTCGATCTCCTTTACCATATTGCCTGTAGCTGAAACTTCTGACAGAGCGTTTAGAAATTTACTGCTGACTATAATCCCATTTCTGGAAGATAAATAATCATATTCATATTTTCCCAAATTTCGTACTATATAAGAGTAGGGAAATTATCCCCTATTCTTATTTTTTGTTATGATGAGTTTGATTGGTTAACGGCACAAATATGGGACATAGTTCCCGAAACTGAAAGTGTTAACCATCACTCATTATCTTTTATTCGATTAAGCAAGTTGGGATTCGCTCCCGGGTAACTAACGAAAATGAATAGATAACCGAGTGCTGGACCCAATCATATTAATTCGCAAAGGAGGATCCCCCCTATATGTTAGCTGTAGGTATCGATGTATCTAAATCCAAAAGCACCGTTGCAATTATCCGATCTGATAGGACTGTTCTATCAAAGCCATATGACTTTTCCCATACTATCAGTGATATCGCTCAGCTCACCGATCTGATCCGTTCATACCAAGAAGAATCTAAAATAGCTTTTGGATTCGCGGTCTAATCTGCAAAATATGCGTTCTTTTTATCTGGCCTATCAGAAATGCCGGTCACTGACTGGCAAATTGTCATGGACAAATGGAAAACAGGAAGCGCCGGATCGTGTAATGGATCCAGCGCTTCCTGTTTTTTCCCAAATTTTTCCTCTAAAACGTTTCTTTCCAAAGACAGCTGCCAGGTAACCGGCAGCTCAGTCTCCCGACAATTCAGTCTCCCGGCACTTCATTCTCCCGGCAGCCGGGCGTTCAGTTTCCGGTACAGGCAGTCCAGACGGTCCGGGTCCAGCAGGGTGTAGATCACATGGGGTTCATAATCCGTTTCCCGGAAAAGCTGTGTAAATTCCCCTTTCATCCGGCTTACGGCCAAAAGAGCCTGCCTGGCCCCTTCCAGGGCGCTCTGCCAAAACTCTTTATCCTGTTCTTCTGTCTCCGTCACATAGCGGGTCAGCAGGATCGCCTCCGTCCCGCAACGGTACATGTCCACATACCGGGCATTAAGCGCCAGACGCTCCTGAAACCATTTCACCTTATCCTGACTCAGCCCCTCCGGGTATTCCCCCGCCTCCTCGCAGAGGGCGCTGATCTTTTTAAATGCCTCCTCCTTTTCCCGGATCGCAGGCTCCAGGGATGACCTTCTGGGAGAAACACAATCCTGTTTTTGGGGGTCCCAGTCCTTTAAAGAGTTCTTTTCCTCCGAGAGCCATACCGCGTGCTCCAAAGAAATGGGAAGCACGCTGGAATCCGAGAATACACAGTCATTTACAAACACGGTCCCGGCTGTAATCTCCCATGTTTTCTTCATGATATTGCCGAACCATTTTGCCTGACGGCTGATACATCCAGTATCCTCTGACCATCCTTCCTCCAGAAGGAATCTGCGGTATATTTCCTGGTCCGGGGTATCCAGATCCCTGGTAAGGGCAGCCCCCGCATAAACATTGATCTTGTTGGGTGTAAAAAAGGAGGAATGTCCGTCCAGGCTTTCCCAGTCCAGGCGGAAAACTGCCCCTGATGCTCCCTTCTGCCTGGCGTCTGACAGTCTGCGCCGGTAGTCCTCTGTCAGGTCCGCGATCCCCACGCCCCATCCGAAATACTGTCCCATGGTATCAAACTCAATCCACTGCTCATGGTCTCCCACATGACCGATCCTGGGATTTGCCGGAAATGTGGGATAGTAATCATGGGGCGTATTCTTCAAGGAAATGATCACATCCGGCGGCAATTCCTCCATCACTGCGGATATCTCCTTCTGGGAAGCGGAATCAAACACAAAGTCACGCACGATCAGTTTTCTGCCAGCCTGGCGGATGGGTTCATACATGGATGTCAGTACCATCCGGTACCAGTCCTCCCTGGCGGCGGACTTACACCTGCCGCAGGTACAGCGGTTGGACTTGATGGAAACACGGCTCTCCCCTGTGGCCGGTGAGGTGATGATCCCCGCCACCTGGGGAAACTCCCGGAAAAACTCCCTGTATTTGACTCCTAAGAACTCCTGCCAGAAGGGGTCCGTGGCACACACATGACCGTCATGGACCAGGTGCGGGTAAAATTCCAGGATAATATCAGGGAAATACAATTCCTTGTTCTCAATATAGACCTGGATTCCCCTTCTGCCCGCCTCTTCCAGTACTCTTTTTAAAAAGGACCTTCTCTGGTAGGGGCAGGAGCGCCGCGTAGGTGTATACTGGTACAGCTTCCTGAAGATCTGGCTGTAGATATCAAATATGGAAGAATCACCCTCCTGTTCCTTATACCCGAAATAGGCTCCCGGGTATACGATCAGGTCCACAAAATCATTCCGGTGGAGTACCAGCGTGTTCATACCGTGCTTTTCAATAAAATCCAGGGCCTTGACCACCCACGGATAGTCCCAGGCATACAGGCTGTGCAGTTCCAGCCCCCGCACTTCAAAGTCCGCTTTTGCTTGGTCCATGATTTTCCTCCCTTCCCTGCCGTCTGTCTTTGTCAGATTGCGTCCAATACCCTGCTGACATCTGCTTTAAAGCGGATCAGCCGGTCTCCGTCCAGCATATATTCCACCACATGGGAATATCCCTTGTTTCTCACCAGGCTGTCATAGCGGGACGCCAGTTCTTCATACCCCGCCAGTGTCTCCCTCGCCTTCTGTACATCCCCGGGATCCTGTGAGATCTCCGCTTTCTTTGTATAGACCGTGGAAATGAGTTCCAGGCGAAAGCCCTCAATATAAGCCGGAAATCCCTCTGCCACAAATTCAAGATATGTCTTTACATTGTGGTTGACATCCGGGCTTGCGGCGGCGATCATGTCCCTCAGCTTCCGGGCCATGGCCAAAGCCTCATCCTTTTCCGCTATCATGACCGGAATATTCTCCCCGGTTGGTTCCACCCGCTTGGATGCATTAGGTTCCCACTGGTCCCGGCTGTGGAACACGGTCATAATATTGTAGGTCAGGTCGTACCGGTCAAAGATCTGGCAGTTCCTGTTAAACACATGGCCCCGCACATGGATCCCCTTTTCAAGGATCTTCCAGCACAGCTGCATCATTTCCCGGAACAGTTCCCGGTCCTTACCTTCCGTTATCTTACAGGGGATCTGGCTGTAGCTGTCCGGGATCAACGGGGACACCAGCCCATGATCAAACCATGCATCATAGACCGCATCCATGTCCGTGTTCACATCAAAGGAAATCATGGCGCCTGCAATCAGGTTTAACATATTAAAACCGCAGAACACACTGGACTGGGTCATATTTTCCCAGTCAGTCCTGAGCATGATTCCGGTTGCCCCCTTATCCAGGTACCGCTGCATCCTTCCTCTCATATCCTCCGATACGCTGCAGGGAAATACTCCCAGGCCAAAGAACTGTCCCCAGGTATCAAACTCCACCCACTGGTTCAGCTTTCCGCAGTTTCCAATGGCAGGATTGTCCGGGAACACCGGATAATAATCATGGGGAACCTTTTTCATGGACATGGTGATGTTGTCGGACACACTGCCCGCCGCATCCACCATGGCGTACTGGTGGGCCTTGGTATAAGAAAAATCCCTGACAATCAGCTTCTTTCCGGCCCCGTCAACGGCCCGGTGCATGGCTGCCAGCAGACTGCGGTACCATTCATCCACATCATAGTCCCTGCAGCGCTGGCAGGTACAGCGGTTGGCTGCAAAGGACACCATGCTCTCCCTTGTTCCGGGGCTGACAATGATGCCTGCCACATCCGGAAACATTGCAAAGAACTCCCGGTATTTTTCCTCCAGGAACTCCCACCAAAACGGATCCGTGGCGCACAGTGCGCCGTTCTCTCCCCGCAGCTGGGGATATTTTGTGATCAGGTCATTGTGAAAATAGATTTCCTTTACTTCCCCGTAAAATTCCAGCCCATTTTCCCGGCACTTGTCCAAGACCGAACGCAGATAATAGCGGTAATTCTTAGTGACGCTGTTCCTGACCGGATTAAAACTCAGCAGCTCGTCCTTATCAAAATATTTATCCGGAAACACCACCTTGTCAATAAGCTCATTGCAGTGGAAGATAATTCCCGTAAGATTGCAGCTCTTTGCAAACCGGATCGCCCGGTCCACATGAAAGGTGTTCCACATATTGATCCCATGGATCTCCAACAGCCTGTCTTTGTAACTTGGTACACTCATTTCCTTCAGCCTCCCAACTCATCCAGTGTCCTGGAGCAGTCCTCTTTGAACCGCCTTATCCGCTCCGGATCCATCACATATTCCACATTGTTGGAGTAACCCCTGCCGGACACCACTGCGGCCAGGCGGTCCGCCAGCCCGTCATATTCTGCCAGGGTCTCTCCTGCGCTCCTTCGATCCTCCGCGCTGCAGCTTTGCTCCGCCTTCCTGATCCAGGCAGCGGTACGGATCTGGGCATCGAAGATCTCCACATAGACCTCATATACATCCAATACAAAGTTCAGGTACTTTTCAATGTCTGCGCTGACCCCCAGGGCTTCCGGTTTCAGCCAGTTCCTTAAGTCCGCGGCCATCTGACGCGCCTCTTGCTTTTCCCGGAACATGATCTCCATATGATCCCCCACGGGCTGCACCTTTTCTGAAGCCCCAGCATCCCAGTGATCCCGCGTATGCTGCACGGTCATAATAAAATAGGTGAGGAAATACCGGTCAAACATCTGGGCATTCCGGTTAAACACATGGCCACGCACATACAAGGTTTTCTCCAGGATCTTCCATGAATCCTTCATCAGCCTCTTAAAAACGTCAAATGCCTGGGGTGCTTTGGGCACACAGGGCTCCTGGGGACAGGAATCGTATTCCAGGGGGCTGACCAGGCCAAACCGCAGCCATTCCCTGTAGGCGTCATCCAGATCCATATTTACGTCAGCCCCCAGCATTGCTCCGGCAATGAGATTAAAGATATTAAAGGAATTAAAGGTGCTTCCCTGAAGCAGACGCTCCCAATCCGTCCGGAGCATGATCCCGCTGGCCCCCTTTTCCAGGTAACGCTGCAGCCGTCCCTGCATATCTTCCGCCACGCTGCACGGAATGATCCCCAGACCAAAGTACTGTCCCCAGGTATCAAATTCGATCCACTGCTCCAGGTTCCCGCAGTTGCCCACAGAGGGGTTGTCCGGGAATGTGGGATAGTAGTCGTGAGGCGTTTTCTTTAACGCCATAATGATCTTTTCAGATACATCCCTGGCCGCGTCCACCATTGCATACTGGTGGTCTGCCGTGTAGGAGAAGTCCCTGACGATCAGCTTTTTACCGGCAGCATCCAGGGGCTTAAACATGGCTGTGATCAGTTTCCTGTACCACAGATTCATGTCGCAGCACCGGCAGCGCTCACACTCGCACTTGTTGGCAGCCAGGGATACCATGCTCTCCCTGGTTCCTGCGCTGACTATGATCCCCGACACCTTTGGAAACCTTTGGACAAATTCACGAATTTTTTCTTCCAAAAAATCCCACCAAAATGGTTCCGTTGGGCAGACCGCCCCGTTTTCCTTTCTCAGATAAGGAAATTCCTGAAGGATCTCATGGGGATAATAGATTTCCTTTACCTCCACATAAAACTCAAGCCCGGCAGCCGTGATCTTGTCAATTACATTTCCCAGGTAATACTTGTGGTTCTTTGTGTCTCCATCCCTGTTATTGTAGGAAAGCAGGGACACATTGGGCGGAAAATATTTATCAGGCTTAATGGCACGGTCGATTATGTCATTGCAGTGGAAAATAATACCGGTCAGATTAAACTTCTTGGCAAACTCAATGGCCCTCTCCACATGGTATCCGTTCCACATATTGGTTCCGTGGATCTCCAACAGCCTGTCTTTATAGTCTGGTTGTCTCATTTTCATCCTTTCTGCTCTGTTAAAAAAGCCTATAAAAATAGCCGGACTTCAATTTATACCTTAAAATCCGGCTATATTCAGAATCAGTCAGTAGTTGTTTTCCTGCCCTGTTATTCGGTCAAACGGTCTCCCAGCTCCTCAAATGCGCTCTTATACATGTCAACTGAATCTGTCCATGTCTTTCCAAACTCCTCATGATCCTGGAAAGCCACGGTAAATCCATAGCTCTCAATGGCTGCTTTTACTTCCGGCACTTCGAGACAGGCGCGGTAGCAATCCTCATAATATTTGATCACTTCATCGGACACGCCCTTGGGAGCCGCATAGCCATGGAAGAAGCCGTTGGTCAGCCACTCATACCCCTGCTCCTTGGATGTGGGCACATCTTTGTAGATGTCACTTGTAAGGCGGTTTGGATCCAAAACAGCGATGGGCCTTAAATCGCCGGATTTTACATATTCCTGACCATCGGAGGGAGCCTGTACGGTTACTTCCGCATGTCCGCCAAGCAGGGCTGCAATGGAGGAGGCCCCACCGTCATAAATGACTGCCGAGATGTCGCCGCCATTCTTAAATGCAAAATATTCCAGTTCCCAGTGGGTCTGTCCGCCCCTGTTATTGCAGGCCATTACCACGTCCCGGCTGAGGATGGCATCTTTTAGATCGTCCAGGTTCTGGATATCGCTGTCCTTGGCCACATAGACCACGTAGGGAGCATAGCCGATCTGGCACAGAGGCTGCAGCTCCTCATAATACTGGTACGGGGTCTCCGCGGTAAGGCAGTTTACCACAACCGCTGAGTTGGTGTTGCCGATGGTCAGCCCGTCCGGTTTTGCATTGATCAGCTCCGTAAAACCAATAGCACAGCCGCCGCCGCTGATATTGTTGATCACCAGAGGTGTGGCAAAGCAGGAACCCCCTTCATTGGCAAAGGTCCTGGCCAGCAGGTCCGAGCTTCCGCCCGGTCCATAAGCTACTATGACCGATACGTCCTTATTCGGTTTCCACCCCTCCGCTTCCGGGGCCTTCTCCGTCTGTCCTCCTGCCGCCTCTGTTGCCTGTGCACCACCGGGCGCCTCTGTAGTGGCCGCTGCTGTCTCGGTTTTGGATGAGCTGCCGCAGGCACCCATGGTCATGGTCATTGCCGCCGCGAGAACCGTTACCATTGCTTTTCTTAAGTTCTTTTTCATTAATATTACCTCCTCCTAATAGTTTACAAGTTTTAAGCTTCCCCCTGATTTGCTGCCTTTTGTTTCCCGAAAAACTGTATCAGGCTTTTTGCAGTTGAGTAGACCAGCGCGATCATGGCAATGGAAAGGATCGCCGCCGCGATGGGACGGTCCATCAGCGCTGCCAGCAAATTGCCTTTATACAGCGTCATGGTGCCTAAAAATGAATTTTCCAGCGTGGGACTCAGGAACAGCCCTACGGCCAGCGCCGCCATATTATACCCGCAGGCGCTTAAGAAAAATCCGAAGATACCGCAGATCACCATAACCCCCATATCAAACACGCTGTTGTTAATGGCGTAACCGCCGGCAAACGTGATAAATGTGATCAGCGGCATTAAAATGGTAAAGTCCACCTTCAGCAGGCTTGCCCAGATCCCTACCAACGGCAGGTTGATAATCAGCAGCACGATATTGCCGATGAACATACTGGCGATCAGCCCCCAGAACAGATCCGGATGTTCTGAGATAAACATGGGGCCTGGTGTGATCCCATGTACGATAAAAGCACTCATTAAAAGCGCCATGGAACTGGTGAATGGAATGCCTAAACTCAGAAGGGGAACCATGCCCGCATACATTGCAGCGTTATTGGCTGCTTCCGGCGCTGCCACTCCTTCCAAAAGTCCGGTTCCAAAGGCATCCGGATGCTTGCTCAAGGAGCGCTCCATTCCATAGGCGAAAAAGGTGGCAAGGGTGGAGCCTGCTCCGGGCACCAGACCCACTCCGAATCCCATGATGCCGCATCTGCCAATGGTCTTATAGATCTGTCCGAAATCCTTCTTATTGGGAAATTGTTCCCTGAGGTTAAAATCCGCTACTTCACCCTGATTCTCAGGTATGCAGATGGCACTCATCAGTTCCGTGATCCCATACACACCCATGATAAATGTAACAAAGCTGATACCCTTGTACAGATCCACCACACCGTATGTGAACCGCAGGGTCCCATACAGGTCATCCAGTCCCACACAGCCCAGGATCACGCCAAGGCAGACCACGATCAGGCCTTTCAGCTGGTTTTTCCCGGATATGGTGGTGAGAAGGACCAGTCCGAACACCACAATCGCAAAAAACTCTACCTTTCCAAAACTCAGGGCAACCCTGGCCAGGGCCGATGCCGCAAAGGTCAGGCCGATGAGGCCAATGGTTCCGCCGCAAAAGGAACTGATAGCCGCCACGCTCAGGGCTTTCCCTCCTTTTCCCTGTTTGGCCAGAGGGTGCCCGTCAAAGCAGGTCACAATGCTGGTGGCCTCGCCGGGAATATTGACCAGTATGGAGGTGATGGCGCCGCCATACTGGGAACCAAAATAGATTCCCGAGATCATGATCAGTGCGCTGAGCGGCTGCATACCAAAGGTTACAGGCAAGAGGATGGCCACTGTTCCGGAAATCCCAAGCCCGGGCAATACCCCGATCAGCGATCCCAGGAGACAGCCGATCACCGCGCAAAAAATATTCATAAGTGTCAGACAGTCCAAAAAACCATGTCCCAGCAAACCCAATGTCTCAATCATACCCGTCCCCCCTTTAGAACCACGCTGCGCCAGGCAGCGGGACATTCATGGCATATGTAAACAGAGCCCACACCAGTACACTGAAAATTCCCGAAATCACCACTGGTTTGACATATCCCTTCTGTCCTGTCAGCTTCAGCATGATCACCAGACAGATGAATGTGTCCACCGCAAATCCGATCTTCTTGATCAGGAATACGTAAGCACCGCAGAGAAGGGTGTAGTACAGCCACTTCTTCCAGTCCACCTCCGCCAGCTTCTCAGGCGTCTTGTTCTCCTTAAACAGCTCAATCACCAGATTGATCACAGAGAAGATGATCAGGCCCACCGAGAATATGGTGGGTGCGAACCCGCCCTGAGGCCTTGCAAATGAACCAAATTTCAGATCATGACGCGATGTGAAAAAAGCCGCAATTCCAAACAGCAGGAGCGCCAGGGCCACAATCTTATTCATTCTGGACAATATTTTTTCCTTCATCTTCCTTCCCCCTTTTGTGCTTTACTTTCAGTTGTATGAACCGTTTTTTATGCTCTTGCAGAACGTTTGCCAGCAGATAGACATCGTCAAAGCTTTCCTTGTCAATGCGGATGGCCAGCAGGTTTTTAAAGACTTTATCATCAAAATACAGGATGTAGTCTTCCCCGCACCAATACTGACCGCGCAGGGCTTTATATCCCACCGTTACTTCAGGACAATTCCCCACCTTCACCAGTATATCCCTGTTCCTAAACGTTACCCACCCCCTCTGCCCTTCCAGTGACTGAAGCCCCTGTATTAATTGGGGCCTGATGGCTGCCGCGTATACCAGTAATGTTAAAAACAGGACCGATATGAGTCCGCTGAATATCATAAGCGGAGCTGCTGCTTCACTGCCCTTCATGGAGATTGCCAGGATTACTGTCATTGCCAGGGAGAAGATCAGGCTGAGGCTGATTTGTCCCAGATTCAGGATCTTTCCAAGCAGACCATTTACCAGCCGGATATCCCTCCCGTCCATTTGGAAACCAAGTTTAATTTGTTTTTTCATCCCCAATGTACATCCCCTCACTTTACCGTCTTACCGGAATCTATGATGATAACCTCGCCGTTTACAAAATCCGCGGCTTCCGAAGCCAGATATACCGCGGCCCCCACATAATCCTCAGGCTGTCCCAGCCGTTTGTACGGGTGGTTCTGAATGGTGGCTTCCATCCGTTCCGGATACTCCCTGTAGTAGTCTCTGGTAAAGCCCGTCTCCGTGGCAGTGGGAGCGATCCCGTTGACCTGGATGTTATGTGGAGCCCATTCCACTGCCAGGCATTTGACCAGGGCCGATACCCCTGCCTTACTGGCTCCATAGGCTGAAAAATTCGCCCCAAACCGGTATGCTCCTGTTGACAGGATCTGTATGATCTTCCCATGGTCCTGGCCGCACATCACGCGCCCCACCTCCCGTAGGAAATAATAAGCGCCATTGAGATTGATATCAATTACATCCCGCCACTGCGCGGTGGTAAACTCCAACATTGGTTTTCGGTTTGTCACCGCAATGTTATTCAGTGCAATATCGATCCGCCCATAGATTGCGGCAATCTCCTTTACCATGGATTCCAGAAACCCTTCGTCTGTGATGTCTCCACAGTAACTGTCCGCCTGGATCCCCTCTTTTTTCCATTCGCCCAGCCGTTCCCGTATTTTTCCGGGATCCCGGTCAAAGATAATGATCCTGGCCCCGTAATGCGCATATGCCCTGGCGCAAGCCGCCCCGATATCGCCGGCCCCTCCGGCAATAAGCGCAACCTTATCCTGCAAAGAAAACAGTTCTCTCTTCATATGATTACCCCATAGTAAACAAAAGAATTAACAGGTATATGATGTAGGTTCCCATAAGGACCACCCCGTGGACCCTGGTCAGCTTCCTCCTCCACACCCCGGCCGCCAGGATTATGCAAACCGCCATGGCCACCGGTATATCCAAAAGAAATAATTGGTATTGTCCTGCCAAACGCCCTGTTTCCGTTCTGATAAGAGGAAGCATGCCTGTGCTGGAAACCATGGTGGCCGTGGACAGCACCAGCGTAATATTGAGGACATTGGCGCCAATGATATTTCCCAGGGAAAGGGCATTCTCCTTCTTAATAATGGCCGTAATGGAGGTAACCAGCTCCGGAAGGGATGTCCCAAAGGCGATCAGTGTCAGGGAGATTACCTTTTCCGGTACTCCCATGAGCACCGCCAGAGCGCTGCCGTTGTCCACCAGCAGCCTGGCTCCTATTACGATCAATGCCGCTCCCAGTATGAATTTTGGCACCTGCATCAGCTGGAATGGTTCCTCCCCGCCTGTGTCTTCCTCCTGGCCGCCGTTCAGTTCCATGAGGTTCAGCCACACAAAACCGCCCAGCAGCGCGTACAGGACCAGGGCGCTCACCTTTCCCAGTCCATGGTTCAGCCATACCAACAGTCCGTAGACTACAATGGTGGTCAGCAGCAAAAGGCTCTTTTTTAATGCAAACAGGTCCGAATGTACGGTCTTTGTCAGGATCAGACACAAGCCCAGGATCAGTCCGGTGTTGCAGATAATGGAGCCGATGGCATTTCCAATGGCCATTTCACTGTGCCCGGTGGCTGCCGCCATGCTGGATACCAGCAGTTCCGGCAATGTGGTGGTCAGGCTGACAATGGTTGCCCCCATGATCGCCGTGGGTATCTTCATCTTCCGTGCAATGTAGAGCGCCGCATCCACAAAGACATCCCCGCCCTTTATAATCATCACAAATCCTGCCACAAAACCGGCAATGATCCACAGACCGCCCATTACCATCCTCCCTGTACTTTCATCTTCATATTATGCTTCTTCTTTACTGGACCGTATCATCCTGGATCCCATTGTATAATTCTTTGGTGGATTCCCTGGGGATGATCCTGGCCTTCAGCACTTTATTTTCCTCCACTGTCTCTCCCCCCAGCACCTTTAGAAGCATCTTCACCGCCTCCCCTGATAGTTCGTTGACACAGCTGTCAATGGAGGTCAGCTCCGGCACACAGTAATTGCCTAACTCCGAATTACTGTATCCGATCACCTGAATCTGATCCGGAACCCGGAGCCCGCGCCTCCGCAGATACCTCAGCACCCTGACGGCAAGGCTGTCACCCGAGGTCATGACCGCTCCGATCTTTGACAGATCCTCCGGATTCTTCATCAGCTTGTCCAAAACCTGGTCCACACGGTCCAGCGGACAGAGCGTAATGGAATTTTCAAAAACAGGCTGATCGCTCTCGATCATGGCTGTCAGGAATCCGTTGATCTTACACTTGTTGCTGTAGGATTCCCGGTTGTAGAGATAAATGGTGCGCTTTCCGTTCATTCCGGTGCTAAACAGCCGCTTAGCCGCCCGGTAAGCCGCTTCCTGGTCATCACAGTAAGCACTGTATATATTGGGCGCGTCCAGTGTTCCATTGATCCAGATAATGGGGACCTGCCCGGCGGCTTCAATGATGTACTTGTTATCATCTGCATCCACCTCATTGAAACTGGAACCTATGAGCACGATCCCGTCCACCCGTTTCTGAAGCAGAAGGCTCATTCCCTTTTTCTTATCCTCCAGCTCGTATCCTGTACAGTTTAACAGGGATGAATAGTTATACCGGCTCAATTCCCTTTGTACATTAAAGATTGCCCTGGTTATGTAGACGTCCATGGTATCCGGGCACATGATACCAACCGTCTTTGTGGAGTCCCGTTTCAAACTCTGGGCAAATACATTCGGCGTATAATTTGTCCTCCGCATCACATCAAGTACCTTTTCCCTGGTATGATCCGATACATGAGAGCTTCCATTTAAAACCCTTGAGACCGTTGCCGTGGACACATTCGCCAATCTGGATATCTCTTGGATATTTAACCGTTCATTTACACTCTGCTTTTCTTTCATTCCTTCTCCTTATGTAATCAATTTCATAAAGCGATTGTATTACATATTCGCCAAAAACACAATAGTATTTTTGCATTTTTGTCGCTATATACACATATATCTTTTTATTTTTGTGCATTTTATTCGTCATTTTGTCTTTTTTATCAGCCAATCCCTCCCCCTCCTGTTTTTTATGTAACCGATAACAACAAGGAAATCAAAAATCCAGGCCGGAATCTGGAATATCTGGCCGATATCAGATTTTTATCCTCTAAATTCAGGCAGTTTCTTAAATAACCGGCTCATTACTTCCAATATTTAACTTTTCAAATGCATCGGTCATGTTATCGATTACAATCAAGTGTGGCAAAGGGCCATAACGAACAGGTATAACAAGAAGACATGGGATGGGACCGGTCTTTCCTATATGCAAAAACCGGCCCCCTGAATTTCTCCAGGTTTCCGGTTTTTCATTTCCTTTTACACGCTTGTGTGATCCACAGATCCTTTGCTTAAAAACTGTCTCTCATATTCCTCCACCGACATGGGTTTCCCATACAGGTATCCCTGACCGATCATACACCTGCACTTCTTCAGGTATGCTGCCTGCAGTTCCTCCTCTATGCCCTCTGCAATGGTCTGTATCTTCATGTCATGACACATGGAGATGATATGCTTTACGATCTGTCCGCTCACCCGGTCCCTGTCGATCTTGTCCACCAGGCTTTTATCCAGCTTCAGGACATCAAATTCCACATCCGACAGGATATCCATATTGCTGTATTTAGTGCCGAAATCATCCAGGGAAATACGGTATCCTCTTTTCTTTAACTCCGCCAGGGCCCTGTAAACCATATCGCGCCCAAGCTCCCCGATGCTCTCCGTCACTTCCACTTCCAGCATTCCCGGTTCCACATCATATTTTTTTGCAATGGAGCTTACACTTGATACAATATCCGCATTGAGAAGGGTCATGCGCGAAAAATTAAAGGAGAGGATCTGTTCCCTGTACCCCAAAGATTTCCAGTTTTCCAACAGACGGCAACATTCCTCAAACACAAACAGGTCCACGTAGCTGATCAGATTCTGCCGTTCAAGGATCTGGATAAACCTGGATGGCATGATCATGCCCCTGTCCGGGTGGAAGTAACGCACCAGGGCCTCCGCCCCTGCACAGGTGCCGGTCTTAAGGTAGAGTTTCGGCTGAAGAACTACCTTAAACTCTCCCCGGTCAATGCTGTGCAGCAGCTTCTTGATCAGCTCCAGCCGCCCATTTCCTGAAAGATCAGGCTTTGTCTCATAATACCGCTGCTTGTCAATACGCATCAGTTCCCCTGCCTGTTTAACCGCCCAGTCCAGATTCTTCTGCCTGTCATCCCACACCCTTCCCGCGGATATAGACAAATTCGGCCTTGCATTCAGCTCACCTATCAGACCCCCGAACCTGTGCTCAAACTCGGCCCTGGATACATTTTCCATGATAATATCAAACTCATTGCTGTTCAGCCGGAATACGATACAATCTTTGAATCTCTTCTCAATGATTTGGGCCGTCAGCCGTATCAGTTCATCTCCCGCCTCGGTCCCCATGGTGTCGTTGACGGATTTAAGGTCATTGATATCCACCATGATGACGCCTATGGAAACCACCTCATCCGCCTTATACGTCCTTCGGTACCCGTCATAGCTGCTCCTGTTAAGAAGTCCGGTCAGGGAATCATAGTAAATGCTGTGCTCCAGCTGCCTGGCATCCTGCCTCCGGCTGATCTCCTGGGCAATAAAATAGATCAGCATATTGATCAGTTCCAGGGAATGCCGGCTTCTGCACCCCATCATCACGATGTATCCCAGCTCACCCTTTTTGCTCACAACGGGGAATACCGTCATATTGTTGATCTGCTCCCTCTCCATGTCCTGATAAAGTTCAAAGGATTCCGGCAGGATATCATGGGACTCTTCTATGCTTCTGACCCCGCCCTGATGGTGCTGGTCCAGCCATCCTTCCAGATGGCATTCCAGATCCCGGCTGGCCGGCGGCAGATCAGGTTCATCTCTCCTGCAGGCACACTCATAGCCAAAGCCATTGTCCTTTTGAAGGAATATCTGGATATGGACTGCTTCATAGTGGTCCGCCAGCACATCCATAAGGCGGCGCAGGGATTCTTCCATGGTTTTGGCTTCCACCATGGCGTAAATACAGCTGATCACCGTATTGGCCACATCCGCCCCTGAACCGCCGCTTCCGTCACTCATTCCCCGGAAATAGCCATCCGCCTTATCTGACCGCTCCATCCCAATGGACAGGACGGCAGGCTTTCCTTTCCATTCCGCCAAGCGTGTCTTCACCAGCCGCTTTACACCGCGCACCGAATCCGGATTCTCCCAAAGGGAAAAGTGATCCCAAGCCCAGTTAAAGCCGTTGCAGAACGCGCAGGGGCTGCTGCTGCCACAGAACAGTTCATAACATTTGCGGTTCCTGCACTCCTCCCCGTTCCTGCCGACCATGGTGTAGTATGCCTGGTTTGCCGCAAGAAGCTCATACGTATCCGGATCAATGAGGCAGGCAGGATCTCCCTCAGACGACAGCAGACGCTCAAATTCACCGGACGATTCCGCCCTTTTCTCCCCGGCGTCCCCAGGTTCCCCCGCTGCTTCACTCCCCGCCCCATCCATATCCCACAGGCAGAACAGGCCGCCCACATGCCCATTATCCGGGCTCAGGTACAAATACCCTTCCATTCGGACAAGCCCCATCCTGCCGCCATCAGACATGCGCATATAAGGCAGGGAAATCCGGTCCCTGCCGGTTTCAAACCCTTCCACCAGCGTCTCCCTGCAAAAGGCCCTTTGCAAAGCTTCCCTTTCCTCAGGCTTTACAGCCTTCTTCGTCAACTGCTCCGTCAGGAGGGTGTAGCGGCACTCTTCCCCGCAGCCGGATAAGCACTTCCAGATTCCGTAAAGCCGCTTCACCCTGTCATCCGTCAGATCCACCTCGCCGTATGCCAAAGCATCTTCAAGGATCAGCTGATTGACCCTGGCCTGCCTGATATAGGCGTTCTCCAGTTCCTTACGTCTGGTTATATCCTCAAACCGCCCCAGAACAATCTCAGGTTTTCCCTCCTCGTAGGCCAGGACCTCCATTTCCACCGCAAACCAGCTGTATTCCCCTTTCCGGTTCTTGATCTTTACCTCACAGCGGGCATGATCCCCCCCATTTCGCAGGACATGGAATGCCTGCAAAAATGTCTTGCCAAACTGCGGATGCACGATCTGTGTATCCACCCAGGACTGGGGAAAATCCTGGATCTGTTTTTCTGTTCCATATGTAATCTTATGGTCTGTATATGTCAATGCCGTGCCGCTGGTCATGTTATATTCAAATACCTCTTCCCAGCTCACATTCAGGGACCACCTCTTCATCTGGTCCAGGTTGGTCATATTCTGGTGATATCCTGTGATCAGAAGCCGTCCATCCTGAAGCTGTCTGGTCCTGCCCCCGCACCGTACCGGGATATCCCCCCATTCAGGGTGGTTCCAGGTGTACTGGACTTCACAAAGCTTGCCGGAGTGGGCAATCCGGTCCATAGCCTCATTCACATAGGAATGGTTCCCCCTGTTGATCCGTTTGTACCAGAACTCAAAACAGGCTTCCGGGGATAGGTTTTCCTTTAACCCCAGCAGCCTTGCCATGGTTTGGTCAATATAAAATTTTACGTCCCGCATATCCGGGTCCGTTACCATGTTCCACAGTCCCAGGTCCGACATATGCAGGATATCATCCACCCACTCCATATTGTGAAATACAAAGCTTTTGCTGAAGTCTCTGTCGCTCATACACTTTTCCTCAAATCGTATTGATTGTCCTTGTATCCATACTGTATTCCTGCTTTTTATTATATCATCACTTCCTGGGGTTACCACAAACTTTTTTCTTAATTTCCCGGTCAGAACATCCCGCTTTTATCCATGTCAGGCAGCACAGCCTTGCCTCTGTCCGATGGCGCGCATCCGAACATCTTCTTATAAGCCCTAAAAAAGCTGGAATAATCCCCAAATCCCGCTTTGGCTGCCGCTTCAGCTGCCGGGACCCCGGCCGCCAGCCAGCCCTGCACCATCGCCATCCGCTTATATTGGATGTATTTGGCCACCGTAGTCCCTGTGGCCCTCTTAAACACGGCCGTCAGATGGTTTTTACTCATAAAAAATGTTCCGGCCAGCCCTTCCAGGGTCAGCGGCCCGCTCAGGTGCTCATTGATATAACGTATAATCTCCCTGGCCTGCCCTTCCTGGCCCGCAGCCGTTCCCGACCCTTCCTGGTATATTGCAAAAATCCTGGTTAAAACAGACAGGACCCGTGCGCTGATTGCAATGTCCTGTAATTCTTTTCCATAAGTCCCGCACTCCTCCAGCGCATGAAAATACCACTCCATCTGAAACTGCTCCTCATAACAGCGCCATTCTGAGGAAAACGGCTTTAATAAAAGCCCGCGCTCCCTGTCCCCCAAAAGATCCTCCATAAAATGCAGGCGTATGCGGTGGTACTCCTCACAATCCAGTATCCTCAGCCCGTGAAAACAGCCCGGAGGTATTATGACAAGGCTTCCCGGCCTGGGTATATAGGTTCTTCCCTCCACCATGTATTCCACATTTCCCGTTATCATATAATAGATCTCATAGCTGCCGTGGCAGTGCATCTTATACTCCATATCCGCCTCGTTGCTGCGGGTATGGGCATAGATCACCTTGCTTGTCTTAAAACTTTCCTCCTGGTACAATTCGGCCTCCCTGTGCTTCTGACTGTGTTTCTGCCTGTGTTTCTGCCTGTGTTTCCGGCATCCATATTTCCATTGTATCAGCTTTTGCGCGATTTGCAATATTTCTTTGGCTTATGGCAATGGTTTTTGCAATATAAATATCATATAATATCACCTGTAAGCAAGAGAAATACAGCAAATAAATTGTTGCAAAAACCGAAAGGGCCCTCCCCCTTTCACACATTTTATCCCCCTTTATACACAATACAATATAAGAACGGCCAGGCATCCCCAGTGCCTGGCCGTTCTGTTTTGTTTTCTATGATTCTTTATGATTTTGAATGGGCGCCCCGCCCATTTTGTGGTACTCCACCTGATGTCCCGGCTGGGTCATGTCCTTCAGGTTCAGACATTGGTCCAGCTGGGCCTCTGTCATCAGCCCCTCTTCCAGCACCAGTCTCCTTACGGGAATCCCCGTTTCCATGGAGCGCTTGGCTATTTCCGCTGATTTTTTATACCCCAGCGCAGGGCACAGCGCTGTTGCAAGGGCTGCGCTGGACTCCACCAGCTTACGGCAGTGTTCCCTGTTGGCAGTGATCCCAAGAATACAGTTATCGATCAGTGTCTCCACCGCGCCCTTCATGGTATCAATGGATTCAAATATCTTATAGAAAATCACGGGCTCAAATGCATTCAGCTCCATCTGTCCGGCCTCTGCCGCCATGGTAACCGTAACATCATTTCCAATTACATTAAACGCCACCTGGGAAACCACCTCAGGGATAACAGGATTGATCTTACCGGGCATGATGGAAGAACCGTTCTGCTTGGGCGGCAGGTTGATCTCCCCAAGTCCCGCCCTTGGACCGCTGGATAACAGCCTGAGGTCATTACATATCTTGGACAGGTTCACCGCGCATATGCGCAGAACAGATGAGGTATGTACAAAACAGTCCAGGTTCTGGGTCGCGTCAAACAGGTCGTCCGCCTGGACGCAGTCCGTACCGCACACCAGGTTGATGTTGCGGATGATATGGAACAGGTACACGGGATTCACATTGATGGCTGTTCCCACCGCGGTTGCGCCAATGTTTAAATACTTCAGTTCGTCCATCTGCTCCCGTATGCGCCTGATATCCCTTCCGATCACAGCCGCATACGCCTCAAAGGACTGGCCCAGGCGGATGGGCACCGCGTCCTGAAGCTGGGTCCTGCCCATCTTTACCACATCATCAAATTCAATGGATTTCTGGTGAAGGGCTTTCTGAAGCCGATCCAGTTCATCGGTCAGGCCGGGCAGCAGGCCAAGGATGGTGAGCTTGCCCGCACAGGGTATCACATCATTGGTGGATTGCGCCATATTCACATGGTCATTGGGATGCACGATGGAGTAATCTCCTTTCTCGCCGCCAAGGATCTCGATCGCACGGTTGGCGATCACCTCGTTGGCATTCATATTGGCGGATGTACCTGCCCCGCCCTGTATGGCATCCACGATAAACTGCGGGTGGAGTTTACCTCCTATGATCTCGTCACATGCCTGGACAATGGCATTGCCCGTGCGCTCATCCAGCACATGGGCTGTCATATTGGTAAATGCAGCCGCCTTCTTGATCCTTGCCAGATTCTTAATAAACTCCGAATGAAGCGGCCTTCCTGTAATGTGGAAATTATTCTTTGCCCGCAATGACTGGACCCCGTAATATGCTTTCTGAGGCACCTCCATCAATCCTATGGAATCCGATTCCTCCCTGGTAGCCATAACTTTACCTTCCTCCTGTTATCTTGTGTGCCGGCGTCCGAACCCCCGGTCCGGCAATTTATATAATTGGAGCATATCACTTTCTGCATCAAAAGGAAATACTTTGGAGAATTATTTGTTTTATTAACTATATTAAGTTAAAACCTTATTTTAACAATATTTTTATTCATTTCTCCTAATTAAATTAAGTATCTTCAATATGTACAGGTATCAGGGTTATCAGGACAGGGCAGCATAGGGCAGACAATGATCATAATGCCAGACCCCGATACCTGCCCCGATGCCCTATTGATGTCCTGTCAATGCCCTATCAATACCCTATCATTGGACTTTAGGAAATCTACTGCTCTTTTACAAACTGTTTATCAAACTCCGCATTAAAATAATAGAAGTTCTTCTCATCCAGTTTGGATTTTATCTTTTCCAGGGCCTCCCCAAACCGCTGGAAATGGACCACCTCACGTGCCCTTAAAAACTTAAGGGGTTCACGTACTTCCGGATTTTCGATCACACGGATCAGGTTGTCATAAGTGGTCCTGGCCTTCTGCTCAGCCGCCAAATCTTCATGGAGGTCCGTGATGGCATCACCCTTGGACTGGAATTCGCAGGCATTAAAAGGTACCCCTGCCGCTGCAGTGGGCCAAAGGGCAGTTGTATGGTCTATATAGTAAGCGTCAAATCCCGCTGTCTTGGCCTGCTCTGCGGTCAGGTTCTTGGTCAGCTGATAGATGATGGCGCATATCATCTCAAGGTGGGCCAGCTCCTCTGTTCCGATATCGGTGAGAAGTCCTCCCACTTCCTTGCATGGCATGGTATATCGCTGGGAAAGATAACGCATGGAAGCTGCAAGTTCTCCGTCAGGTCCGCCAAACTGGCTGATGATCAAAGAAGCGGTTTTGGGACAGGTCTGAGTGATGTTAACAGGAAATTGAAGTCTTTTTTCATAAGTCCACATTATACGGCACCTCCTTGATTATCCCAGGGAAGTGGTCCATCGGACCAGGTAAAATGTTTCTGGCCTGGGTATTTTGTCTTGCTTTCCGTTTTGTTATTTGTTTCAGGGCACACACAGTTTAAGGTCAGAGGCTCGTACTCCTTGGCAAAGGTATCCAGAAGCTGCCTCCTCTGAGCCATGGCCTGGCTGAATGCGTCCAGGGCTTCCGGATCCAGAGGATGGGTATCCAGATACAGGTTCAGGTCATTTACCACAAAACTTACTTCATTGATCTGTTTGAGAAGCTGGCAGCGGTCAGGCATTTGTCCCACCTCCTGTTATAAAAAATGGAAGATCCAGGCCTGGGAATATGGTTCCCTGTTTCAGGGCCTTGGCTGGTTCATATGGTGTCTCCCATGGCTGCATGGGAACCGTAGCTATACCCAGCTGAAGCCCTGGTCCCGGCGCGGGAAGCTTATCCCCGCATCCGCAGGATGCAGGTGCAGGTTTGCTGCAATCGCATAAATTCATAATAACACTCCTTTCATAATGAACGTAACAACACGTGTCCTTATTATTATCTCTGGACCGCGGGTTTTTACCTTGCCAAATTTCTGTAAGATATCCCAGAATTTTTTACATGGATAAAAAATTACGATTTTATAACATAAAAAATATTGGCAAATTATTGACAGACAGTGCGTTATCTGGAGGAGGAACCATTCTTTTTCCATATTTTCTTTTTGTTATTGTAATCGGGCTTTCCGGGGTGATCGGTGAAATGTCTTTTGGGGCTGGCCAATCAGGGCGGACCGGGGCTTATTTTCATTTTCCTGCCCAATCTGTTCCAGGCCATGCCGGGAAGCAATATCCTGATCATAGTATTTTTTGTGACCGTGCTTTTTGCCGGGATCTCTTCCATGATCAACCTGTTTGAGGCGCCCATCGCCGCCATGGAACAGCAGTTTGGCTTAAGCCGCCGGATCTCCGTATCCCTTATAGTGGCCCTGGCTTTTCTCATTGGCATCTGTATCCGGGGGATCGTGGCTGACCGGATGGATTTTGTATTCATCTATATCTGCCCCCTGGGCGCCGGTCTTGCAGGCATTATGTTCTTCTGGGTATATGGATGGGATTTTGTGCAGAGTGAGGTAAGGAAGGGGCGCAGGCGGGAACCGGGGAAATGGTTTTGCTTTATGGCCAGGTATGTGTTCTGCGGATTGACCCTGCTTGTGTTCATTCTGGGAATCGTGTTTGGCGGTATTGGGTGAACATAACATCTTGACGCCTTCTCATGAATCGTAGTATACTTCTATCTATACGAGTGACTCCCTGTCACCTGATATCTGACAGGGAGTCCTTTGTTTCATTTCCACGAAAGATGAGGTAACAAAATGGCTTCTGAATCAACGCGCCAACCGCTCCGGGGGGATTCCGGCCAGCCGCTCCGGGAGAATCCCCTTGCTTCCACTCCCATTAACCCGCTTTTAGCCCGCTTTGCCATTCCAAGCATCATAGCCATGCTGGTCAGCGCGCTTTACAACATAGTGGACCAGTTTTTTATTGGCCGCAGTGTGGGCATGCTGGGCAATGCAGCCACCAATGTGGCATTTCCCCTTACCATCACCTGCACGGCCGTATCACTGATGTGCGGGATCGGCGGCTCCGCCAATTTTAACCTGTCCATGGGGCGGGGGGACCGGGAGGAGGCTGAGCGGTATGCTGGCAACGCGGTCTTCATGCTTTTTGCCATCGGTATCATCCTGTGTCTGGCCGTCCGATTGTTCCTGAGCCCCATGATGGTCCTGTTCGGCGCCACACCGGACGTGCTGGACTATTCCCTTACCTATACAGGGATCACATCCCTTGGTTTTCCCTTCCTGATCCTGTCCACAGGCGGCTCCAATCTCATCCGGGCGGACGGAAGCCCCAGGTACTCTATGATGTGTACCCTGACCGGCGCTGTGATCAACACCATACTGGATCCCCTGTTTATATTTGGATTCAACATGGGAATGGCCGGAGCCGCTTTGGCAACCATCATAGGCCAGTTTGTATCCGGTCTCATGGTGATCGGTTACCTGACCCGGTTTAAGACAGTGCACCTGTCCCTGCACTCCCTTAAGCCCATACCATCCCATTTAAAAGCCATTGCCGCCTTGGGCATGGCCCCCTTTTTTAACCAGATGGCCATGATGGTGGTACAAATCGTGATGAACAATGTCCTGCGCCATTACGGAGCACAGTCTCATTATGGCAGCGAGATCCCCCTGGCCTGTGCAGGCATTATTACCAAAGTAAACATGATCTTCTTTTCCCTGGTCATCGGTCTGTCCCAGGGTCTTCAGCCGATTGTCAGCTTTAACTACGGGGCAAAAAAATACAGCCGTGTGCGTGAAGCTTACCTAAAGGCAGTCTGCATCGCCACAGCCATATCCGTATTTGCATTTTTGTGCTTCCAGCTGATCCCCCGCCAGATCATAAGCATATTTGGTTCGGGAAGCGAGGAATACTTTTACTTTGCGGAGGAGTACTTCCGTATCTTCCTGTTTTTTACATTTATAAACGGGCTTCAGCCCATTACAGCCAACTTTTTTACATCCATCGGCAAGGCGGCCAAAGGCATCTTCATCTCCCTGACCAGACAGATCATCTTCCTTCTGCCCCTGATCGTCACCCTTCCCATGATCTTCGGGATCGAGGGCGTCATGTTCTCTGCCCCTGTGGCGGATCTGATGGCCGCTGTATTAGCGGTTACATTTGTGGTGCGGGAACTGAGGCATATGAAACATCTTCCTGAGTAAATTCAAGGGACGTGCATGGGCGCGTCCCTTGGGCTTTTATGGGGGCTTTACCCTATGGTCAGCTGATATAGTTGGCAAATGCCTCACATGCCTTGGTATCATTTTCCATGACAAATGACAGTGTCAGTTTCTTGCTGCCTTCGATCATGACCATCACGAGATTCTTATCCTCGATCAGATCCTCTGCCATGGTCCTCATAAGGATTGTCACGCATCCGCTGGTGGAGATCAATTCCTTCATAGTCTCCAGGCGGATATCCATATTATATTCCTTAGGGACAAACCCCTCATCGATACAGAATTTGAGAAGCTGTTTATACAGCCTTTCATCCCCTTTCATAAGCACAAACTGTTCTGCCTTAAGTTCAGAAAGCTGTATGCTGTCGCGCAGGGCAAGGTGATGGTTCTTATTCATCACTGCTACCAGATAATCCTCCCGTATGGGCAGGATCTTCCTATACTCCCATTCCACCAGTTCTTTATAAGTAAAACCCGCATCCAGTTTTCCGGTACGGATCATTTCTTCCAGTTCATTGGACCGGTACTCATCCATGCTGATCTTTATATTGGGCTGTATGGTGCCGAATTCCTTTATGATCTGAAGGATGTCATACTGTTTTGTAAAATACAGGCTTCCCAGCTGAAGGCTTGCATTTTCACTGATGGAATATTCCTGAAGCCGGCCGATCATTTTCTCATACTCGCCATACATAAAAACAATATAAGGGTATAATACCTCCCCGGCTCCGGTCAGCTTTACCCCTTTTTTATCCTTATCAAATATCTTGATGAACAGCTCATCCTCCATGGCTTTTATCTGCTTAAACAAGGTGGACTGCATCATTCCCAATTTATCCGCTGCCTCTGAATACCTCTTTGTCTCACATATTGTCAAAAAACATCTCATCTGCGTTACTGTCATAATTAACCCCTTAATATCAAACCAATGCTATTCCCATCTGTTGAGTATATCACAGCTGATACCAACATGTAAAACAATAAGCCGGCATTCCTTATTTAAGAATGTCAGCTTATTGCCATATACTTTGCCATTAACTTTGCCATTTACCTGAGAGCAGTTTTACTGCTCAAACATGTTTAATGTGTACCGTATAGGATCGCTCCCTGTTTTAACAGCAGGTCCTGAAGCTCGTTAACGGATTCCTCCAGCTGTCTGGGGGTGATCCCCTTCCCGGCACAGATGGCAGCGGCGCAGCCTGCGGCCTGTCCGGTCACCATGGTCTGCTGCAGGAAACGGTTATGGGAAGGTCTGTCCGTGGAAATGGCCTTTCCTGCTACCAGAATGTTCTCCAGTCCCTTGACCACCAGCGTCCTGTAGGGGATATCATTGGAACCGCCATCCTTTGGATGCCTTGCCACGGACGCAACGGTCAGTGTTCCGTTAGTGGTGTTCTCATCAGTGGGAAGCACATGCTTGGGCCCGGTGGGGAAGGAGCTCTTTCCGATTACATCCTCAAACTTCCTGGCCTCAGCCACATCCTCTGCGGTCAGGATATAGTCCCCGACCACCCTTCTGGTCTCCCTGATCCTGGCCTCAGGGCATACTCTGGTGATGTACATAGACTCAAAGCCCGGAACGTACTTTCGGAAAAATTTATATGCGATTTCATTCTGTTCCCTTGCCTCGATCTCCACCCTTGTAAGATCCCTTACATCGGTACAGTCCACATGCCCCACCTGGGAGGAGTGCTGGAAATGGGCCTGGATGCGTCCGCCTTCCCTTGGCATGATAAAGAATCCCACACCGCTGTAATTATGCCACTCCCCCACCTTCATTGCTTTTTCATGCAGGGATACAAAGCCCATGATCTCGCCCACATCTTCGATGGTCTTTACATTTTTCCGGATCTCGTCCCGGATCTCATCCTCGTTCATATTAATATAGGGATCATAGATATGGTTAAAATCAAACTCCTCCAGATGGTTCATAAAGTATTCCATGAACCGGTCCCAGTCCACCCCATCGCAGGTAAATGCAACCGTGGCCGGTTCCAGGAGGTCTTTTGGCAGAATGTCTGTCTGGGCGCCGGCCATATAGCAGACCTCTCCCTCCCCCGTGCAGTCAATGACCACCTTCCCAAGCACCATGGACCTGCCGCCCGGATGTTCGCAGATGACCCCCTTGACCTCATCACCTTCCCGGACCACTTCCGTAACCAGGGAGTGGAGCATGAACTCACATCCGGCCTCGGTGAGAAGCTGATAAATGTACATGCCAAACCAATCCGGATCTATGTAGTTAAACTGGTAAGCGGCTCTCCACTTCTGATGGTGCTCCGCCATGGCATGTCCGTCCTCCAGCATCATGTCGTAAATCTCCTTGGAGATTCCGCCCACGATCTGTTCATGCCTTGCATTATATAGCCAGGCAAAGGAAAATCCTGGCGGTCCGGAATAATTCATCTGGCCTCCCAATTGGCCCACACGCTCTATGATAAGGGTCTTTGCACCGGCCCTGGCCGCCGCAATGGCTGCTGATACCCCGGAGGTCCCTCCTCCGCATACAATTACATCATATTCGCCGTAATATCCTAACATCTCTCCACCTCCTGATTAATGTGTTCCGTATAATATAGCGCCCTGTGAGATCAAGATCTCCTGAAGTTCGCTTACATTCTCCTCCAGCTGCCTTGGGGTGATCCCGTCCCGGGCACAGAGCGCCGCCGCCACACCGGCCGCCTGACCTGTGACAATGGTCTGCTGCAGGAATCTTTGATGGGATGCCCGGTCCGCTGACACGGCCTTGCCTGCCACCAGGATATTTTCCAATCCTTTTACCACCAGTACCCTGTAAGGAATATCATTGGATCCCATATCCTTCGGAACAGCCATGTGCTCCAGGGCAAGGGCCCGGCCGTTCACTGCGTGTTTTGCCCCTGTGGGGAAGGCGCTCTTTCCGATCACGTCATCAAACTTTCTGGCATCCCTGATATCTTCAAACTTCAGCACATAATCCCCCATCACACGCCTCGTTTCCCTGATCCTGGCTTCCGGACATGTCCTGGTAATGTATGCATTCTCAAACCCGGGCACGTACTTCTTAAAGAACCGCCATGCCATCATATTCTGCCTGCGGCACTCCACTTCTACCTGGGTGATCCCTCTTACCTGGGAGCAATCGCACAGATCCTCCTGGGATGAATGCTGGAAATGGGCCAGTATCCGGCCTTCCTTAGGCATAAGGAAAAAGCCTACCCCTGATTTATTGTGCCACTCTCCAGTCCATGTGGCCCTCTTTTTGAATCCCAGGTATCCCATCACCTCGCCGATCTCCAGAATATCGTCAATTTCCATGACTCTCTGTCTTATTTTTTCATCTGTCCATTTGCTGTAAGGATTGTAGATCTGATTAAAGATAAAGTCATCGATGTGTTCATGGATATATGTTACTACTTTGTCCCAGTCCACGCCGTCAGCCGTAAATGCGACCGTGGATGGCTCCAGGATCTGTATGGGTGCGGTCTCGCATTCCGCTCCTGCCTGATAACACACCTCACCCTCTCCGGTACAGTCTATGACTACTTTGGCCAGCACCGCCGATCTGCCGCCCGGATGTTCACATATCACGCCCTTTACCACATCCCCTTCCCGGATCACCTCTGTCACCAGCGAATGGAGCATTAGTTCCACGCCCTCTTCCCTGCAGATCTTGTATACCAAAAGCCCCCACCAGTCGGGATCCACATAGGAAAATGTGTAATGGCTTCTGTGCTCAACCAGCATATGGGGCAATGCATGTCCCTCATCCAGCAGCCGTTTGTGAGTTTCCTCCGCAAATCCAGCAATGATCTGTTCCTGTCTTCCGTTAAACAAGTGGGCAAAGGAGAATCCCGGAGGGCCGGAAAAATTCATCTGTCCGCCTAACTGCCCCACCCTCTCGATCAAGAGGGTCTTTGCCCCGGTTCTTGCTGAAGCAACCGCAGCCGTCACACCGGAGGTCCCTCCTCCGCACACAACAACATCATAATTACCATATAGTCCTAACACTTCTCTATTCCTCCTCTCTCATTATCCTCTCATCAATCCTGCAGATCTTCATTACACTGTATCAATATCTTAAGGCGCTTCCCTCCTGCGTGCTCATCAAAAGCCTCAGGCCCACGGCTCAGCGGATACACCTCCCGGATAAATTCATCCAGGTCCAGTTCCTTCAGCATCTGCACGGCTCTTGGAAAACTGTATGGAGAAAGAAAACATCCTGTAAAGGTCAATTCTTTTTCAAAAAATGTCCGGTAAAGGTTGACCGGCATCTCAAAATCATCGGGATACATGGAGCCGTACTCTACTAATCCTCCCTTTGCCGCGATCTGGGGCAGCAAACCTACTGCTCTGGCAGAACCGGAGCAGTCGATCACCACATCAAACCCCAGTCCCCGGGTGATCTCCATTGACCGGCCCACCACATCCTCAGATGACGGATCTATGGTGAATTCCGCTCCGTACCTGGCAGCCGTCCCGCGCCTTTCCCGCACAGGTTCTATCATGGTAAGGGAAGTTGCCCCAAAACGCTTCACGCACTGCAGTACCAGCTGTCCAATGGGACCTCCCCCACACACGGCCACTCTCTGGCCTATTTTTATACATGCCTTGTCAACCATTCTCACCGCAATGGAAACAGGCTCTAAAAGGCATCCCTTTTTCAGCCCCACCTCCGGCGGAAGCTTATGTACCATGGACTCGTGCCATACTACATACTCGGACATCCCGGGACTTTTGTAACGCTTAATATTAGGGCAAAACTGCTGCTGTCCGTTCTGGCAGTAGTAACAGGTTCCGCAAAAGGCGGATGGATTTCCTCCAATCCTGTCCCCTACCTTAAGTCCGCTCTTTCCAGCCTGGGAGCCAAGTTCCACGACCACGCCCGATACCTCATGCCCCAGTCCCCTGGGGCCTGTTATGGGGCCGAATATCCCCTCCACAATATGGGGGTCTGAACCGCAGATCGCGCAGTAAGCAACCTTGACCTTTACATCCTCCGGTCCCACGTCCCTGTCAGGAAATTCGCATACCTCCAGCTTCCCCCTGGTATGTTGGTCCTTATCTTTCAGGCTTCCCTGTTTAATGGCACATAATGTTTTCATCTGGATTCCTCTCACTTTCACTATTTAAATAGCAGGTTGGGCAATATTTCCACGATCTGAGGGAAAAACATGATCAGGGCAATAACCGCCAGCATACCCGGAATATATCTGACCGCCTCTTTCGTGACCGCCTTCACAGGCAGCTTGGCAACCCCCGAAACAACAAACAGGCATATACCAAAAGGCGGTGTTATGATTCCCACCATCAGGCTTAGTATCATCAAAACCCCAAAGTAAACCGGATCAATGCCCATACTCTTTACCACCGGCATGATGATCGGAGCCAGCAGCAGTACAGCTGCGGTTGTATCCATAAAACATCCTATAAGAAGGAAAATGATAACGCATATAAAGATAACTACGATCACACTGGAATTTTCCGCAATTCGCTGCATGGCTGAGGCTATCATCTGGGGCAGTCCCTCCCTGGTTATGATCCAGGAAAACATGCTTGCTGATGTCATAATGATAAACAGCGGCCCGCATGCCTCCGCAGTATCCTTGCATGTCTCCCACAGGTTCCTGATGGTAACTTTTTTATAGCAGATCCCCAAAAAGATGGAATACCACACAGCGATCACAGCAGCTTCCGTGGTGGTACAGATTCCTGTGAGAATGCTTCCCAATATAATGATAAATGTGAGAAGGGCGGGAAATGCCTTGGGTATGGTCATGAGAGCCTGCCTTGCAGGGATGGGTGAACACGGCATTGCCTTTCCCTTTTTGGTAAAATGAGCGATCAGAAATACCTGAAAGCACAAAGCGCTGCACAACAGCACGCCCGGGATCACTCCTCCAAAAAACATGCTGGCTACCGAAATCTGGGAAATGGCCCCCAAAAGTACCATGGCCGCGCTGGGCGGTATGATCGGCCCTATAATGGATGATGCGGCTGTCACACCGGCTGAAAAGGCGGGATCGTAACCGGCCTGTTTCATCATCTTCATTTCTACCAGGCCCAGTCCGCCTGCATCTGCAATAGCGGAACCCGACATGGATGCAAACATGGCCGATGCCACACAGTTTGCATATGCCATCCCTCCCCTGAAACGCCCTACCAGGGCAAGGGAAAGATTAAACAGACGGTCCGTAACACCGCATGTGTTCATCAAACGCCCTACCAGCATGAACCCGGGAAGGCACAGAAGGGTAAATGAATTCAGATAGGCCATCATGTTCTGGGACAATATGGTAACCGGCATCTTTTCATTCATGGCCAGCCATATCAGTCCTGGAATTCCCAGTGCATACAGCACAGGAAACCCCAACAGCATCAGCACCAGAAAACTGATGATCACTACAATCATACTTGTACTCATATCTACTCCCCCTTCCCTTCCTCATTTCCGATTCCCATAAACGCATCAACCCGTTTTAGCATTTCCAGGTTTTCCTTCCTTTCCTGCTCCATACGCGCCTTTTCCTTTTCTTCCTTTCGCTGACCAAAATAATCATACCCGGGCACAAAATCATTGACCATATCCACCACGATGGCCAGGGCCATATACGCACCAAACATCAATACGGGAAGATAATACCAGTATCTGGGCAGCTTTAACGCTGCGCTGACATTGGTGAGCTTTGGCAGCAGTCGGATCACGCTGTAGGTCACAACCCCAAAAAAGATAATTTCTCCAATACGGATCATACTTCTTAAAACCTTCTGCATATTGGCGGGCAGGGAGCCGGATAAAAAATCTGCTACCACATGCTCTTTGGTCACAGTGGTCAGGGAGGCGCTCAAATAACAAAGCCATACAAGAAGCAGGCAGCATATCTCCTCAATCCATGAAATAGCATGGGAGAATATGTATCTTGAAACAATACCTACAGACACAATCATGATAATGGCAACCATAACTGCTCCTGCAATATTTTTGATCACATCATAACTGACCAGTATAAACCGGTTCAAAGCCTTTGTGAGTGATTTCATTAAATCCTCCTTTCTACGTATTCCGGGCAGAACAGGGGCCTTCCATACGGATGCCTCTCATATGGAAGGCCCTTATCGAAGAGATTGCCTTTTATTTTCCTAAGATTTCTAATATTTCGTCATACGTCCCCACCGGCCATTCACCTGCTGCCTCATACTTATCAGCCATTGCCTCCATGGGCGCCTGCAGTTTTGCCACCTCTTCGGGAGGAAGTGAAATCACTTCTATGCCGGATTCCTTCATCTTTGCCACATTGGTCACAAGGGCCTCATCGGCCAGCTCTGAATAGTATTTTCCCGCTTCCAGGGCCGCTTCCACGATCAGATCTCTCTGCACATCCGTAATACTGTTGTACAGGTCATTATTCATGTACACATACATGGAATCAAAATAGGAATTAAGCTCTATGAGATACTGGGCCACCTCGTAAAATCCCATGGTGTAGGCAGCGTCCTCCGTACACCAGATCGCCTCCACGATTCCCTGCTGGAGCGCCAGCAGCGACTCGTTATAAGCAATGGGCGTTGGATTCATGCCTACCTCTGAAAATGATTCCATGGTGATGTCCACCTGGGGAACCCTGACCTTTAAGCCTTTCATGTCCTCCACTGTATGGATCTCCCGGTTGGATACCAGGGCCGTGCCATTCCTGTACCAGTTGTTTGCAATGACTTTAATATTGTTCAGCTCACAGAACTTGTCCTTCCATCCCTCGCAGAGCTCACTTTCATTTATTTTCCTGTAATCCTCTTTTGACGTACAGGTGAAGGTAAGACTCCCCACCTTTGCCTCAGTTACCCCGTTATTGGTCATGAAATTGGCTTCCAGGAACAGGTCAATGGACCCCTGTCCTGTCATTTCCAGCTGATCCACTGCCGCCCCCAGCTGGGAGGACGGGAATGTATTCACAACAATGGCCCCGCCGGACTTTTCCTCAATGTATTCCTTCATATAGGTCATTGCCTGGGTGGAGATATCATCCGCGGCTCCCGTGGATCCCATGGTCAGTTCCAGGGAACCGTAATCCACACCGCTGCTTCCGGTTTCATCGGTTTTTGCATCTGTTTCCACGGCGTTCTCTGCTTTTGGAGCTTTTGCAGGCGCCTCTGTCTCTTTGTTCCCTCCGCAGCCGTACAGCAGGGAAGATGATACTAACATGATCATAGCCAGCAATAAAGACCTGTTTTTCTTATACATGAGTACCTCCTTATGATTGTTTGAACTCCTCTATGCTTCTTGCAATGGTTCCGTCCGGAAGCGCAATGGGCTCGATGCATCCCTCGCTGTGCAGCGCCCATGGCAGGATGACGCCGGAATGGCCTCCCCTTCCTCCGATGGTAACTACCTCCACATCCTTTGGTGATCTGGTTACAGGCATGGGATGTTTATTCTTAAAGCTTGCAGGCCTTACCGGCACCAATCCCCTGTTCTTCACCATGGGTGTCTCATGATAGGCATATGTATGGATGTGCTCCTGAATCATTTCCTTTGTAAATCCGGCCTTTTTAAGCATCATTGCATGGTCCGGTGTAAGGCAGACGATCATGGGTCCGGGCATATATGCATTGTTGGAACCAAGGGTGGTGCAGCAGGCAGTGATGGTATCCAGCAGATCATATCCATCCAGGCTGAGAAAATCAATGATGTCATGGATGGGCTCTGCCTTCAGCACATAAACCGTGGTGGTATCCTTATCGTAGTGGTCCTCATTGATCATGTTCCACTGCGCCACATCCGGCTCTTCCGCAAAGCAGTAAGTAAATTCGGCCTGGGAAGCAATACAGTCCAGATCGCACACCCCGGGAACTGAGCGGAACACATTCATCATTACCAGATTGACCGCCCTGCCGATGGTTGCGTTCATGGGCCAGCCCGGTCCCTGGCATCCCTGTTTGCCCGATATTCCGATCTCCTGGGCAATGGGACCGGACACAAGCACCAGATTCCCTCCCGGATGGGAGGTGGTGACTGACTGGTTCAGGTTATATAAAGGACTGTTAAGGGCCTTAAATGCTGCGATCAGCACCGGCATGGATTTGGGAACACACCCGGCCATTACCGCCGCCACTGCCACATCCCTGACCATTACGGTCCGCCCGCTGGGACCGCTGGCATCGCACAGCACCGTGTCCTCTGCATAGGGACAATACTCCATCATTGCCTCGTAGCGTCTTCTGGTGGGAGGAATAATGGGAAGCCCGTCACTGATATGCATTTCGTTAAAATATGCGTTTACCTCCTCCATATATGCTCCGGGTTCGTGAGACCGCTCCTCATCTGCGTCAAGCTCCAGAGGCAGGAGGCCATTTTCTGCCGGAGCCACCTTGTCCATCTTAAAATCAATATGGGCCAGTTTTTCCAACTGGTCCCCGTTGGATGTGAGGGAACTGATAATGTACTCCCATTTCAAATCCACCTGGGCCGCCACTTCCTCCACTGTGCTGGCCTGATAGATGTCCACTGAACACAGGCAGAGATGGCCTGCCCTGTATACTCCCACGCCCTCGGTTATGGTGGTTCCTGGAGGCGCCGTCATGTATACGGTGGGGATTCCCAGCTTCTCAAGGGCAATGGTCACCACCGTGGTGGAGGAAGATGTACCCATATCCCCGAATGCCACAATGGCAGCCGTGGGCTTTTCTTTGGCCAGGACCGATGCATACTCATACAGCTTTTTTGCATCCTTGCCCCTGACGGTTTCCGTGTACTCCACAAAATTGGTAATGCCCAACTCTGTAAAGTGCTCTTTAATCCGGTCAAACACCGTATAATAATTACAGAATCCCAGTTTGGTGTTATTGTAAAACAGGATCTTCCCATTTCTCAGTTCATCCAGGGTAACCCTCCTGGCCAGCTCAATCACTTCTCGTTCCTGATGTCCTCTGGGGTCAAGCAATGCATCCAATTTCATTTTTTTGATCTCCTCTCTTTTAAAACTGTACCTACATTTTCCATTCGCAATCGGCCGATTGTATAATTTTCATCATTTAACTATAGATATTTCGATATTTTTATTATATTCTAACTATATTCAATAAGCAATTCCGCTTTAAGATGTATTTTTTGCCATTTTGGAATATATATATCTATATTATTTGTGCATTTTATCATTAATAGAGTAGAGAAGTAATTGCTAGGAATTACTTCCCTCTCATTGAACCGTACGTACGGGTCTCGTATACGGCTCTACAACTTATATTCCAACTTATCTTAGATAATAATTTAAAGGATTGAGCAAACCAGCTCCGTCCTTTATTTTATTTTCAAGCAACTCTGGACTTAGAATATAATTCACAACATTCATACCACTTCTCCTGTACCAACCAAGTCTTGAATTAGCAACTTTGTAAATAGCCTCATGGTCAAACCCATTTTTATATTTCTGATTGAGATAGCATAGGTTTCTATATATTCTCTTAGGCATTTTCCATTGCTTTATAACAATTACTCTTATCTTGTGCCTAAGCCATGCTCCAAACTCTTTCATAAATGTTTTCATCATTCCGATTCTAAAGTAGTTAATCCATCCTCTGACTATTTCATTCACTCGTTTAATTGTTTCTGCAAGTGGTCGTGCAATAGCCTTATTTCTTTTGAGGTATTCACTTAATTTCTGTTTTAGTCTCTTTTTCTTCTCTGTGGTGGGTTTTACTTTCCATTCTCCACCATGATTTAAAAATGTGAAGCCAAGATATTTGCTTCTTGTAGGTCTGACTACTTTCGTTTTGGTTGCATTTACTTTTAGAAACAGTTTTCTTTCTATCCAGTCTGTTATGGATTTCATCACTCTGTTGGCTGCCATTTCACTTTTAGTGAAAATCATTGTATCGTCAGCATACCTTGTAAAACGAAGTCCTCTTTGTTCCAGTTCCTTGTCTAATTTATCAAGATACACGTTAGAAAGTACGACTGAGAGAGGTCCCCCCTGCGGCACACCTGTCATGGTTGCTTGTTCCAGTCCTTTTTCCATCACTCCTGCTTTGAGATATTTCCGAATCAGGTTTAATGTGGTACTGTCATTCACTTGCTCTCTAAGAATCTGAATTAACTTATCGTGATTTACTTTATCAAAGAATTGTTCTATATCAATGTCTACTACCCATTCATATCCCTCGTTCAGATTTTCCAATGCTTGTTTTATGGTATCATGACAACTTCTTCCTGGTCTGAAACCATAGCTAAATTCACTGAATATTTCCTCATATATTTCTATAATGGGTTGAGCTATAGCTTGTTGTATCACTCTGTCCAAGACCGTTGGGATTCCTAGTGGTCTCTGTTTTCCATTATCTTTTGGAATATAAACTCGGCGTACCGGCTTTGGCTTATAGGTTCGATTTCTGATTGACTGGATAATTTCATCTTGGTTTTCTTTGATGTATGCACCAAGTTCCTCGACTTTCATTCCGTCAACTCCCCCTGCTCCTTTATTTGCCACTACTTTCTTATAGGCTTTGTTTAGATTTTCCTTTGATGTAATCGCATCTATTAATTCCATTGTTGTTACTCCTCTGATTATCACAAAATTTATGCACATCGCCCCTCTCGATATAGACAGTATTCCTCGGTTACGTTCCTACTTTTCCTATCCATCTGATTTCTGGCTAATGCACCATTCTCTTAATAACAATTCGTACTATAGATCGTTTCAGTCCTTCAGTTATTACGCCTACTATGACTTCATCTGACTCCCTCCCTAAACCTTTTTCGACCATATCGAATGATATGTGGGTAGGGTCTCCCAAGGTAAGACACGAATCTTTCGTTCCACAACCTCTTGATTTACAATTTCGGTTATACGTTTACCCTTTGGGCTTTAGTTTGTCATGCAACCTTACCCACCTCATCGCCTTATCAAGTTTCTGTTCGTAGGCTCGAGAACTTTGCTATGCGCTTCCTTCATCTATGCCATTACTGACACCAACTTACGCTCCGCTACACTTGGCGGTAAATACCTGTGACTGGACTTTCACCAGTTAGATTAGTGCCATGCTTGGCACACACGCAAAGAAACCAGACTTTGTTTCCAAAGTCCGGCTTCCTGACAGTTGATCCTAAATTGAATTGTCTTTGCTTTAATGATTCTTGATATACCGTATAAAATCCACGATCACCTTTTTATTGTAATCGTATTTTGTGATCAGGGAAAAGTGAAATTCCGGCAGTTCATGGATCCGTCTATACACGATCCCTGTCCCTGCGATCCGTTCCGTCACCTTTTTTGGAAGCACGGATATACTGCTGCTCTGCTTCACAATGGTCCAAATGGCACTGATCCACACCCCGTATGCCCTGATCTTAGGTGTTATATCCCGTTTCTGGAACTCTTCCAGGATAAAGTTTTTAAAAAAGGGTTCATCCCGCTCCGAGATCAGGACCAGCTCCTGGTTCCCCAGCTGTTCCAGGGTCACGGTATCCCTCATGGCAAGGGGATGGTTTTCATTCATCACAGCCACCATCTCATCCTTTACAAGGGGATACTTATTATACTTATCCGTGGATACCAGCTTGCTGAACATCATACATGCATCCACCCGGTCCGTGTCCAAAAGCTCCATCCCATGCTGGGAATTGATCTCTTTAATGTTTACATTCACACCGGGGTTATCCTTAATGTACAGGGAAATGCCGTTCATCATTCCATAATAGGAGAGAAACGAGATGGCTGCAATGCGAAGCAGACTCCGGCCATCCGTGTACCCGGCCAGGGCCTCTTTCATCATCTCATATTCATTGGAAATATGGACTGCATACGGCAGAATCGCCTTTCCGGCTTCTGTCAGCTCAATGGTCCGGGGATGCCTTATGAACAATTCCATATCAAGTTTTGTCTCCAGGCTCTTGATCCGTTTTGACAGGGATGACTGGGACAGGTAGAGCTCCTCTGCCGCCGTTGAAAAGTTCATATACTTTGACAGGGCTGTAAAATAGTAAAATAAAGATAAATCCAATGTTCTCTCCTTCTTAAAACAGCTGCCATATCAACTATTACATTTACCATAGATCTTCTTAAATGCTGATGGGGTCATTCCCTCACTTAATTTAAAATACTTCTCAAAGCTTTTTAAGCTGCTGAAACCGCATGTTCCGGCCACCACCTCAAGGCTGTGGGGCGTAAGGCCCAGCAGTACCTTAGAATACCCCACCCGGTACTGGATCAGCAGTTCCCTGAAGCTTATATTATAATAAAGCTTTATGATCCGCTGAAGCTGCCGGGTGGAATAATTGAGTTCGTCCGCAACTGACTGGAGAGTCAGCTCCCTTGTAAAGTTTTTGCCAATATAATCATTGATCTGAATAGCCTTATTGACAAAATCAACCTCCCTGGCAGCGTCCTCCTCTAATCTCTTCCTGTTATTTCCAAATGCCTGAAGGGTACAGATAAAAAGATTGCCCAGGTGGTTCTTCAGTTTGGAGTACTCCCCCACTGTCCCTTCCCCAATCCCTTCACAGATATCGTCAATTATCCTGATACAGCTTCCCTTGTCTTCCGTCACCCCATGACGGCTGGACATAAGGGTTTTAACAAGCTCCTGCTCCTCCCTGATCCATTGGGGCGCGATCTGGCTGTCCTGCAAGGCGTAGGTAAGCTCAAATGACATTGTCAGGCATTCCACCGGTATATCCGGATAGATCTTCAGCTTATGGCGGATATTGCCTCCCATATACAGGATCTCATGTTCCCTGACTGTGACGATCTCCGTACCGATCCCTACCTTAATCTCACCGGACAGCACATATATGATCTCACTGAATTCATGGGAATGAAAGAAATGGACATCCGTCTGGTTGTAATAAGAGATATTGTTGACATGCAGATCAACCCCCAGCAGAGAAACCCTGGCGGAAAAGCCTTTGATACGCCGCAATAACTGATAATCCACCCCGCACCACCCTCTTCCTTATCCCAGCATACATATCATTTATTTTACCAAAAGCTGGAACAAGAAGCAAGTCTCATCCTGGCATAAGGAGCACTGCCTTAATTACTTTTCCGCTCAGGGAATCCGTAAATGCTTTGTTGATCTCCTCAAAGGGGTAGGTACGGATCAATCGGTCCACAGGATACCTCCCCTCCCTGTAATACCTGAGCAATTCAGGTATAAACAGGTCCGGGATCCCGTTTCCTTCCGACACGCCGTACACGGTCCTGTTGGCCATATCCCTTCCTGTGTTTACATTGATCTCACAATTAGCTGCAAAGGCTGTCCTTCCGCTGTACGCAGCGGAAAGAAGGGCCATCCTGGCAAATTCCGGCACGCCTGTGGTATCAATGGCAAAGCCGCAGCCCTGCCCGGTGATGTTCTTGATCCTATCCATGATGCGTGGGTTTGTCCTTCTGTTTATTGTGTGGGTTGCCCCCAGTTCCCTTGCAAGTCCCAGGCTTTCATCATTTCCTCCCACAGCTATGATGATCCTGCATCCCGCGATCCTGGCCGCCATCACTGCGCTCATTCCCACCGTACCGCAGCCAAATACAGCCAGGCTGTCCCCAAACCCCGGCTTCATCTGGTTTAATACGATCCCTGCTCCTGTCTGCACCCCGCATCCCATGGGCGCTATAACGGAAAAGGGGATGTCCCTGTCCTCTACCAGTACTGCGCTGCTTTCATGGACAACCGCATATTGGGCAAAGGAAGACTGGGCGAAAAAATGTGATATCTTCTTCCCGTTCCTGGACAGCCTGTGTGTTCCGTCCCGCATCCCACCTCCAAAATTAATCTTTACCATGTGGGTACATCCATAGGGCCGGGAATGCCTGCATTCCTCACAGGACCCGCAGGTGCCATAGGTCAGCCCCACATGATCACCTGACTTTACCTTCCTGACTCCCCTTCCTGTTTTTATTACAATACCTGCACCCTCATGTCCCAGCACTGCCGGAAAACCAAGAGGATACCTGCCCCTGACAGCACCGCTGTCCGTATGGCAGATTCCTGCCGCCCTGATCTCAACCAGGATCTCCCCTTCCCCGGGTTCCTGAAGTTCTACCTCCTCTATGGAAAATCCCTCATTCAATCCATTGGTGACCGCTGCCCTGATCTGCATATGTTTTCCCCCTTTTCCTCTCCCTGTTCCATTACCACACGGTGTACCCGCCATCCACTGTAATGTCGGTCCCTGTCATATAGGAGGACAGACCGCCTGCCAGGAATGCCACCACCCCCATAATCTCATCTAAGCTTCCAAAACGCCTCATGGGAATCATCCTGGCAGCCTCGTCCATGATCGCGCGGTCCCACCCATCGTGGAGCCCTGACAGGATAATGCCCGGGCTGATGGAATTTACCCGTATTCCGTATTCCACATAATCCATTGCCATGGATTTGGCCAGATGCCTGACTGCCGCTTTTGTGGCCGGGTATCCGGGGGCGTACCTGGCCCCTGTCTCCGGTTTTTTATTGATAATAGCTCCAGACATGGAGGAAGTAAAAATAATGCTTCCTCCATGCCCGTCCCGTTTCATAACATTTGCTCCATATCTTCCGGTGAGAAGCATTCCTGTCAGATTGATCCCAATGATCTTATTCCAGTCTTCCATGGAAATATCAGAACCCCTGTTAACACCGCCCGCAATACCCGCATTGCTGAACAGGATATCCAGTGTGCCAAACTCCCTTACAGCATCCTCCATGAACGTATCCACCGACTCCTCATCCGCCACATCACCGGTGAGGGGAACTGCTTTTATTCCAAACTTAGTTTCCAGGTACCCGGCATATCCTGTAAGCTGCGTCAGCCGGGATGAAATATCCATCAGCGCCACATCCGCCCCCAATTCCGCAAAGGCATGGGCACAGCTTCGTCCAATCCCTCCTGCAGCCCCTGTCACAAGGGCCTTTTTCCCCTTTAGCCCAAACATGTCCCTGACACTCCCCAGCTGTTCCATTTTCAACGAATTATAATCCATTAAGTAACCTCCTCCTGTAAATCTCCTTCTGTTTTCAGTTAACCCCATTATATCCGCACTTAACTTTTACCATAAAGTTCATCTTGCGACATCTTTGTCAAAGTTGTGGCATTATTTGAACTACTAATCCTCCTGTCATTGTTCTACATTAAATTCAGATTGACTTTAAGGAGGTGACAAAATGTCAGAATGCAGATTTATGCATGTGGGCATGACAGTCAGTGATCTTCAGCAGACCGAGGCGTTCTATACACGGTATTTTGGTTTCAAACAGACTCTGGACAGCTGCTTTAAGCCGGAATTTTTTGCAGCCTATGAATCCCTGTATCATCTTCCCAATGGCACGGGATGCCGCTTTGGCTTCCTGGAAGCGCCGGACGGAACTGTCATTGAGCTCTTCCAGTTCAGCGTCCAGGTTCCATGCGAGGCAGCTGTTTGGAACAAGCCCGGCTATCACCATATCTGCCTGAGGGTACCTGATATAAAAGAGATCTGCCAACGCATGGAAGAGGAAGGCGTGGAGTTCTTTTTTAAACCGTCTGAGCGCGGAAAAAAGGGAGAAGACAAGTACTGGGTATTCT
>Ga0129314_1000264_pt1 | contig 62450 bp, 61 predicted proteins | sample O1111metagenome_FD_94431 | JGI IMG/M metagenome (GOLD analysis project Ga0129314, IMG submission 94431) | Orangutan individual fecal microbial communities from fecal samples from Wisconsin, USA - O1111 metagenome | ecosystem: Host-associated > Mammals > Digestive system > Large intestine > Fecal... | reverse complement strand
TGCAAGAGCGCAGCAGACGTTGAAGCGGTTCTCGCAACCTACGACTCCTCAAAGAAGGCGGGAGTTCAGAACGGCACTACCGGTCAGTTCTACCTCGAAGGCGACGAAGGCTGGGGCTTCAGCGGCTACAGCATCACCTGCACAGGCTACAAAAACGGCTCTCTCGCAGTACAGGACCTCATAAACGGCAACCTTGACCTTGTTGTTATCGACTCCGCACCCGCCTCCTGCATAGCTAAGGCGTTCAACGAAACAAAATAAAGATAAAACGATATAACACCGCAAATTCTGCTCTCTTTAGGAAGCCTCTGATTTAAGGTTATTTTTGCAATAAAAGCCCCTATATTTTAGCCTTTTATCGCAAAAATCCGATTTATTCAGAGTATCCTCGATAAAAGGGGGCAGTTTTGTGGGTACGGGATAAAGGAGAAAAATGGGAAGCTTTGACAAAAAGATAGCGAAATTCCTTGATATAATGATAGACAACGGCGGCTACAACAAGGTGCTCGAGGGACTGAAAAACACGCTCCTTATCGCGCTTGTCGGTCTTGCCGTCGGTATCCTAATCGGCACGCTCATTGCTACGGTGAGGGTCGTTCCGAAATACAAAAGACTGCCGAGAGTGCTCAACGGCATAGCTTCGTTCTACGTGGGATTTTTCCGCGGAACTCCGATGGTAGTACAGCTGCTGCTTTTCTACTACGTGCTCCTGCCACTTCTCGGTGTAAAGTCGAGCGGCGTTCAGGTGTCTATGATAGTGTTCGGGCTTAACAGCGGCGCATACATCTCGGAGATAATGCGCGGAGGTATAATGTCGGTCGACAGAGGTCAGATGGAAGCCGGACGTGCGCTCGGTCTGTCGTTCTCGGTGTCGATGATGAAGATTGTCATTCCGCAGGCGGTGAAGAACATACTCCCGACCCTCGGCAACGAATTCATCGCGCTCATCAAGGAAACGTCCGTCGTATCGTTTGTCGGCGCGGCGGATCTCTACGTGGCGTTCAACTACATAGGAACGAACTCATACGAATTCATGGTTCCGTACCTTGCAATGGCGATAATTTATATTGTGATAGTAATGCTGATAACGCTCGGCATAAAGCTGATGGAAAGGGGACTGGCAAAAAGTGATAGACGTAATTAATCTTGAAAAGAGCTTCGGCGACAATAAAGTTCTGCGCGGAGTGGATATTACCATAAACAAGGGCGATATCGTCTGCGTCCTCGGACCTTCGGGAAGCGGAAAAAGCACGTTCCTGCGCTGTCTGAACTGTATGGAAGACCCGACGGGCGGTCAGATTATCTTTGACGGAGTGGATATCGCGGATATGTCGGTTGACATCAACATTCACCGCCGCAAAATGGGAATGGTGTTTCAGCAGTTCAACCTGTTCAACAACAAAACCGTTATCGAAAACATAATGCTCTCCCCCGTGTACATCGGCGTGTCGGACTTGCGCAAGGCTAAAGTGAGCAACTTCTTCCTGCCGCTTACCAACATTTTCAGAAAAGAGAAGAAGCAGAAGACCGAGATAACCACGACTAAGGCTAAGATAAAGTCGGACGCGAGGGAAAACGCACACCGCCTGCTGAAAAAGATAGGGCTTGACGACAAGGCTGACGTGTACCCCTCAACTCTCTCCGGCGGTCAGAAGCAGAGGGTAGCTATCGTCCGCGCGCTGGCAATGAATCCCGAGGTGATACTGTTCGACGAGCCGACGTCTGCCCTTGACCCTGAGATGGTAGGCGAAGTGCTCGACCTCATGAAATCCGTAGCGGACGAGGGAATGACGATGGTAATAGTCACGCACGAGATGGGATTTGCCCGTGAAGCCGCAAACCGTGTTATATTTATAGATGAAGGAAAAATCCTTGAAGAAGCTCCGCCGGAGGAATTTTTCACGAATCCGAAGAACCCGCGCCTGAAGGAGTTTCTCTCGAAGGTATTGTAATTAATAAAAAAAGAGTCTGCACAAGTGTCATGCTTTTACAGGCTTTTTTCTCTTGTGCGGCGGGGGACAATGTGTTATAATTGAGCCAAAATACAATTTTGAGGTGGATTATGCTGAAGATACGAAAGGCAGTGACAAAAGACCTCGAGCGGATACTGGAGATTTACGCATACGCGAGAGAAGTGATGAAAAACAGCGGAAATCCCGACCAGTGCCGCGGGAGCTTGTGGAGTACGATATCTCCGTAAGCCGCGCGTATGTCATAGAGGAAGAAAAGATACACGGCGTGTTTGTCATAATCGAGGGAGACGACCCGCTTTACAAGAACATAGACGGACGATGGCTTGACGACGGTGACTATATTTCCGTCCACAGAATAGCGAGCGACGGAGAAGTCCACGGAATATTCGACACCACGATAAGCTACGCAAAGGAAAAATACCCGTGCATCCGCATTGATACATACCGCGATAATAAAATAATGCAGAAGCTGCTCGAGAAAAGCGGATTTACCTACTGCGGCATAGTGAAGGAAGAGGACGGCGACCCGCGAAGAGAATGGCAGTACGTCGGTCTGGCGTATGAATGGGTAAGAAAATAGGCGAAAAACGGCACTCAATCGGATGAAAACATCTGACGAATGCCGTTTTTTTATGCTATGGATTTTATAAAGATTATTCGTTTGAAAGCGGCACAGCTCCCTCAAGCATATCCGTCTCCGTGACCTTGCCGTCCGCGAGCATGTACGTCTTTATCTCAAACGGAGTGAAGTGCGTATCAAGTGAAACTCCCGCTATGGGCAGCTCAATGTGTGCGTCGCATTCCGTACCCTGAGCCTCGAACAGTCTGAAAATGTACTTTGCCGCGTCTCTTTCGCTCTGCTTGAAGCAGCTGAGAGTTACGTTTTCGCGGTCGACTGAGATAAGTTCCTTCGGCTTTGTTCCGTTTCCTGACGGGCAGAACGCAAGAGCATACGCCTTCTGATTGAACTGAGCGGCTTCACGGTCGGCACGGAGCAGTATGTCGTCACGCTTTCCTGCCATCACGCGGAAACGGTATCTTCTCTCGCCCTGATCCATTCTCTGCTGATACATGGGTTCACGGAAGGGTTCTCCCCAAGCCGAGCCGCCCGCACCGTAACCAGCAGAGCGCAAGAGAGTTACCGCAAGATTTCCGTCGTATGCGTTCGAGCCGTAAACTCCGTCGTCTATTACACAGAGCGCGCTTTCCTTGTCCGCGAGAGCCTGCCAGCACTGAGATACAACGTCGGCGTAGGATATCTTAAGCACCTCGCGTCCGAAAATTGTCTGACCGATGTGTTCGCTGTCTTTGAGCGTCGTCGGGATGAACAGCTTGAATCTCATCTCGTTTTCGGCGTTGAACACTCTCGTTTCGATTTCTATCTCGTCCGTGAGCTTGTCTATCGTGTACTTCGTGTGCATACGGGAGTTGTTGTAGATAAAGTCGGCTTCAACTACAGTGTTTATCTCGCCCTCTTCGACTACTCTTACCGGCTGAATAAGGCTGCCCTTTACACCTGCGAAATCCGTAGCTTCTCCGGCTGTCATAAGGTGGAATGCGCCCGTCGATTCGTATACGTCAAGCGGTCCTTTGCCTTCCCAGCTGCTGTACGCGTCGGTGTGTACGTTTACCGCAAACGCGCCAGGCTTAACAAATTCCTTGCCGTCGACTACGTAGCTTTCGATGTGACCTGTGCGGCAGCTTATAACTACCTGACCGTGAGCGGTTGTAATTTTAATCTTGTAGTGCTCGGGATGAATCGTGGGAGCGGGACGTGAGTCGATAACGTCAAAATGTATGTCCAGTCTTGTGACGGAGCAGGGCGGGAGCGGGGTCGTGAATACTACTCTCTTGCACCAGTCCATGTAGAAGTTGCCTGACTCCTTCGCCTGCTGAGAGGGAACTGCCTTGCCGTCTCTGTATACTATCGGGTTCGAGAACTTTTTGTGCCAGAGCTGACGCGGGAGCAGGAACTCTACGTCTATCGGCTGAGTATATTCAAACGGATGCGGGTTGTAGACGATGAGCGGAACAGTGTTGCCGTCCTTTATCTTCTCCTGACCGGCACAGAGCGCGAGGAAATACTTTGCTTTGAGCTGATTCATTATCTCAAGACCGTGGTCGAGCATGCGGATAATGTCGTCCTCAACAGGCTGAATGCAGGAGCCGGGGAGGGAGTCGTGGAATTCGGCGAAGAGAAGGTCGCGCCATGCGTCGTCAATCTTTTCCTTCTCGTACTTTGAAAGACCGGAGAGAGCCGCCTGCGAAGCCATCTTTTCCACCATGACAAGGTCGTTTTCAAGTCTGCGGTGCATCTGCTTTATGCGGATGCTTCCGCCTCCTTTTCTGTGACTATTATACCCGAGAGGCGGCGGAAAAGCAATAGAGGCGTGTTTTGCGAGATACAACCGTCGGTTGGGATGATAGATTTGAACATATATTGTTTTTTTGATTACATATATTGACATTATGTTTACTGTATGTTAAAATGCATTCGTATATCTTGCTGAAATTCAGGCTCGGCGGGTATTGAAAATTTGGGGAAACGACATTTCGGGGACAAAAAGGTTCACAGACTATGAAGACAATACATAAAATCACAGGAAAAATAAAGGAATACTTTAAGGCGAATTTTTACGCGATGGCGTTCGCTTTTAAGTCGAGCAGGTGGATGTACGTCGGTTCGCTGCTGCTGAGCTTTTTCATAAATCTGATACCGATAGCGTCGGTGTTTGTATGGGAAAGGACGGTCAACGGTTTTCTCAAGCCTATGCGGGAGAAAATATTCGACAATGCCGCGGCGCGCTATTTGACAGTATATCTGCTTCTCATGATAATTTTGGTTTTCGCGAACCACATCTATGACTGGATGAAAAACAAAATGTCGAATATTGTAAGGCATACGGTGGAGATGGCAAAAATCACCAAGATGGCGAATGTCTCCGCAGCTTACCTTGACGACCCCGCAAATCGTGACGCGGTGGAAGCGGCTTACATGGAGGGATGGCTGCTCGCGAACGGAAGCGAATCCATGATAAACACCTTCTCCGCGATAATAACCACAGGCGCGTCTCTTGTCGTTTTTCTGCGCTATTCTCCCGTGGCAGGCATTATTTTTCTTCTGACCTGCATTCCCGGCTGCATTTTCACCTACAAGAGCGAAATAGAAATGTCCGTTTTCAATTTTGACAACATCAAGTAAAGCAGACAGCGCGACTACTACCGTGAAATACTCACAAGCAGCAAATACGCGAAGGAGGTCAGGGCATATTCAAACGCCGACCACTTCATCTCGCTGTTTGACGAGAAGCTGAAATCTTTGAAAAGCAAAATACTTAAGCTGCATTCAAAAGCCGGACTGAAAAACCTCCTCGGAAACATATTCACATATTTCAGCGTTATGTTTTTCGCGGTGTTCTTCACATACAAAACAGTTCAGGGCGAAATGCTTCCCGGTACTCTTGTGCTTTACATAGGACTTATGATATCCATGCAGGAGCAGGTGCGCAGAACTCTCGTTAACAACATAGCCGAGGAGATGAGCTACTACGTCCCGCATATTCTGAGCTTCAAGAGCTTTCTCGAAAGTGACAACGACTTAGCGGACGACGGAAAGCTCGAATTCCCCGACGCGCCCGAGATAACATTTTCCCATGTATCCTTCCGTTATCCCGGAAACGACGCGTATGTGCTCAACGACGTCAGCTTCACGATAAAATCCGGAATGTGCGTCGCCCTTGTCGGACTGAACGGAGCCGGAAAAAGCACGCTGATAAAGCTGATTATGCGGATATACGAGCCTGAAAGCGGGGAGATTCTCATTAACGGAAGAAATATAAAGGAGTATTCTCTGCGTTCACTGCGCAGTGCTTTCGGAGTATGCTTCCAGCAGATATCGCAGTATTCAGTTTCTCTGAGCGAGAGCGTTTCGATAGGAGACGTCAGCAGACCGACGGATGAAGCAAAGGTAAAGGAAGCCTTGAACACCGTTAACCTGTCCGAGCTTGACGCCATGCTTGACAAACAGCTAACGAAGAGGTTTGAAGAGGACGGAATAGAGCTGTCCGGCGGTCAATGGCAAAGACTGGCTCTTGCACGCGCGTTCTACGGAGACCACAAAATGCTCATCCTTGACGAACCCACCTCTGCGCTTGACCCCATTGCGGAGGATATGGTTTTCAAATCGTTCCGCAGACTGTGTGACGGTCACGGCGGAATTATGATATCGCACCACCTGTCGGGAGTAATGTCGGTTGACTACATCATGGTGCTCGAGGGCGGTCGTCTCATCGAAAGCGGAAGTCACGAGGAGCTCTTAAAGCTGAACGGACACTACGCTATGCTGTACAATATACAGGCGGAAAAGTTCAAGAAAGGAATGGCGGAAGATGAAAAATAAACTGCAAAAGCTCGCGTCAGTTGCACGTAACATTGCGTTCAGTACGAAGCTCGCATACCGTTCCGCGCCGACCTTGCTCATCGTTTCATCCATCGTGTTCATGGTGGTTTCGGTCATTCCGTACCTGCCTTTGTTCATCTGGAAGAACGTAGTAAACGAGGTTGTGGCTAAGTTTTCGGGCACATCGGAGAAGACTGTCGGATATGTTTTGACACTTGTAATATTCTATGTGCTGTCTCTGCTCCTGCAATGCGCGGTAAAGCAGATAAACAGTATCGTCACCACCAGATACGACGCCGAGATAAAGTACCACATAGACAACTTCTGCGTCGAAAAGATGGCGAAGATAAAGTATTCGTATTATGACGACCCGGTATTTGCCGACAAAATGTCATACGCCAACCGAATAATGTACGATATTCTCGACGTGTCTACGGTGCTGAAAAACGTGCTGTATTCGCTGACGCAGCTTGTCATTTCGGGAATCATACTCGGACGCTTTGCGCTGTGGATAATTCCGATAATACTTGTACTCTGCATACCGCGATACATGATAAAGCTGAAAATGTCGGATGAAGACCGAAAATTCGAGCAGAAATACGAAAAATCCGAGCGTAAGAGGGACTACTACTACGGACTGTTTTTCGGAGCGGAGCGTCTGGAGATAATGCTTTACGGGATAAAGGATTTCTTCCTCGGAAAGTACAACAGGGAATGGAAGAACCGCAACGACGCCTACGACAAAAAGAATCTGAAGCAGCTCGGACTTCAAATCCTGTCGTCCCTTGTTGTGACAGTGTCCGATATCATTTTCTATATCAGACTGGCGTATTCTGCGCTGAAGCGGCTCATCGGAGTGGGAGATATCACGTACTACGTCAGCATTCTCTCGAGCTTCACGACTGCGTCCATTGATATTGTCGACTCCGTTATCACGCTCAACGATATTTCCGAAAACCTTGACTACATACGCGACGTTCTCACGCTTGATTCAACAAACGAGAGCGGCGGAAAAGAACGTGTCAGCGGCGATGAGATATGCATAGAGTTTGAGGACGTTTCATTCAGATACCACTGCTCGGAGCGCGACGTTTTAAGGCACTGTTCGTTTAAGATAACCGACAAGGAAAAAATTGGCATAGTCGGCGAAAACGGCACGGGAAAATCGACAATACTAAAGCTGCTCCTTCGCCTGTACGAGCCTACCTCCGGCAGAATTTTGTTGAACGGAAAGAATATCGCCGAGTATGATTTGGGTGAGTATCGTAAGGTATACGGTGCGATGTTCCAGGAATCCGTCGACTACAGCATGAGCGCGCGAGAGAATATAATCATATCCGACCTCGAAAAAGCTGCCTGTGAAAACAACGACGACTGCGTAAACGAAGCTGCCCGGAGAAGCCGCCTCGGTGAGATAATATCCGCGTGGGAAGGAGGACTTGACACTCAGCTCACGAAGCGGTTTGACGAAAACGGACGGGAGCTGTCGGGCGGTCAGTGGAAGAGATTCGGACTTGCGCGGACTTACTATAAGGATTCAAAGGAAATACTGCTTGACGAGCCTTCCGCCTCCCTCGACCCCGTCTGCGAGCATGAAATATTCACGGAATTCACGGAGGTGTCGAATGACAAAGGTGCGGTAATGATAACCCACAGAATATTCAACCTTATCGACATGCACCGCATATTGGTTCTGTCTGACGGAAGGATAGCGGAGGACGGTTCGCACAGAGAGCTCATGAATAAAGGCGGCATCTACGCGAATATGTTCCGGCTCCAAGCGGACAAGTACGTGTGACTAAACTGAATAGAAAGGCTTACGGTACGGCAAAGACCTCGTGAGCCTTTTTTGTGTTTCCAAAAGCCGAAGACACGCGAAAATTTTGCCCTCGCTCCTTGCTAAAACGCGTATATTGTGATATAATTACAATATCTATATTTATCTCTATGCGGAGGGCGCGGTATGCTCGGAAAACTGTTTTCTGTCATGCAAAAACGCGACGATCTTCCCGAGATGAGACTGCCGCTTGCGCTTGTTTTCATGCTCTCGACAGCTCTCTTCTCCTGCGCCGGAGCTAAGCTGCTCACTTCATCGGCGGACGGCACTTCACTCGCGGGACTTGCGGCGTCACTGGCGTTCGTTCCCATAGCCGTTTGCTCATACGCGATGGTCATACTGCTGTGGAGACGATACGCCTCGCTGCTCACTACTCCCATAACGGCGGCTGCGCTGTACTTTTCCGGTGTAAGTTTGTTCTCGGCGGCTGTGTTCCTCTTTACCGTGCTCGTGACGGCATATGCTTTCGCGGTGTCGATGATTTCCCGTGTGACAAGATTCAGACGCATCACCTCGGTGTCTCTCTCCTTCGCACTCTGCCTGCTCATCTCCGCCACAGCATTTGCCGGACTGAGGTATTCGGGAGCAGAGGACACGCTCATGTCGCTGTATTCCGGTGTGAAAAGCGCGATATCCTCACTGTATTTTTCCCTCGGCTCGGCTGTGGAAGAACATGTATGCTCCTATGCCGCACGTGAGATAATAACGATGCTCCCCGCTTATGCCGGAATTTTGTCCCTCACTCTCGCGTACATCTCGGATATTCTCGCGAAGCTGCTTTTCCGTGTGCTTGACTGCGAGGACGTGTTCATTTCCATGTCGCGCGAGATTACAATGCCGAAAACCTTTGCGCTTGTCTATATTGCGTCGGCGGTGATGTTCTTCCTTACCTCCGGCAGTGACTTTGAGCTTGCTTTCGTCATGATGAAAAGCCTTACCTACGTTATGATACTCCCGTGCGCGGCTGTCGGTATCGGTGAGCTGATGAAAAAGCCGGAGGACGAGTATTTTTCCGTGAACAGGCGAAGTACCGTCAGCATTATTGTTGCGTTTTTCGCGGTGCTTCTTCTCGGAATGCGCGTGTCTCTTGTAATAATGTCCGTCTGCGGAGCCTTCAAAGCCATAACCAAAAGAAAAGATAAATCAGAACTATAACTAATAAAGGTGTCAACCATGCCGAAAAACTCCAAACAGAAAAACGACCTGCGTGGTATGATGCAGGGGATAAGACGCGAGACTGCGCTGATATTTGTGCTGTCCGCTATTGTCTGCCTTGTTTTGTACATCGCGATATCTCTCACTACCGAGGCGGATAAGCTCTACAGCGGGGTTTTTGTCGGCGTGCTCTATGTAGGAATATGTGCGCTTGCGTATCTCCTTCTCGAAAAGCAGAGGAAGATTAAATCCGGAAACGAAACTCTCGCGCCCGTCATGGGTAGGATAATGTTCGACGCCGTCGTTAAGATGAACACGCCCGTTTTCATATGCGACTCTTCCGAGAGGATAATCTGGTACAACAACGCGACGGAAGAGCTTCACTCCGAGAAAAACAAGCTCTACGGCGAGTCTGTGTCGGAGCTGTTCGGAGTTACACTTGCTGACATCCGTGCTGACAGAAGCGAGAGAGGTGCAAGACTTACCTGCGAGGGACGCTCATTCCTCGTGAAATACAACCATATCAAAACCGACGACAACGACTTCGCGCTCATCATGACGACGGAGACAACCGAGCTTGACGAGCTTACCGCCAAGATGGAGAGCGAGGAGACTGTTGTCTGCTACATTATTATAGACAACCTCGCGGAAATGATGCAGTACGACAGCGAGCAGTACAGACCCGCAGCGGCTCGAATCGACGAGATAATACGCGACTGGGCTGACGAATACGGCGGAATTCTCAAGGAATACGAGAGGGACAAGTACATTTTCGTCACGGTAAAGTCCGTTCTTGACGAGCTGATAGAGTGCAAATTCGACATTCTCGACCGAGTTCGTGCAGTCAGAGCGGGAGACACAAACCTTCCCCTGACCATCTCGATGGGTGTGTCAGGAATCGGCGAAAGCTACCGTGACCGCGAGAAAAACGCACACGCCGCGCTCGATATGGCACTCCAGAGAGGAGGAGACCAGGCTGCGGTGAAGGGCGAGGGCTCTATCGACTTCTTCGGCGGCGTTACAAAGGGCGTGCAGAAGCGTACCAACGTAAGGGCAAGAGTTGTGTCGAACGAGCTTATGTCCGCGGCGAAAAAAGCGACAAACGTGCTCATCATGGGTCACAAAAAGGCTGACTTTGACGCAATCGGCGCGTGTGTGGGACTTTTGCGTATCGTGAGATTCTGCGGAGTTGACGCGAACATCGTGCTCGACATGAACGACGCAAACCTTTTCGGATGCCGCAAGATACTTGAAGCCGATGAGGACTATCCGTCGGTTTTTGTGGACTCCGCGCGCGCACTTGATTTGCTTGAGACGGGAACTCTCGTCATAGTAGCGGACGTGAACCGACTTGAGAACACGGAGCTGCCGGAGCTTGCCTACAGAACCGAAAAGCTCGCGGTAATCGACCACCACCGTAAGGTATCGGAGTTCAAAACCGAGCCTGACGTTGAATATATAGAACCTTCCGCTTCGTCTACCTGTGAGATCGTAGCGGAAATGCTGGAGCAGGTGCTGCCGAAGGACGACCTATCTCCGGCTGAGGCTGACGTCATGCTCGCGGGAATCACTCTCGATACGAAGCAGTTCACGCAAAACGTCGGAACGCGCACTTTCTCGGCGGCAATGTACCTGAGAGACCGCGGCGCATCCACTGCCGATGTTAAGGAGCTGTTCCGCGAGAGCTTTGACGACTACATGCGCGAGGCAAAATTCAGGAGAAACGTTGAGATATACCGCGGCTCCTGTGCCATTACGATAGTGGACGACCTTGACGACGGCGACAGAGTTATAGCGGCAAAGGCTGCTGACAACCTGCTAAAAGTCGTGGGAATTGAAGCGTCGTTCGCGGTGGTGAAGATAGGCGACGTCGTACACATTTCGGCTCGCTCTCAGGGAAGCCTGAACGTGCAGCTCGTGCTTGAAAACATGGGCGGCGGAGGGCATTTTGATTCCGCGGCAGTGCAGTGCAGGGAAAAGACCGTTGAAGAAGTGGTGTCTCTGCTCAAGGAATCAATAGACAAATTCATAAAGTAAATCTACAAAATATCGGAGGAATATAAAATGAAGGTAGTACTCTTACAGGACGTAAAGGGACAGGGCAAAAAGGACGATCTTATCAATGTGTCCGACGGATATGCGCGCAACTTCCTTTTCCCGAAGAAGCTCGCGGTTGAAGCGGACGCAAAGGTTTTAAACGACATAAAGAACAAGGAAGCGGCAAAGCAGAGACGCATCGAGCTTGAAAAACAGGCTGCACGCGACACTGCGGAAAAGCTCGCCGGAATACTCGTGAAGATCAAGGTAAAGGAAGGCGCGGACGGCAAATTCTACGGCTCCGTTACCACAAAGGATATTGCGGAAGCTCTCAAGGAACAGTGCGGTATTGAAGTTGACAAGAGAAAAGTGGTGCTCGGCGAAAACATCAAGGGCTACGGCACATACACGGTTGACGTTAAGCTCTATCCCGAGATCTCCGGCAAGCTGAACGTTCTCGTTTACGCAGGCTGAATAAATATTAAATAGGGTTAAATAACTTTAATACATAAGGCAGGTGAGAAAAAATGAATAACGAGCTTGACAGAAAGCTGCCGTTTTCGCTTGAAGCGGAGCAGTCTCTTCTCGGTTCCATTCTCATCGACCCTATGTGCATGGACGAAATCGCGCCGCTTATCTCAGCCGAGGATTTTTACGTTCCGGAGCACACCGAGATTTTCCGCGCGATGCAGTCGATGTATTTAAAGTCAAAGAATATCGACGTCGTTACGCTGATAGACGAGCTTGTAAAAAGCGGAACCTACGATGAATCCGGCGGCAGGGAATACCTTCGTCTTGTGGCAGAGGCTGTTCCGACGGCTGCAAACGCAAAGGACTACGCAGATATCGTCAGAGACAAGGCGGTGCTCAGGCAGCTCATCGAAGCGGGAGACGACATCACCGAAGCCGCATACGCAGGGGACGACAGCGCGGAAAATCTCGTCGAGTTCGCGGAGTCAAAGATATTCCGTATCGCGGAGGGCAGGGAAAACAAGAATTTCGTACATATCCGCGACGCTCTCATACAGGTATACGACCGACTGACAAAGCTCTCGCAGGACCCCGAAGCGCTCAGAGGTACTCCGACAGGCTACACTGCTCTCGACAACGTAATAGTCGGAATGCAGGAGGCTGACCTTGTGCTCATCGGCGCGCGTCCCGGTATGGGTAAAACCTCGTTCGCTATGAACATGGCTACGGAAGCCGCGATTCGCACAAAGAAAACCGTATGCGTGTTCTCGCTTGAAATGTCGGCGGAGCAGCTAGCAAACCGTATGCTCTCGAGTGAAGCACAGATAGACAGCTACAAAATGCGCTCCGGAACCCTCTCCGCAGAGGACTGGAACGCCATAGCATACGCCTCCTCCCGACTTTCCGAGACGGAGATTCTCATAGACGACACGCCGGGCGTAACAGTTACCGCGATGAAATCAAAGCTGCGCCGCGTGAAGAACCTCGGACTTGTCGTAGTCGACTACTTGCAGCTAATGCAGGGCGACCGACACAACGACAACCGCGTTCAGGAGGTCGGAGACATTTCGAGAGGATTAAAGCTTCTCGCGAAGGAGCTTGCGGTACCGGTAATATGCTGCGCACAGCTTTCGAGAGGACCGGAAAACCGACCCGACAAACGCCCGATGCTGTCCGACCTCAGAGACTCCGGTGCAATCGAGCAGGACGCGGATATCGTTATGTTCCTCTACCGAGACGAATACTACAAGGACGAAACTACCGACCAGTCCGTGGCGGAGGTTATCGTCGCGAAGAACCGTCACGGCTCGCTTGACAAGGTAAAGCTCGGATGGATAGGACGATTCACAAAATTCACCAACCTCGCCGAGGAAGCGAAGGGCGGAAATTGAGAGGACTGAATTTTTTGAGCGAAAACTATATACTCGACGAAATAAAGTCCCCGGATGATGTGAAAAAGCTGCCGGAATCGTCACTTCCCGAGCTTGCCGACGAAATAAGACGGACTATTATTGAAACTACATCGAAAAACGGCGGACATCTCGCGTCAAATCTCGGTATGGTGGAGCCGTCGATTGTGCTGCACCGCGTGTTTGACTGCAAGGCGGGAGACAGACTGATTTTCGACGTCGGACATCAGGCATACGCGCACAAAATACTCACCGGCAGATACGAAAGATTTTTTACTTTGCGAAAGCTCGGCGGGATATCCGGCATGACAAACCGCGACGAGAGCGAATACGATACCGTTACCTCCGGGCATTCGGGAACATCACTCTCTACGGCTGTCGGAATCGCCGAGGCGAACAGAATAAGCGGAAACAAAGCATGGGTAGTGGCGGTCATCGGCGACGGCTCGTTCACAAACGGAATGATATACGAAGCGCTGAACCAAATGGCGGTAAGGCGGCTGAGACTCATTGTAATTCTGAACGACAACGAAATGTCCATCTCGAAAAACGTCGGCGGGCTGTCGGACTACCTTTCGTATATCCGCACGAGCGAGAGCTATTTCAATTTCAAGACCGTGCTGAAGCATATCCTCGAGAAAGTGCCGCTTGTGGGAGACGGAATGGTTGCGTTTGCCAGACGGTTTAAGGATTTTTTCAAGAGACTGACGAATTCCGAGACGTGGTTTGAGTCGTTCGGGCTTGAATACATCGGACCCGTGAACGGCAACGACATCAAGCGACTGACCGCGGTTCTTGAGGAAGCTAAGCAGAAGAACGGTCCCGTAATCGTCCACATGAAAACGAAGAAGGGATTCGGATACGCTCCCGCCGAAAAATACCCCGAAAGATACCACAGCACATCCCCGTTTGAGCTTGACGACACAAAAAATATCCTCTGCCGCTCTCCCGAGAGAACCTACACCGACGCTTTCTCGGATATAATTTGCAGAAAAGCCGGAGAGGACGAAAAAATCTGCGCGATAACCGCCGCTATGTCAAAGGGCTGCGGACTGGATATGTTCCGAGATATGTTCCCCGACAGATTTTTCGACGTGGGAATAGCGGAAGAGCACGCGGTAACAATGTCAGCCGGACTTTCCCTCGGAAAGATGAGGCCTGTCGTGGTGATTTACTCCACCTTCGCGCAGAGAGTGTTCGATCAGCTTTGGCATGACGTGTCGCTTCAGCATATTCCGCTGACTCTCATGCTCTCACATACCGGAATCGTACCGGGAGACGGAGTTACGCATCAGGGAGTGTTCGATTACGCGCTGTTTTCAGCCTTGCCGAATGTGAATATCTACGACGCATACGACGAGCGTACAATGGAGAATGAGATTGACCTCTCCCTTGCTTCCGATAAGCTCACGATAATACGCTACCCGAAGGACAGCGTGAAGCGTGACGTCTGCGAGGAATACGCTCCGGACGAAAACTGCGCGGACTACACAGTGTGGAACATCGGAGAGAATACAGAAAAATCCATTGTCACATCCGGCAGACTCACGGCGAGGATTCTGTCACTGATACAGAGGAGCGGAATGAGCGGGATTCGGCTGATAGGGCTGAAAAAAGTGTACCCCATTCCAGACGGCGCGCTGAAGCTGATGGGGGAGGACATTATATTAATAGAAGAAAACTCGCAAAGCGGCGGCATCGGAGAAAAGCTGGCGGCAGAACTGAAGCTTCGCGGAATGAAGAACAGGCTGAAAATTAAAGCCGTAGCGGACACCGAAATACCTCACGGAACGCTTGCCGAGCTGTATTCGCTGACGGAATTTGACGACGACAGTCTGCTTAATTTAATAAAATAAAAAATGACCCTTCAAACAGCGTCTCAATGTTAGACTTAAAATCTAACTGAAACCGGTCTGAACAGGGCCATTTTTGTTATGTGTTTTCGGCGTTTTCCGCTTCTTTTTCTACGGCGTAGGCTTCTTCTTCCTCGTAAAGCTGCATGAGGCGGTCCTCTATTACGATTTTTCTGTCGTAAAGCTCGGCGGCTTTCACGTAGTCCACTCCGGCTTCGTCGCTTCCGAGAAAATCGTCTATGTCGACAAGCTCATGCTCAAGCTTTCCTATCTCGCGCTCGACTTCCTTCATGTGCTTTTCCTGCTTGCGTCTTTCGGCGTTCGATTTCTTTCGCTCGAGATATTCGTCCTTCTGCGAGGATTCTATCTGCACATACTGCGTTAGGTCTTCTTTTCCGGCTTTAAGCCTTGCCTTGTATTCACAGTAGCCGTCATATCCTCCGCGGTAGTCAAGTCCGTTTTCTCCAATGTCGATGAATCTTGTGGCAAGCTGACGTGTGAAGTAACGGTCGTGAGACACGCAGATTATAGTGCCGTCGAAGTCCTTCAGCGCGTTTTCGAGTGCTTCGCGGGATTCAATGTCGAGATGGTTAGTCGGCTCGTCGAGTATGAGCAGGTTCATTCGGGAGAGGATGAGCTTTGCCAGGGTGAGACGCGCTCTTTCTCCGCCTGAGAGAACCTCTACTTTTTTCTCTATATCGTCTCCGCGGAAGAGGAAGATAGCGAGGGTGTTTCGGATTTCCGTCTGGGTGAGGTTCGGGTATGCGTCCCACAGCTCGTCGAGGATGGTGTTGTTCTCGTCAAGGTTCTGGTTTTCCTGATCGTAGTAGCCGACTGTGACGTTGTAGCCGAACTCTATCTCTCCCGACAGGGCTTCAAGCTTGCCGAGCAGGAGCTTTATAAGTGTTGACTTTCCGCAGCCGTTCGGTCCGGAGATGAACAGCCTGTCGTGCTTTTTCACGAGGAACGAGAGGTCGCGGAACAGCACATGCTCGCCGAATCCCATTGTGAGATGCTTTACATCGAGTACGTCGTTGCCGGATTCACCCGAGGATTCAAGCGCGAAGTGAATGGATTTCGGAAGAGCTTTCGGCTTTTCGACCTTTTCCATGCGGGCGATGGCTTTTTCTCGCGATTCCGCCGCTATGATGTTGCGCTCGCGGTTCCAGCGTCTCTGCTGTTCGATGTACGCTTCGAGACGGGCGATTTCCTTCTGCTGCAGGTCGTATTTCTTCTGCATTTCACGGCGGTACGCTTCCTTTTCGACAACATACTGCGAGTAGGAGCATTTGTACAGCTTCGCGCCGCAGTTTTCAATGTCGAGGGTCTTGTTTGTTACCCTGTCGAGGAAGAGACGGTCGTGCGATACGAGGATGATGGTTTTGTTTTTCGGATAAGCCGAGAGGTGATTTTCAAGCCACTCCATTGTTTCGGTGTCGAGGTGGTTCGTCGGCTCGTCGAGAATGAGAATATCGGGTTCGCGTGAGAGCAGACGTGCAAGAGCGAGACGTGTTCTCTGACCTCCGCTCATCTGCGAAACGGGCGAGTTAAAATACTCTTCGCCGAATCCGAGGTTCACGAGAATACTGCGGCAGCGCGACTTGTAGTGGAGTCCGCCGTCACGGATGTATCTGTTGTTCACAGCGCTTAATTCATTCGATAGGAGGCTGAGCTTGTCCGTGTCCTCGGCGGGAGTGGCGTCAAGCTCGTGCTGTAATCTCTCCAGCTTCATTTCGGCTTCGACAAGCTCCGGGAACACCGCGTACATCTGACCGAGAACGGTGTCGTTGACGGGAGATTTTACGTTTTCCGTCTCAACTCCGACCTTAATCACGTTGAACGCGTCGTCCTGATGAAGCATACCGATTGTTTTGTCCTTCGCGATGAATACGCTGCCCTCGTCATGTTCGTATTCGCCGCACAGCATACGGAGCAGAGTGCTTTTGCCGCTTCCGTTCACACCTACTATCGCAAGGTGGTCGCCGTCTTCTATCGCAAAGGATATGCCTTCGAGTATTACGCGGGTCCCGATGCGGTATGCTAAGTTGTTTGTGCTGATGGATATCATGTTTTTACCTTGTTGTAATTTGTTAGGATATTATCTTCCCTGATTCTGTCCGTTGTGAGTGGGAATATTGAATGCGCGTGTTTCGGAGCCGTCGGAATATGAATTCTGGGAGTAATTATTCTGTGAATAAGAATTTTGCTGATAGCTCTGAGAGTAGCCGTCACGGTCTGAATTGCTTCTCTGACGGTTCTGATTTCTGTTGTAGCCTTGACCGTTGTACTGTGCATTGTTTCTCGGACGCGGATTTTGGCTGTACTGTCCGTTCTGTCTGTTTTGCGGTCTTCTGCGCGGCTGAGAATTGTAGTTGTAGCGGTTTTCACCCTGAGAATATCTGTCCTCGGGAGCGCGGAGTCTCGGCTGAGCTTGTCCCTGCGGCAGTCTGTTTCGGTTCTGTCTTCTGCGCGGATCGCCGTAGAGTCTTTCGTCGTAGTATTCCTCGGGCATTCTGCGGTTGTCGGGCTTGCGGAGTATGTACTTGCGGAACAGTGCTGCGGCGTCTTCATTGTACATGGCGAGCACGAAGAACGCGACGAGAAGCACGACTGCGATGAGCACTATCCAAAGAACAGCTTTGAAAAATCCTGCTATGACACTGCCGACTGTCGTTCCCGCAGGTTCGGAATTTGCGGTATCTGTGGCATTGGCTGAAGTGTTTGCGGCGGGTATTCCTGCGGTGAGTACGTTTTTCAGCTTTGTGACGCACTTGTTTACGCCGCGGTTAATATCTCCGGCTTCAAAGTCTTCTTCAAGGTATTCGTCGCGGATGGATTTCAGCACATCGTTTGTGAGTACGCTTTCAACTCCGACGCTTTGCACGAAGTAGTAGTTCTTGTCGTCCTTTGCGATGAGGAGCAGCACACCCTCGCCGAGCTTCCACTCCTTGAAAACACCGCGCGCATATTCGGCAATGTCGCTCTCTCCCGTGGTGTCGACCGTGCAGACCGCGATGGTAGTTTCCGTGTCAAGCTTGAGAGTTTTGTTCGCCGTTTCGATAGCGCGGATGGTTGACTCCGATAAAACGCCCGCCTCGTCCGCTACGTTGTTCTTCGGTTTCGGATATGTCGCCGCGAGTACCGGAAGCGCAGTCAGAGTTATTACCGTGATGATGAGCAGAATCCGTGCCGCGAGTGATATTTTTATTCGTGAATTTTTCATATTATGCTGCGATCAGGAACGCATACCGATGAGCTTCGTCTTGAGTTCGTTTTCGATTCTGCCAAGCTCGGCTTCCGCTGCGATTCTCTTTTCGCGTCCCTCCTTTTGAATTTGCTGTACTTCGTCAAGGGTCTGAATGAGCTGTTCGTTGGTGTGGGTGAGCGTTTCAATGTCGACGATACCGCGTTCCGCTTCCTTTGTTACGTCAACCGTAGCCTGGTGGAGAGCGGCGGCGTTCTTTTTAAGCAGTTCGTTCGTCATGTCCGTAACCATTCTTCCGGCTTCCATAGCCTGACGCGAATGCTCGATTCCGAGTGCGATAACCATCTGGCTCTTCCAAAGCGGGATTGTGTTCATGATAACGGTCTGAATCTTCTCGGTCATCATGGTGTCGTTGTTCTGTACAAGGCGAATCTGGGGCGACATCTGGATTGAAACCATACGGGTAAGCTCAAGGTCATGCAGCTTTCTCTCGAAACGGACGCACTGTTCCTCAAAGTCGTTCGCCGCCTGAGCATCCTCGGGGAGACATGACTTTGCGGCTTTTTCTTTAAGCTCTACAAGAGTAGTGGCTCTTTCCTCGGCGAGACGCTTCTTTCCGGCGACAATGTACATCGAAAGCTCCTTGAAGTACGCGAGGTTCATTTCGTAAAGCTCATCGAACATGGAGATATCCTTCATGAGCGTTATCTGGTGCTGCTCGAGAATGGAGACGATGCTGTTCACGCTGTCCTCGCACTTGTCGTATTTCAGCTTGAGGTTTTCAATCTTGCGCTTTGTGTTCTTGAATACGCCGAAGAATCCGCCCTTTTCCTCCGCGTCCTCGTTCATCGACTGGAGATTTGTGATAAGTCCGGTAATCATGGTGCCGACTTCGCCGAAATCCTTGTTCTTTACGCTGCCGAGCGCTGTGTCGCTGAAGTCGGATATCTTCTTCTGCGCAACAGAGCCGTAGCCGAGGATGACAGCGGAGTTTGTTATGTCTATCTGCTTTGCGAAGTCGTTTATCGCGCGTCTTTCGGCTTCCGTGAACTGGGATTCATCAAGAAGCGGCTTGTTTTCAACCGCAGGCTTGCTTCCTTCGACAGGTTTTGCGGCTGTGGGATCGGGTGCTTTCGGAGCTTCTTGCGCGGCGGCTGCACCGAGAGCGGCATTAGGGTCAAGTGTGAGTTTGATTTCGTTATCCATAATTTTTATAGCTCCTTTAATAATACAAATATCAGTTTGCGTTTTCTGATGCAGCTTCGGATTCGTTTTCGGTATCCGGCGCGGTTTTTTCTTTTGCACCAAGTGAGTTCAGCCTTGCAAGAGCGGTAACGGAGACGGCAAAGTACATTGCGCACTTCAAAAGATTCGGCTGAGGGTCGTTTATGATGGGGTTGAGCAGACGGCTGAGAAACATTCCGAGACTTATGCCGAGAGTTATCGTTGAGCAGAGGAATGACGCAAAATACGAGAAGGCATATGACACGCGGCTCTTCTCATTCACAAACGACAGCTTTGCTTCGCTGAGGAAGAAGAGCAGCATCGCGGAATCCATTACGGTGATGTAGTTCCTTACCGGGCTGTTGAGCGGCAGGGAAAAATCAAAGTAGCACGCGAAAAGGTACACGTTCAGGCAAAGCGCGGCGAAAATGCAGAAGAGGGTGTGAGGCCATGTGTTCCGCGTCTGCTTGACTAAGGTGAGAATGTACGCTCCGGCTATCATGGGGGACAGCAGCAGCGAGACAAACTCCAGCTTGTTGTCGGCGGAAAGGGAAGTGAACGTGCCTCCGGCTGAGAGAACGGTGAGCTTCATGTCGCGCAGTCCGAAAAAGAGAACCGCAAACGAAAGGATGGAAGCAAGCACCGCTCCGAAAACATATGTCGGTGATACGGAATCGCTTCTCTCGAGGTCGTACTTCTTCGCGGAATAATACGACAGCACCGCAACAGCACCCGAGATAACGGAGAGAACCACGCATATGATGAACGGAACGGAGCCGCGCGCAAAATGACCTATATCCGCGTCAAAATCGCTCTTCATCGCTATGTAGTACGTTCCGGCGATGAGTGCGGCGATGATGGGTGAAACTATCGCGATACGCTTGTTTTTTGCAGGGTCGAAAAAATTCATGGGATACCCTTCTTTGATAAAAATCTTACATTATATAATAACACAAAATTTCCCGAAACACAAGAGGAATAAGGACTTTTTAATCACATATCAATGTTTTGGCGCGAGGTTTTTTCTGCCTTTGCGGGAATAAAACGGCAGAGAGCGGCGAATGATATTGAATAGGGTAAAAATATACAAAAACAGCGGCGCAAAAGCGTGAAAATTTTCTCGAATATGCGGCGAAAACTCTTGATTTAATTCTCGGAATATGATAAAATATTACCGCTTGATGTGCGAAGAAGCGAAAGGTTGCCGCCGCGTCTCTTACTGCTTGACCGACGGGTAATTTTCGTGGAGTATGTCCGAGTAAATCGGGCGCTCGAATCCGCTCTCATGTGTCAAGGCAGAGTTATTTCCCGAGCCTGTGTGCGCTCCCTGTGTGCGTATGCGGTTCGGATTAATTAATGAAGTCATGGACACACCCGGAAGCGTGTTCGCCGCCTCACATCATTTAATTAAATGCTTTACAGGAGGCAAAAATGGCAGTACAGGAAAAAATCAGAATCAAGCTCAGAAGCTATGAGCACACACTCGTGGATCAGGCTGCGGCTAAGGTCGTTGAGGTAGCTAAGCGTAACGGCGCAGAAGTTTCCGGACCTATTCCGCTCCCCACAGAAAAGGAAGTTGTTACTATCCTTCGTGCGGTTCATAAGTATAAGGACAGCCGTGAGCAGTTCGAACAGAGAACTCACAAGAGACTCATCGAAGTCAAGAAGCCTTCCCAGAAGGTTGTTGAAGCGCTCATGTCCACCGAGCTTCCCGCGGGCGTCGACATTGACATCAAACTTTAAGTTTTCACTAATTTAAAGCAAAGCTCTAAGCCCCAACCCAAAGCTTAAAGCGAAAGTCAATAACACCTACGGGTCAAAACCCACACCAAGCCCAAACCCAAGCCGTACAGAGCGGAAGCGGCTGAGTACTCTCCGGTACGATGCGGCAGCTTGATGGCGGCGTGAGGTCATGTTGGAGCCCTTCGTTTGGCTGACGATATTACACGGCTCCCAACCAATAACCTAATATCAGGAGGAAGCAAACGATGAAAAAAGGTATCATCGGAAAGAAGCTGGGCATGACGCAGATCTTCATGGAAGACGGCAGCGTTATCCCGGTAACTGTGATCGAAGCAGGTCCCTGCCCCGTTACACAGAAGAAGACAGCCGAGACTGACGGTTATGAAGCCGTACAGCTCGCATTTGAAGATATCCGCGAAAAGCTCGTTAACAAGCCGACGGCGGGTCACTTCAAGAAGGCAGGCGTTTCCCCGAAGCGTCACCTCAAGGAATTCCGTCTCGAAAACACAGCTGAAATGAACGTTGGCGATGTAGTAGCCGCCGATACCTTCGCGTCAGGCGATAAGGTCGACATTACCGGTATTACAAAGGGCCGCGGATATTCCGGTACGGTTAAGAGATGGAACACACATATTCTCAGAATGACTCACGGTACAGGTCCTATCCACCGTCAGGCAGGCTCCATGGGTGCGAACTCCACACCTTCGAGAATATATAAGAACAAGAAGATGCCTGGTCAGTACGGTAACGAACAGGTTACGGTACTTAACCTCGAAGTTGTTAAGGTTGATACAGAGAAGAACCTCATCGCTGTTAAGGGCGCAGTTCCCGGAGCGAAGGGCGGAATCGTATTCATCCGTGACAGCGTTAAAGCGTAACCGGAAGGAGGATATAAGAAATGCCCGAAATTAAAGTAGTAAATATGGCAGGCGAAAACGTTGGAACAATGACTCTTTCCGACGCGGTATTCGCAGCCGACATAAACGGCGCCGTCCTCCATGCGGCAGTAGTAAGATATCTCGGTAACCAGAGACAGGGTACACAGTCTACTCTGACAAGAACCGAAGTTTCCGGCGGCGGCAGAAAGCCCTGGAAGCAGAAGGGTACAGGTCGTGCAAGACAGGGTTCCACAAGATCCCCTCAGTGGACACACGGCGGTGTAGCGCTTGGTCCGAAGCCCCGTCTTTATAAGACAAAGCTCAACAAGAAGGTTCGCCGTACCGCAATGATCTCCGCTCTTTCCTCAAAGGTAGCAAGCGGCGATATGATCGTTCTCGATAAGATCGAAACCTCTGAATTCAAGACAAAGATCATGGTAAAGATGCTCTCCGCTGTAGGCGCAAAGAAGAAGTCTCTCGTAGTTCTTGATGAAAACGATCTCAAGGTACGCGAAAGCCTTTCCAATATCCCCGGCGTTAAGGTAGCTCTCTACAATACGATCAACGTATACGACATCCTTAACTGCGATTCCTTTATCGTAGCAAAAGGCGCCGCAGAAAAAATTCAGGAGGTGTACGCATAATGAAGTTCGTAGAAGATATCATCATCAGACCTCTTATCACTGAAAAATCCATGGATATGATCTCCCAGAAGAAGTATTCCTTTGAAGTTGCAAAGGACGCTACAAAGCCGGAGATCGCAAAGGCTGTTGAAAAGATGTTTGAAGGCACAAAGGTAGCCTCCGTCAATACCATCAACATGAAGGCGAAGACAAAGAGAGTCCGCTATGTTGAAGGCAAAACAGCTTCCTGGAAAAAAGCAATAGTCACACTTACAGAGGACTCCGCAACAATCGAGTTCTTTGAAGGTATGAACTAATTAAGGAGGAATACGATAATGCCTACAATCAAATATAAGCCGACTACCCCGGCAAGAAGACATATGTCCGTTCCTTCATTCGAGGAAATCACAAAGTTTACCCCCGAAAAGAGCCTTCTTGCCACAAAGAAAAAGCACGCAGGCCGTAACTCCTACGGCAGAATCACCGTTCGTCATAAGGGCGGCGGAAACCGTCAGAAGTACCGTATAATCGACTTCAAGAGACAGAACACCACTACTCAGACAGTCATCGGTATCGAATACGACCCGAACAGAACCTCTTATATCGCACTCGTTCAGGACGAAGCAGGAAAGAAGAGCTACATCCTCGCTCCTGTAGGCGTAACTGACGGCGCAGTTCTTTACTCCGGTGCTGACGCGGATATCATCCCCGGCAACACACTTCCCCTTGCAAACATTCCTGTCGGTACTTTCATCCACAATATCGAACTTTATCCCGGCAAGGGCGGTCAGCTCGTTCGTTCCGCAGGCGCACAGGCTCAGCTTATGGGTCGTGAAGGAGATCTTGCAATGGTACGTCTCCCCTCCGGCGAAATGAGATATATCCGTTCCGATTGCCAGGCTACAATCGGTCAGATCGGCAACATCGAGCACGACACCGTTAAAATCGGTAAGGCAGGTAAGACACGTCACCTCGGCATTCGTCCTACAGTACGCGGTTCCGTAATGAACCCGTGCGATCACCCTCACGGTGGTGGTGAAGGTAAGTCTCCTGTCGGACGTCCGGGTCCTGTAACTCCTTGGGGCAAGCCCGCTCTCGGTTATAAGACACGCGCTAAGAAGGCTCGTACCGACAAGATGATCGTTAAACGCAGAAACAGCAAGTAAGGAAGGAGGCAACTATAAATGAGCAGAAGTTTAAAGAAAGCGCCGTTCATCGAAGAAAAGCTCTACGAGAGAGTTTGCCAGATGAACGAAAAGGGCGAAAAGAAGGTGCTCAAGACATGGTCAAGAGCCTCTACAATATTCCCTGAATTCGTCGGACATACAGTAGCTGTACACGACGGAAGAAAGCACGTTCCGGTTTATGTAACCGAGGATATGGTCGGTCATAAGTTCGGTGAATTTGCTCCTACAAGAACCTTCAAGGGTCACGCAGGATCAAAGACATCCAACAACGGTAAATAATCGAGAGGGAGGATAAAATAATGGAAACAAGATCTACCCAGAAGCACATCCGCATCTCCCCTCGTAAAGTAAAGATCGTCCTCGACCTCATCAGAGGCAAGGATCTCGGAGTAGCGGTCGGCATTCTGAAGAACACACCGAAAGCTGCAAGCGAACACACACTGAAGCTTCTCACAAAGGTAGCTGCTGACGCGGAGAACAACTTCCATATGGATCCCGAAAAGCTCTACGTTTCTGAGTGCTTCGTTTGCCCCGGCATGACAATGAAAAGAATGATGCCCAGAGGCAAAGGCTCCGCTGACAGAATTTTGAAGAGAACCAGCCACATCACAATCGCAGTGGCTGAAAAAGAATGAGGAGGCAGTCGATAAATGGGACAGAAAGTTAATCCGCACGGTCTTCGTGTCGGCGTAATTAAAAACTGGGATTCCAGATGGTATGCTCCTGATGAAAAGTTCGGCGACGTCCTCGTTCAGGATTACAAAATCAGAGAATACCTCAAGAAGACTCTGCTGCTCGCAGGCGTTCCCAAGATTGAGATCGAACGCGACAATGCCGGCAAGGTTACAGTGTACATCCACTGCGCAAAGCCCGGTATGGTAATCGGCAGAGCAGGTGCTGAAATTGAAAACCTCAAGGCTGCTGTTTCCAAGATAGCAGGTCAGCCCGTAAACATCAACGTAATCGAAGTAAAGCCCGTTGATCTCTGCGCACAGCTCGTTGCGGAAAACATTGCATCTCAGCTTGAGAGACGTGTTTCCTTCCGCCGCGCTATGAAGCAGTCCATCAGCCGTACAATGAGACTCGGCGCAAAGGGTATCAAGATCACAGTATCCGGTCGTCTCGGCGGCGCTGAAATCGCACGTGTAGAACACTATCACGAAGGTACTATTCCGCTTCAGACAATCCGTGCCGACATCGACTACGGTTTCTGGGAAGCTAATACTACCTACGGCAAGATAGGAGTTAAGGTTTGGATCTACAAGGGAGAAGTTCTCTCCGAAGTTGCCCGCACAAAGACAGGCGCTGACGAAAGAAAGCCCAGAGACAACAGAAGAGACAACCGCGGTCAGAGAAGAGATCGCAGAGACGGCGCACCTCGCGGAGAAGGCAGACCCTATCAGAGAAGAGACGGTCAGCAGAACAGAGCGCCCAGAGCACCCAGAAAAGCTGAAGAAGGAGGAGCTAACTAATGTTACAGCCGAACGGTAAAATCAAATACAGACGCGTTCAGAGAGGCCGTATGAAAGGTAAAGCTTCTCGCGGCAACAAGATCACAAACGGCGACTACGGTCTCGTAGCACTTGAGCCGGCATGGATCACATCCAACCAGATCGAGGCAGCCCGTATTGCTATGACACGTTACACCAAGCGTGGCGGTCAGGTTTGGATCAAGATATTCCCTGATAAGCCTATCACAGAGAAGCCCGCTGAAACTCGAATGGGTTCCGGTAAAGGTTCACCTGAATATTGGGTAGCAGTAGTAAAGCCCGGCAGAGTTATGTTCGAAATGAACGGAGTCTCCGAGGAAATCGCAAGAGAAGCTATGCGTCTCGCTATGCATAAGCTCCCGATCAAGTGCCGTTTCGCAACGAAGGCACAGCTCGAAGAAGAAGTGGAGGGTTAAGCTGTGAAAGCAACAGAACTCAGAACAAAAACAAGCGAAGAGCTGGAACAGATGCTGAAAGATCTCAAGGGAGAGCTTTTCACACTTCGCTTCCAGAACGCTATCAACCAGCTTGACAATCCCCATAAGATTTCCGACACAAAGAAAGAAATCGCTCGTGTGATGACTGTCATCGCAGAGAAGAAAAACGCATAAGGGGGTAAAATAAAATGGAAGAACGCGCTCTCAGAAAGACCAGAGTGGGTAAGGTAGTCAGCAACAAGATGGACAAGACCATTACAGTTGCAATTGAAGACCACGTTAAGCACCCCGTATACGGCAAGATTATCAAGAGAACCGCAAAGCTTCACGCACATGACGCGAACAACGAATGCGGTATCGGCGATACAGTAGAAGTAATGGAGACAAGACCTCTTTCCAAGACCAAGAGATGGAGACTTGTCCGCATAGTAGAAAAAGCAAAATAAGGACGGGGTCGGTAAGCACCGACAGGCAAAATCGGCGTACTTGCAGCTTATATTGGGATGGGTATCACACGATGGTGGAGATATCCTCGATATAAGAGCAAAGTAAAGCAGACAGCAATAACTTTTTCTTAAAAAATATATAAAAACATTTGAGGGTGCGGCTCTTAGGTGATTCGGCGTAGTATTATGCGTCACCGAAGCGCGAGGATATCTGAAAAAGTGGTATCAGCTGCACAGCCGGATGCGGCTCCTCGAATTGGCGTGCCGTAATCGCATTTTATGTGACTGAACACGCTCATAAAAAAATTCAGGAGGAATCTAAAGTGATTCAACAGCAATCATTAATGAAGGTTGCCGACAACACAGGTGCAAAAGAGCTTATGTGCATCAGAGTTCTCGGCGGCACAGGCAGACGCTACGCCAACATCGGCGACATCGTAGTCTGCGCAGTTAAAAAGGCAAGCCCGGGCGGCGTTGTTAAGAAGGGCGACGTTGTTAAGGCTGTAATCGTAAGAAGCAGAAAGGGTCTCCGCAGAAACGACGGCTCTTACATCAAGTTTGACGAGAACGCTGCGGTTATCGTTGCTGAAGACAAGAACCCCAAGGGAACACGTATTTTTGGCCCTGTAGCTCGTGAGCTCAGAGAGCATGAATTCACAAAGATACTCTCCCTTGCGCCGGAAGTTCTTTAATGGAGGGAAAAATAATGAGAAAAAAGCTTCATGTAAAGACTGGCGACCAGGTTATCGTAATCTCCGGTAATTCCAAGGGAACTATCGGCAAGGTCGTAGAAGTATCCCCCAAAGAAGGCAAAGTAATCGTTGAAGGCGCGAACATCGTAAAGAAGCACGTCAAGGCAAGACCTCCGCAGGAACAGGGCGGCATTGTTGAAGCTCCCGCTGCGATGTACTCTTCCAAAGTTCAGCTTTACTGCGACAAATGCAAGAAGCCCACAAGAGCCGCTCACAAGATCGACGGCGACAAGAAAACTCGCGTTTGCACCAAGTGCGGCGCAGAGCTTTAATCCCGGAGGTAGACGATGGCTGCAAGACTTAAAGAAGTATACACAAAAGAAATCGCACCCGCTCTCATGAAGAAATTCGAATACAAGAGCGTGATGCAGATCCCGAAGTTTGATAAGATCGTTATCAACGTAGGTGCAGGCGACGCTAAGGAAAACTCCAAGGTTATCGACTCCATCATCGCTGATATCACGGCTATCACCGGTCAGAAGGCAGTTCCCACACTCGCAAAGAAGTCAGTTGCTAACTTCAAGCTCCGTCAGGGCATGAAGATCGGCGCAAAGGTAACACTCCGCGGCGACAAGATGTACGAATTCATGGACAGACTGTTCAACTTCGCACTTCCCAGAGTACGTGACTTCAAGGGTATCAATCCCGACGCGTTCGACGGCAGAGGCAACTACGCTCTCGGTCTTAAGGAACAGCTTATATTCCCCGAAATCGAGTACGATAAGGTAGACAAGATCCGCGGTATGGACATTTGCTTCGTAACCACGGCTAATACCGACGCAGAAGCAAAAGAGCTGCTCACACTTATGGGCGCTCCGTTCGCTAAGTAAGATAAGAGGGAGAATAAAAATGGCTAAGAAATCAATGATCTTAAAACAGCAGAAGGCGCAGAAGTATTCCACAAGAGAATACAACCGCTGCAAGATCTGCGGACGTCCCCATGCCTATCTCCGTAAGTACGGTATCTGCCGTATCTGCTTCCGTGAACTTGCCTACAAAGGTCAGATTCCCGGCGTAAAGAAGGCATCCTGGTAATTCCGAAAGGTTTTACCCCGAAACTGAACTGGACCGACGGGTGAGATGAAAAATTCTCGCCTGTGGGCAGTTATATAAGTCAATACCGACAGGAACGCGGCAATATCCGTTGTTTACCATCGGTAGCAGCCGGGCAAAGCTGATATAAAATCAGAACTGCGCGGCAGCAAGAGAAAAATTTACTTGCATGACAGGAGGAAATTATTATGCAGATTTCAGACGTTATCGCCGATATGCTGACCAGAATCAGAAACGCGAATGACGCAAAGCACGAGACTGTTGATATTCCCGCATCCAACATGAAGAAAGCCATCGCTGACATTCTTCTCGCTGAGGGTTATATCAAGAGCGTGCAGGTTATCGAAGACGGCAAGCAGGGCGTTATCAGAGTAACACTCAAGTACGGTCCCCAGAAGGCTAAGGTTATCCACGGTCTCCGCAGAGTATCCAAGCCCGGTCTCCGTATCTACTCCAGCTGCGAAGATATGCCTAAGGTTATGAACGGTCTCGGTATCGCTCTTGTATCCACATCCAAGGGCATCATGACCGATAAGAAGGCAAGACGTGAAAATGTCGGCGGCGAGATTCTCGCTTTCGTCTGGTAAGGGAAGAGGAGGTTAACAATGTCAAGAATTGGTAGAGCTCCGATCACGGTTCCCGCAGGCGTTACCGTAACAGTAGGAGAAAATAATCTTATCACAGTAAAGGGTCCGAAAGGCACTCTCACATACACAGCACATCCGGGCATGACTGTAAAAGTCGACGGTGCTGTAGTTACCGTTTCCCGTCCCGATGACGAAGCTGAAAATCGTGCGCTCCATGGTCTTACCCGTACTCTCATCCACAACATGGTAGTCGGCGTATCCCAGGGTTACGAAAAGAAGCTCGAGATCGTTGGCGTAGGTTACAGAGCAGCTAAGGAAGGCAAAAAGCTCACTCTCAACCTCGGTCACTCTCACCCCATATACTTCGAGGAAAGCGACCTCGTAAAGTTTGATGTTCCGGACGCAAACACCATCATCGTAAAGTCATACGATAAGCAGGTTTGCGGACAGATCGCAGCGGAAATCCGTTCCAAGAGACCGCCTGAACCGTACCACGGCAAGGGTGTTAAATACTCCGGAGAACACATCCGCCGCAAAGCCGGAAAGACCGGTAAATAATGAAAGGAGACGTAAACAATGGTTTCAAAAAAGGATAAAAACGCTCAGCGTCTTAAGAGACACGCAAGAGTTCGTGGAAAAATTTCCGGAACAACCGAACGTCCCCGTCTGGCTGTTTACCGTTCAAACGCTAATATCTATGCTCAGATCATCGACGATGTTAAGGGCGTAACACTTTGCTCCGCTTCTACCGTAGAAAAGGATTTCGAAGGTATCGGCTCCAACAAGGAAGCTGCTAAGAAGGTCGGAAAGAAGATCGCAGAAAAAGCTCTCGCAGGCGGCATTACAGAAGTTGTATTCGACCGCGGCGGTTATATCTATCACGGACGTGTATCGGAGCTCGCTGCAGGTGCAAGAGAAGGCGGACTTAAGTTCTAAGCTTTCCGTGCATCTCGGCTGAGAAGACCGGTTTGTACACTGTTTAATCAAAAGTTAAACATCATATCTGTCGAAAAAGGCGGCAGTAGTCGCGTATTGACTCGCGGCTAAAGAAAGGATTAATAATGGCAAAGAGATTCAATCCCGAAGGGCTCGAACTTAAAGAAAAGCTCGTCGTAGTGAACCGTGTATCCAAAACCGTTAAAGGTGGTCGTGTAGCACGTTTCGCAGCTCTCATGATCGTTGGCGATGAAAACGGTCACGTAGGCTACGGTCTCGGTAAGGCTGCTGAAGTTTCCGAGGCAACAAGAAAAGCAATCGAAGACGCAAAGAAGAATATGATCGAAGTATCTCTCAAGGACGGCACAATTCCTCACGAAGTCCTCGGAGAATTCGGAGCAGGCCGCGTGCTTCTTAAGCCTGCCGCAAAAGGTACCGGTATTATCGCCGGCAAGACCGTTCGTGCGGTAGTTGAACTCGCAGGCATCAAGAATATTCGTTCAAAGTGTCTCCGTTCCAACAATCCTACAAACGTAGTTAAGGCTACGTTTGAAGGCTTAAAGGCTCTCAGAACTGCTGAAGAAGTTGCAAAGACTCGCGGCATTTCCGTTGAGCAGGTAACAGACTAAGGGAGGTTTTAAGTAAATGAAAGTTAAAGTAACACTTACAAAGAGCCTCATCGCAGCTAAGCCCAATCAGAAGGCTACAGCAGCGTCCCTCGGACTCGTTAAGATCGGTGATTCCATCGTTCACGAAGCCGGTCCTGTAATAGACGGTAAAGTAAGGGTGCTCTCTCACCTTGTATCCGTGGAGAAGGCTTAACGCTCTCCGAAATTAGAATTTAAATTATATTTCTTAAAAGGAGGATTAACCATGAAGCTCCATGAACTTTCACCGGCTCCGGGATCAGTAAAAGAAAAGTTCCGTAAAGGAAGAGGTGCAGGCTCCGGTAACGGTAAAACAGCAGGTAAGGGTCACAAAGGTCAGAACGCTCGTTCAGGCGGTGGTGTACGCCCCGGATTTGAAGGCGGTCAGCTTCCCCTTTACAGAAAGCTTCCTAAGAGAGGCTTTAAGAACCACTTCGCAACAAACTACGCTATCGTAAACGTATCCGCACTTGATAAATTCAACGACGGCGATACAGTAAATCTTGAAAAACTTATGGAAGCGGGCATCATCCGCAAACCCCTCGACGGTCTTAAAGTACTCGGCAACGGCGATGTAACTAAAAAGTTAACCGTTGAAGCATCTGTTTTCTCTGCATCTGCAAAAGAGAAGATCGAAGCAGCCGGTGGAAAGACCGAGGTGGTATAAGTGTTCGAGACGCTGAAAAACGCTTGGAAAGTCGCTGACCTCAAGAAAAAACTCATTTACACAATGGTCGTCATCGTACTGTATCGCGTTGGTACAGCGATCCCGATCCCTTATGTAAACTCTGCTGCCCTCAGCTCTTCTATGCTGGCTACAGGCGGCTCCATATTCGCATACCTCAATATCTTAACAGGTTCTGCGTTCTCTAATGCAACCCTGTTCGCTCTGGGTATTAACCCGTACATCACTGCGTCCATCGTACTTCAGCTCCTCTGCATCGCTATTCCTTACCTTGAGAATCTCTCAAAGGAAGGCGAAGAGGGCAGAAAGAAGATCGACCAGATCACCCGCTATGTAACTGTAGGTCTCGGACTTATCACAGCTATCGGTTACTATCAGCTCCTGAAGTCCTATAACCTCCTCGTTGAGACAGGCTTCTTCGCGGCTCTCGTTATAGTAACTTGCTACTGCGCAGGTTCCGCTCTCGTTATGTGGCTCTCCGAAAAGATTAATGAAAACGGCGTCGGCAACGGCATCTCTATCATCCTTTTCGCAAACATCGTATCCCGTATTCCTACTTTCGTACTCCAGCTCTGGAACCTTATCATCGGCAAGACCCAGTTCACAATCGGCGGCAAAGCTGTTACAGTTCCGATCTGGGCAGGTATCCTCATCGCTGTATTCGCTATCGCTCTCGCGGTTGCAATGATCGGCTTCATCGTTTGGATGACCAACAGCGAAAGAAGAATTCCGATTCAGTACGCTAAGAAGGTCGTTGGAAGAAAGGTTTACGGCGGTCAGTCGTCCAACCTTCCTCTCAAGGTGAACATGACGGGCGTTATGCCTATCATCTTCGCATCCTCCATCTGCTCCATCTTCCCGACTATCCAGATGTTCGCGCATCCTGCACAGGGTTCTTTCTGGGACAAGTTCTTTGATATCTTTGCCACAGACAGCGTCCTCTACGCGGTTCTTACATTCGTGCTCATCATCGCGTTCGCTTACTTCTATACCTCGATTTCTTTCAATCCTATAGAAGTTGCCAACAACCTCAAGACTAACGGCGGTTCCATCCCCGGTATCCGTCCCGGGCGTCCTACTGCTGAGTACATCACTAAGATTCTTTCCCGTGTAACATTCGTAGGCGCGCTCCTGCTCTCCGTTGTAGCTGTTCTCCCGCTGATACTTAACCTTATCTCCGGCGGCAACTTAAACGGTCTTGCATTCGGTGGTTCTTCCATCATCATCGTAGTCGGCGTAGTTCTTGAAACTATCCGTGAGATCGAAGCTCAGACAACGATGCGCCACTACAAGGGATTCCTTGAATAATCAAAAATTCACTTTAAAATGGGCAGTTTCACCGCTGCTCATTTTTCTGTTTTTACGGAAATTTTATATTTTATGTATGTTATTTGCGTAAAATTCGTGGTATAATATAAGTTGTAAAAGAATGTTTAAATATAAGGAGATATTATGGCAAGAAAAATCAATCTTATCCTTCTCGGCGCTCCCGGTGCGGGCAAAGGAACACAGGCTGAGCTTATTTCCGAAAAATTCGGTATTCCCGCAATCTCCACAGGTCAGATGATCCGTGAAGAAATCGCATCCGGCAGCGAGCTTGGCGAACAGGTCAAGTCCTACACCTCAAAAGGCGAGCTTGTTCCCGACGAAGTTGTTATTAATATAATTAAAGGTAGACTTGCGAAGGACGACTGCAAAAACGGCTTCATTCTCGACGGATTCCCGAGAACTGTTCCGCAGGCAGAAGCGCTCGACAGCATGGGCGTTGAGATTACCGACGTTATTTCAATCGAAGTTCCGGACGAGAAGATTATGGACCGTATGAGCGGCAGAAGAGTTTGCAAGAAGTGCGGCTCTACCTATCACACTGTCTATAAGCCCTCACCGAACGGTGAAAACTGCGAGTGCAGCGAACCCCTTACGAGACGCTCCGACGACGATCCGGAGGTTGTAAAATCCCGCCTTGTCGTTTACCATGAGCAGACAGAACCCCTCAAGGATTTCTATAAGAACAAAGGACTTCTCAAGATCGTAGTAGGTCAGGAAGAACTCAAAGACACGACCGCCCTCACATTCAAGGCTCTCGGCGAATAATCGAAAAAAGAATCGGTTATTCTCAAAGTTAAGTAAATTTCTTCAAAAGAAAAATTATACAGGAAACAGAGATGGCATTATGATTATCGTAAAAACACCCGAACAAATCAAACTTATGAGAATAGCGGGACGAATTACCGGCGAAGCGCTCCTCCTCGGCGGAGAAATGGTCAAGCCCGGCGTTTCCACAAAACAGATCGACGATAAAATTAGACATTATATCGAAAAGTGCGGCGCAAAACCGTCCTTCCTCGGATACGGCGGATTCCCCGGTTCAGCCTGCATCTCAATCAATCAGGAGATAATCCACGGCATTCCCTCATCTCACAGAATCATCGAAGAAGGGGATATCGTTAAGATAGATGTAGGCGCGTACATACACGGCTTCCACGGAGACAGCGCGAACACCTTCCCCTGCGGAAACGTCTCCGAAGAAGCAAAGAAGCTCATCGCGGTCACAAAGAGAAGCTGGGAACTCGGTGCTGAGGCTGCCGGCAAAGAAGGCGCGCGTATAGGCGATATAGGAGCCGCTGTGGACGGTTATGTTGTCGCGAACGGATTCTCTACCGTTAAGAAATACGTCGGCCACGGAGTCGGAGAAGACCTCCACGAAGACCCCAACGTTCCGAACTTCGGTACAGCAGGACGTGGAGCAAGACTCTGCCGCGGTATGGTAATCGCAATCGAGCCTATGGTAAACGTAGGCCGCCCCGAGGTCAAGGAGCTTGCCGATAACTGGACGGTCGTTACAAAGGACGGCTCGCTCTCCGCGCACTATGAGCATACCATCGCGCTCACTGCCGACGGAGTTGAAGTGCTCACAAAGGTCGACTGATGCCGCAGAACCGCAGAATCAAAATGCCGTCGGTCGGAGATGTCGTGCAGTCGATAAAGGGCAGGGACAGATACCGCGTGTTCCTCGTTACGGAGATTGACGAGAGTGACAAAGTTTCGCCCGTAGTCATAGCGGACGGCAGGCTCCACAAGCTGGATGAGAAAAAGCACAAAAATCCGCGCCATCTGAGGATAATATCGGAGCATGATAAAATAGACAAAACAGCTATGTCTGAAGCGCTCGAAGATGTGCAAGTATACGAAATTTGCGAAAAGCGGGATATTTTCAGAAAAAAATGAAAATTACTCTTGACAAATTGCGAGTAAAGAACATATAATATTAAGACGGTGTATTTTTCACCGAAATATTTCTGCGATCAGGGAGGAAAAACTGTTTGCCGAAGGATGACGTTATAGAATTTGAAGGGGTTGTGGTTGAAGCACTGCCGAACGCTACCTTCAAGGTCAAGCTGCCGAATGATATGATCGTTACAGCGCATATTTCGGGCAAGCTGAGGATGAATTATATCAGGATACTACCCGGCGACAAGGTCACAGTGGAAGTTTCGATATATGACCCGTCCAAGGGAAGAATCACGTGGCGTACCAAGAACTGAGCGGGTATGTCATAATAAAGCTGTGGATGTAAAAAGTCTGCGGCTCAGCTCGGTAAAATAAGAAAGGTGGTAAAATACTGTGAAAGTAAAGCCTTCCGTAAAGAAAATCTGCGAAAAGTGCAAGATAATCAAGCGTCATGGTCATGTAATGGTCATCTGCGAGAATCCCAAGCACAAGCAGAGACAGGGTTAAAACTTTAAAGAGAGGTGGAAAACGTAAATGGCACGTATATCCGGTGTTGACATTCCGAATGCAAAGCGTGTAGAAGTCGCTCTGACCTATATCTACGGTATCGGTCCCAAGAGTGCAAAGAACATCCTCGCAGCTACAGGAATCAATCCTGACACAAGAGCTAAGGATCTTACAGAAGATGATATCGCAAAGCTCCGTGATGAGATCGAAAATCACTACACAGTTGAAGGTGAACTTCGCCGTGAAGTAGCTCTCAACATCAAGAGACTTGTGGAAATCAACTGCTACCGCGGAATCAGACACAGAAAAGGTCTTCCTGTTCGCGGACAGAGAACAAAGACCAATGCGAGAACAAGAAAAGGTCCCGCAAAGACAATCGCAAATAAGAAGAAGTAAAAGGAGTGAGAGGATCTAATGGCTAAAGCAGTAAAGAAGGTCATAAAGAAGCGCCGCGACCGTAAGAATATAGAAGCCGGTCACGCACACATCCGCTCGACCTTCAACAACACTATCGTTACAATCACTGACGTACAGGGCAACACAGTAGCATGGTCGTCTTCCGGCGGACAGGGCTTCAAGGGCTCCCGTAAGAATACTCCCTATGCGGCTCAGACAGCAGCAGAAGCAGCAGCTAAGGGCGCTATGGAACACGGCATGAAGACTGTAGAAGTTTATGTAAAGGGTCCCGGCAACGGACGCGAAGCTGCTATTCGTGCTCTCCAGACAGCAGGACTCAACATTACTCTTATCAAAGACGTAACTCCGATCCCTCATAACGGATGCCGTCCGCCTAAGCGCAGAAGAGTATAATAAGGAGGATAAGAAAACATGGCAAGATATACAGGTCCTTCCTGCAAGCTCTGCCGCAGAGAAGGCAAAAAGCTGTTCCTCAAGGGCGACCGCTGCCTCACAGATAAGTGCGCAGTTGCACGTCGTACTACAGTTCCCGGACAGCACGGAGCAGGTCGTAAGAACGTAAAGGAATACGGTCTCCAGCTCAGAGAAAAGCAGACAGCTCGTCGTTACTACGGTGTTCAGGAAAAGCAGTTCCTTAACTACTACGAAATCGCCGATAATAAGGAAGGCGTAGCAGGTGAAAACCTCCTCACACTTCTCGAACTCAGACTCGACAATATCGTATACAGAATGGGTCTCGCATCCAGCCGTAAGGAAGCTCGTCAGTTCGTTCGTCACGCACACTTCACTCTCAACGGCAAGAAGGTTGACATTCCGTCCATCATCTGCAAGCAGGGCGACGTTATTGCGCTGAAGGAAAAGAGCAAGGGTTCCGAAAAGTTCAAGGCTCTCGCAGAACAGATGGAAACAGCAGTAGTTCCGAAGTGGCTCGAGACTAACACAGCTGATCTTTCCGCAAAGGTTGTAGCTCTTCCCAAGAGAGAAGATGTCGACTTCCCGTTCGAAGAACAGCTCATCATCGAACTTTACTCCAAGTAATAACCTACAGTGGGAGAATTGCCGGATCAAAACGGAATTCCTCTGGGCAGTTATTACGATTCCGCGGAGGCAAAATCTCACAGCCATTTTGCGAAAACCTACTATATTCCGAAGAAGAATACTACAATGTGGATTTGGCAAAAATCATAGACGGAGGGTTATTATTTAATGATAGAAATAGAAAAGCCGAATATTGCGACTATAAATTTAAGCGAAGACGGAAGAAACGGAAAGTTTATTATCGAGCCGCTTGAGAGAGGCTACGGTATTACCCTCGGAAATTCACTGCGGAGAGTGCTTCTCAGCTCACTGCCCGGTGTTGCCGTAACATCCATCAAAATCGACGGCGTACTCCACGAAATGACTACCATTCCCGGTGTCAAGGAAGACGTTCCCGAGATAGTTCTGAATGTAAAGGGCATCACAGCCAAGCTGCATACGGACGGACCGAAGACTGTCGTTATAGACACAACCGGCGCGTGCGATATCACAGCGGGCGACATCAAGCAGGATTCTGACATAGAGATCCTTAATCCTGATTTTCACATTGCTACCGTTGAAAACAATGTGCGCTTCTACATGGAGCTGACATTCGATCATGGCAGAGGATATGTTTCTCAGGAAAAGAATAAGCAGCTCTATCAGCAGAACAGCCAGGGTGTATCTGCGCCCGTAGGCACTATATTTACAGATTCGATATACACTCCTGTTCACAATGTAAACTACACGGTTGAAAATACACGTGTCGGAAGCAGCACCGATTATGATAAGCTCACGCTTGAAGTGCTCACCAACGGCGTTATTTTAGCCAAAGAAGCGATTTCATTAGGAGCCAAGATACTCAACGAACATCTCAATTTGTTTGTCGATTTATCCGACGAAGCAAAGAATGCGGAGATCATGGTTGAACGCGAGGAAACTGTAAAAGAAAGAGTCCTTGAGATGACCATTGAGGAGCTTGACATGTCTGTGCGCAGCTTTAACTGCCTGAAGCGCGCGGGCATCGATACCGTTGAAGATTTGATCAACAGAACCGAGGATGAAATGATGAAGGTTCGTAACCTCGGTAAAAAATCGCTTGAAGAAGTTATCGAGAAGCTTCATTCTCTCGGTCTTGAACTCAAGAAGGACGACGAATAAGATATTCCCGCACGAATAAAGTCAAGACTATAAGCTCTCGAATAACTTAGTAAACACAAAATCCAACAAAATATTGATACAGTTCGCCTGAAACACGGTGAAAACAGTTTTGCAAAAGGAGGACATGGATCATGCCCGGTACCAGAAAACTCGGCAGACCGACAGCGCACAGAAATGCTATGCTTCGCGGTATGGTAACATATCTCATTGAAAACGGTTCAATCGAGACAACCCTTACCAGAGCTAAGGAAGTACGCTCTCTCGCCGAAAAGATGATAACCCTTGGCAAAAAGAATACTCTCGCAAGCCGCCGCCAGGCTCTTGCATTCATCACCAAGGAAGACGTTGTTAAAAAGCTCTTTGACGAGGTCGCTCCGGCTTACGCTGACAGAAACGGTGGTTATACTCAGATCTACAAGCTCGGACCGCGCCGCGGTGACGCTGCTGAAATGGCTATAATCAAGCTCGTTGACGCTGATAAGAAGGCTGAATAATTACGGTCGTTCATCTGAATGAATCTTAATTAATAATTCCGCACGTTAGTCTTTGATGTGCTCCCGAAATCGGAGGTGCATCGGACTGGCGTGCGGTTTTTATTTATATTTTTGTGAATTCGGTAAAATTCTCTTGACATTCTTTGTGAATTAGTGTATAATTCATATATTGACACCACGGATTCAGTGGAAAATTCACACAACATTGCGAAAGGATATTCTGTTTGTCTGTTTTGCACATTACAGCGGCGGAATTTATGATAAAATGAAAAAGAAACTTATTGCAATCTTAGCGGCTGCGGCTTTAGTTACTCCCATACTCCTTACTTCATGCTCCGGCGGCGAGGATTCAATACTGAAACACGCGACCGAGATTAAGCTGAACGGTGCTACTGCCGAATGCGACTCCGAAACCGTTTACATAGACGAGAACAATAAGATAACCATCACCAGAGCCGGAACATACGCAGTGTCCGGTACACTCGACGACGGTCAGATTTACGTTGACTGTGTTGACGCAGGCGAGCTTAATCTTGTTTTAAACGGCGCGAGCATCACCAACAACGACAGCTCCTGCATAGTGATAAAGAACGCTACAGAGGCTGTAATCACGCTCTACGAAGGCACGGTGAACACTGTAACCGACGGCACAAGCTACGTTTTCGATAAGCCCACGGACGACGAACCCGACGCCGCAATCTTCTCAAAGGAAGACCTCACCTTAGCAGGAGCCGGCAAGCTCGTTGTGAACGGTAACTATGCCGGCGGTATTTATTCCAAGGACGGACTCAAGATAGAAGACGGCGAATACGAGATTAACTCCGCAACTCACGGAATCAAAGGCAAGGATTACCTCGTGATAAACGGCGGAACGCTTGACATTCACGCTATCGGCGACGGAATCAAGTCGAACAATACCGAAAGCGAGCTCGTCGGCTATGTTGAGATAAACGGCGGCAAGCTGAATATCTACTCCGAGGACGAGGCTGTTCAGGCGGTTTCGAGAATCACCGTAAACGGCGGAGAAACTGTAATCCAGTCCATCAACAACGGTATCAAGTGCGCCGGCTCCATCAAGTTCAACGCGGGATCAGTGTCTATCGAAGCTCAGGACAACGCTCTCGACGCGGCTGAGATAACGAGAAACGACGCCTGCACCGTTACCATCGACGGCTCGCCTTACGTAGGCTGAGATTAATTTAAGTAATATGTAAAGCTGACTGTGCGAAAAGCAGCGTCACGACTGAGTTATACGACTCATGGGCGCGATTTTGGCACGGTTGGCTTTTTTTCTTCATTTTTAGCAGACGTGGCGGGAGGGTGCTATAAAAATAAATGTTAATAAAATGTAAACTCTCCAAAAAACACTTGATTTTTTCTTTCAATAGGGTTACAATATGAGCATAAGGTTAGCAGTCAGCCGAATTGAGTGCTAACACATAAATTTGTTACAAACATCTTTATCATAGAAAAAGGAGTTATTATTATGACACTCAAACCTCTTGCAGACAGAGTAGTAGTTAAACTCGTAGAAGCCGAAGAAACCACAAAGACCGGTATCGTTCTTCCCGGCGCAGCTAAGGAAAAGCCGCAGGTAGCGGAAGTTATCGCAGTAGGTCCCGGCGGTACTGTTGACGGCAAGGAAGTCGTTATGACTGTTAAGGTCGGCGACAAGGTAATCACAAGCAAGTATGCCGGAACAGAAGTAAAGTGCGACGGCACCGAATACAATATCGTAAGACAGAGCGACATCCTCGCTATCGTTGAGTAATTAATTTTAAGTAAATAATCGAAGGAGATGCATATATATGGCAAAGGATATTCTTTACGGAATCGAAGCAAGAAACGCGCTTATCAGAGGCGTTGACAAGCTCGCTGATACAGTTAAAATCACACTCGGACCTAAGGGCAGAAACGTAGTCCTCGACAAGAAGTACGGCACTCCCCTTATCACAAACGACGGCGTAACAATCGCTAAGGAAATCGAACTCGAAGACGGCGCTGAAAACATGGGCGCACAGCTTGTTCGTGAAGTTGCTACAAAGACAAACGATGCTGCCGGTGACGGTACAACAACCGCTACACTTCTCGCTCAGGCATTCATCCACGAGGGCATGAAGAACGTTACCGCAGGCGCAAACCCGATGGTAATCCGCAAGGGTATCCAGAAGGCTGTTGACACTGCTGTCGCTTCTCTTAAGGCTGCATCCAAACCCGTAAGCGGCAAGGAAGACATCGCAAGAGTCGGCACAATCTCCGCAGGCGACGAAGTTATCGGTACTCTCATCGCGGACGCTATGGAAAAGGTAACAGCCGACGGCGTTATCACAGTAGAAGAGTCCAAGTCCGCTGAAACCTACAGCGAAGTTGTTGAAGGTATGCAGTTCGACCGCGGCTATCTCTCCCCCTACATGGCTACAGATACAGACAAGATGGAAGCAGTTCTTGACGACGCTCTCATCCTCATCACAGATAAGAAGATTTCCAACGTTCAGGAAATCCTTCCCCTCCTCGAGCAGATCGTTCAGGCAGGCAAGAAGCTTCTCATCATCGCAGAAGACGTTGAAGGCGAAGCTCTTACAACTCTCGTACTCAACAAGCTCCGCGGCACATTCACCTGCGTTGCAGTAAAGGCTCCGGGCTTTGGCGACAGACGTAAGGAAATGCTCCGTGATATCGCTATCCTCACAGGCGGCGAAGTAATCTGCGACGAACTCGGTCTTGAACTCAAGGAAACAACGGTTGATCAGCTCGGTCACGCTCGTCAGGTTAAGGTTAACAAGGACAACACCATCATCGTAGGCGGTGCAGGCGACTCCGAAGCTATCAAGGCTCGTATCTCCCAGATCAAGTCCGCTATCGAAACCACAACCTCTGACTTCGACCGTGAGAAGCTCCAGGAAAGACTTGCAAAGCTCTCCGGCGGTGTTGCAGTAATCAAGGTCGGCGCTGCTACCGAAACCGAAATGAAGGAAAAGAAGCTCCGTATCGAAGACGCTCTCAACGCTACACGTGCGGCTGTTGAAGAAGGCATCGTAGCGGGCGGCGGTACTGCATACGTTAACGTAATCGACGATGTTGCAGCTCTTCTCGACACAGTAGAAGGCGACGAAAAGACAGGCGTAGCAATCGTAGTTAAGGCTCTTGAAGCTCCCGTTCGTCAGATAGCTGAAAACGCAGGCTTTGAAGGCTCCGTTGTAGTCGACAAGATCAAGGCTTCCGGCAAGAAGGGCTACGGCTTCAACGCATACACAGAGCAGTATGTTGACATGATCGAAAACGGTATCGTTGACCCGACAAAGGTTACACGTTCCGCACTCCAGAACGCTTCCTCCGTTGCATCCACAGTTCTCACGACAGAAGCGCTCGTAGTAAGCAAGCCCGAACCCGAACCGGCTCCCGCAGCAGGTGGCATGGGCGGCGGCATGGGCGGAATGTATTAATAAGCGTTCCGCGAGGCTGAACCGGCTTTAATTGAATAATACAGCGGCAGCTGCAGGAGAATGGTATCTCGGCGGCTGCCGCTATTTTGGTGAAGAAAGGACGTTGCCCTTTCGGATTTCTGCAAAATCTCACTGCTGTGAGTGAATAGGAAGAAAAGACTCCGTCTTTTGAATTTTTATTATATCGACTGCGGTCGAGGGCTGCTCCTACGCGGAGGTGCGCACCGAACTAACTACGTTAGTTCCAGAGACATCAGACGCCGTCTCCTTGTGAATCTACGCTCGCGGTGGAGTCTTACTATATGGTTTACTTCATCATCGCCCATTTGAACAGATTAATCGCGCGGGTTTGCATAAAGCGTAGTAGTGGAGCTTAAAATGTTCGCGCGGGGGAGTTTGACGCGGGTAGTTTTACTAAATCATTGTTTTCACTTTCGCGCGGAGGGTTGAATACCAAATCATACGTGAATTGGATTAGGCTAACCGCGGATTGGCGTTAGAAATTGCGTTGAAATATAGCGAACGTCCAATTTCGTTTTGCTTCCGTCAGCGAACTTAGAATCAATCCAGTGCGGCAGCAGATATCGAACTACACTTCAAGTTTAAGCCAAATTGAATTGGTGATGGTGCAAAAATTTCGACTGTGAACATCACTATAAGCTACAGAATACTCTTGGTATAAAATCCGGCGGCTAGCCAAAATCTAAGAAGACCCTTTCGCCAGTAGTAAACGGGTGCGACAGCCAAAGTTAATTGCTCGACTGCACAAAACCGGTAAGCCGGAACTCGCAGAGGGGTGGCGTTTGAACCTCTCTGCGTTCCCTCCGAAAGGAGTGCCCCACGCATAGTGGAATAATAAAATCGAAAGGGCGAAGCTCTTTCTTCCTTTTCTCACTTAAGGTTTAAGTGAAACTTACAGAGCGGAAGTCTCTTAGAAGGCTATAAGTCGTCTAAGCCAAAAAAATAAATCCCGTTCACCGGAGCTTTTTAGGGCTGCGTGAGCGGGATTTTTTGCTTGGCTTAGTTCTTCTTGGATGCTGCAAATCCTGCGAGAGATACTACAGCTGCAATGCCTGCAATAACTGCAACGTCAAATGTCTGAGGTGCGGTTGTTACTTCTGTTGTAACTGTTTCTGTTTCAGCTACTGTCTCGGGAGCTTCAGTCTCAGCTGTGGTTTCAGCTTCAGTCTCAGCTGCTGTTTCAGCCTCTGTCTCGGGAGCTGTGGTTTCAGCTTCTGTTTCAGGTGCTTCTGTTTCAGTCTCGGGAGCTTCTGTCTCTGCTACAGCTTCAACCGCTGCTGCTTCTCCTGCATAGCCTACGAGAAGGTCGCAGAAGTAAAGGGACTTAACGTTTGTGTTGTCGAAGTCGGGAGCGAGAGAAAGCGTGCAGGTGTGCGTACCCTTTGTGAGGTTCATTGTAAGACCTGTCCAGTACTGTTCGCTGTACTGATCTTCGTCGTTGTAATCGTAGCCGATGTAGATCCATTCGCTGTCGTCGATCTTGACGTTGGTGGAACGGAGAACGCTCTTAGACCATGCCATGAGCTTGAAGCCGATGTTGTAAAGACCGTCTTCCTTCACGGAGAACTCAACGGTGAAGTCGCCGAGGTCGTCAGCCTTGAGGTAAACATAATTGAAGGATGACCCATAACCAATATGTGCGTTTGTCATGCCGTCTCCGGGATACTGTTCTCCGAAGGGGATTTCGTCCGCGTCCATTACCCATTCCGGGAAGTCGTCGAGCTGGCTTACGAGGTCCTTGGATACCCATTCAGCAGCGGCGCCGACGGGAACGAGAAGGAGAACGCAAAGCACAGCAGCCATGATAATGCTGAGATACTTTTTCATTTTTTCCTCCAAATGAAATTTAATAAAGTTTTGTCTGTATCCGACATGCTAATAATATACAACTATTTCACGAAAAAGTCAAGAGAATTTTACTTAAATATTACCGGAATTTTTCATAAAGTTAACAAAAAACCGTCCGTGTAACACTTTTCGACCAGTGCCGCACGGACGGTAAAAATTCAATTAGTTATTTCTCTGATATGATGTAGTGATTTCTTTGGGGTATACAATATGCAGTGTCAATCCGCCGAGGGGCTTTTTTGAGTATTCGGCAGAGCGGACTTTGTGATTTTATCTATGACGGCAGCGCAGAGCAAATAAAGTAAAAATCCAATCGACGCGCTTATCGTTCGCAGAATCACACTGTCAATGTCGAAGGTCATGCTCTTTGTAACAAGCTGAACTGCCTCAAGGAACAGTGCAAACACCGCGGATATGCCGACAACCTTTGCGTATTTTTCCTTCACGATTCCGAGAAGAAAGCCTATCGGGATGAACATGATGAGATTCGCGGCAATGTTGCGTATTACAATGCTCGTGTTAATCCTGTTTTCCGCGATTTTGCTTCCGTAATCGAAGAAGGATTTCAGCGGGATAAAGTTTGCGTTTATCCTGATGTAATCCGAGAGGGAAAGGTAGCTTGGTTCAAATTTCATGCCGCCTTTTTCATAAAGCACGATTGGCAGGGATTTGAACGTCATGAACAGCGCGATTATAACAAGGAAGACAAGCGCCGTTCTGCGCGCGATTTTTTTGGTCTGCATTTTTCTGTCACCTCCAATGTAAAATCAAAAGCCCGTATTTTATATAATCAAGCCTTCTGCTTGTCGGGGACGATGAGTCCGTATGAGCCGGCGTTTCTCTTGTAGACCACGCACATCTCACCGTTTTCGGCATCTTCAAACACGTAGAATGTATGTCCGAGGAGGTTCATCTGAAGTATTGCTTCCTCGGGAGTCATCGGTTTCATAAGGAATGTCTTTTTTCTTATCTCAAATTCGCCTTCCTCGGGGACGGGAGCGCTGTCCACTGCCATTGCGGCTTCTGCTGCTGCGAACGAGGTCTTCATTCTCTTCTCAAGTCTTGTCTTGTTCTTGCGAATCTGTCCCTCGATAAGCTCCACGCATCTCGTAAGGGCGTTTTTGAATTCCGATGAGCTCTCCTCCGCGCGGAAGAGAGTGCCTCCGACTGAGATGGTCGTCTCCACACGCAGCTGGTCTTTTTCTTCCCTTCTGACCGTTACAACTGCGTCCGCGCCTTCGGGAAAATATCTGTCGAACTTGGCGAGCTTCTTTTCCGCAAGCGCTTTCATATCATCGCGTATCGTTACCTGTTTGCCGATAATGTTGATATTCATGGTAGTACCATCCTTTTTGAGTATTTGCCGCTCGGGATTTTTTTCCTTTTCCCTTTCGGCATTTTTATTATAGCAGACATCGGCGCGGAAAAATACATACATTTTGTAAACAAATACACAATAACATAAAGTAAACCGCTGAAAATTATGTTCAAAAGCACTATGAGAAATCGTCATAAAAATTTCACCGCAGCGTCAGATTCCCCGTTTTACCGTGAAAAGAGCGGAAAACTGTGAGAAATGTGTAGAAAAGTTGAAATTACTACGTGATATGACAATAATACACATCAATACTGTGGTTGAAATGAGCATATTTTAGTATATATTATATTTGACACATCCGCAGGATAATGATATAATGATTATTGCAGGCTTGATTTGAGTATAATACAAGATGTATATATAAAGTAAGTTAAAGAATAGTGAGGCTGAATATGCGTGAAAAACTGAGATGCGCCGTAGTCGGAGCTACAGGCATGGTAGGTCAGAGATTTTTGACCCTTCTTGACGGACATCCTTATTTTAAAGTAACTGCGGTCGCGGCAAGCTCAAGAAACGCCGGAAAAACCTACGAGGAAGCGGTTGAGGGAAGATGGAAAATGACCTCTCCCATACCCGAGGACGTGAAAAGCATGGTTCTGCTCGACGCGGCTCAGGTCGACAAGGTTGCGGACGTGTGCGATATGGTGTTCTGCGCGGTCGATATGCCGAAGGACGAGATAAAAGCCCTTGAGGAAGCATACGCAAGAGCAGAGCTGCCCGTTATCTCAAACAACTCCGCAAACCGCTGGACGATAGACGTGCCTATGGTAGTACCGGAGATAAACCCAGAGCATCTTTCCGTTATCGAAAGCCAGAGAAAGCGTCTCGGAACACAGCGCGGATTCATTGCCGTAAAGCCGAACTGCTCCATACAAAGCTACGTTCCCGCATTGACTCCCCTCCGCAAGTACGGCATCAAGCAGATCCTCGTCACGACATATCAGGCGATATCCGGCGCGGGAAAAACGTTTGAGACATGGCCGGAGATGCACGACAACATCATTCCGTATATCGCGGGCGAGGAAGAAAAAAGCGAGACGGAACCGCTCAAAATCTGGGGCGAGGTCAACGGCGGTGCAATAATCGCGGCAAAGGCTCCCGTTATCACCACGCAGTGCATAAGAGTTCCCGTGAGCGACGGACATACCGCGGCAGTTTTCGTTTCATTTGAAAATACTCCCCCGAAGGAGACTATTATTGAAGAGTGGAACAGCTATGCCGGACTTCCGCAAAAGCTCGCTCTCCCCTCCGCTCCCGAGAAGTTCATCACCTACTTCGACGAGAACGACAGACCGCAGACAAGACTTGACAGAGACATCTACGGCGGCATGGGCGTGTGTGTAGGCAGACTGAGAGAGGACGCAATATTCGACTACAAGTTCGTCGGACTGTCCCACAATACGCTGAGAGGCGCGGCGGGAGGAGCTGTGCTCATTGCGGAGCTGCTCTACCGTCAGGGTTATTTAAGCTGAATATTTTCCCCCTGTCCTTTTACTTTGGCGGGGGATTTTTTTGTTCTCGGAAGTGTTTTCAGTGCGCAGGCAAAGCAGGAGAAGATGATAACTCCCGAAAATCCGCCGCACTTCCATCCGATGTAGACCGCCGCCAGCATAACGAACGGAGACACGCCCATGATTCGCCCGAGAATGCGAGGTTCAAGTATCTGCCGCATTGCCCAGATAAGCACATACAGCACAAGGAGAGATATTCCCATAACTGTGTGGCGCGTGATTATCTTGTATATCCCCCACGGAACAAGGATTATGCCGCAGCCTATCAGAGGAAGAGCGTCCGCTGCGGCTATCAGAAACGCTGCTTTAGCCGGAGAGGGAACACGGATGACGAGAAAACCGACAAAAAGAGCTGTGAACGTGATAAGCGAGAGAAGGAGCGTTCCTCTGATATATCCGAAAACCGCGTCAGAGACGTTCCTGAAAGCCGAGACGACACTTTCTCTCTTTTCTTCCGGTATGAGAGACGAGACAGCCGCGCCAACTCCGTCAATGTCAGCCATGAGGTAGAAAAACGACACCGCCGAAACCACAGCGGAGAGCATGAAGGAGGGAAGCGCCTTTGCCGTACTGCCGATAAGAGACGCGCCCTCCGAGCAGATGTATTCGAGCAGCTTTCCGGAATAGGATAAAACCGCGTCGCGCACTCTCTCTGCGTCACCGAAAATATGGAACGGCAATGAGTCGAACATACTCACGCAGCTGTCCGTTATCTCCGATATGCATTCGGACATTCCGTCAAGCTCGCCAAGCCCGCGAATCGCACCGGAGGACAGTACCACTGCCGAGTATACCGTGAGCAGAAGCAGCAGGCAGGCGAAAACCGAGCATCCCGCCTTCTCGTTCACACGGCACTTTCGCGAGAGGTACACTCCGGCAGGGCGGAACATCCTCGCGGCGATATACGAGACGAGAAAGGGAAGAATTATCCCGCCCACTCCGTTTATTAATAGATACGCGAGGAAAACTCCCCCGGCGACAACAAAAACGAGCTTCAAAAGCCACTCTCCCGAATGAAATATATAACTATTATGCCCGAGAGCAAAAAATTTACTACATACATTTGACTTTCAATGATATATCTGATAAAATATACGGGTACATCCGTATGATATGCACATTCAGTGAATATGCGGAAAAATAAAACAACAGAAAGGTTCTCCGTATGAAAAAGAAAATTCTTATCGCAGCCGTGCTTGCATTTTTGGCGGTGCTGACTTTAGTTTCGTGCTCAAAGGATAAGCCGGCGGAGAGCGGAGATTTGGGAGACAGCGTTATGGTACAGATAGAAATGCAGAACGGCGGAATTATCAAGCTCGAGCTTTATCCGAAGGCGGCTCCGATAACTGTCGAAAACTTTGTAAACCTCGTGAACGAAGGCTTCTACGACGGACTCATCTTCCACAGAGTTATAAAGGACTTCATGATTCAGGGCGGCGATCCCGAAGGAACAGGCATGGGCGGCTCCGACACAAAAATCAAGGGCGAATTCAAGCAGAACGGCTGGGACAACCCCATTTCCCACGTAAGAGGAGTTATCTCAATGGCAAGAAGCCGCTCCATGGACAGCGCATCCTCGCAGTTCTTCATCTGCCACGGAGACGCAACCTACCTTGACGGACAGTACGCGGCTTTCGGTAAGGTAACAGAGGGTATGGACGTAGTGGACGAGATAGCTTCCGTTCCCACCGACAAAAACGACAGACCCGTAGAGGACGTTGTGATAAAGACCATTAAGGTAATAGACGAGGATAACAAATAATTTCCCAAAACAAAAGGCTATTCATACGCAGGATTTTTCCTGAAATATGAACAGCCTTTTTTCGAGGAAGCCTCTGATTTAAGGTTATTTTTGCAATAAAAGCCCCTATATTTTAGCCTTTTATCGCAAAAATCCGATTTATTCAGAGTATCCTCAGCTTACTTTATCAGCTTTTTCGCTCTTTCTATTGCCTTCTTGAATCTTTCCTCTTCGCGAACGCCGTTGAACCATTCCCAGCCGCTCGCAGCCGTCATGCCCCCGTACGGTACTGAATCTTTTTGGTCGAAGGAGTAGCATTCCTCAAAGGGATGTGCCTTGCCGTCGGGTGTGTAATATACTTCCTTGCCCTTCTTCAGAGTAATTCCGCCGAAGTTGTAGGCGTCTCCGGTCTCAAGCATTTCATCGCGAGGTATTTCCGCCCATTCTTCATACAGCGTGAGGGCTTTGTCGAGGGCTTCGTAGCCTTCCTCGTTTCTGCCGCAGCCGAATAATGCCGCCGCCAGCTTGAGATGAGTGTTTGCGTATACTCCTTTGAATGCTCTCGGTACTGTGCCGTCCTCTGTCAGAGCTTCGATAATACGTATTTTCAGCTTGGTGTTGGCAACGCTTCTCTCGGGTGCGCCGTTGTTTTGAGAATTTCTCGTAAGGAAGTATGCGAGCAGACCAAAGTTGTTTATGGAGTTCTGCTGTCTGCTTTCGTCATGCTTATTCTCATGCCAAAGGTCTTCTTCGACAACTTCCGGATATATCGAGGAATACGACATTATCTTTTCCGGTCTTTTTCTTGTTCCGAGCCGATCGGAGAACAATACCGTTCCGTCGTCAGTGCCCATGAAATAGTATCTTGCTTCGCCGCGGCATCCGTCGTAAAGGTTCACCGCCTTGTATACTCTTGTCATGGTCTCGCCGTTTTTCAGTATGTACGGAGCATAGCCTTCTCCCACGCCTTCGTATGAATCAAGCTCATATACGGCAGTGAGTGCGCCCTCCGAGTATTCGTTCAGCGTGCGGACAATGCCTATTCCCTCGGCGAACCAGTATTCCTTGTGTCCCGCGATATAGGCAAGGCCTCCTTCAAGACCTGAGGAGTCTATAGTCAGCTTGATGCAGCTAAAGGTTCCCGCGTTTGTCGTTATCTCTCCCGCGTCCTCGCATTTCACGTTTGTCGTAATGCCATAGCTCCAGAGAAATGTCGAAACCTTATCGCTGAAGCCTGCTTTCCAGTCGTCGTTCCATGCACAGTCAAAGTTTTCCGACAGCAGTCCAATCGGGTTGTTGTACAAGAGAGCTTCGTCATACGCGTCGCTTATGCTTTTTAATTCAAAATTGAATATATAACTGTTGTCGTCGCACAGCTTTATGTGCTTGCCGTCACGCTTCAGCATATGACTCTCAAAGAAGTTCCACCTGCCGCTTTCGGTGTATTTCGGGTTGAAGTCCGGGTCGGTTTCAAGAATTCTTCTCGCGACTGACGCTGCTGCTTTGGTGTGGAGCTTTTCAAGCGGAGTGGTGGCAAGCTCTTCCATTCTCTTTATCGCCGGTGTTACGTCGCAGCACTTACTGCCGTCAAAGTACTCGTTTCGCACCATGAGCGCCATGTCGAGCCATGAGTTTTCGTCGTAACCTCTGCGCACAAGACTGTCTGTAAACTCGATAACAACCTTTTCGCCGTCATTGTGCGCTGCAGTCATCTTATAGGAATAATCGAGCTTTTCTGGGCAGTTTTCAAGTGAATATTCCCATGTGTTTCCTGTGTCAAGCGGTAATATGCCGTTTCCCTTAACGCTGTATGAGGAAAGCACGAGAGCGGACTTATATCCCCATGCCGAGCGCTCCTGCTTTACAATGCCCACGCCGTCCTTGTAGAACGTTTTGCACGTGTCGAAATTTATGTTGTTCGACCATACGGAGCAGTTCTCGAATTTTCCGGCGGGTGTGTCAACCGTGACTCCCTCGGCTTCGTGTGTGAGCACTGTTCCGTCAGAGCCTGTTATGCTTTCCCCGACGGGGATATCAGCGGTGAACTGTCCGTCACAGCGAGCGGCGGCATTAACTATGTATGAATATGTGATGTAGGCAAGCCAGCCTATTCCGTTAAAATCCGTCTTCCAGTGGCGAATGCCGTTTTTGCCGAGTCTCAGCTCAACAAATCCGCCGATTAAATGGAAAGATTTATCCTTCATGTCAGCCGGAAGCTCTTTTCTTTCCTTTACGGTATTGATGAGTGCGTCCGTAAAGTAGAAGCATTCGTCGCCTATGGGAATGATTTTCTTCGCCTTTTCATAAGCCTCTATCGCACCGTCATAGTTGTCTCCGCCCATACGTCTTCCCGCAAGACAGAACCACGCGAATCCGAGAGCCTTAACAAATCCGTTTTTCTCAAGTCTCGGTATCTCTTTTTCAAGGAGGTAAGCCTCAGCATCTGTGCCGTATATCTTCGAGATGTTTCGGTTGATGATGAAGCACATGACATCTTCGTTGTGTCCGTCCTCAGCCGCCTTTACTATGCGTGAGAACAACTCTTCGCTCTTTTCCCCGGGGAGCCACCACCAGCCGCGCACGAGTACGTCAGCCATTGCGTGGGATCTGTCCTTTGACTCGGGAAGCTCCTCTACATCGCGGAGGACGTCGCGGTAAGCCTTGTCGAAGCCTGATTTGCTTTGCAGATACTGCCAGTTTTTCAGCTCTTCGACCTTCTTCATAACTCTTCGCACAAGGGTGTCGTTCATTTCTTCGTTCATTGAGCATAGCTCCTTTCTCAGCTTTTTTCTGCCGTCATGAAGCTGCGATTTAACCGTTCCCTCGGATATTCTCATCCTGTCGGCGATCTCCGCTATGCTCAGTCCCTCAAAATAGTGCAGGCGTATGACAGTGCGTATCTTGTCCGGTAGGCTGTCCACGGTTGAATGAAGCTCGTCGCGGCTTTCGCTTTCAACAATGTCGAGGAGTGTATTTTCGCTTGACTGATAGCAGTTCTCAAATTCGTCAATGCTCATGTACGGACTGTATCGGCGAATCATGCTCACGGCGCAGTTTTTCGCTATCCTGCATATCCATGAACCGTATTTCGACGGCTCACGCAGGAGATTCAGCTTCATCCATGCGGTGACAAAAGCATCCTGCGCGGCGTCCTCTGCCATGTATCTGCTTCTCGTGACGGACATAGCCGAGGATATCACGCTTTTCTCGTAACGTCTTACAAGAACTTCGTAGGCGTCCTGTTCTCCCGCGAGAGTCAGAAGCACAAGGGTCTCGTCGTTTTGTTCGGTGTAGTGCAAAATCGCATCTTCCTTTCTTTAAATCTGTCGTGTTTCCGGAATTACTTTATCGCGCGTTGTCATTAAGACGCAGAGATGAGAAAAAAGGTTGGGTGAGAACGAAAAAAATATAAAAAAAGAGGATGGAGAAGAACTATCTGCCATCCTCAAGCGGATTACGGGGCTCGGACCCGCCACCTCAACCTTGGCAAGGTTGCGCTCTACCAAATGAGCTAAATCCGCATATATATAAACGCCTTGCCGAATCTCTCCGACAAAACGAACGACCTGAAGGGGATTCGAACCCCTGACCTCTAGCGTGACAGGCTAGCGTTCTAACCAACTGAACTACCAGGCCATGAAGTAATAATACTTCGATGGAAACAATAGGGCTCGAACCTATGACCCTCTGCTTGTAAGGCAGATGCTCTCCCAACTGAGCTATGCTTCCAAGTGAACTAAGGTTTTGAATCTCTATATGAAGCATAGCTCAGTACTGGGCATATGCTTCCAATTCGCTGCCGCATCTGACAGCTTTGACATTATATCACGCCGTCCGGTTTTTGTCAAGATGATTTTCAAAAAAACTTCGCGAAAAACGCAAAAAAATCCGACACAGGAGAAAAATCCCATGCCGGAAAAATTTACCTTACCGCAGTCTGCCGCTCTCCTGCCGTCTGAAAGTCCGTTTCGATGAGCTTTTGGCATCCCGCGGGGGAGTACGTCCATCTGTCGAGGTGCGTGACCTTCTTCGTGTCGACAAAATATCTGCACGGAACAACGGGAGCGCGTCCGCAGGTGTCGATGAGCACGAGCTTTATCTTCATCCGCTCCGGAATTATGCTCTTGATGTAGACGGAACATAGTTCTCCCGGAGACACACCGGGGCAGGCTTCGGCAAGTCCGGCAAGATTCGGCGTCAGCTCCACGAAAACTCCGTATTCCTCAACCGAGCGGATTATTCCCGTGACTGTCTGCCCGCTCTCGAACTCCGACGCGTTTTCCTCCCACGTTCCGAGAAGCTCGCGGTGTGTGAGATATATCCGTCCGTCCTCTGTGGATGAGATAACGGCGTCTATGTATTCTCCCGCGGAAAAACGGTCCGACGGATGAGAAATGCGCGACACGGACACTCTGTCCACGGTGAGCAGGGAAACAAGTCCGCCGCCTATATCGCAAAACGCCCCGAACGGTTCAAGATGCGTCACTCTTGCCGGAACAATATCTCCCGGAACGAGCTTTTTCACGTAGTTCTCCCAGCATTCACGCTGAGCCGCACGACGTGAGAGCATTGCTGTGACCTCGCCGCGTTCGTTTTCGTAAATTTCGCTGATTTTGAACTGCACCGGCTTGCCTACCCTTGTGATGACGGCGATATCCTTGACTTCTCCGCCCGCGGGAGTGAAGCCTGCCTCATCCTTCGGTATAATGCCGCGCACGCCTCCGGGAAGCTCCACATGAAGGCACATCGCGCTGCAATCGCACAGCTGGCACATAGCCTCGATTACAGCACCCGAATGAGCCGCGGCTTCAAGCTCCTCACGCGTGCGTATAGGGGTGCCGAACCCGTCCAGAGCTCCGCCCTCGGGTAAGTATTCGCGATATCTTAATTTTACTGCCTGAGCATACGTTTTCAATGCCATTTTTGACCCCGCATATTAATTTATTTTCGTTAAACTATATGTGGAAGTCGTCGGGGATATGCGGAAATATGAGGGAGAAAGGACGTTGCCCTTTCGGATTTCCGCTTTAGTCCACCTTGCGGGTGGGGAAAGATGAAGAAAGACTTGCGTCTTTTGATTTAATTTTAGCGACTGCGGTCGAAGGCTGCCACTGCTCGTGGGGAGCACAAGGAGACTCAGACGCCGTCTCCTTGTGAATCTACGCTCGCGGTGGAGTCTTACGTATATGATACACTTCATCATCGCCCACTTGAACAGACCAGTCGCGCGCTCTCGCATAAAGTGTAAGGGTGGAGCTTAAAATGTTCGCGCGGTTGAGTGAGACGCGGGGAGTTTTGTTGAAATCGGTTATACTTTATCGCGCGGGGTCGAGAATACCAAATTATAACTGAATTGGATTAGGCTAACCGCGGATTGTCGCTAATCCGTGCGTTGACGTGAAGCGAACTTGTGATTTCGTTTTGCTTCCGTCAGCGAACGTTGAATCAATCCAGTGCGGCAGCAGATATCGAACTGAACTTGAAGTTTCGGCTTCACAAGATTGGTGATGGTGCAAAAATCTCGGCTGAGAATACTGCTATTAGCTACAGAATACCAAAGCACTTCTTTTCGGCGGTTAGCCAAAATCGAAGAAGACCCTTTCGCCAGTATAATCCGGGTGCGACAGCCAAAGTTAATTGCTAAACTGCACGAAACCGGTAAGCCGGTACTCCGAACTAGCATAGCTAGTTCAAGGGGCAGGCGTCTGAACCTTGCACTTACTATGTAAGTGCGGCGTGCCCTCCGCATAGGAGCGTCCCCTCACCGCAGTGAGATATAATGAAATCGAAAAGACGGAGTCTTTTCTTCACCTATTTTCGACGGTTTTCAAAAAATCGTCATCACCGCCGAAAGCTCGTGTGTCTTCGCGAGAGCCATGTCGCGGAAGTATACCACCGTTACCGCGGCTACAAGTACGGTCAGCAGCGCGGAAAATACCGTCGGAATGTACGCGATAAATCCACGTCCTCCGCTTTTCTTTGCGTCAAGATAGCGCATCAGGGTTATGACTGCCATTCCTGCCGTGAACGAGGGGAGAAGCACTCCGAGCGTTACCGCGCTTGTGTAGAGGTATAAAAGCCCCATCACTATCGCGGCAAGACAGAGCGCCATCTCCACCGCACGGTATTTCGTGAACGGACGGACGTTTCCCATATTCATCTTTTCATCCGGTTCCGGAAACATGTTCTCGTCGAAGCCCTTGTATTTTTTCTTATCCCCGTCTGAATTTTTGCTCATTTCTGCCTCCTGTAGTTTGGTGTTTCGCGTCATTTTCTTCGTCTTCCTTCTCGAGCTTTGAGAGGAACACGAACACTATTATTGATACCGCCGCAATCGTGAACGAGAAGAACGCTATTGTCTTGTAGTCGACCGATATGTGCGTGTTCTCCTTTTCCGTGAACAACGCCGCAAGCTCACCCTCGTCAAGTACGCTGCTGCATACGTCTACCGAGGACAGCTCAAGCATCACGTTCACGTCGGAGTACACCATTATTCCGATATATCCGACCTTGCCGCGCGTCTCAAAGCCTCCGAGAGGACAGCTGAGTTTGTACTCCGTGCCGCATTCGAGGTCTTCCGCGTAGTATTCCGCCCTTGTCTCGTCGTTTCCGATAACGAACACTACCGACGATGGAGCGGACGAGGATTCGCTTGCAAGTGAAAAAGTGAATTCGAGCGAGGACACATTCGTGAAGTCTACGCTTTTGTCGAAGTTGCGGAGCGTTATTCCCGCAGAGCCGCTGCTTCCGGTGCGGTATGTATTGTATGCGTCGTGCTTGAAGCTGACTGTGAGCACACGGGAGCTTTCACCGTTTTTCTGCGTGGTTATGCATGACTCAACTCCGCCCCCCGCTATCCATCCGTCGGAATAATACTTGTCCGTGAAGTCGCAGAGGGAGTATTTCGCGCCGTCGTCGGTTGTGCTGTCGTGCATAATCGCCGCGTAGTCGTAAACGTGACCCGTCGCCTCGTCGGACTGCTTCAATACGGAGTAGAAGTCGCGGCTGTTTTTCAGGTTTGTGTTGTCGAGCGAGAAGAATATGCACCTTGTCCTGCCGCCCGCGAGTGACGATGCAGTGGACACAAACAGACGAGCCGCGTATTCCGTGAACGAGCCTGTCTCCTGCTCTGACGAGTATTTTGCTTCGATATCCTCGGTTGAGGGCGCGCAGAAGTACACAAGACCGTCTATCTCACCGCATTCAAGCTCGCTTATCATCTGCACGGCCGCAAAAGCTTCTGCCGAGTGAGTTTCCGCTGATATGTCGTAGTCGGACATGACGAGAAGCGGTATTTTTCCTATCTCAGCCAGCCGTGACACAAGCATGGTCGAGAGCGGGACTGTGCCAAGCGTTATTTCATCGGAGTCTGCCACGGGAACTATGACTACTTTGGAGGAGCCGGACAGCGTACCGAAGCCGGAACTTGATGCCGCGTCGTATATGCTTCGGTAGAACAGCGCGAGGTCGGAGACGTATTCCTCGAGGGAGTATATGTTATTGTCTCCTACACGGGATGTTCCAAACGCCGCCATGGTCGATGGGAGATTTATCCCGTCTCCTACAGCAAATCCCATAACGGAGGGGTAGCGCGAGGAGAGAAACCTTACCGCGGCTGAGATGAGGGATGTGTCAGCCGATGACGAAGTAAGCCTGATGTATACGCGTACTCCGGCGGTGGTGTAGAATTCTATGTCGCTGTCAAGCTCGGATAGCTTCTGCCTGTCGAACTCAAGTGTTATCTGCTCTTCTTCATCCGGCGTACTTGACTTGTACGGAACGGAGTATGTGTTCTTTGAAGCCGAGCCGACAATAATGTCTTCAAGCCTTACCTCCGTCATTACGGCTGAAATATTCGACTCAAACGCGCCTACGGAAGCCGGATCATACAGTCCGATTATCGCGGCGGATTCTGTCGGATAAGGTGCGGATTCTGCGTCGGGGAAGCGAGGATGGGACAGCGGCAGTATCGTTCCGTCGGCGGCAGAGACACCCGCGAAGAACATCATGCCCTCCCCGTCCTCGACTTGAGCCGTGTACTCGAACACTGTAGTGAGCTTTATGCTTCCAAGCTCGTTTGCGTAGGAGAGGTCGTCCATGTGCTCGGCGGGAAGGGAGTAGAAGTGTATCATTCCGTCGCTCGAGCGTGAATACTCCGCAACAGCCGCACGCTCCATTCCGCCCGTGAACGTAACTCCCGATGAAGTCTTTGTTATCCTCGTGAGCTGTCCTATGCCTGCCTCAGCCTTCGCGGGAGAGGTGGAAAAGCGTCTGACCTTCACGTATTCAAGGGTGAAATACACGTCGCAGTCGATGTTGTCAAACGTCAGGGTGTACGACGCCGGCTCTTCGCTTACCTTCAGTGGGACGGTGAACGACGTAACTCCGCTGTAGAGGGAAATCTTCTTCGACTGCGCAAGCTCTGAGCCGTCAAAGGAGCGCAGGGAAAGCGTGAAGCCCCCCGAATTTACTCCGCTGAGTCCGAACTCAAAGTAAAGGTTCTCTCCGGCGCAGTTTTCGAGAGTGTCGTCGATTAGCATGAGATTTGCGTTCAGTACCGCTCTTCCCGTGCTGTCGTCCGGCTTTATTCTTCCGCTTTTCTGTACGCACAGACCCTCCGCGGCTTCAAGCGAGTTTGTGAGATACTTGTCGACCATTGCAAAGCCGGAGTTGAGGTTTTCGGTGACATAAGGCGCACTCACTCTGATGTTTGCGGGAATTTCCGTGTCGTAGTACACCGTGATTTTCAGGTGCGAAGCGGAACCAGTCATGCTTCTTATGTCCATTGCGTACAGATTCCAGCCGACGCCGACGAGAGTTTCACAGTCGATACGCCCGCCGCCGGAGTACAGTGACGCTGATACGGTGTATTTTATATCGTTGTCACCCACAATTGCGATACCGAAGTACATTGTCGAGAACCGTGTGAGGTCGTAACTGTCTCCGGAAAGGTCTATCATAAGCTCGGTTTTGTACTTCGTGTCGGGTTCATCCGTCGGGTCGGGCTTTCCCACAACCGCAAAGACGTAGGGAATATCGTTTTTTACACGCATACCCGTTATCGAGTTCAGTCCGTAGAAATACCATCCGCTGTCCTCAAGTGTAAATACCGATAATGTGCCGCTGTCGGGGGGAGAGAAAATCTGTACCTCGTCTCCGTCGTAGCCTGTGGATGAAAAAGCAAGCGCAGTCACGTCGGAAGCGGACACCGAGAAACACATCATTATTAATGTAAAGAAAAGCGTCGCCGCAAGAAGTAATTTTTTAGACAAGACCGCGCCTCCTTTCGTTTTTTTCAGTTGAATTTAAAGATACTCTGAATTAATCGGATTTTTGCGATAAAAGGCTAAAATATAGGGACTTTTGTTACAAAAATACTTTTGTCGCAAAAATAACCTTAAATCAGAGGCTTCTTAGTTTTACGCGAGGAATTCGTATACCGTGGGTCTGTTCGCGATGATTCGGCATGAGTATTCCTTACCGTCCGCGAAAACAGTGACCTCGGTGTCCTTAGTTGATTTAAGGGTGAACTTAACGACCTTGCCGCGTCTCCATTCGCAGTCAACCGTGATGTCTCCGCGCGCGGACAGACCCTCGAACGAGCCGTTTTTCCAGTCCTCGTTGTCGGGGAGAGCGGGCAGGAGAGTGATTCTTCCGTCGTGGCTCTGGAGAAGCATTTCGGCAAGCGCGGCTGTTCCTCCGAAGTTGCCGTCAATCTGGAACGGGGGATGAGTGTCGAACATATTCGGGAGCGTACTCTTTCCGAGAAGGGCGTTCAGATTGTCAAGGCAGGCGTTTCCTTCACCGAGACGGGAGTAGAACAGCGTTATCCAAGCTCTCGACCAGCCTGTGTGACCTCCGCCGCCGGAAAGACGTCTCTTCAGCGTTACCTTAGCCGCGTCCATAAGCTCGGGTGTGTTTCTTGTTATCTCGCATCCGGGATGGAGAGCGTAGAGGTGGGAGACGTGTCTGTGACCGGGTTCGGGTTCGTCAAAGTCCTCGCTCCATTCCATTATCTGACCGTGCTTGCCGACCTTAATCGGGCTGAGACGTGCGGCTTTTTCGCGGAGAAGTGCGGCAAAGTCTTCGTCAACACCAAGTATATCGGCGGCTTCGGCAGTGTTGTTAAACAGCTCGCGGACTATTTCGTTGTCCATTGTAGGACCTGCGCAGATGGAATACCTTCCTCCGTCGGGTGCGAAGAATGAGTTTTCGGGGGAGTTTGACGGGCAGGTTGCGAGATATCCCGTATTCGGGTCAAGCGTGAGGAAATCGAGGAAGAATTCAGCGGAGCCGCGCATGATGTCATAGTTTTCGCGGAGCACGTTTTTGTCAAGGGAGAAGCGGTATCTTTCCATGATATGCTGACAGCACCAGGCGCCGGCGCACATGAACGAGCCCCACGAAGCACCCTCGCCCGGAGCGGTAAAGCCCCACGGATTTGTTATGGTGTGAGCTACCCATCCGTTCATGCCGTACTGAATCTCAGCGGTGCGCTTACCGTGCTCGGAGATGAAGCGGAGGTATTCAAAGAACGGCTTTGTAAGCTCGGGCATGGAGCAGGTTTCGGCAAGCCAGTAGTTCATCTGGATATTTATATTGATATGGTAGTCGCAGGACCAAGGGTTTGAGTAGTCGCCCGCCCATATACCCTGGAGGTTAGCGGGGAGCACGCAGTTGTAGGAGGAGCAGATGAGGAGATATCTGCCGAACGCGAAGTAGAGGAGTATCAGTCCCGCGTCGCTTTCCCCACGTCTCACGCGGAGTATTCTCTCGTCGGTGGTGAGCATTTCGGGGGAGCGGTCGTTCACTCTGAGGGCAACCTTAGCGCGGTTCATGAATGAAGAGAGGATGATTGCGCTTTCGGAGTACATATCCTCTATGCCGATTCTCTCAGCCTGCGCGACGGATTTTTTGCACCTGTCGAGAGGGAGCGCGGGATCTGACGAGGGTTTTATCTTTCCTTCGCGGTCGGGCTTTACGTATGTGGTTCTGACGTCACCGAAAATCTCCGCCTGAGTGATATTGCTGAGGGTAATGCCGTCGTCGGAAGAAGTAACTTCACCGTCGCACTTCACGCTGAAATAAACGGCAAATGCTATTGAATCGGGGAAGGATTTTGTTACGGTGATGGTGTTGTTCTCGTATGTCACGGAAGCGTCGCGGCACTCGTAGGAGAGCTTTACCGTGAACTTTCCGTCAGCGGAGATACGGCAGCCGAGAAGACCCTCAAGTCTGCCTTCAGCGAGAGCAGTGAAGACGTAGTTTGTATGCTTCAAGCCGTCTACTGAATATTCGGTTTTGGAAAGTCCTCCGTCGAGGTCAAGCATACGTCTGTAGCCTGTGACGGCGTCGTCGGAGAGGGCATAATCGAGGTGAAGCTCTCCGGCAGTCTGGTACATACCGTAGTCTCCGTCGGGTGTATATCCGCCTGCTGAGCCTATACCGCGGCAGACCATATACTTCTGGGTAAGCTCCTGACCCTTCTTATAGTCGCGGGAGAAGACAGCGTTTCTGATCTCGTCGAGGTGGGAAGCGCAGTCGGGGTTATCGGCGGTTTTATCGAATCTGCCGCTCCAGAGGGTTTCCTCATTGAGCTGGATTATCTCGTGTTTATAGTCTCCGTAGACCATAGCGCCGAGACGACCGTTGCCGAGGGGAAGAGCCTCGACCCACTCTTTAGCGGGGGAAGAATAAACAAGTTCCATACGGGGTGAACTCCTTTTATAAAATGAGTTATTCTGACGAATATTGTATAGAAGTATTTTATCATACTTCGCGGAAGTAGTCAAGAAAGAGCGAAGCCATTTTCTTTACCTCAGACGACGGCGGTCTTCTAAGAGACTTCCCCAGTGAAGATTCACTTAAGTCTTAAGTGAGAAAAAAGTAGAAAGAGCTTCGCCCTTTCAGATTTTATTATTCCACTGCTCGTGGGGAGCCCTTTTCAGGGGGAACACAGAGAGGCTCAGACGCCTGCCCCTTGAACTAGCTATGCTAGTTCGGAGTACCGGCTCGCGGTGGAGTTTGGCTTAGCAATATACTTCCGTCTTCGCCACCATCAAAAGACCAGTCGCGCGGCATCGCATAAAGCGTCGAATGAGCTACGCTCATTCAGTGGAGCTTAAAATGTTCGCGCGGGAGAGTGAGACGCGGGTAGTTCGTACAAATCATTGCTTTTTCTGTCGCGCTGAGTTGAGAATACCAAATCATATCTGAATTGGATTAGGCTAACCGCGGATGGGCGTTAGAAATTGCGTTGAAATGAAGCGAACGTCCAATTTCGTTTTGCTTCCGTCAGCGAACATAGAATCAATCCAGTGCGGCAGCAGATATTGAGCTGAACTGTAAGTTTAAGCCTAATTGAATTGGTGATAGTGCAGAAATTTAAGCTGAAAATCCGTCAACCAACTACAGAATACCCTTGGTATAAATCCGGCGGCTAGCCAAAATCAAAGAAGACCCTTTCGCCAGTATAAACAGGGTGCGACAGCCAAAGTTAATTGTTCGACTGCACGAAACCGGTAAGCCGGAACTCCGAACTAGCATAGCTAGTTCAAGGGGCAGGCGTTTGAACCTCTCTGCGTTCTCCCTGAAAAGGGCGCCCCACGCGAAGTGGAATAATTAAATCGAAAAGACGTAAGTCTTTTCTTCTATCTTCTCACTTGAAGTTTAAGTGAAACCTCATTTCCGTGGAGTTTCTTAGAAAAATAGAGTAGTCTAAGGAAAAGAAAATTGTTTCGCGCTTTCTTCACTAATGTAGTGAAATTTTCTCCACAAGCGTGATATTGCATATGCGGCACGCACGTGCTATAATGTATCTCGAAAGCAGCGCTGCTTTACATCATTTTAGGAGGCTCGTTATGAAGCTGAATATCGGAGAAAATATCAAGCATCTCCGCAGAGAAAAAGACATGACTCAGGAGGAGTTTGCGGAAATCCTCGGCGTGTCCTGCCAGTCCGTGAGCAGATGGGAAAACAATACCTGCTACCCCGACATGGAGCTCCTGCCTACCATCTCGGATGTCTTTCAGGTCACAGTGGACAGCCTGCTCGGTGTGAGTGAAGCCGTGGAGGAGGCGCGCGTCGCGGAGTACCTTTCACGCTACCAAACCGCCGTCAGCGAAGGAGACGTGTGCGAATGCATCAAAATTGCCCGCGAAGGCGTGGGAGAATATCCGAACAACTACGTACTCCTCAATAAGCTCATGGAAGCGTTGTTCATCTCGGGGGATTCCGACGGAAATATTGCTGAATGGAAAGAAAACAGCGAAAAATACGACTCTGAAATAACATCACTCGGCGAGAGAATAATGAAATACTGCACTGATGAAAGCATTCGCGCTGAGGCGATGTGGAGACTTGCATTCAACCACTGCGAAATGGGCAGAAAGGACATCGGCAGGAAGATTTTTGAGAAGATCCCGACAACGGATTTCTGCCGCGAAAACGCAATGTGGTACTGCCTTGAAGACGGGGAGAAGCTGCCCTACGCGCGGAATCAGGTGAAGATAGGGTATCAGTTCATCCTCGCGGGCATTTATGAAATAGTGTCGGACAGACTTATCGGGGACGAAGAGCTGCTGCGTATTTTCGAGAAAAAGGAAGCGCTCGACAACATAATACTCGACGGTGAAGCACTTCCGGAGGACTGGGGAAAAGCGCGATTCATGTGCGAATACGCAAAGGTTCTCTCACGTCTCGGCAAGGCAGAGGAGGCGCTTGAGAAGCTGAAGAAGGCAGATGAATACGCGGAGGAGTTCGACAACCGACCGGAGAAATTCAAGGCGGAGTCGCTCCTTCTCGGTGAGAGAGTTGCGCACAGGACGGATTTTGAGACATCCGACGCACGGAAGCTGAGCGAGATACTGCGGGAGAAGTGGATGTTGTCGCCGAGTTTTGACAATATCCGACATCTGCCGCAGTTCGCTAAGATAAAGAAAGAGTGCAGCTAATTTCTTTACCTTAGACGACGGTGGTCTTCTAAGAAACTTCCCCAGTGAAGATTCACTTAAGTCTTAAGTGAGAAAAAAGTAGAAAGAGCTTCGCCCTTTCAGATTAATTAAATCTCACTGCGGTGAGGGGGTGCTCCTACGCGGAGGTGCGCACTAACGAGCAAGCTCGTTCTAGAGACTCAGACGCCGCCTCCTTGTGAATCTACGCTCGCGGTAGAGTATGGTTGATATGATTCACTATTGGTGTCGCCCACATTTACAGACCAGTCGCGCGGTTACGCATAAGCCTTAGTAGTGGCATTAGAATGTTCGCGCGGGAGAGTGAGACGCGGGTTGTGTATCTAAATCACTACTTTTGTTGTCGCGCGGGGTCGAGAATACCAAATCATACGTGAATTGGATTATGCTGCCGCGGATTGGCGTTAGAAATTGCGTTGAAATGGAGCGAACGTCCAATAAGTTTAGCTTCCGTCAGCGAACATAGAATCAATCCAGTGCGGCAGCAGATATCGAACAGAACTGTAAATTTAAGCCTAACAAGATTGGTGATGGTGCTTAAATTTCGACTTAGTGATGGCTACAAACTTAAGTAAAAATCAGGTATAAATCCGGCGGCTAGCCAAAATCAAAGAAGACCCTTTCGCCAGTATAAACAGGGTGCGACAGCCAAAGTTAATTGTTCGACTGCACGAAACCGGTAAG
>Ga0129314_1000263_pt1 | contig 62843 bp, 56 predicted proteins | sample O1111metagenome_FD_94431 | JGI IMG/M metagenome (GOLD analysis project Ga0129314, IMG submission 94431) | Orangutan individual fecal microbial communities from fecal samples from Wisconsin, USA - O1111 metagenome | ecosystem: Host-associated > Mammals > Digestive system > Large intestine > Fecal... | reverse complement strand
TTCGGCTATTGGGACAGTGCAAGAAAAGGGTTGCTGTCGGGTGAATCGTTGTATCTGGATCTGAAACGGTTGGAAATGGCTTATCATGAAAACAACAAAAGGGAATATGAAATCACAAAACATATATCCATACAACGTCTGGATCCCATGGCTCTGCTGAAATTAAAAGCTACCGGCACATGTGAGATTGCAGTTCCCGAATGGATATATGATCTGGACAGTCCCGGACAGTTTATGCGGCGCATCAAGACGGTGGCTGTTTCCATCCCCTGTATTACCGGACCTTATACTACCGTCCATGCAAAATTGACATTATTGCAGAGCAGTATCAGGATTTCATCATTGAAAGGGGACGACTACCAGCGGTCAGGCCCGGAAGACAATCGTTTCCGGGACTATAATGGCGCCATTCAATCTATTGTTACCAGCTCTGCACAAAACGACAGCGGTTTATTCGAAACCAATTTACGCGATGAGCGTTATTTGCCGTTTGAAGGTGCCGGAGCAATCAGCAGATGGAAAATTGAACTCCCCAATGATATTCCTCAATTTGATTTTGAAACCATTGCTGATGTTGTGTTGCATTTCCGTTATACATGCCGGGAAGCCGGCCATTTGGCAAAGGATGCGACAACCTACATTAAAGAGGAAATTTTATCTGATCCGGAAAAAGGATTACTTCAGTTATTCAGCATCAACAGCGAATTTGCAGGTGAATGGAATCTGTTTAGAACAGCCACCAATAATACTGAGAGAAAGTTAGTCCTGCGTATTAGTAAAAATCACTTTCCTTACTGGACTAAAGCATTAGGTGTGGATGATCAGATAACCGCTACATTCTGTAGCATGGATTTAAAGAAGAAAAAGCTGACAGTTGCGGCAGAAAATGTGGATTTAGTCGGTGATGCCGATGATGGATGGAATCTGACAATTGATAATACAAATGCAGTGCCGTTTAATTTCCTGAACAAAATGCGCACTGAGAACAAAACTGTGTACATGTTGCTGAGTTATAATGCAGATTTATGAGGATATAACTTTTCCCCCATTGGTATGCTAAATCCCACTTGTACATTAAGGGCCTTGCTTTTGGTCGGGAAAAAATGGGAATTCACGTGTGGGAATATATAATCGCTTGCAAGGAAAAAACGTATTCCCTTTGGGGGAGCAAGGTGAGCAGCAAATCCCAGGGTGTTGAAAGCGCTATGCATCACGGAATAGCTTCCGGTCAGTCCCAGCCAACCGGCATGGACGAAATTTGCTGAAACCGTAAGTTCCGGAGAATTGAAATATGTTCCGAAATAGTTCGAGAACAGGACTCCGAATGACAGCCTTTCATTCATCCTGTATTCAGTCCCGATATTCAGGGAAGATCGCAACGGGACGATTCGTTTAACCGGCTCTGTTTCCTGCAGGTCCACCGCGGATTGAAGATCTTCCACGACATCTTCAAAAACGTCGTTTAACGACGACGATCCATCGGTATGCAATGTATAATCGTTAGGATTGATGCGCACCGTTGTTTCGGGAGACTCCAGGAATACGGTATTTTTCCTTCCGAATCTTATAAAACCGATATCCGTTAAAGCCGCGGAAACGGTTAATCCGTTCAGCCTGGGAAATATTTCCGACAGGTCGTACTGCGCCCCGATATCGAATCCGGCGCCCCATCCGGTCGCGCCTATTCTTTTCCCTTTCGACAACTCGAATCCGTCGAATTTACCCTCTTCGTCGTACTTCACCTTTATTCCCGGCATGGATGCTTTCAGCAGCACGGACGATTGGGCTTCCCAGTATTCTGTTCCTGCATCGACGGTTAACCGGGAAGCATTTAAATTGAAATCGGCTATTCCTATCAATCCTTTCATACGTCCGCCGACTATCAGATTATCGTTTATCAATGGGCGTGAATAGCCTACTCCCAGCTCCAGATTACCGTTACCCGTGGCACGGATATTTTCTATTTCATATTTTGTCTGCTCCTGACGGCCAAATCCTTTTTTTACGAGTTCGAAAACCGATTTTGGAATATTGGCATCCACGTGTGTCTTGATATCCAGATCGATGCTCCAGAAATCGTCGTTCCTGTAAAAGCCCAGTCCGAACAGTTTGTAAGAAACCGCGCCGATGACATAATTATTATTTTTCATCCTGTGTAAAAAATCATCGGTATCTACCGATTGGTGGAGAAAGGTTACCCGTTCTTCTCCTGCTTTCCTTGTAAGATGGTCAAGGTTAAGTGTATTTGTTCTCACCTCGCCGTAAAAGCTCGGCAATACCGGTAAAACCATATATCCCTGATTGGGCCGCAATGCCGGGTTCAAGGAGCCTCGTTCGAATGACGATTGCATAAAATATTCAGTTTTACTCTGGCCCTTTGCCGTGCGGGAAACAAAATAAAATGCGATAAAAATAATAAGAATAGGGATCGGGAAACGTTTCATTTTTATTATTTTTTTTGATTTTCAAAAAGATAAATGAGCGATATGCGCTATATATGAAAAGAGGATTGTTTATAAAGTAATGGACATACCGCCGGTATTGAGTACAAGCTTGTCGAGCAGAAGGTAGCTGTCTTTACCCAGGGAAGAAGGAAGGGTGTCGATAACTATTGAGATACACAATGACCGTGCCGGTTTCATGTATTTCATATATTCTTTTCCGAAAATGATTGCTGCTTTTTGTCTCGATGTGCGCTCGACATATATGTTCGGAATTTTAATCTCCTCAATAACTTTCCCGTTTGCATCCAGAATACTGAACCCGATATTCATCAAAAACGGATCCTTATTTCCCAAATAAAGTTCTAAGTCCGAATTCAATACCACGTCGTCTGCCCCATCATAAAAAAAGCGTTCGATAACCTCATCGTTAAAGATCCCCTCCACAACCGTTTCCAACATATATTGAGTAGCGGTAATTTCCAGTCTCAGTTCTTCGGGAATATCAATCGTGTAGCCCGAAGTATTCAGGAAGATAGTATCTAATTGCCCGAGAGGCACGGGAGGAATGTTGAGATGGGCCGTTTTGTTTATAGCGTCAAAATCATAATCGTGGTGGATGCACGATTGAAATACCAGGCATAGCCCGATACTGAGTTGAAAAAAAGCTGATTTTAAATTCATATTTTGTGCTGTGACGTTTGTTAGTGTAGAATCAATTATACATAATTCACACTTTTATTCTACGCGATATCTGTGACAAATATATGCATTTTCTTCGTATTAGACAGGAATACGTATTTTAACGATGAAGAATGTCGCCCTATATATAAGATGTCTTCTGATTTATGCCGGGAATTAAATATCGTTAATATTAGTTTTATCCCGTATAGGGAAAAAAATAGTATTAATTTCGAAGGGCTTGCCGCAGACGATTATTTGTTTATTTATGGAGCACATCAAAGACAGCATTAAGCATGCTTCACATAACCTTAAAGCCTGCAATTATATATCACAAAAGAAAGATTTTTGTGACTGGACTATAACTATTGCCTTTTATTCAGCAGTGCATTATATTCGGCATTTGATGTTTCCCTGTAATATTAACGGGAAAGAATGTAAAACATTTGACATGTTATTTAGGTTTAGCAAGTTGGAGGCAGAAGGCAGGCACGGATTCCAGCAAAGATATGTAAGAGATAATTATGATGAAATTAGTTTCGCATATAGCAGACTTTATGAAATGTCTAATAATGCAAGATATATTTACTATGAATTCGAGAGGAATGAGGCAGATTTAGCGAAGAAATATCTCAAGGAAATAAAAGAATATGTTGAAAATAAATAGGGATAAATACATCCATTTCTGATTTTAGTATCACCCAGCATCCTACTGTTGGGTTTTTCTTTTTAGCTTGTGAAAGTAGACAGATTGTTTTTATATTTGCACCATGAGACAAATACTCCTTCTTACATTTCTTTTCGTCTGCCTTCAGGTCTATCCTCAAGATGAAATCCACGGCCGCTCCGTCCGTGTCGCCGACGGAGATACATTCACACTCCTGGATGATAATAACGTTCAGCATCGAATTAGATTAGAAGGAATAGACGCTCCGGAGCAAGGCCAAGCTTTTGGGAACAGATCACGGGAATACCTGTCAAACCTGATCGTCGGGAAACGATTAAAAGCAACCTATAAAGAAAAAGACCGGTACGGCCGTATTCTCGGGAAAGTGTCGACCGACTCAATTAAAGACATCAACCTCGAAATGATTAAAGCCGGTATGGCCTGGCATTATTCCTACTACAATAAAGAGGAAGAATATGCAGAAGTTCATGAACAGGCGAAGAAAAGTAGGGCGGGGCTATGGATTGATAAAAATCCTATTAATCCCTATGAATGGAGAAAGGGGAAAAGATAGATTACTTAATTTTTAGATACTACGTTAAACATTCGTTAGTTTGCAAAAAGACGACAATCCTGAATTATATTTGCGGCATGAAAAAAGTATATTCATCACAGCGCTTTGATTTCTACCTTCCTGAGTATTCAAAATTAGAACTCGATTTTGCAGGCAATATCGCAGCCGGATTTCCATCTCCTGCAGAAGGGTTGACGGAAGATAGGATCGATATGAATAAAATCCTTATCAAACATCCAGATGCAACGTTTTACGCTCGTGCAAAAGGATTGTCGATGAATAAAGATTTCAATGAGGGGGATATCCTTATTATAGACAGGAGCGAGGAATGGTCGGATAATAAAATAGCACTTTGTTTCGTAGATGGAGAGTATACTTTGAAACGGATAAGGATAAAAGACGGGAGGTGCCAGTTAATCCCGAGTAATGAAGAGTTTCCGGTAATGGAAATGAACAGCGAGGTTATTATCTGGGGGATAGTCACATTTTCAATAAGGAAGCATTAATGTACGCTTTAATTGACTGTAATAACTTCTATGCAAGTTGCGAGCGGGTGTTTAATCCCACTCTCAACAATAAACCTATCGTTGTTTTAAGTAACAACGACGGATGTGTTATTGCAAGGTCGAACGAAGCAAAAGCACTGGGTGTCCCGATGGGTGCGCCTGCATTTGAATATGCCGCCCTTTTCAAAAGGCATGATATTAAAGTATTCTCTGCTAATTTCTCTCTTTATGGTGATATGAGCGCAAGAGTAATGAATATCCTTTCAACTTACTCCCCTTTTCAGGAGATTTATTCAATAGATGAATGTTTCCTTGATTTGAGTGGAATAAACGTCGATTACAAGGAGTACGGCCTAAAGATGAGGGAGCAAGTCTTGAAATGGACAGGAATCCCCATAGGTGTGGGTATCGCCCCGACAAAAGCTCTTTGTAAAGTGGCCAACAGGATCGCAAAGAAATTTCACCAATTAGGAGGCGTCCATGTAATAGACTCGGAAGAAAAGAGAATAAAAGCATTGAAATGGCTGGACATATCAGACGTCTGGGGGATAGGCAGGAGGAATGCGAAGAAACTGGCTGTATTGGGCGTAAAAACGGCTTACGACTACACTCAATTACCCGAGAGCTGGGTGATGAAGTACATGACAATTGTCGGTATAAGACTTCAAAAAGACCTGAAAGGGATACCTTCGATTGATATGGAATTACCCGAAAAGAAACAATCCATTACCACAACCCGCAGTTTCGACAAGGAATATCGATCTTTTGACGAGATGCGGGAACGGATCACTACATTTACCTCATTGAGCGCCGAAAAGCTCCGTAGTCAAAATTCGATGTGCAAACGGGTGATGGTATTTATTGAAACGAACAGATTTAAAGATGAAGATAATTTCTATGCAAATAGTATTGTAGTAAAAATACCTTTCCCGACTTCATCTACTTTAGAGATCAGCAAATACGCTGTTTCCGGATTGAAGCAAATATTCCGAGAGCACAAGAATTATAAACGTGCAGGAGTGGTTTTGATGGATTTTGTCGATACAAACGAATACCAGCCGGATCTATTCTTAAATTCAAATCCAAAGCATGCTAAATTGATGCAGGTGATCGATAAGCTAAATATGAAATACGGGCCGCAGTTGATAAGGTTGGGAAGCCAGGATAAGAAAGTACACAAAATGAAACAGGAATGTTTATCCCAAGCGTTTACAACCAATATTAATGAAATAATAGAGGTTAAGGTATAATGTGTTTACGGTCTCGTAATAATGGCACAAATCGGTTTTATTTTTTATGAGGTTCGTGAGGATCGGCGGGTTTTCCAAATACTTTTTCTATAACTTCTGCGTTAAGTTTATCTATTCGTTTAAAATCTTCTGTTATATATCCTGCCGTCACCCTATTAGCCGATGAGTGGTTCATGGCTAATCCTATTAAATCCTTTGACGCCCCACAGTCGTTTTGGGCGATAGTAGCCCATGAGTGACGGAAAGTGTATGTGTCAACAGGAGAAACACCTGCGATTTTACTAAGTTCTTTTAATCCTTTGTTAACTGAAAGATTAAAAGTTTTTGCCGTACTGTATATCTCAGAGAATGAAAAAAGATACTCTCCCTGTCCTTTGTGTTTTTCAAAGAATGGCAAAAGTATTTCCGGCACTTTAATCTCGATATAGGCTTTATCCCGTCGTGTATCACGGGTTTTCTTCCTATTGTAGTGTAAATATCCATCCTTGCACTGATCTTTCTTTAAATCGTATAAATCGGCGGTATTCATAGCTGCAAGACAGAAAGACATTATAACGACGTCTTTCGATAAAGGTGTTTTTTCGACTTTTATGCAATTAGAAATATCGGCATTGAAAAGTTTTTGAATTACCTCAATACTTATGGCTTTTTTATGGGTTATATCGGATGAGGGTATTTCAATCGGGATAAATGGGTTTCCCTTTATCCTTATAATATCATCTTCATAATCATTATATTCCAGAAGACCTTCTTCAAATATAGCTTTCATCAGGGTAGGGTAAAGATTTTTTGCCCTTGATGTACCGGATAATGATTTTATCCACTTTCTCAATACATTTGATTTTATATGGGAGAAATTAAACTCATCCTTGCCTATTTCTTTGGATAAACTGTTATATGCAAGCTGATAGCTTTCCGCAGAACTATCCCTCCCTGCATTAATCATCTCGTTTCTCTTTTTCTTGAAAAAATCAGTAAAAGATATCTCCCCGTCACCGGTTAAATATTCGACGATCTGCTTTACATCCCATTTTTTTGTATCCACCTTATTCAGTTTGTCATAATAATCCTTCATTATTATAGATGCTTCGGTGAGAATATATTTATCCTTGATTTTGTTGCCGTTAACCCCTTTCTTATCAACCGTGAGATGCGTTTTTATGTACGAGGTTTTCGATCTTTGTGAAATTCTGATATACACAGGGGCGAATCCGTCCTTTAGATCCTTTCTGATACACGCTTCGAGTGATGCCATGTTTGTAATTCTTTTGTAATTTTTTCGGTCAAATATAGCGAAATTTCATCGAAATATCGTGATAAAACGGTATATTTTTGCATAAAAAAAGGTAGTTGAAATCGCTCTCAACTACCTGAAACCTAATACTGTTAAGCTTTGTAGCGAGAGGGGGGCATGATCCCCCGACCTCATGATTATGAATCATGCGCTCTAACCAACTGAGCTATCTCGCCAACAAAAAATATGAATTGCCCTCTGGAATTCGAGGTGCAAAAGTAGTACAACTTTTTGAATCCTGCAACATCAAAACAGAAAAACATACAGGGAAATTAAAAAAACAGCAAAAGTGATCCCGTAGAAAATAGCAGTCATTTACTACCAAAAAATATAGTTAGTTACATTCATATAGAGTGGTAAAGTCGGTTTAAAATTGTAATTTTGCAGCCTCAAAGGTATTTTACACTGACAGATAATGATCTATCCCGATAATTTCGAACAGAAAATAGAATTCCAGAAAGTACGCCAACTTCTTTTGGAACGGTGTCTGAGTCCTCTTGGAAAAGAAAAGGTGGAGAAGATGCATTTCTCTGCTTCTTATAATGAAATAGAGCCTCTTCTTTTCCAGACCGAAGAGTTTGTCCGTATCAGGGAGGAGGAGGATTCATTTCCTGCCGATCACTTTTATGATATGCGTCCCGTGCTGAGGCGCATCCGGGTGGAAGGGGCGTGGATCGACCAGAATGCCTTGTTTGAACTGCGCCGCTCACTACAGACCATCAACGGGATCGTGGCATTTCTGCGGCGTGATGAAGAGAAAATACCCAAATATCCATATTTGCTTGCATTAGCGGGTGAGGTTCTGACCTTTCCGGAAATTACCAGGAGGATAGATTCTATATTGGATGGTTTCGGACAGGTAAAAGACCATGCGTCGCCACGCCTGTCGGAAATCCGGCGCGAACTTACCTCTACCATGAACGGTATCTCTAAAAGCCTGAATGCCATCCTACGAAGGGCCCAGGCCGAAGGGTATGTGGATAAGGATGTGTCGCCGAGTATGCGCGACGGACGGTTGGTGATTCCGGTGAACCCTTCCCACAAGCGAAAGATCAAAGGAATAGTGCACGATGAGTCGGCTTCGGGTAAAACGGTCTTTATCGAACCGTCGGAAGTAGTGGAAGCCAACAACCGGATCCGTGAGTTGGAAGCGGATGAACGGCGGGAGATCATCAAAATACTGACCGATTTCACTAATTACCTGAGGCCTTTTCTGTCCGATCTGCTGGAATCATACGAATTTCTGGCAAAAATCGATTTTATCCAGGCAAAAGCAGCTTTCGCAACGCTGATAAGAGGCATCAAGCCTTCTATCGACAACACTCCGCAAATCGATTGGGTGGAAGCAGTGCATCCGTTGCTTTACCTGGCTCTAAAGAAGCAGAACCGGAAGATCGTCCCCCTCGATATTATCCTGGAGGGGGATAACAGGCTCCTGGTGATCTCCGGTCCCAATGCCGGTGGTAAATCTGTTTGCCTGAAAACGGTGGGGCTGTTACAATATATGGTGCAATGCGGATTATTGATCCCGTTGAAAGAGAACTCCAGGGTAGGGGTGTTCAATGATATCTTTATTGATATCGGTGACGAACAATCCATTGAGAACGATCTGTCGACCTACAGCTCTCATTTGTTAAACATGAAGTTTTTCGAGAAACACTGCAATGATAAATCGCTTTTACTGATCGATGAATTCGGGAGCGGTACCGAACCCCGGATAGGGGCAGCCATTGCCGAAGCACTGTTAGACAGGTTCAACCGTCGGCAGTCGTTCGGCGTGATCACCACCCATTATCAGAACCTGAAACATTTCGCCAACGAGAATAAAGGGGTAGTGAACGGAGCCATGCTTTACGACCGTCATGAGATGCAACCGCTCTTTCGTCTCGCCATCGGTAATCCGGGAAGTTCATTTGCCGTGGAGATCGCCCGCAAGACAGGTATTCCGGAAGATGTAATTACCCATGCATCGGAGATCGTAGGGAAGGATTATATCGATATGGATAAATACCTGCAGGATATATCCCGCGACAAGCGATACTGGGAACGGAAACGGGATGAGATACGCCGCGAACGGAAACGACTGGAAGAGATCACTTCAAAATATGAGGCTGATCTGGAAATAATCAACAAGCAGAAAAAGGAGATACTGGCACAGGCCCGTGAACAGGCGGAACGGTTGTTGGCTGAAAGCAACGCCCGCATTGAGAATACTATCCGGGAAATCCGGGAGGCAGGAGCTGATAAGGAAAAAACCAAACAGATACGGCAATCGCTCCGGGAATTCAAAGAGAAGATAGAACCGGTCGACATGCCGGAAATAAAAAAGCAAAAAAAACAGAAACAAAAGCATAAGTCCGGCGATGATAACGGTTTGAAACAAATCCAACCACTTGCGGCCGGCGATACGGTACGGCTGATAGGGCAAAGCTCACCGGGTGAGATCATGGAGATATCAGGAAAGAAAGCGGTCGTCGCCTTCGGGATGATCAAATCCACCGTAGATATCAGTAAATTGGAACGAGTGAGTGCCAATCAGATAAAAAAGGAAAAGAAAGCCTCCAATACACGCGACCTGTTACATGAACGAAAACTCAACTTCAGGCAGGATATCGATGTGCGGGGTATGCGTGGCGATGAAGCGCTGCAGGCTGTGATGTATTTTGTCGACGATGCCATTCAACTGGGAGTGTCTCGGGTGCGGATTCTTCACGGTACAGGTACAGGAGCGCTGCGGCAGGTTATCAGGGAATATCTGGGCAGTGTACATGGGGTAGCCCGTTTTCAGGATGAACACGTGCAGTTCGGAGGTACCGGTATTACGGTAGTCGATCTTGAGTAAAAACAATCAAGGCAGTCCCTTCAATATTCAAATTTTTTTTTATCTTTGTCGACGATATTAAATTTATTCTGATTTTTTAACAAAAAACAATCTCTGATGGTTAAATTCTCCAAGCCCTTCTGGGTTGCCAATTTTGTAGAACTTCTCGAGCGTCTGGCATATTATGCCGTTTTTATTGTCATTACACTTTATTTGTCTAATGTATGGGGCTTTTCCGATATTGAGGCGGGAGTCATCGCCGGTTTGTTTTCGGCCATGCTTTATTTGCTGCCAGTGTTTGCCGGTGCTGTTTCTGATAAGATCGGCTTCCGTTCGGCCATCATTCTGGCTTTTGCACTGCTGACCGTAGGGTATGCCGGGCTGGGAATCCTGCCTACGATGCTTGAAAGTGCAGGCCTGGTGAGCTATGAGATGACTACCACTTACACAGGATTGAATGAGAGCTATCTGAGATGGTCTATCATTGCCCCGCTGATACTGGTCGTTATCGGAGGATCATTCATCAAATCGGTGATATCGGGTACGGTAGCCCGCGAAACCACACCGGAAAACCGTGCCCGCGGCTATTCTATATTTTATATGATGGTGAATATCGGCGCCTTCACGGGAAAGACGGTGGTCGATCCGCTGCGAAGGAGTATGGGCGACCAGGGGTTGGTTTACCTGAACTACTTTTCGGCAGCCATGACACTCCTTGCCCTGATTGCCGTTTATCTCTTCTATAAATCGGCAAAGACCGAAGGAAAAGGGAAAAGTTTTGCAGAGTTGGGCCGGTCGCTGGGAAAAGTGATGCTGAACGGTCGTTTGATGTTACTGATACTGATTGTGAGTGGTTTCTGGGTTATACAGAGCCAGATGTATGCCACTATGCCTAAATATGTGATCCGGTTGATCGGAGAGGGAGCATCCCCCGGCTGGTATGCCAACGTAAATCCCTTGATAGTCTTCGTTTGTGTGAATTTCGTCACTTCAATTATGAAAAAACGGAACGCCATCACCTCTATGATGATAGGAATGTTTATTATCCCGCTATCCGCATTGGTGATGTCCTTTGGTACGCAAGTGGGAGCAGCCAATATCCTGGGCATGCACCCCGTTGCATTCATGATGATTGTAGGGATCGCCATGCAGGCGTTGGCAGAATGTTTTATTTCACCCCGTTACTTAGAGTATTTCTCCCTTCAGGCACCCAAGGGTGAGGAAGGACTCTATCTGGGATTCAGCCATCTCCATTCTTTCTTTTCGTTCCTGCTCGCTTTCGGGTTGTCGGGATTCCTGCTGGACAAATATTGTCCCGATCCACGGCTGTTCACCAATGAAGCCGGCGTCCTCGATGCAGTGGCTTACGCTGCAGCTACGCAAAATGCTCATTATATCTGGTATGTTTTTGTGGGTATCGGTGCCATCTCAGCCGTCGCGCTCATCCTTTACGGACAAATTACGCGTAAGTTGGATATGAAAAGAGAGCAGGCGGGTACCGGAATTTAAAAAATCAGGAAATGATATCCTGAAACTGAAAACTTGTCCCTTTGTAGGGTGTTATAACATAATAAGTATATAATTATCTTTTTTTAAAATCGTAAAGAGATATGAGATTAGATCTGAGTTCACACATTACTTTTGAAAGGGTTCCCAAAAAGTATTACAGGCCGGAAAATGATTTCGAGGAATATAACCTGTCGCGTTTCGAGAAACTGCCGGTAGCCATTTTTGAAGAATCGGGAAGAGCGGCAAAAAAAATTGCGAAAGACATCGTCAACGAGATGAAAGCAAAACAGCAAGGGGGTAAACCTTTTGTGTTAGGGATCAGCGGAGGAAATTCCCCTATGCCGGTTTATGAGGAGTTGGTAAGATACCATAAGGAGGAAGGTGTCAGTTTCAGTAACGTGATCGCTTTTAACACATATGAATTTTATCCGGTACTCGATTTTACCTATAGCAACCTGCAGATGTTAAAGGAGATCTTCCTCGACCAGGTGGATATTGCACCGGAGAATATTTTTTCTCCGAATGCCACCGTTGAGAAAGATCTGATCGCCGAAAATTGCGAGGCGTTCGAGCAAAGCCTGAAGAAAATGGGTGGACTTGATTATTTGCTGTTGGGACTAGGCAGTAAAGGGAATGTAGGATTCAACATGCCTGGTAGCAGCCTTCATTCGGAAACCCGCTTGGTGATGCTCGACGGTGACTCCAGAAAAGACATTGCCCGCAACTTCGGATCGCTCGACAAAGTACCGGTAAGCGCTATCACTATGGGACTGTCCGATATGATGGATGCAAAAAAGATTTCGCTGGTAGCCTGGAGTGAGCAAAAGGCACAGAGTATCAAGGATATTGTAGAAGGAGCGGTAACCGACCTGGTGCCCGGGTCTCTGTTGCAAACACACCCTGAATCCAAAGTCTTTGTAGACCTGGCAGCCGCTTCTGAGTTGACGCGTATCAGCCGCCCCTGGTTAGTGACCAATTGCGAATGGACCAGCAAATTGATCCGCCGGGCTATTGTCTGGCTTTGCGGGGTAGTAAACAAACCTATCCTTAAACTGACAAATAAAGATTACAGCGATAACGGATTGAGTGAACTGATTACACTCTACGGATCGGCATACAACGTGAATATCAAAATATTCAATGACCTGCAGCATACTATTACCGGTTGGCCGGGAGGAAAACCCGATGCCGATGATACCTATCGTCCCGAAAGGGCAAAACCCTATCCCAAAAGGGTGATCATCTTCAGTCCGCATCCCGACGACGATGTGATCTCAATGGGAGGTACATTCCAGAGGCTCGTCAATCAGGGACATGAGGTGCATGTGGCTTACCAGACCTCCGGAAATATTGCCGTGGGCGACGAAGAGGTGATCCGTTATATCTCTGTGCTGAACAGCATGCGCAAGAAATTCAATCCCGAAAACACAGGATTGCTGGAAAAATATGAAAGTATTCGTCATTACCTTTTACATGAAAAATCGAAAGATGACATCGATACCCCTGATATCCTTTTCATTAAAGGCAGGATCCGCCGTGAAGAGGCCCGTTCAGCCGACAGATATGTAGGCCTTCCGGAAGAGAACGTGCATTTCCTCGACCTGCCTTTCTATGAAACCGGTAAAATCAAGAAGAATCCCATATCGGAGAAGGATGTCAGTATAGTAAAAGATTTTATCGAGACCATTAAACCGCACCAGATATATGTGGCGGGCGATTTGGCCGATCCGCACGGAACACACAAGGTATGTCTCGATGCGATCCTGGCAGCAATAGACCTGATGAAAGAAGACGACTGGTATAAAGATTGCCGGGTTTGGATGTACCGGGGTGCATGGATGGAGTGGGAGATAGACCATATAGAAATGGCAGTACCCCTCTCTCCTGAAGAACTTCGACAGAAAAGGAACGCTATCCTCAGGCATCAGTCGCAAATGGAGAGTGCCCCCTTCCTGGGAGATGATGAGAGATTGTTCTGGCAACGTTCGGAAGAGCGCAACAGGGCAACGGCTGACATGTACTGGAAGTTGGGATTGGCCTCCTACGAAGCCATAGAGGCATTTGTCGAGTATATTCCCGTGCAATAACTTTCGACCTGATAAAGAACTCCTGGTGTCCCGGACAGATAACACTGTTCCAGGATGCCGGGGGTTTTATTTTTAAGCTATTTCCGGCTTCATATTCAACGCTATGCAATTCAATATAAAATTAACCGTCCAATAATAGGTGTAAATCCCTAAAAAAATTGTATATTGTGAGCCTGTTTTGAATAAATAGATGTCAAAAGAGAAATTTCATATCGAGTTCCTTATGGGAAATGCCACTCAGAGTAGTTTGTGGCGTATGATCAGTCAGATCGACGGTCTTTCGGAATGGTTTGCTGATGAGGTGACGATGGATGAAACTGAAACCATCTACAAATTCATATGGGGAAAAACCGATAATGAAGCACGGATTATTAATAAAAAACCACAATCAAGTATACGTTATAAGTGGCTGGACGAGGAAGATGAAGATTTCTATTTCGAGTTCCTGTTACGTAAACTTGATCTTTCGGGTGCTATGACTCTTGAAATAACTGATTTTGCCGAGCCCGACGAAAAAGGAGATGCCATAGCGTTATGGGAATTCCAAATCGATGAAATGAAAAGGAGATTGGGAATCTGATTCACCCATACTCTCTGCCATGACAAAATCCCGACAAGTTTGGGGTCGTTCATCTGGCTTTAACGGAATAGTTCTATTCAAAAAACCACAATTCGTTTGATTTTATTATCTTTGGATAAAAATAGGATGCGCCTCGGAAATCTTTTGAGAGTAAACTCTCACGATTTCTCTCAGCTTTCATTATCTTTGTCATAAAATTGAACTTATTTTTTTTGTCCATTTTTTAATGAGAAGATTTTTCCACATAAAGCGGCTATACAGCTATATTCTCACTACCTATATCCCGCTTCTTCTGATGACTTTTGTGATATGCCTTTTTTTGGTATTGATGCAATTTTTGTGGAAATATGTGGAGGATATGGTTGGCAAAGGGCTGGAAATAAGTGTGCTCGGAGAGATGTTTTTCTATGCCGCCCTTACTTTCGTCCCTATGGCGTTACCATTGGCGATACTGCTGGCCTCACTGATGATGTTCGGGAATATGGGTGAGAGTCTCGAATTATTGGCAGTGAAAGCGGCCGGTGTACCATTGCTGACAGCTATGAAACCACTCACCATCCTTATTGTGAGTATTTCAATCGGAGCCTTCTTCTATCAGAATAATGTACTCCCCAAAATAGCAGCTAAAAATTACTCCCTTCTCATCTCTATCCGGCAGGCTTCACCGGAACTCGAAATTCCTGAAGGTGTCTTTTATAAAGATATTCCCAATTATAATCTTTATGTGGGAAAGAAAGACCAGAAAACAGGCATGTTATACAATGTATTGATCTATGACATAGCGAATGGATTCAACAATATGGCTGTGATTGTCTGTGACTCTGCCAAGATGGGTATGACTGACGACAAGAAGATGCTTCTCTTTACGATGTATAACGGGCAGCAGTTTCAGAATTTTGAATCAGGAGCCACTTCTCCTTCGCGTTATAACAACGATTTCGTTCCCTACGCCCGGGAGAGTTTCGAGACAAAGACCATGATGATTGATTATGATGCCAATTTCAACCGTATAGGAGAGGATGTGATCGAAGGGAGTTCTTCCAGCAATTATGTATCCAAAAACTTGACTGAATTGGGTGCCTCCATCGACTCCATGTCCCTGATCATGGATAGTGTGAACCGGGTGGACAGGAAAACAATGAAGAACCATTCTTATCTTTCTTTCCGGAACGGATACCCATCCGGAACAAAAGACTCCCTGATCGCTGCGGCACGGCATACTCCCGTCCATGTGCCTGCTCCGGACACCCTGCTGCAATCGAAAACTCTACACGAACAATCCGCTATTTTACAAAGCGCCTATATGAAAGCGGATAATAACAGTAATGAGTTTATATTCAGGTCTCTCAACAAGACTACCACGCAGCGTATTATCAACCGGCATTGGATAGAGTGGCACCGGAAATTTACCATTCCGTTCACCTGCCTGATATTCTTTTTTATCGGGGCTCCGTTAGGTTCTATTGTGAGGAAAGGAGGACTGGGTACACCTATCGTTATTTCGGTCATCATGTTTATCATCTACTATATCGTGGATAATGTAGGATATAAGATGACCCGTGATGGTGTCTGGGCACACTGGTTCGGTATGTGGTTCAGCTCGCTCATTCTGCTGCCCATAGGAGTATTCCTCACCTATAAGGCGATCAACGACTCTGTGATCATGAATGCCGATACCTACGTCAATTTCTTAAAAAGGCTCTTTTTTATCCGTGATAAAAGAAAATATCCGGTGAAAAGTGTGATCATTGAAATACCGGATTATGAAGAATTATCGAAATCCCTGGCCGACTTATCGCAGAGGATCGATCCTTTCCTGGAAAAATATGGTCGCCTCTCTTATAAGGATTACTGGACCGACACCAATTACAATAAGGAGTTGCGGTCTCTCAGAAGTTCATTGGAGATAATACTCAACAGCCTGTCCAACTCCCGCAGACTGGAGGTGTTGGCAAAAGCGGAAGAATACCCTATATTATTCAATATTATGAGGATTTTTAATACCGGTTCAATTCCGGCTAAGATATGTATGTACCTCTTCCCGGTAGGGATTATCATCAGGCTCCTTTCCGTTCCCTTTGAATGGACAATCAGGAGAGACCTCAGGAATATCCAAAAATTGAACGGAGAGATGATACATATTTTACACGGCATTCATGAGCCGGAGACTTTTGCTTTAGCATAAAAAACAATTTATATACAAATGCAAGAAGAAATTCAATTAAATAGCATTGAAGAAGCCATTGAAGAGATTCGAAAAGGCAACTTCATCATAGTGGTAGACGATGAAGACCGTGAAAATGAGGGAGATCTCATTATTGCGGCAGAACATATCACACCCGAAAAGATTAATTTTCTGGAAACCCATGCGCGGGGACTCATTTGTGCTCCTATTACAAAAGAGCGTGCCGAAGAACTGGACTTGCCGATGATGGTTTCACACAACACATCCATACATTCCACTCCCTTCACTGTTTCTATCGATCTGCTTACACACGGCTGTACGACTGGTATTTCGGCTTACGACAGGGCACAGACTATCCTGGCGCTGACCCGTAAGGAAACGGCACCGGAAGATTTTGGACGTCCGGGGCATATCTTCCCGTTGCGTGCACAAACCAAAGGGGTACTGCGCCGTGCAGGACATACCGAAGCTACGATCGACTTTGCCCGACTGGCAGGACTTTATCCGGCCGGCGCCCTGGCCGAGATAAAAAATGAAGATGGCTCCATGGCCCGCCTCCCGGAACTGATGGAGATGTCCCGGAAATTCAATCTGAAGATCGTTTCCGTAGCCGACCTGATAAAATACAGACTCCGGACGGAATCGCTGATCGAAAGGGGTGAATCGGTACAACTCCCTACCGAATATGGTGTGTTTACCATGGTACCGTTCCTGCAGAAAGCGACCGGCCAGGAGCATGTAGCCCTTATCAAAGGAGAGTGGCACGACGAAGAACCGATACTGGTACGCGTACACTCTTCATGCATGACAGGGGATATTTTCGGCTCAATGCGCTGTGAATGTGGTGAACAACTCCATAAAGCACTGCAACTCATCGAAAAGGAGGGAAAAGGAGTGCTGGTCTATCTCAATCAGGAAGGCCGTGGAATCGGCCTGATGGCAAAAGCGGCGGCTTATAAACTGCAGGAGCAGGGACTCGATACCGTAGATGCCAACCTTCACCTCGGTTACCAGGCAGATGAACGGGATTACGGCGTAGGTGCACAGATCCTCCGCAGCTTGGAAGTAAGCAAGATGCGATTGATGACCAATAACCCCACCAAACGTGTAGGTCTTGAATCTTACGGACTGGAAGTAGTGGAGAACGTACCGCTCGAGGTTTCCCCCAACCAGTATAACCATTTTTATATGGAGACCAAGAAAAAGAGAATGGGACACCTTTTGAGGAGTATTAAATAAGTAAGGTGGACAGGTGGTTGGGTGGACAAGTGGATTAGTAATTTCTTGAATTTTGAATTTTGAATCCGGAATCAACGTAGTCAAATTTGAAATCGTGAAATCGCCAAATTGTGAAATAATAAATGTATGGATATCTTGTACCTTGTTATCGGTTTTTTGGTGGGGGGAGCCCTGGGATGGATCATCACCTCATTGTTGAACAGGTCGAAATCGGTTCCGAAAATTGAATTTGATGCACTGACCGACAGGTACAATGCATTGCATACCGAATTGGCTCTGTCCAGAGAGAAAATCACCGGCATGGAGGAAGATGAACTGTCATTTAAAAACGATATAAAAGGGCAGGAAGAGACAATCAACCGGTTACAGAGGGAGCTATTGGAGGCAGAGCGGGGCAGTGCGACCCTGTCGGCCAATCTGAATGCTGCACAGGAGACTATCAGGAATTATCAGGAAGAGATAGGGCAAGCCAGACAGGAACTGAAAGCAAAAGTAGAAGAGTGGAATGAGATAAACAGGTCACTGGCCCTTTTCACTGCCGAAAACAAGTCGTTACTCGAAAAACTGGAAAATCAGAAAACGGAGATCGTCGAATTGCGCAAACAGTTCAACCTTGAATTCGAGAATATTGCCTCTAAAATATTGGACGAGAAATCCGAGAAATTCACCCATCTCAACAAGGACAATCTGGATGCTATCCTGAAACCGTTTGGAGAAAATATCGAGTCGTTCCGCAAGAAAGTGGAAGAGGTTTATATCAATGAGTCGAAAGAACGTTTCTCACTCGGACAGGAGGTGAAAAACCTGCGTGAGCTGAACGACCGGCTCAGTACAGAAGCCAACAACCTGACCAAGGCTTTGAAGGGTAGTTCAAAGACGCAGGGCGACTGGGGAGAAATGATCCTGGAGAACATCCTTGAGAGATCGGGGTTAGTGAAAGGCCGTGAGTACTTTGTACAGGAATCGCTAAAAGATACAGACGGTAATACCCTCACCGGGGAGGATGGTGCGAGGATGAGGCCTGACGTGATCATCGCCTATCCTGATAACCGGAAAGTGATTATCGACTCGAAAGTATCACTTACCGCATATGCCAATTATGTGGGTGCAGACGATCCCGTCGAACAGAAAAGATATATCGATGAACACCTTCGCTCCGTACGTAAGCATATCGACGAACTGAGCCGGAAAAATTATCAGGATTATGCCGATACCCTCGATTTCGTGATGCTGTTTATCCCCAATGAACCGGCATATAGCCTGGCATTACAATATGATGAAAACCTGTGGCAGTACGCCTACGAAAAAAAAATACTGTTCATTAGCCCGACCAACCTTATCGCTGCTTTAAAGTTGATAGTGGATCTGTGGAAACGGGAATACCAGAACCGCAATGCAATGGATATTGCCGAGCGCGGAGCTGCGTTATATGATAAATTTGTCAATTTTGTGGAATCACTTACTGACATAGAAAAACATCTGAACAGGGCTAAACAAAGCTATGATAACGCTTATGGCCAGTTAAAGTCGGGTAGGGGAAACCTGGTCGGACAGGCCGAAAAACTACGTGAACTGGGGGTGAAAACTAAGAAATCACTACCCCAGTCATTGCTCGACGAGGTTACCGATGAAGAGTAATCTGACTCAATTAAAAAAGAAAAAGATATGTACGGAAAAATGCAACAACACCTGCAAGACGAATTGAAGTCGATTGAAGAGGCAGGCCTTTACAAAAAGGAACGGATCATTATTTCGCCGCAAAAGGCTGAAATAAAAGTACAAACGGGACAGCGAGTACTCAACTTCTGTGCCAATAACTATCTGGGACTGTCCGATCATCCAAGGCTGATCGATGCGGCAAAACGGGCACTCGATGAAAGGGGCTACGGCATGTCGTCCGTACGTTTCATCTGTGGTACCCAGGATTATCATAAAGAACTGGAGGCGACCATCAGCCGCTTCTTCAAAACCGAAGATACGATCCTTTATGCCGCCTGTTTCGATGCCAACGGAGGCCTGTTCGAGCCGCTTTTTACCAATGAGGATGCCATCATCTCCGATGCGTTGAACCATGCATCCATTATCGACGGGGTGCGCCTTTGTAAAGCGCAACGTTACCGTTATGCCAACGCCGATATGGCTGATCTGGAAGAAAAGCTGAAAGAGGCACAGGCACAACGCTTCCGCATTATTGTTACCGACGGTGTCTTTTCAATGGATGGCAACGTGGCGCCACTCGACAAGATTATGGAACTGGCAGAGAAATATGATGCGCTGGTGATGGTGGACGAAAGCCACTCGGCCGGTGTGGTAGGTCAAACAGGGAAAGGTGTGACCGAGTTGTATAATGTGATGGGCAATGTGGATATAATCACCGGCACATTAGGCAAAGCCTTCGGAGGCGCTATCGGCGGATTTACTACCGGCCGCAGGGAGATCATCGATATGCTGCGCCAACGGTCACGACCCTACCTCTTTTCCAACTCCATTCCCCCTATGGTGGCGGCATCAGGCGTAGAAGCATTCAATATGTTGCAGGAATCCAATCACCTGCAGGACAAGCTGCATGAGAATGTAGACTACTTTGTGGCTAAGATGAAGGAAGCCAATTTCGATATCAAACCCACTCAGTCGGCTATCTGTGCCGTCATGCTCTACGATGCGAAACTGTCGCAGGATTTTGCGGCAGAGTTGCTCGACGAAGGTATCTATGTGACCGGATTCTACTATCCCGTCGTGCCGAAAGGCGAGGCGCGCATCCGTGTACAACTCTCTGCCGGCCATGAACGTGCACACCTCGACAAGGCGATCACAGCATTCATCAAAGTCGGGAAAAAGCTGAATGTAATTTCTTGATAATTTGCTGATCCCGACAAGTCGGGACGAGTAGTGATGATGTAACGATTTGTTGATTAATTCCGCTAATCAGTAGATCATTTTTCATTTTTAGTTTTTCACTTTTAGTTTAAAAAAATATGAAAGCATTGGTAAAGTTGCGTCCTGAAAAAGGTATTTGGATGGAAGAAGTACCCGTTCCGTCGATCGGTGTGAACGATGTACTCATCAAAATTAAAAAGACATCCATATGTGGTACCGACCTCCACATTTATAAATGGGACGACTGGTCACAGAAAACTATTAAAACGCCTATGACCATAGGGCATGAGTATGTCGGTGAGATCGTGGATATAGGCAGCGGCGTGCAAAACCTGAAGGTGGGCGACCGTGTCACCGGCGAAGGGCATATTGCCTGCGGACATTGCCGCAATTGTCGCCGTGGCAAGCTCCATGTCTGTGAGAACACTATCGGTGTGGGGGTAAACCGTGACGGCGCTTTTGCCGAATACCTCTCCCTGCCGGCTGCCAACGTGGTGAAACTCGATCCCCGGATACCTGATGAGATTGCCTCTATCATGGATCCGTTCGGTAACGCCACTCATACCGCTCTCTCTTTTCCGCTGATCGCCGAAGATGTGCTGATCACCGGTGCGGGACTGATAGGCAGCATGGCTACCGCAATCTGCCGTTTTGCCGGCGCCCGCTATATCGTGGTGAGCGATCTGAGCGAATACAGATTGGATATAGCCAGGAAAATGGGAGCTACGCTTACAGTGAATGTCTCCAAAGGAGAAACAATAGCACAGGCAGTAGAGAAACTGGGAATGCGCGGTTTTGATGTGGGACTGGAGATGTCCGGTTCGCCTGCCGGGTTCCGGGAGATGATAGCCAATATGTACAACGGTTCCAAGATATCGCTGCTGGGTATTTTGCCCAATAACACGATGGTAGATTGGAACGAGATCATCTTCAAGGCGCTTACCTTGAAAGGGATCTACGGCCGTGAAATGTGGGAGACATGGTACCAGATGGAACAGATGATCATCTCGGGATTGGATCTGAGCCCCATCATCACTCACCGTTTCAGTATCGATGACTTCCAGAAGGGATTCGATGTGATGGAGGAAGGCCAGTGTGGTAAAGTGATCCTGAACTGGGAATAACCATCAGGATTTAAAAAACCTGACAGCCTTATCGAACTTATCAAACGCCTTATCAAACAGGTTTAACTGCTTTAATAAAGGGAGCTCTTTTTCGGAGCTCTCTTCTTTTTCTTCTTCCGGCTCAGGAAGTACCTTGTAATCATCAATCAGTTCGATATTCTTTATAGCCCATTGGTTGACTGCCGTCACCTCCTCAAGTAGCAACTTCATCTGATCGGCTGCAATCTTCATCAATCCGCTTTGCAATGCGGCTTTTCTCACCTGTTCTTTCGCCAGGGTCTGGATCTGTTGCAGGTCTTTTCTTCCGATCACATTGAACAGATCATCCTCAAAATAATAATAGTTGAAATCACAGTCAACAGAAAGGATTTCCGGTTTGGGAAAATCCTGCAGCCGGATCTCTTTGTGTTCCTCATCGACCTCCCATACGCATTTATTTATATCATAACCGATCAGCACTTGCGCGCGTACAATGACCAATGCTTTTTTCGTGGAAGGAATGAACTTCAGCAGTTTTTTTGTGTTTTCATAATTATAGATCTCATTGAGTTGTCCTTCGGCTACTACGATCTTGAAAACCCGTTTTATGCCTTCAACAACCGTATGAGAGGCGGTGACGGTACCCGATTGGGTTTTCCGTATATTCCATAGCTGAAACAGGAGCCAGGCAATGACAATTCCTGTAAGCAATCCGAAAACCAGAATACCCAATATATTCCCGTTCCCCGCATAAGTGGGCCTGAAGAATGTCCGGTAAAGAAATCCGGCGATCAATAATAAAAGAATAGCCGCAATGATTATGCCGATTCTCTTTACGATCTTTTTCGTCATAAGCAGAATTTTTTGATAGAACACAAAAATAGGAATAAAGGTTTGATAAATATGAATTATCAAGTCGGAATACACAAAAATATATTATGTCAAAAATTATAATTACTTTTGTGCCTTAAAAAAATTGTTACAGCGCTATTTATAAGCCAAAACTATATGAAGCAACTTGTTATCTTACGTCATGGCAAAGCCGAACAGGATACAATGGCCAAAGATGATTACGATCGTGTCCTAACCGACCGTGGTATTAAAAACGCCTCCGACATGGGAGGATTTATTTTGAAAAAATGGGGAGTCCCCGACCTGATCCTCTCTTCATCCGCAAGACGGGCACATGATACTGCCATACTGGCCGCACAAAGCCTTGGTTATCCGCAGGAAGAGATCAGAACCGACCAGAATCTCTATTTCGCTCCTTCCCGCTGGATACTGAATGTAATTTCAAAATTGCCTGACGAGGTGAATCGTTGCCTTTATGTGGGGCACAATCCCGGAGTGACGGAACTGATCAATGACCTGGGTGTACGCCTCGATAATCTCCCTACCGCGTCGGCGATATGCTTCGAATTTCATATCGACTCCTGGGCTGATATCTCGACCGAGAGAGCGGCTTTTCACTGGTTGAAACTGGCGAAAGAATTATGATCAGTAATTACTGAACAGTAACCAGGCAACTAGCAGGGTCAGTATGATATTAAAACCTTGCGCTGTGAGGAACGACCAGATATATTTGGCGTTTTCTTTTCTGAAGATATAACGGAAATCGGTCTCTAATCCGATACATACGAAAGCCAAAGAGAAAAGTAGTCCGCGCGCACCTCTGTTTGCCACGCGCGACAGTTCTTTACCGGTTTCTGCATCAAAGGCAAAACTGAATATCAGCGAAGCAATCAGGAAACCGAGAACAAATTTCGGGAACCGCTCCCAGAGCACACTGCCTGAAGGACGGATATCGCTGTTGGTACCCTTGTACGACCAATAGATGGAGATGGCGAATGCAGCGACACCCAATAACACGTTTTGCGCCGATTTGATGATCACGCTGTATTGTTCGGCCGTCTCTCCGATAAATTTTCCGGAAGCAACCACAGCGGCTGTCGTATCGATGGTACCCCCCAGCCAGGCACCGGCAACCTCCTCGCTCAATCCCATCCATTTTGCCAGATAGGGCAGGAGATACATCATGGGAATAGCTACAATAAGTACCAGTGATATCACAAACGAAAGTTTCTTGGGATCACCCTTAATCGCACCACTCGTGGCGATGGCTGCCGAAACCCCGCAGATAGATACTGAACTCGATAATAACATCGACATCTCCTTATCTATCCTGAATGCCCTGGTGGATATCCAAAAGCTGAAATACCATACCGAGAACACTACAATAATTCCCTGTATCATCCCCAATGCACCAGCCCGCATAATCTCGTTGAATAGGATGGAACTACCCAGAATCACTAACCCTGCCTTGATATAGTATTCACTCTTGACTGCAGGGGCCAGCCATTTCGGTAACCCAACCGTATTGCGTATGAGCAACCCGATGAGCACGGCAAAAAAGACCGACTCCAGGCCGATCGTCTTAATCGGACTGAGACCGGCAATATATTCTGCCAACCAGGCAAGCGCGTAGACAATCACAAACGAGAGTATAAATCCTCCCTTATCCTTATTCCCCATAAAGAGATACCCCAGATAAGCCAATACAGCTATCACCAGCGACATCTGCACATAATTCTTCATCACCGACGGTAAAAGGATTACCAGCACAAGGATAACCCCACCGATGAGTGTGGAAACCCAATCTTCACTTTTTAATGTTTTTAGCATAATCAAATGGAGCGTTTTCGTTAAGCAAGAGCAAAACCAAAGCAAGCTTTGTTTCTGCCGAGCGCAGAAAACGACTAGTTTTAGTGAACTATTTCGTTAAGCAATACGAACAGAAGACAAGCTTGACTGGAATGTTTTCGATAAGCTAATACAGAGGCAAAACTTGTTTTGACTATGTTGAGCGTAGAAAACAACTAAGTTTACTTGAATATGTCGTTGCCAGAAATAGTCTGGTTTATTGAATAATTATTCTTACAAAACCTGTATATTTCTTTATGTAACTATGGATTTGCGGACAAAATTATAAATAATTTATAAATAATAAAGACAAACAGTCATTTTCTTTCCTCCCGATTTACGGCTTAATCGCCCCAAAGCCGCTGTTGGTCGATAAAATAGGAGAGTTCATCTATTTCTTTTGTGGAAACCTGACGACTATGCTATTTTTGTTGCGAATTCAAATGTACAATTTGAATTTAAAAAATGGAGGTTGATATAATTCTTCTTTCCGGATGAATCGGTTAATTGAATGTTAGAAAAGAATATTTTTATCATATGAAAAAGATTTGTTTTTTGGTGATGGCTGTTTTATTACCTGCTTTCTCATGTATGCTGCAGGCACAGACAAACAGTTCCATATCGGGAAAGTTGATAGAGAAAGAAACGGAAGAACCGGTGCCGATGGCCAATATACGTATACTCCAGCAGGCAGACAGCAGCTTTGTTACCGGGAAAGCTTCCGATGATAAGGGATTGTTTACTATACCGGTAAAAAACGGATCCTATATTCTACATATTTCTTACATCGGCTATAACGACATATTTCGGAATGTAGAAGTAACCTCATCCAATCCAAATGTGAAATTGGGTAATATAGCGATGGAAAACGACAATATCTTGCTGTCGGAGACTGTGGTCACTGCCAAAGCACCGGAAATTGCAGTACGAGGAGATACGCTGGAATATAATGCCGATTCTTATAAAGTAACGGAGAGCGCAGTGGTGGAAGACCTGCTGAAGAAAATGCCCGGTGTGGAGATCAGTAGTGAAGGAAAGATCACAGTAAATGGAAAGGAAATCACCAAAATACTGGTCGATGGAGAGGAATTCTTCAGCAACGATCCTAAAGTAGCTTCTAAAAATCTCCCGGCTAAGATGGTGGAGAAGCTGCAGGTACTTGAAAGAAAAACAGAAATGGCACAGATGACCGGGTTCGACGACGGTGAAGAAGAGAATGTGATCAACCTGCTGGTACGTCCCGGCATGAAGGAAGGTCTGTTCGGTAATGCTTTCGCAGGATATGGAAGCAAAGATCGCTATGAAGCCAATGGTATGGTTAATTACATGAAGGATAAAGATCAGTATACCTTTCTTGGAGGTATTAATAATACCAATAATGCCGGATTCTCCGATCTGGCAGGAGCTATGTTCGGTAGTATGGGGGGCCGGGGAGGCAGAGGCCGGATGTTTGGGGCAAGAGACGGTATATCCACCTCATTGAATATGGGAGGTAATTTCAGTACCCAACTCTCTTCCAGATTCAAGATCGGAGGTAATGTGCGTTACGGATCTACCGATACCGATGTACAGTCGGATGTGTTCACCCAAAATATCCTGAGTGCAGGAAATACCCTGGAAAATGAAAGCAACCACTCAAACAACAGGAGCCGGAATTTTAATATGGACCTCAGGATGGAATGGAATCCTGATGATGCCACCACCATTATTTTCCGGCCGAATGTGGCGTTCTATAACAACAATCGCGACGAAACAGGGAATTTCCATACCCGGAACGAACTGTCGGGTGATACCATCAATTATGGTAATTCCGAATATTTTTCAGAAGGGAACGGAAAAGATTATGGAGGAAATCTGGATATAAGCCGTCAGTTGGGAAAAGAGGGACGGATATTGAGCGCTCAGTTACGTGCCAATAGAGGCGAATCGGAAAATACCGGTACCAGCGTCTCCGGTACCTTTTATAATGGAACCCGCCCCGATGATCTTATCGACCAGCGCTTCACGAATACAAGCGACAACACCTCCTGGCGGGCATATATCTCTTATGTGGAACCGATAGGCAGAAATAACTTCCTGCAGTTGGCATATGAGTACGGTCAGAATGTATCGGAATCAGATAAGGATACGCGTACCCAGGATGAGTTTGGAGAATATACCGTACTCGATTCAACCTACAGCAAACGCCTTGAAAATAATTTCGTGAATCAGGAGATAGAGCTGAATTTCAGGTCGGTAAGAGAGAATTACGACTATATGTTCGGTGTCTCAATGGAACCGTCCAGTTCCCGCAGTAAAACATTTATCGGAACAGACATGATACACGACACCAAACAGGATGTACTCAATTTTGCTCCCATGGCACAGCTTAATTATCGCTGGAGCCGGACGCACAATCTCCGTCTGCGTTACTGGGGACGCACAGAGCAACCGTCGGTCACACAACTTTCACCTGTGATTGATGTTTCCGATCCCCTGAATATTCGCTATGGAAATCCCGATCTCAAGCCTTCCTTCCAACACCGGTTCAATGTACGTTACCAACGTTCGAATCCGGAAAAGGCCAGCTCCATGTCGGCTTACCTGAATGGAGAATATATGACGAACGATATCGTGTCGGCAACTATCACCGATGTGACCACGGGGCGTAAGGAAGCTACTTACCGTAATGTATCGGGAAACTGGAATACCGATGCACGCGTGATCTTCAATGTGCCGTTGAAAAATATCAAGTTCTCCATTTTCTCCATGTCGTTTGCAAGGTATAACCAGGGATACGGATACTCTAAGTCGATTTCCGGAGAGGAGGCACCAAAAGAGTTTACCGACGAAGATAAGAATACGAACAGACAGATATCATTGATGGAAGCACTTGGGTTGAATTACCGTTCAGACCAGTTCGATTTCTCTATCCGCGGGAATGTCAATTTCAACAATGTCACCAACAGTCTCGAAGGACAGATCGACCAGCAATATCTGAACTATGGCGGAAGCGCTACCACTGCGATCTACCTGCCGTGGGATCTGACATTGGAAAGTGATATCAATTACTCCACCAACTCAGGTTATGCCGACGGTTTTGAGCAAAACGAATGGCTGTGGAACGCTTCTTTACAGAAGACGTTATTTAAACAAAAGAACGGCACCATCCGTTTTAAAATATATGATATCCTGCAACAACGCAGTAATATCAACAGAAGTGTGACATCCAACTATATACAAGACACGACCACCAATACGCTTACAAGTTATTTCATGGTGCATTTCGTGTATAGGTTCAATATATTTAAAGGCGGTGTTACACAAGAAGATATGATGCCTCAGAGAAGAGGATTTGGAGGCCCCGGAAGAGGCCCCGGCGGACCGGGCGGTCCCATTTAATGTGATTTGAACGATTATTAATTGCAGGATAATGGATCAACTGTTAAAGTCAAAACAAAGAGGAACCCGGAACAATGTGCTTATGCACATATTACTGTGGGGGGTGATTTTCATTCTCCCCTACTTTTTTATGGATTCCGAGCGCATATTTTACTGGCAGTCCTTTATGCGGTCGCTCCCTGAGTTACTGGGATTCATGCTGGTATTTTACCTCAACTATTTCCTGCTGATCGATAAGCTCCTGTATAAAGGGAAAACCAAGCAGTTTATCCTCTACAACCTGCTGCTTATTGTAGCGGTGGCATTCCTGATGCATTACGGACGGGACCTGATTGAAACCCTTATACCGGAACTGAGGCCAAGAAGGCGCATGAAACGGGGTGGGGGCAGAGGCTGGAGTAGCAATATTCAGCTCCTGTTCCTGGTAAGAAATTCCACTTGGTTGTTTTTGATGGCCGGACTGAGTGTAGCGTTGAAGATGACCGTTCGTTGGTTTGAAGTGGACAACGAGCGGAAAGAGTTGGAGAAAGCAAAATCAGATGCGGAACTGCAAAACCTCAAGAACCAGATCAATCCCCACTTCCTGCTGAATACCCTGAACAATATCTATGCACTGATAGAATTCGATCCCCCTCGGGCACAACAGGCGGTGGTGGATCTGAGCAAGATGCTGCGTCACCTGCTTTACGAAAATAACCAGACCTTTGTACCCCTTCGCCAGGAAGCCACATTTATGCGTAATTATATTGAGTTGATGCGGATACGCCTTCCCGATAATGTGAAACTGACAACCGATTTCTCTTATTCCGAGTCGGGAAATACACTTATTTCTCCCTTAATTTTTATATCTTTGATTGAAAATGCGTTCAAGCATGGTATCAGTGGGGAAAAGCCTTCGTTTATCGATATCTCACTCAAAGAGCATCCCGATGGAAAAGTGGAGTTCGTCTCCCGGAACAGTTACTTCCCGAAATCGGAATCCGATAAGAGCGGAAGCGGTATCGGGCTCGAACTGGTGAAGAAGAAACTGGAGTTGCTTTATCCCGGTAATTATCAATGGAATACCTCTATTGAAGACGATATTTATACAACCATGCTTTTGATCGATACAAAAAAACAGTCGGATGATACTCAATTGTTGGATCGTGGATGATGAGCCGTTGGCACTGTCGCTTTTGGAATCGTATGTTCAAAAAACTTCTTTTTTGAAGTTGACGGGGAAATACAGCAATGCGTTGTCGGCCATGAAACATTTCGCAGATGAGAAGGTAGACTTGCTTTTCCTTGATATTCAGATGCCTGAAGTGAATGGAATGGAGTTTGCCCGTGTTATCGGTGACCATACCCGGATTATTTTTACCACTGCTTTCAGTGAATATGCCCTGGAAGGATACAAGGTAAATGCCCTCGATTATCTTCTAAAACCCTTTTCTTTTGCCGATTTCCTTACCGCCGCGAAAAAGGCGTTGAATTGGTTTGAAATGACTGATAAGAAAATGGTGACCGAAACAGTACAGGAAAATTCCGGGATTTTTGTGAAATCAGATTACAAGTTGTTGCATGTGCTGTTTGATGATATCCTCTATATCGAAGGTTTAAAAGATTATGTGAAAATATATACTGAAAGCCACCCAAAACCTATCTTGTCACTGATAAGCCTTAAAGCGTTGGAAGAAGACCTCCCCTCAGATCGCTTTATGCGTGTCCACCGTTCATATATCATCCACAAAAATAAGATATCCAGTATCAATAAAAGGCGTATTACCATTGGCGAAAAACAGATACCGATGGGGGATACTTATCGCAAACAGTTTATGTCGCTGATAGGAAAATAAGGCGATAGAATAAATTGAACGGAAATAAAAAAGAGAGCAAACCAACAGGTGATTCGCCCTCCTTTACCTTATTCTTAATGCCGATCTGAATTCTCAATCAACATTTTACATATTAATATTTAATATTCTGTTTTTCAGTATTATAAAACACTTAAACAGTTCTTACGAAAGGTATGCGGTAAGCATCCAGACAGTTTTTTCCTGTTCTGAAATATAGTCGCTCATCAGCGCCACGGTACCTTCGTCGCTCCCTTCCGAAGCATTTTCCAATATTTCACGTTCCAGAGCAATCAGCACTTTCAGTGAGTCGAGGATCTCTTTCACGATCTCTTTTGACTTGGTTGCCACGCCGGTCTCTTTGATGGCCGATACTTTGAGGTATTCACTGAAGTTGTGTGCAGGTGTGCCGCTCAACATCAGGATGCGTTCAGCCACTTCATCCACCTTTTCGGCAGTGTCATCATAATACTCTTCGTATTTTGCGTGTGCGCCGAAAAACTCGATACCTTTTACATTCCAGTGGTATCCGCGGAGATTGGTGTAGTAAACCTGCAGGCTGGCCAGTAATTTCTGTAAGCCGTCCACTGTCTTTTCTGTACTTTTTGGATCTAATCCTAAATAATCTAATGTTTTCATAATTTTTTTGTTTAACTGTATTGTCGTTATAATTGTGGCAAATTTACAAAATAGTATGCTATTCGCCAATTTTTTCATTATTATACTCTCGGGAAATCTCCTTGTAATGCCGGTCTTGTCTATCTAAACGAAGTTTGACGTGGCAACTGTGGGATCATATTCCACGAATCCGGTCGTCGAATGCCGTCAAAGCCGCTTTGGCGCCTTCTCCCATGGAGATGATGATCTGCTTGTAAGGAACCGTGGTTACGTCTCCCGCGGCATAGATCGCGGGCACATTGGTTCGTGCGCGTTCATCGATCTCTATCTCGCCAAAACGGTTGGTATTTACCACATCCCTGAATGCCGCGCTATTGGGCGCCAAACCGATCTGGACAAATACCCCGTCGAGGTCGATAACCCGTTCTTCTTCCGTCTTGCGGTCTTTCACCTTCAACCCGACGACTTTTTCTCCGTTGTTGATAACTTCGGTGGTTTGCGAGTGGAGGAAGATCTCTACATTCGGCAGGCTTTTCACCTTCTCCTGTAATACCTTGTCCGCCTTCAGTTCTTCCAGGAACTCAAAAACGGTGACGTGGGAACAGATCCCTGCCAGGTCGATAGCTGCCTCTATACCGGAGTTACCTCCGCCTATTACTGCCACACGCTTGCCTTTATAGAACGGACCGTCGCAATGCGGGCAAAAAGCCACCCCTCTTCCGATAAACTCGGTTTCGCCGGGCACGTTCAGCTTGCGCCAGCTTGCTCCTGTAGCAATGATCAACGCAGGTGCGGTAAATATCTCGCCACCCTGGGTCAAGACAATCTTCTGTTTATTTTCCACTGTTACATTCTCGACTGAACGGTGTTCGTAAATATCAATGGGATATTCGCTCATATGGTTTTTAAGATCATCCGCCAATTTGCTGCCGGTTGTCTTAGGAACCGAAATCAGATTTTCTATCCCTCCGGTCTCATTGACCTGACCACCTACACGTTCGGCAACAACAGCTACATTCAACCCTTTACGGGCACTGTAGACAGCCGCTGCAACACCGGCAGGCCCTCCGCCTACCACGATCACGTCATATTCACGGACTGTCTGCTCTTCGGTTTCGGCTGTCTCCGTACCGTAATGTGCTTCCAGTTTGGACAGCAGTTCGCCGAAATTTCCCCGGCCGACATGCAGCAGTTCCCCATCGGCAAAAACCGCCGGTACCCCTTGCAGATCCAGAGCATCCGCTTCTTCCTTATAGATAGCGCCATCCACCGCTTCATGGGTAATATGCGGGTTTATCACCGCCATGGCGTTCAATGCCTGTACCACATCCGGGCAATTGGTACAGGTGAGCGACATATAAGTCGTCAGACGGATATCCCCCTTCAACGATTTTAGTCTTTTTGTTACGAATTCATCGGGCAGGTTTTTGCCTTTACCGTCCGCATTCAGGACAGCCAGCAATAGAGAGGTGAACTCATGGCCGGTCGGGACTGCACGGAATCTGATGCCTGTCTTCTCGCCGTTCTTCAGTATATCGAATACGAGTCCATCACCAGGATTTTCGTTCAATGACAAACGATCCGAAACCGATACTACGTCGTTGAGTAGTTCGAGCAGTTGTCCTCGATGCGGATGGTTTTCCCTGACCGAAACATCGAATGTGTAATCATTACTGAGTTCCGAGAAGATACCCCGTAGTTGTTCTATTAAAGATGTATCTAGCATAATGTGTTAATAAAAAGACGGGTAACCCGTAGTAGACAATTCACCACAGGTTACCCGTCAGTAGTGATTGTATATTAAATTTTTCCTACCAGGTCGATGCTGGGTTTCAGGGTCTCTTGGCCTTCCTCCCATTTTGCGGGACAAACTTCGCCGTCGTGGGTCGCTACAAACTGAGCAGCTTTCACTTTACGCACCAGTTCTTCAGCATTACGACCAATACCGTTGTCGTGAATTTCAGCGATCTTGATCTTTCCGGAAGGATCTATTACGAATGTACCCCTGTAGGCAACTCCTTCTTCTTCTACCATCACGCCGAATGCGCGGGTGAGGAGTCCGGTCGGATCAGCCAGCATCGGATATTTAATTTTACGAATGCTTTCAGAAGCATCGTGCCATGCTTTGTGGGTAAAGTGCTTGTCGGTACTTACCGAATAAACTTCCACACCCATCCTCTGCAGTTCTTGGTACTTTTCAGCTACGTCCACCAATTCCGTGGGGCATACGAAAGTAAAATCCGCGGGATAAAAGAAAAAAATAGCCCATTTGCCCAATACGTCGTTGTGGGTTACTGTTTTGAACTCGCCTTCGTGGTAGGCCTCTACTTTAAACTCTGTCAGTTGTGAATTGATAATTGAACTCATAATTTTTTCTGTTTTATAATTGATGTTTCATTTTTGTGTAACATACGATTTTCTACGGAACTTTCCCGGAAAACCCCGCTTCAAATATTTTGGTAACCGTATAATCGTTTCACAAATGGTAATCTTGTAACCACTGGCGACCGTTCAACCGTATTAATAATGATACTGCCTCCATTGGTAATTTAAATACCCTGTAAAAAAATGCTGTTTACCGTTTATTGAAGCTTTCAGAACCGGTTCTTTCTTGTTCGTGTTGCAAAGATAGGTAAAGATTTTATTTATTGAAAAATTTCTTTAATTGATAATATTTATACGGTATTGACCTAAGTTTTTTGTTCAGGATAGGGCATTTTACCTGTTTTTGCCAATCTTCTGTCCGTCAGATAAATTCTGCAGTAAAACAAATAAGGAAAATAAATTTTGGAAGATAATCATATTCGGGCTGCATTACATTTTGCTGCCGATAGAGAATCTTTTATTAAAATAATTCCTACAACCAATGCAGACCCGGCTATTGCTTGATGCAAATTTGTCATGGCGATCAGTCAGTATATTGAAACAATATTTTGATGACTGTTGTCACGTTGATGATATAGGATTGTCGGTTCCCGCAAAAGACACGGAAATTTGGGAATATGCCAAACAGCAGGAAATGATTATTGTAACAAATGATGAAGATTATTCCAGTGAGACGGTCTCTTTTTTTGTTTTGTACTCCGTCCCGAAATTAAGAGGTAACGAGTAAACTAAAGCAATTTATTTACATATTCTACAAAGGTTTCAGGATATTTGATAGGGGCCTCTATATGCCTACCCTCATATATCCAAAATATTTTAGGGTAAGATAGGTTATTGTAGATCTCTTGTGCTCCTTCTATTGGAATTTCATCCTCCTTTGAGTGAATAAATAGGACTTTGACATTCTTTATTTCCTCAATATCCTCTTTAGCAGAATAAGGTGATGTTACAAATTGTTTTATCTGTTCATGATATTCTTTGGGTGATGTTAGTAATGCAATATCGGTAAAGGAGGTGATCATTCCGTCGAATATCAATGCCGATATTTTATCATTATTATTCCTTGTCAAATGTGTGGCAACCTGCGATCCTATTGAAACCCCATACACAATTAATTTCGTATCCATAACATCTTTTCTTTTAAGTAACGTGTCCAATAGCATCTGTGCATCATGAGCAATATTCAGGTGCGTAGGTGTTCCGGAGGATTTACCATAGCCTCTGTAATCAAGCATACAGATCTGAAAACCATCATTCACCAATGGACGTATATGATTTACCCATTTCGAGATATTGCCTCCATTCCCATGAAAATAGAGTATCGTTGCTTTAACACATTCTTGAGGTTTGATAATTACGGAATAAATGATGTCAGAATCTGTGTGTAAGATAATTTCCTGATATTGTAAAGAATCAATACCTAACCATTCTCTATCGGGGTGATAGAATTTTTCGTCCATTTGAGCATTTATATTACTCAAATATAATGCAAATAATAGAATATAGAGGTCGATATAGCTGTTACCAATGTAAAACCACTCACAACCAATAATTTTATTTTTGGGTTGAATCCTGTTATTCCAAACGGTTGAAAAAAACCTAAAAGAAAACAGACTAATAATGTAGTAACAACAACTACCACCCATGGTTTGGTATTATACGAGGCAGGCCTGTTGAAATACTTCAAAAGTTTATTCATTTCTTATTAAAATAGGAATTAAGGCAAAAGTACTGCTTTCGAATGAAAGCGTAACTAATATTTTTCTATGAAGATTGATTTTGAATCAAACTTTATAATAAAAAATCCCAGGTGAAAAATGCCTGGGATTTTTTGGATTTGTTACAAAGAATATTAGCTCCCTAATGGTCTCACTCCCATATTATACAAGGTAAATGCCTGTAGGTCTGCATTCTCTTCGATAATCTTGGAAAGTGGTTTTCCGGCTCCGTGCCCTGCATTTACATCAATCCGGATAAGGACAGGATTTGTTCCACTCTGCTTTTCCTGTAACTCGGCTGCAAACTTGAAGCTGTGTGCAGGTACGACCCTGTCGTCGTGGTCGGCTGTGGTAATCAGCGTTGCAGGATATTCCACGCCTTCTTTTACGTTATGCACGGGAGAATATCCCAATAAATACTCAAACATCTCCTTGCTTTGCTCGGCTGTTCCGTAATCATAAGCCCAACCGGCTCCAGCGGTAAAGGTATGGTAACGCAGCATATCCAGCACGCCCACGGCAGGAAGCGCCACTTTAAAGAGATCAGGTCGTTGCGTCATACAAGCGCCTACCAGAAGCCCTCCGTTTGAACCTCCCCTGATGGCCAGATAACCGGGAGAAGTATAACCTTCTGCGATCAGATATTCTGCTGCAGCAATGAAATCGTCAAACACATTCTGCTTTTGCAGTTGTGTTCCTGCGATATGCCACTCTTTGCCGTATTCTCCGCCACCTCTTATATTCGGGACAGCATAAACTCCGCCATTCTCCATCCAAACCGCGTTGGCAACCGAAAAGCCCGGGGTCATACTTGCATTAAATCCTCCATAGCCGTAAAGAATGGTCGGATTTTTCCCGTTGAGTTTCGCCCCCTTTTTATATGAAATAATCATAGGAACTTTTGTTCCGTCCTTCGAAGTATAGAACACTTGTTTTGACTCGTAATCATCGGAATTGAACTTCGCTTTTGATTTCTCGTACACTTCTGTAATTCCCCCTTTTGGTTCGTAAGAATAGATTGTTCCTGCAGTAATATAATTCGTAAACGTGAAATAGAGAGTGGTATCTTCTTTTTTACCACCGAATCCTCCTACTGATCCCACTCCCGGAAGCTCGACTTCACGAACTAAATCCCCTTGGTAGTCATATTGCAGTACATGTGAAATGGCATCTTTCATATAGTGGGCGAAGAAATACCCCCGAACCGGTGGAAGGAGAAAGTACATTCTCCGTTTCAGGAATAAAATCTACCCAGGGAGCAGAAGGATCTTTGGCATCAGCCGTTACGATTTTCCTGTTAGGAGCATCTTTATCGGTGACAATAAACAATTTGTCACCCTCATTCTCAATCACATAATGATCATTGTCGAAATTATCGACAAGGGTAACAATCTTACTGTTTGGATTTGTCAGGTCTTTGATATATAGCTCGTTTCCATAAGTAGAGTTAGCCGCTGTAATAATCAGGTATTTATCATCTTCAGTCACTGAACCCCCGATATAACGTCTTTTTTTGTCGAGTCCGAAGACCACTTTGTCTTCCGATTGCGGCGTTCCCAATTTATGGTAATACAACTTGTGCTGGTCTGTCATTGCAGAAAGCTCACTCCCTGTAGGTTTATCATAGCTCGAATAATAGAACCCCTCGTTTCCTTTCCACGAAAGTCCACTGAATTTAATATCGATAAGCGTGTCTCCCAAAATTGTTTTGGAATCCACGTCCATGATGATTACTTTTCTCCAGTCGCTTCCTCCTTCGGAAATGGCATAAGCCACCGTTTTGCTGTCTTTAGAAAACTCCAGCCCTGCCAATGAAGTGGTTCCATCTTCTGAAAATTTATTCGGATCAAGGAAGACTTCTTCATTTCCGTCTTTATCCCTTTTGTATAAAACATACTGATTCTGTAAGCCGTTGTTTTTCATATAAAAAGTGTAATCCCCTTCGGTAAACGGAGCGCCGATTTTCTCGTAATTCCACAAATCTTCCAGTTTGTTTTTAATCTGATTTCGGAAAGGAATTTTGTCCAGATAACCAAATGTCACTTCATTTTGAGCTTTAACCCAACCTGCAGTTTCGTCTGAACGGTCATCTTCCAGCCAACGGTACGGATCTTTTACTTCTGTACCAAAATAGGTATCTACCATATCCATTTTTTGGGTTTCAGGGTACGTAACCACTACAGCTTGTTTGTTTTCTTGCTTGCACGAAACTAGAGCCGCTGCAATACACATAGGAATAAAAATTTTCTTCATTTTAAAATGATTGTTATCCGGTAAAACCGGTAATTTAAATTTTCGCCGCTATTTCAGGAATTTTTAACCCTGTTTTTATTTTTTGTCTGATAATCTGTATTTCCCGTCAAAACCAAAATTTTAATCTTTTAGGAAAACTGCATGAATAAGGGGTCTCAGACAACCTTGTTTATAGGTTCACCGGAATATGGTGGTATAAGTTCCCCGGCATAAATATCCATTATAACTTCCAAAGGGAATATTCAGGATGTAATATATCTGTATGTATATCAGCTAATTGCATGCAATAACCATATCATATCAACTCTTGGTTGTATTTTTCTTCAAAAATACTAAAAATTGATTGAATTTAGGCATGTAGCTCTGACGAAATATGGGTAACTAAATCGGGACGTAAAAACGCCGTCAGTCGCAAGATTTAGTTTTAATCATACGACCAACGGATATTTTGTAAAAAACTGGATTTTCAGTAGAGTATTAGATATTGAATTTTCCTTGCTTTTAAGCATTCCTAATCTGCTTTAATAAAAAAACCTTGTTTTTAATCCCCACAAAACGATTTACCTCTACACCGTTTTTAAAGAGGATCATGGTGGGAATACTTCGTACGTTGTATTTCCTTGCCAACGACTGATACTGTTCAATATCCACTTTGCCGACACGCTCATCACCTGTCAGTTCTGCGGCTACTTCATTCAATACTGGTGCCATCATTCGGCAGGGGCCACACCATGCTGCCCAGAAATCGATCAGTATGGTCTTGTTCTTGATCTGCTGTTGAAAATTTTTCACTGTAAGGGTGATGATCTCCTTATGATCAGCGACCATAGGAGTCTTTTTTATTTTAGCCTGGAGTCGGTACATATAAATGATAAAGGCAAGCACGAGCAATCCGAGAATAATGATAATTATCTTCATATCATGCGGTTATTAATTGTGTTTTTGCTTTCAGTTCGTGCAGATAGGCGGATGCACTCAATGCAGCCACTGTACCATCACCGACAGCAGTGGCGACTTGGCGGTAACGCTTGGCGATACAGTCTCCGGCGGCATATACACCTTCGATATTGGTGGATAGATCAGGATTGACAATGATTTCACCCCATTGACTCAATGCCACTTTGCCATTCACGAACTCGGTGTTAGGCATATATCCGATAAAGATAAAAACGCCATCGGTTTTAAAAGGAGTTATTTCGCCGGTTCCAAGGTTCTTTATATCCACGCTCTCCAGCCTCTCATTTCCGTAGAACGCGGTAATCGATGATTCCAATATGAAATCTATTTTCGGGTTACCGCGTGCTTCTTCCACCGCATGTTCGAAAGCCTGGAAATGATCGAACTGGTGAACAATACTCACTTTCGAAGCATATTTAGTAAGCGATACCGCTTCTTCGAGAGCCGAATTGCCACCACCCAGTACAATAATCTCCTTATCGGTGAAAAAGTCTCCATCACAGGTGGCATAATAGGATATCCCTTTGCCTTTGAAAGTATCTTCCCCGGGTACACCCAGAGTTCTTGAGCGGCCGCCTGTAGCAATGATCACACTGTGGGAAGTATAACTATTGCCATCAGAAAGTGCCACACGCTTGATTTCTCCGTTTAACTCCACTCCGGAGATAAGGACGTTCGACCGGATAGCACATCCAAAGGCCCTCGCCTGCTTTTTCATATTCGACGCAAGCTGATAGCCGCCGATACTTTCCACTCCGGGATAATTGGCAATCTCATGGGTGAATACCATCTGTCCACCCACGGGACCTTCATTCAGGATCAGCGTCCGGAGTTTTGCACGGGAGAGGTAGATGCCTGCCGTTAATCCGGCAGGGCCTCCACCAATGACAATCATATCATAATGATTCGTTGTGTTCATGACTTCAATCCGTTATTGCTGTCCGAATTCTTTATCTAATATAGAAGTGATCTGTTCTCTGGTCTGAATACTGGAAGTCGCTTTCACCACCTTGCCATTCTTGTAGTAGATGGTAAAGGGGATACCCATAAAGCCCCGTACTTCCGGCAGCATGCGGATTACATATGATTCGGGATTGTCGAATTCCATATCGTAGAATTTCACGTGTGGATACCCATCTTCCAGCTCTTCAGCAATTTCATATACCGGGATGCACATAGGCCCCATCCGTCCGCAGATGACCATTACGTTTTCGTTTTCTTCTATAATCCTGGCATGATCTGCCGCTGTATCAATATGATTCAAATTTGTGTATAACATAATGCTGATAATTTTAGTCGTTTATAATTTGATGATGCAAAGTTACGGCAGCATGAAAGATAAATAAAGGAATTTGGGACTTGACAGGACAACTTCCGGATTGAGATTGGACAATTTTTTTATTGAGAAAGATTATCTTTGTATTGCACATGCGATTGGATGACCTTTTGATTATTCAATCTCTACAAGTGTCAAACCGGCTGCTGAGAGGAGATTCTCCGCCAACTGTCAATTAATTATTCAATTTTTGCGAGTTAAACCCTTTTTGCTGAATGAAGACGATTTTAGAAAACGACAACGATTTTGTTTGTGATATTCAGGCTCCCTGTTTTCAGATGCTGGCGCCCGAAGAGAAGGATTTGGTACAGAAAAGTAAGACTCAGGTGTTATTCCGGAAAGGGGACAACCTGACCAAGCAAGGGGCTTTTGCATCTTATGTGCTTTTTATTATTGACGGTTTGGCGAAACAGTATATTGAAGGGGATGCTTCCAGAACTTTTAATCTAAGGATTATCCGCCCCGGAGAATTCGCCGGATTGTCTTCGGTCTTTCAACGTAATACATTTACTTATTCGTCAGTGGCCCTGACCGATTGCAGGGCCTTTCTGGTAGAAAAAGATGCGATTGCCGACCTGGTAAAACAAAATGGCATGTTCGGATTTAATATCATCAAAAGGTATTGCGAGCAGAATGCCGACCTGTTGGGAACCCTGCATACCGTGCTTTATAACCAGATAAACGGCCGCATGGCGACTACCCTGTTATATATTGATAGCTTCAAAACGGATTATCCCGAGATTTTCCAGCTCCTTTCTCGAAAGGATATCGCCAATTTCGCCGGCACCTCTACCGAAAGCGCGGTAAAACTCCTGAAAAATTTTGAAAAAGACGGACTGATACAACTGAATGAGAAAGATATCTCAATTGTGAATTATGAAGTGTTGACGGAGATAAGTAAGAGGGGGTGATAAGTTATATTGGATGGAATTTAAATCCTAAAAAATACATAGGAATCTTATAATGTAAACTATTAATAGGACTTGACAGGATTGAAATACTAGACCGACCATCGCTCTAATTGCGGCATCGGCATTGATTTACAAAATCCTCTCCAATTCCGGGAGCGATTTCTCCGAATGGTTACACCAAAATGGGTTCAGAGACGATAAAAGACATTTCAAATTATTTACCTTTTCAAGGCTATCCATACCTCGATATTCTATTGAAGGTTCTTTTCTTAAAATACTGTCTGGTACGGTAGAATGGTATATATCATTTTTACCTGAATGCAGCACGCAGGAATTTGTGCAAGGACTGTTTAAGGAGCAAACCTTTGAATTGGGAGATCATCGTGCCAAGATTCGTTTTTAGTGTGCAGGGGGTAGAGATGCTTCCAGTTCCGGTTTTTAAAGAAACTATGATGTTTGAAACTTTGTCTCCGGTGTGTATTGTACTAGGTAGAATTGAAACAGTTTACCTCTGGTACCTCCTGCTCTCCCAATGGCCATTAATCGTACTAGGTAGATAAAATAAAAGTGAACTGTGCCGGATTCGAACCGGCGACCTCTGCCCTGTCAAGGCAGCGCTCTAAACCAGCTGAGCTAACAGTTCGAGCCGCAAAAGTACTGAAAAATATGATACCCTCACTATAATTCCATGAGAAAAGATAAGAAAAATTATGACTATCCTGCAAGGCTATGTGAAAATATAAATAATCGGGCTGATTATGATTGCCGCCACTCGTGCCATGGATATGTTAAGACGATTAATTGGTGTATAATTTCATCGTAAATTGAATAATAGCTGATAAACTGATTTATTTTCGTATCTTTGCACCCATTAGCAATTAAGTTCGTATTGGATCTTTCTTCATCAATGTTTTGCTCCGCTGTTTTTTGCGGGTCTTCCCATCGCCGAAATCGACATCAAAATCAACTTATTTGTTTAAGTTATCAATCAGTTGCAAGAATGTGCCCATACAATTTAACGTGACACATCTTGTTTAATATTAAAACATGACATTTAAAGAATTATCTATTGTAGAGCCGGTATTGAGGGCTCTGAACGAAAAAGGACATACAACTCCCACACCAATACAACAACAGGCTATTGCCCCGGCACTTGATAACCGTGATATCTTAGGACTGGCACAGACCGGAACAGGAAAGACCGCAGCTTTTGTACTCCCCATCATACAACAATTGTATTTGAATAAATCTTATGGCAGGAAAAGAGAGATCAAGGCATTGATTTTAACACCTACGCGGGAACTGGCTATACAGATCAACGAGTGCCTGAGCGATTATATTCGCTATACCGGACTTCGCCACTGCGTGATTTATGGTGGGGTGAAGCAGAATGCCCAGGTGAATGAACTGAACAGGGGAATAGATATTTTAGTGGCTACTCCGGGACGATTACTCGATCTGATGAACCAGAAGATCATCAGTCTCCAGGCCATCCGACATTTTGTGCTGGACGAAGCCGACCGGATGCTGGATATGGGATTTATCCACGATATCAAGCGGTTGTTACCGCAGTTGCCCCGGGTGAAGCAAACCCTTTTCTTTTCGGCGACCATGCCGTCATCCATAGCCGATCTCTCACGTTCTATCCTGCATAAGCCGGTAAGGGTGGAGGTAGCACCGGTATCATCGGTGGTAGACACCATAGAACAATACATCTATTTTGTGGAAAAACCGGAAAAGAAGAATCTGCTGATCAGCCTGCTGAAAAAAGATAAAAGGAAATCGGTACTGATATTCTCCCGCACCAAACATGGCGCGGATAAGATCGCGCGGGTACTCAGCAAGTCCGGAATAGATAGTGCAGCCATTCACGGGAATAAATCACAGAATGCCAGACAAAAGGCGCTGTCTGATTTTAAGTCGCACAAAATACAGACCCTTATCGCGACGGACATTGCAGCCAGGGGAATCGACATCAACAATCTGGAACTGGTCATCAATTACGATCTTCCGGATGTGGCCGAAACGTATGTGCATCGTATCGGCCGAACGGGTAGGGCAGGGAATACAGGTACAGCGTTGACGTTCTGTGCCGATGAAGAGAGGGATATGTTAAGAGACATCCAGAAGCTGACGGGAAAAATCCTTGTGGTGGCAAGTTGAACAACAAGTATTCAATAAAACAAACATCCAATTCAATAAAAAACCAAGATATTTCAGGTATAAATATGGCAAAATCAATTTCGTATAATAAAAAAGAAGTAGAAAAGAAAAAACAGGAAAAACGGTTGGAGAAGCAGAAACGCAAGGAAGAACGTAAGGCCAACGCAGGCTCCGGATCATTGGACGACATGATTGCCTATGTGGATGAAAACGGAGTGATTACCGACACTCCGCCCGATCCGGTAAAAAAACAGGAAATCGACATTGACAATATAGTAGTTTCCACGCCTAAAAAGGAGGAAATCGAGGAGCCCCAGCTCAAGGGACGTGTGGAGTACTTCAATTCCGACAAAGGATACGGGTTTATCAAGAATGCTGCCAATATGGATAAATACTTCTTCCATATCAGCAGCGCACCGGCTTCTATCAATGAAGGAGATAAGGTGACATTCGAGTTGGAGCGCGGCAAAAAAGGCATGAATGCCGTGAATATTGTCCTCACGGATTAAAAGACAGCCAACCGGACAAGAAGACTTGCAATATTACTCCACAATCCACTGCCGGAATTCGGATGCCCGGTTCTTACTCACATAGATTCTTTCGGGGATTCCGGTATCAAGGGTTAATAATAACCGGTTATCAAACCAGATGGTGATATCTTTCACGCTTTTCTTTGCTACGATAAATTGTTTATTCGCCCGGAAGAATTCTTTCGGATTCAATGTCGACATGATGCTGTCAAGCGTTTTCCGGTAGGGATAGTTCTCTCCGTTACGCACAAACACCCTCGTGCCATCAGATGAGGTATAGAAACAGGATACCTGGTCGAGGGACACAGGGAGCAATTTATCGTTTATGGGGATCAGGAGCCTTTCGGGATAACCTTGTATAAGAGTCAGGTCCGGCATCTTAGACAAATACCGGTGAATTTCCGTACGCCCCAGTTTATGATATTTATCCAAAGCCCGTTTTAAATATACGGGATCAATGGGTTTCAGTATGTAATCGATACTGTTTACCCTGAAAGCCTCAATCGCGTATTCATCATAAGCCGTAATAAATATAATAGGAATTTCTACGGTAATAGCAGAAAAAATATTGAATGCAGAGCCGTCCGACAAATGGATATCCATGAAGATCAGGTCCGGTGGATGGTTTTTCCCCAACCATCGTACCGTTTGGGAGACACTTTCGGTAATCCCGGCGATTTCAATTTCCGGGGCAAGGTCGGCCAATATGGTTCTCAGGTTATCGACAGCCACCGTTTCATCTTCTACGATCAATACCTTCATACGATTTTTTCCTTTAATGGTAAGAACACCCGAAAGATCCCGCCGCCGGTTTCAATCCTGACCTCGCTGTCAAGCAGCAGTGAAAAACGGCTGATCAGGTTTGAAAGCCCTATCCCGCTTTCGGTAGGCGGGTTCAGTTTCTTCTGTATCGGATTTGAAAATATCAACTCATCCCCTCCATTCAGTGCAATGGAAACCACCATCGGATTCTCACTGTCGATCATATTGTGTTTGATCACATTCTCCAGCAGCGGAAGAAAAGAGAGCACCGGTATCAGCAGGTTGCGTTTGTTTTGGGGAATATCTATTGCAAACGACAGCTTATCGGCATACCGTACTTCCTGCAGGTAGCGGAAGGAATCCAGAAAACCTATTTCCTCCTCCAGTTGCACAAGTCCTTTCCTTTCGCTCTGCAGGATATACCGGAATACGTTCGACAGTTTGTTGATGTATTCAAGGACAGTTTCCTTGTCCCGGTTGCGCACCAATGCCGCTAACCCGTTCAGCGAATTGAAGAAAAAGTGCGGGTTGATCTGGTTTGTCAGTGCCTCGCAACGGCTCTGGAGGTTGTCGAGTTTCAATTGTTCGATTTCATGTTCTTTTTCCCGTTGTTTTATGTAGAGCGTATAAATATACCCGAGCAACAGGCAAAGTGCGCATACCACGATAAACTGGAATATCAGCAACCCGCTGAACTGGTCCAGGTTTGTATCGGTAATTCTGGATATGGAAACATACAAGGCATAAGCCACGCTCGTTAACAGCACCGAAACCGCAATTCTCCTGGAAAAAAGGGTCTGGTTCATCTTCCGGATATTGGTCCATACCAGTATCCAGATCAATGCACTGAAAAATAGATAGCGGAATATAAAGAACCCGAAATTGGCCAGATACTCCGCACTGTATTTTCCCCATAGCTTGACCATGTTGGGATAAACGATAAACAGCCCGAATACCAGGCTCAGCATCATCAAACGTTTGTTGGACAGTTTTGTGATCAGCTCCATTCTAATGCATCTTTTTTTACAAAAGTAAAAATTTTCTGAGACCCGTTCTTAAAAATATCCGGATTTAAAGCCCTGATATTTTCGTCCACACCCGTATTTTTTTCGTTTTAACGGAAAAAGCGGTTTGTCGAACGCCGATATGCTGCATTTTTGCAGGAAAGAACTATGTCGTTGCGAGAATTGGAAATCGAGGAGCGAAGGCGACTCAATTGGAAATCAAGAAGTGCAGGCGACTCAATTGAAAATCGAGGAGCGAAGGCGACTCAATTGAAAATCGAGGAGCGAAGGCGACTCAATTGAAAATCGAGGAGCGAAGGCGACTCAAATAGTCTGGTGAAATCGAAGATATGTTTTAAGGTAAAATCAATCAGAAATAGAGCAATGAAGATATTTTTACTATCCTTTTCGGTGTTATTTTATTTTCTGTCTCTTTCGGCTAATCCGGGAAGCGTCCGGGGAAAAGTAGTGGATGCCGGAACACGGGAAGATTTACCCTATGCCACGGTCAGCGTTGAAAATCCCCAAACCGGTATCCCGGTTGCAGGCGTACCGACCGACGAAAGCGGTGAATTCAGGATTGACAATATCGATAACGGCACTTACATTCTCCGGATTTCCATGATCGGTTTTACGACGCTGGAAAGAGAATTCACCATATCGGCTTCCCGGCCGGACGTCAATTTCCGGACCCTTCCACTGTCCGAAGATGTGCAGGTGCTTGATGAAGTGGTTATTGAAGGCATACAATCACAGATGAGGTTCGAAATAGACCGCCGGGTGTTTAATGTTGCGCAGAACATTGCCTCCACCGGAGGTTCTGCCAGTGACGTGCTGGCAAATATCCCCTCGGTGGAAGTCGATCCCGAAGGTGAGATCTCTTTACGCGGAAATGCCAGTGTAACCATCTGGATAAACGGCAAAGCCTCCGGCCTGTCGGCAGATAACCGTGCCCAGGTGCTGGAACAACTGCCGGCGGAAAGTATCGAACGGGTGGAACTGATCACGAATCCTTCTGCCAGGTATAATCCGGAAGGTACAGCCGGGATCATCAATATCGTCCTGAAACGGGATCGTAAAGCCGGATATTTTGGCAGCATACAGGCCGGGGCCGACAACCGCAACGGCTATAACATGAGTGGAAACATCAATTACAGCAGCGGAAAGTTCGAATCCTACCTGAATATCGGTCACCGTGTGCGCGAAAGGGAAGGACGGGGGTATACGTACCGCAATTATGTCGATGACGCCGGAAATATACATTCATACCTTAACCAGATCAGGGGCGATGAAGAGCGTGAATGGCCCTATTTCGGCCGTGCCGGGATTACGTATCATCTCACCACGAAGGACCATTTTAGTATCAATACGTTCGGATTGCTCGATTTTGAAAAGGAAGACGACAGCATGGATTACAACAGCAACGTCCCGGGTTCATTTGTCCGGAGTTTCCGGCTTTCGGAGAACGAAAACAACATGAAGATGGGAAATGTGGAATTCAATTACAGAAGGGATTTCAGTGAGAAGAGCAATCTGGATCTGACCGTTTCTCACCACGCAATGGATCGTGAGGAAGAATCCCTGTTTACCCAGCAGTCCGAATTTGCCGATGGAAGCGAGAGCAGTTCCTACCAGTTTCAGCATCAGGATAATAAATCGAGGTCATGGGAGATACAACTCGATTATGTCACCGAGTTCGGGCAACAGAACAAGGTCGAAGCCGGTTACAAGGGAGATCTGTCACGGACGGAAAGCCCGGTGGAAACTGTTTCGGGACCCACAGAAGAATCCGCTGTGTTTGATGAGGACCTTTACAATTTTTTCCGGTATAATCAGGATGTGCATGCTTTGTACGCCACCTACTCGAAACGAATCAATCAATTCGGGTTCCAGACGGGATTAAGGGGTGAATATACGCGTATGGATACCAAATCCCTGGCCTATGGGGAAACGGAAGACAATGTAGCTCCTTATGAGGATGATTACTTGAGTCTTTATCCCAGCGCTTTCATATCCTACACATTACCCGGAAATAACGAACTCCAGTTGAATTACACCCGAAGGGTTTCCCGCCCCCGCAGAGGGCAATTAAACCCTTTCATGAACGTAATGGATTCGACCAATATCACGTACGGGAACCCATACCTGACACCGCAATATTCCAATGCACTGGAACTGAATTATATCAAAAGCTGGGATAATCACATGTTATCCACTTCGTTGTATTACCGGAATACGGCCGATGTGATCCAGCGGATCAACTATCTGAACGCCGACAACATCATGATGAGTACGCACGCAAATGTGGCAAAAACACAATCTGCGGGCGTGGAGTTCATTGTCAAGAACAGCCTGTTCGGTTTTCTGGATCTCACTTCCACCCTTAATCTCTATTACAATAGCATCTCCGGTTTCAGCTATCTTCCTGCCGGAGCACAGGAGCCGGTAACGGGCGAGGCAGACGACGATTTCTCCTGGAACGGGCGTATCGTAGCCAATGCCGCCCTGCCATACGACATCACCATGCAGGTTACGGGAAATTATAATTCCAGGCAGATCATCTCGCAGGGATACACGAAGCCGAACGGGTCGGTCGACATCGGTTTCCGGAAATCATTCCTCAACCGGGCATTGCATCTGACACTCAACGGACGGGATATTTTTGAGACCCGGAGAAGGGTTACGGTCACTTCCGGCGCCGGATTCCACCAGGAGAATATGTTCAGGGTATCGGGAAGAACCATCGGTCTGACCCTTACTTATTCTTTCGGCAATATGAACGGCGACCGGAACAATGATCGCCAGCAGCCAATGATGGACGACGAAGAATTCTAAATTCAGATTATCTATAAATAATCTTCATCAGAAAAGATAGAGTTCATCACACGTCAGTACTAAAACAATGGGATTTTTTGCTGTCAGCAGCAATTGTCATTGTCAAGGATTTCTTGACAACTGAACTTTGTTCCAATTCTCCCAGGACTGCCCGGGTTTTATTTATTCATTAAGGCATAAAGAGCAAAAGAGCCCAGCCAATGGCTGCCCATATAATCATCATCAGTTATATTATCCAGTGAATAGTTGAGGTGATTGTCCGCTATTGTTTTCAGGTATTCCAGTTCAGGCAGTTTTTTCTCGATAATATATAAACATGTCGCTCTACTGAAATTTAACCCGTCGATGTGAACCAGATGGCCATCCGTACGGTCCGAGACTCTACCGGGTTCCAGCGAGAAACCGGGATTAAATATCTCCGGCAGGAAATTCTTGAGCCATATACGGTATTCTTTTGTATCCAATACTTTGCTCATCAGCAAGGCTTCTTCAAGGCAAGGGGAAAGAAAGTCATTACCGCCGGGCTCATACGAGAGATTACAGTCTACGTCATTCCCATACAATCTTATTGCATGCTCTGTTATCAGTTGTTCAAACTCCTTATCGCCTGTGCATCGGGCATAATCAACAGATAAAGACAGCCCGAAAGCTGTATTGTCATGTTGTCCGGTGCGGATAGGGTAGTAGAGCTTCGGCAAATATTCTTTATATTTACCCACGAGTATGTCTGCCAAAGGTTTCAGCGTTTGCCCCCATTGTTGGGCATCGGGATCATCCCAAGAGTATAATTCACTTTGTAGTTGAAACAACCATGCCCATCCATAGGTACGCTCAAAGTTCCGGTTGTTATAATCCTCAAAAAAAGCCGATTCTACAAATACATTTTCCGGTGTTATATTCCTGTTCAGAATGGCCCTTACTTCTCCTGAGTTATCCAGTTGAGGATAATCCTTCAATAGTTTTACAATGGACCAATAGCCGTGTACCGCTGAATGCCAGTCGAAACAGCCATAGAATACAGGACGCAACTCTTTCGGATTTTTCAGTTCATCCGTACTGCCTAATACCTGTCCCAGCTTATTGGGATATTCAATCTCTATACAATGGACAGGCAGCCTGAATATCTTTTCTGCTTGTTGCAGATCCAGCGTTTGGGCATTCACATATCCGCAAAATAATAAGAAAATAATGAAATACTTTTTCATTGTACAAATTTAAGAAGTTATTGGGAATAAGGTATATTATACATCATGAAAAAATCTTTCAACTCTCATCTGCATATCATTGCCAGAAAAAGAAGTTGAAAGATTCAGAGGTTTTGATGTGACTTTCCGTTTCAACAATACGGATGCTTACAAGCTGTTTTATTACTGTTCAGCGGCGAATGTTGAGATCAACTCAAATTCTTCAAAAGTCATATTCAGGTCTTTACGGTTTATGGGTTCTTTCCCCATTTCTTTCCTTAGCTTATGCTTGTCGATATGCGACTGGGAGTGCTCTTTGCTGGCATGCCATTTCTCCTGGGATTCCTTGTCTTTCCAGTAAATAAGCACTTTTATTATATCAAAATCGTCCGCCTCTCTGTTGACCAATATATCGCGGCGAATAAAACCTTCTGCTTTACTAGACCTGGAAGGGAGCGATAAATCCTCAATGACTGCGTGCGTGAAATTCTTCGCCACCTTCATATTACGTGACATTACATACATAACTGTGAATTTTTAAAACGTTTATTAATTACTATACTATTTATTGCGGACAAGCGTATCCAGTAACATTTTTAAATTGTACCAGCAGGTGTTTTCCTTATTGATTGTCTGGACCAGAATATCCTGTTCATTCATAGGGACACCTAAAATCCTGAAAATGTCAAAAACTTCCCGTTCCGCCACATTCATACAATATAGCCTTCTCTCATGCTCCGCATGTTTCCGGCAATTATCACATGCGCTATTTAAATAACTGACCATCACTGTAATTTTTATTTGTTCTGACTTACAAATCCATCTCTCTGGAGAACTCTCAATTAAAAAATAAAATTACTCCTTTGCGATTAATTGTGCAATACCCTAAAATAATGATTTTACACCCGTAAATTAATCTGTTTTGGGGATAAAAGGGCTACTTACTCTCCTTAACTCCTTCATCCATATCGGAAGAATAACCGATGCCATAGCAGGGATAGGGTAGTCTATACTGCCTTTCCCACTATATTTTCCCGGTGTTCCAATCCCCATTCCACCATTACGTCCAATACTTTGGTCAGGGACTGGCCCGATCTTGTCAATTCATATTCGACGGTAACAGGTACACTGTCGTAAACTGTTCTGGTCACAATACCGTTTACCTCCAGATCCCTCAATTCCTTGGACAACATGCGTGGAGTGATCTTCGGGATGTTCCTTTCCAACTCTTTGAAGCGTTTTTTTCCGAAAAGCAATGCCCCGATGATGGGTAACTTCCATTTGCCGCTGACAACGTTCATCGTATCGTTGATTGCCAGGACATAATTACCCGCACATTGCTTTGCTTTATTCAGTTCAATCGAATGGTTCATATATAGCTGATTTTGTTGATGATATACTAAAGTATACTGGTATACATAAGTATAGTAGTTACTATTATATAGCAAATATAGCTAATTTTGCATCATCAAAACGATTTTATCAAAAAAATTACAGCAATATCAAATTAAAAGAAGTATGTCATTAATAAACAACTTAAACTGGCGTTATGCCACGAAGAAAATGAACGGACAGGCCGTTCAGAAAGAAAAACTGGATTATATTCTGGAAGCGGCAAGACTGGCTCCTTCCTCATCCGGATTACAACCTTACAGGGTTTTTGTGATCAGCGACAGGAAGGTACTTGAAAAAATAAAGGAGGCGGCTTTCAATCAAAGCCAGATAACAGACTGTTCCCATCTGATCGTCTGGGCTGCCTGGGACAGCTATTCCGCTGAAAAGATCGGGGATGTGATGGTAAAGACATCAAGGGAGCGCGGATTGCCCGATAATGCATCTGACGAATATAGCCAGTCGCTCTGGGCAAATTATCAATCATTGGGTGAAGAATGGCATAAAAACCATACAGCCAAACAAGCCTATATATCCTTCGGATTAGCGATTGCAGCAGCGGCAGAGCAACAGGTCGATGCCACCCCCATGGAAGGATTTGATTCTGCTAAGTTAGATGAAATCCTCGGATTGGGAGCATTAGGTCTGAAGAGTGTCGTTATCCTGCCTGTCGGCTACAGGGATACACAAGAGGATTGGCTCGTAAACCTCAAAAAAGTGCGCACACCCAAAGAAGAATTTATCACAGTAATTGATTAATTCATACAACAAAAAATTTATGGCAGCTCCGGATTCATCATCAAAACTATTCATATTTACTTGTGGCTATGGTAAAAGATAGAATGAAATTCGGGGCTGTCCATTTGGAAGTGACCCACAGAGAAAAATCACTTTGGTTTTACAGGGATATTATCGGGTTACGGTTGCGGAAAGAAAACGGGTATCTGGAAATGGGGACGGATACCGAAACATTGGTCGTATTGCACCCAACGGCAAAACTATCCGGGAAGCATGGATATAGCGGACTTTACCACTTTGCAATTCATCTGCAATCCGAGGCAGAGTTCGCCCGTGTTCTCGCCCGCCTTATTTCCAAACAATACCCCATTTCACCGACAGACCATACCATTTCGAAAGCAATCTATCTTAATGATCCGGATGGAATTACGGTAGAAATAACGTTTGAAACCCCCGAACGTTTCTCTGAATATATTGTAAAAAACGGAAGATTCCTTTCCCTTGACAGAGACGGGACAGAGAGATTGTCGGCGGCACCGCTTGACGTTGGAACCTTGATGCAAATCGTCCCCCATGACGGCATACAAAAACCGCTACCCGCAGATACCGTTATCGGGCATATTCACTTATATGTGGGTAATCTTGAAAAAGCAAATGATTTCTATAAGCAAATTGGCTTTGAAGAACATTCTTTTTCCCCTCAAATAAAATTTGCCGATTTGAGCGCGGGTGGTGTTTTCAAACACAGAATGGCGATCAATACCTGGCAAGGTCTGAATGCACCACAGCCGCCGGACGGTACGGCAAGAATGAGACATTTCACCATTAAATATGTTTCGGAAGAAGGCCTGAAATCGGCATTGGCGAATGTACCAAAGTTCGAGAAAACTGATGAAGGCTATATTGTATTTGATCCATCGGGTACCAGAATAATTCTGACAACTGGGGACTGATTGAATTTGATCAATGGTTCTGAAAGTTTATATTTTCCATCAGACTTTAGTCCACACAGGATTTAATTTCAAAATTTCTTTATATACAGGGCAATCTTCTCTATGTGCACCGGGTAGATAACCAATGCTCATCAAAAACTCGTTGACGATTTCCCCGCCTGTAAAGCGGAATGTCTTTTTAAACAGCTTTGTCCATTCTTCTTTTGTCCTGGGATGATTGGTTTCCAACCATTTGTTGAATGAACCATATTCTCTTTGTAACGAACAAATCGTTTTCGCATTTTCTATGGCTGCGTTAATTTTCAAACGGTTACGAATAATACCCGGATCGTTCAGTAGTCTCTCTCTGTCAGTTTCCGTATAAGAAGCCACTTTTGTAATATCAAAATTATCATACGCTTCTCTGAACGATTTTTCTTTTCTTAAAATCGTTTCCCAACTCAAGCCTGCCTGGTTGATTTCCATGATTAACCGTCCGAACAATTCATTGTCATCGTGAATTGGAAAACCATAATGATTATCGTGGTAATTCTTGTGCAGCGCTTTTCGCCCTTCCGGTTCCAGGGCGTCTATATAAAAACAGTAGGACATTATTTTCGGTTTATTTACTTTCTTCTACTATGATTGCCTTGTAATCCCTATCGTTATAAATGATTGGGTTACAAATATAATGAATAATGCCTTATTCTTATTCCTTTTTATTTATTACGCATTGCTGAGCATGATTTCCAAACGGGTAATCCTGTTATCCGCTATCACCAGATGATAATCCAGGGCAATCGGGCTTCCATCAAAATCTCCTGAAACTACATTTGCACTTATGTATGAAAGAAAGATACCGTTAAGTTTGAATTGCGGTCTTGACCTGATTGGTGAAGTCCTCTACGGCAAATGGAAGATCCGTTTATTGTGGTTTATCCATGAAGGATATAAGCGTCCGAGTGAATTACAACGTAAGATACCCGATGCTTCCCGGAGAGTTCTGAACATCCAGTTGAAAGAACTGGAAGCACACGAATTGATTACCAAAACCATTTATCCGGTAGTTCCACCAAAGGTCGAGTACAGTCTGACTGAATTTGGAGAAACATTGATTCCTGTTATTTCGGTATTGGGTCAGTGGGGTGATGAACATCAGGAACGTTTACGGCATCTCATCCTGAAACGATTAGGTCAATTGCCGGTAGATTAATAGCGATTTAACTAACAATACATTCATAACCTTTGTTAGTTTATACAGTTTTAACGTTTTGAGATCGGCTTTAGGGCTGATAATGAGAAGTAAAATAATGAGTCATTCAAATTTTTATAAGCTATAGAACTTAAAAAAGTAACTTATAAGCCATTTGACTTATAAGATAATAACTCTTAGTATCAACTTGATCCCGCCTTAGTATTGACTGGATATTTATGGAACTACTCGAATTTTTCGAATAGTTGACTCTTTAGTTGTTTTCCAAGTATTGTCAAGCGATATTTCTGTAAACGACTGTTGGGCTTGTCTGGTATGGTCATTTCAATAAATCTCTGTTCTAATGCTGGTTTGAGATATTTAGACCGAAAATTCTCCCGATCAGTAAGTTGCAATTTTTCCTGAACCTCCTGTCGATTCATTTCTTTATCTATTATTCTAATAAGTTCAATGACTTGCTGGGTGACTTGCTGGGTGACTTGCTGGGTGACTTGCTGGGTGACTTGCTGGGTGACTTGCTGGGTAACCGGAAAAATCATTCGTAAAAAGTTCTCAGTGAACTTAAAGCATTCTTTCCCATAACTCCTTAAAATACGGGGGACACCCGAACCCAAGTGCTCGACCAGTTCCAAATCACGGAAAACCCGCATTAATTCTTTATTGCGAGGAATGGAATAACCTTCAAAGAATTCTTTTTCAGTCATACCTTGTGGTAAGCTTCCAAATGAAGTGATCTCTATCCTGTCATCGAAGAATTCTATCTTGGGAGGCACTTCCGAGGTATAATCATTGTGGACCACCTCCTTCGTGATAATTCAGGAATGCGACAGCTTCTATCTCCAAATCATCAGGAAGTTGTTGTTTGTATTCTATCCGGTTAGTTTCAGGTGACATATTTTTAATGTATTATTTTTGATATACAAATTTAAGAAGTTATTGGAAATAAGCCATATTATAACTCCTAAAACAAAAATTGAATACAATTATTTTCTTATGATAAGTTACATTCTTTTTGTTATATTTAGTCTGGTACTTTTTTCCGTCTGCAACAGTTGTCAAGGATTCGTTGACAACTGTGTTGAGGGTAGTTTAAAATGTATTTTGAAGAAGGTTTAAGAATCGATACTACCCAGATACTACCCAGAAAAAACCAAAGAAAAGCCTGTAAAAGAACAAGAAGGGGACTATTGGAACATCCAAGAAAACGTCCAAGAAACATCCAGGAAACGTCCAAGAAAATTTTACAACAATAAAGAATATTCCCTCTGTATAATTATGTTTTTACGTGTGAAAACATAATTATTTATGCCTTTGATTATAATAACGATTACTTGAAGGGTTTATCTGGGCTATTGTTTCATAACTGCAAAAGGACTGCGAAAAAAATCTGAAACCTCTCCGAATGTTTCCAGAGTTTTTGAAAGAGAACTCCTAAAAACTATGTGAATTTGGAATCCTATATAGGCTTTGCCGAATTAGATACGTTTTATGGATGATCATATCGATATACACTTGTTGAGTAAGAATTTTAAGAAGAACAATATTCCTGTCCTCCTGATTGAAGATCGAAATACATTGATCGATTTTCTACGTAAATCGATTCCCGCAAATAGTGTCGTTGGGGTGGGGGGATTCGGTTACATTAGAAGAAACCGTAGTGTATGATTTTCTCCCGAATGGGACTTATCAATTCCTTGATAAATATCAGCTGTGTTGCCCCTATGATTTATGGGCCAGGGAAACCCAATTTGTTACCGTTGTAATGGTTACCATGATAACAAAATCATGAAAAGTATTTGTACAATTAAAATATTTGCTAACTTTGTAACCTCCGTAACAATTACGGAGGTTACAAAAAGTGAGCATGGAATTTTATAATAGAATAAGCGAGTTATCGGAACTACAAAGGGTAAAAAACTTATCCTTCAACGATCACTCCCGTCTGACAGTTGTGACGGGTAGAAGGCGTATCGGTAAAACGAGCCTTATTCTGAAATCAGTTGAAGGCTTGCCAACTGTCTATTTATTTGTTGGTCGTAAAGCTGAAGCAACGCTGTGTTCGGAGTTCATTCCGGTTATTACTCAATCGCTTGATACATTTGTTCCGGCAGAGATACGTACATTTCGCACCTTGTTCCAATACTTGATGGAGTTAGCTTCTAACAGGTCTTTCAATCTTGTTATTGACGAGTTTCAGGAGTTTTATAACATCAATGAATCGGTGTATAGCGATATGCAGCATATCTGGGATACATATCGGAAGAAATCGAAAATGAATCTGATTGTTTCCGGTTCTGTTTATTCATTGATGCGGAAAATATTCCAGGATAAGAAAGAACCTTTATTTGGCAGGGCGGACAATATCATCAAATTATCGGCTTTCGATTTATCGACACTTAAAGAGATCATGCATGATCATAAACCCGGATATACCAATGATGACTTACTTGCGCTTTATTCTTTCACAGGAGGAGTGCCCAAATATGTTGAATTGTTCTGCGACAATGGGGCGTTGAGTGTTGACGAAATGATTTCATTCATGGTTCGGGAGAACTCTCCCTTTACCGATGAAGGCAAAAATTTATTGATAGAGGAGTTTGGGAAAAACTATGCTACTTACTTTTCTATCCTGGGTGCTATTTCCGGTGGGATCAATACGCAGCCGGAAATAGAAGCTGCATTAGGAGATAAAAGCATTGGCGGTCAGATCAAACGTTTGATTGAAGATTATAACATTATTATCCGTCAACGCCCGATATTGGCAAAAGAAGGGAGCCATACTGCCCGGTATGAGATAGAAGATAATTTTATCCGGTTTTGGTTCAATTATTTCGATCGTCACCGTTCTCTGATAGAGATTAAAAACTTTATCGGTTTACAATCTATTATAAAATCAGATTACCCGACTTATTCCGGTGTCATGTTGGAAAGGTATTTCAAACAGCAATTTGCCGAAAGTTTTCAATACCGTGCTATTGGGTCATGGTGGGAGCTTAAAGGCTATCAAAATGAAATTGATATTGTAGCCTTGAAGCTGGAAAAAAACCAGGCTGTAGTTGCTGAAGTAAAACGGCAGAAGAAAAATTTTAAACCGGAATTATTGGCAAAAAAAGTGGAACATCTCAAACACAAGTTGCTATCTAAATATCAGATCGAAGTGCTTTATTTGTCGTTGGAAGATATGTAGGACTTACAGGAAGTCCCACTGACGAAAGAGGTGCAAGTGAGAACACGATAACATTGAGAGTAATTGCTATTATATTTGATATGTCTCAAAAGCGTCTCATGCCTCTCAATTTTTCAAAAAATAATTGTTCATTCATTGTCCGTATTGTTCGTTATATTTGTAATTATTGGCTCAAACCCGACTCATACGCTCCAAAATACAAAATAAAATTGCTATGCGCCGATCTGATTTTTTAAAGAATATGGAGTGTGCCGAAAAGATACGCTCCCTTAAAACATCCTCACAGGAAATACCCTGCATGGAGGTATATGCACCCTTGTTGGAAGAGTTATTCACCCTGACTTCAGAGGATTGGGAACTGGACGAAACCACAAACAACATTGAAGATGTGGTGGAAATTGCCACATCTCTATACGGACAAAAACGATACGGGGAAGCGCTTAGTTTGCTCACACAGATGGTCGTCAGCCTTAACAATCACTTCGAAGAGGATGGATGGTACTCTATGTTTGACGATTTCAATAGTATGGATCATAGCGAGTCCCGCTTTGACATGATGGATCTATTTGAAAAGTTGCTTCAGGATAAGACGTTGCCCCGGTCGCTTACGGATCCGGTTTTACAGACACTCAAGGTGGTTTCCGACGATAATGTCCTGGCAAACTACACAAGTTGGGATATCAGTCCACTGTTAAATCCGAAGGATAAATCTCAGGATAACAATATTCATCCCGATAGTCCGGAAGACAGACTCCGTCATCTGTATAACTTACGAAAGGAATATGAGCAGCAGGTGGCGACTGATGAAAACAGAAACAATCTGCAGCGGGGTGGGGGGCAGCATGATCGATTCTTTTAGTAAAAAAGTAGTCTTTTAAGTTCTCTTTGTTATAGAGTTTTTTATGGTTATATTCATAAAAACTAAAATATAATTATTATTTTTGTGGTCATAACCATAAAAGTATGATTGCAAGACCAACTTATATTGCACAACTTAGACCGTTTATCGACAAACCGTTGATAAAGATTATTACCGGAATCAGGCGTTCCGGGAAGTCTACCGTATTAAATTTGCTGAAGAAGGATCTATTAGAGAATAATACAAGGGAAGAGCAGATTATCTCCATCAATTTCGAGAGTTTTGCCTATGCTGAACTTCTGAATGCCAACAATCTATATCAACATATAAAGGGTGCTATACAATCATCAGAGAAATATTATCTGCTTCTGGACGAAATACAGGAAGTGGATAATTGGGAGAAAGCAGTGAACTCATGCATGGTCGATTTTAACGTGGACATTTACCTGACCGGTTCCAACTCTCACTTGCTCTCATCAGAATTAGCCACCTACCTCGCCGGCAGGTATGTGGAAATTCCCATATATACTTTGTCGTATCGCGAATTTTTAGATTTCAGGAAAGAGTTTTTTCCAGACAATAGCAATAACGGAAATCTTTTTCTGCAATATCTGCGCAAGGGTGGCTTCCCTGTGATCCACACGGGCCAATATAGCGAAGAGTCTGCCTATAAGATCGTATATGACATCTATTCATCCGTCATCCTGAGAGATACCGTACAACGACACAAGATCCGTGATGTGGAATTGTTGGAACGTGTAATAAGATATGCTTTTGACAATATCGGAAAAACCTTTTCCGGGAAAAATGTGGCAGATTATTTCAAGAGCCAGCAACGGAAAATAGATATCAACACGGTATATAATTATCTGACAGCACTCGAAGGTGCATTTATACTTTATCGTGTACCCCGTTACGACCTCAAGGGAAAGGAGATACTGAAAACACAGGAAAAATTCTACGTAGGTGATATTTCGATCATTTACGCGACTATGGGAAACCGGGATAGAATGATTTCGGGGATATTGGAAAATATTGTTTTTTTGGAGTTGAAACGAAGAGGGTACGACGTGTATGTCGGGAAATTAGATACCACTGAAATTGATTTCGTTGCCGAAAAACAGGGAGAGAAAATCTATGTGCAGGTCACTTACAGATTGGATAATGAACAGATCATAGAACGGGAGTTTGGAAACCTGTTATCCATTGATGACCAATACCCGAAATACGTGGTAAGCATGGATGAATTCTGGAAAGATTCTATCGAAGGAGTAAGGCATCTTTACATCTCGGATTTCTTGATGAAGGAGGAACACAAATAAATTGGCAAGAGAAATAACGCCATCATAATCAAGTGTGTCGGTTAAATATCTCTTTCCATCAGCCGCCATTAATTTCAGTTGGTTAGTGCCACTAACCAACTCGTTAGTTTCTTTTTTCAGTTTGGCTTTGAGGTATTTCCAGTAATTTCGTGTTTTGGTATAGTCGTCTTGGCTTGTAAGAACGGCAACAATATCCAAGACGGAAAACCACCATTTGTTGTTTTCTTCGTCCCAAATAGCACGAACTTCACGGTCATCGAAAAAACGGATGGATATTTTTGTCTTATCGTTCATTGCTGTCTCTATTTTTTCTTTTCAAACACTACCTCGAATACGGGATCAAGACAATATTTATATTGTTTGTAATCCGATTTCTTTCAAATAATTATATGTGCCATCGTAATACTCTTTTTTACGGGTATGATCTTCATCATTCCCTTCAGGAATAACAATCACCATTCCTTGCCTTGCGCGAGTAAGTAAAACCCGATAGGCATTTAGCAAATATTTCTTACGCTCAATATTGTGTATGTTTTGCCATCTATTGCCTTTGAAAGAGAACGTTTTCCATCCAGTTGGAGAATACCGTAAATCGCCATCCCAGACAACGCAGCTCCAGTCTAACTCTAGACCTTGGATGTGAAATTCAGTGGCGACATCTTCCAAATAAAAGGAAGAACGAACATCATCTTTGCCATCCAAGAACCAATGTACATGATTCATCGGCGTTTTCACATCAATAGCAAATGGCTTTAACCGTAATGCCTGTGAAGAAACAACAATACCGTAGCGCTCGCTCCCTCTTGCTTTTTCTTTGAGCCACTGTTTTGCTTTCAGAATATCACGGGTTAATACGATTGGGTATTTTTCAGCAATTTGTAAAAAATCTTCTTTGGCCTTCTCTATTTCGATATCCAAAATATTTTTGACAAACGAAGATAATTTTTCAGCTCGGAAGGAACGCATTGAGACAGATAAATGTAAGTCTTCGCTAAAATGAACCTTACCTTTATCCTCCAAAATTTGAATTGTATTCATAGCCGCATATTCCGAATCAGTGAGATTAGGTGAAATATAGACACTCCAATCGGAAAAAGTTTTATCTATCGCGTGGAGCCACTCGGAGATACCAGCTTCTCCGGTATTAATTTCTTGTCCACCTCCCACTAAACAGATAATGACAGCCCAGTCTTTATGTCTGTTTAAGCATGAAATCAGAAACTCCGGTTCTGAATAATCAAAATCGGGAATGCCTTTTTTCTGCTTCATAAATTTGATCGTCTGTTCTTTATTCCATGCTCGTTGCGCTTCATCAAAAATTGCGACATGATCATAAGGTGCTTCTTGATTTTTCAGATATTCGTCTCTGTAGTGATGTATAATTTGAATAAATGTTTTGACCGCCTGCTTTGCACATATTTTCGTTATTCTGTTGCCTTTCTCTCGTTCTCTCTGTACTTTATCTCTTGCCAATGCCTCCTGTAGTATGTCAACCAATGGTTTATTCCCCGACAAATAAACGCTTGCATTTCCATTTTCATTGTCGAGGTGAGAAGTGGCAACATTTAACCCAACAAGTGTCTTCCCTGCTCCCGGAACACCCGTAACAAAGCAAATGATTTTTTTATTCTCATTTCGGGCAATATCAATTATCTCAGATATTTTGTCTGTAGTCAGTGTAAGATTCTTTGCACTTGCATCGCTTCGAGTAATATTTTCGACGCTATGGCTTGTGTAGAGAGATACAGCGGCCTCAATGATAGTCGGTGTGGGCATATAGCCTCCATTCACATATTCGGGTATATTTATTTCCGGTTCGTCAGAAAAGAAGCATAAGGCGTTTTGAATGACTTCTTTCAGCCCTTGACTGTTAATTTTCACAGGCAATGTGAGGTTGTCATTATGTGAAGTAAGGACAATCTCCGTAAAAGATGTCTTGGACTCAGTCGCAATCAAAACAGGAACTAAAACAACATTGTGACTTGTTTTGTGAAAGTTTTTTAGGTCTAAAGCATAATCCCACACCTGATCCCTGTCGTGGTTGTGAAATTTGCTTTCTCCAACTTTAAATTCTACTACGGAAACTATATTTTTAATGATGATAAGCGTATCGACTCTTTTACCCATCCTAGGAATGGAAAACTCAAAAAAGATTTCCCCTTGAAAATCCTGTAAAGCATCTTTCAGAATTGGGATTTGAGTCTCCCATGATTTGTTTTGAAAAAACGTCACATCAAATTCGTTGGCACGAGTAATTGAACCAATGATCTCGTCAGTGCTTCTTTGCAGGAAACCACTTATTGTATTTCGATAGTAATAATTCATCAGATCCGATTTTCGATAAATGTAATTTGTCTCTTAGAACAAAACAGATGATATTCCTCGACGACTTATTAGTGACAATAATCTTGCTTTTATCAATCACTTTAGATAATATCCTCCTGTCTTAGGTGCACCACGAAATTCTATCTTATTACTCTTTTTCAAGGTATCCAAATAACGTTTCGTTGTCCGAAGGCTTTTTCCAATACGTTCTGCAATTTCAGGAGCGGATAATCCTTCTTCTGATTTTATCAGTTCAAAAACAACCTCTTCATTTATAGTCTTAAATTTTATAGTGCCATTTATAGTGCCATTTATAGTGCCACTATCATCAGGACGTCGAAATTCTACTGAAAAGAACCCCCCGTCAGTGGTAAATACAGGCTCGGGAAGCCCGGCTTCTTTCATTTCATCACGCATACGAGGAATACCGGAAGCCACTTGTTCAACTAAATTCATACGGGTAAACAGCCCGAATATCAATGGGTTTCGACTCATGCTCCTTGTTCCGAATTCTTTCTTTACAGCCAATAGTAATCCGCCCGGATTGGAAATCACAACTCTGTTATCGTATATTTCCACCAGTGTAACAGCTCCCTGCTCATAATAATCTCTATGTGACAGAGCATTTATAACGGCTTCCTTGAAAACGACAAGAGGAATTTCCCAAATTTCCTTACGCGGTCCCATATCTTCAATGATATAGGATACCTTGAGCTTATCCTTTATCCAGGCTTCCGCTTGTTTATATTGGTTGTATAGAGTTCCTCCATAATATTTATCATCGATGATATGTACTTTAGTCGTACCTTTGAACAACACACAATGGATAACAGCATGAGGAAATATTTTCTCGGGTTCTTTGCCGAAAAATAGAACGCCACCGTTCTTTATCGTACCGGAATCGTCAAATACCTGTAGGTTGTTTAATATTTGATTGGTAGAAATGTTTCCGGGAATATTTGATTCGTGGCGGAAATACTGAAAGTTATCCTCATCCAATTCTTTGTTCACATCAAATCGGAAACAAGGAACAGCATCGAAATAAATGCGGTTGCTGGTTTGGAAGAAGCTTCGTATTTCTTCGGCAGTTGTTAACTTCTGACTATTGGCGCCCTCCCTCACATAGATTGCACCGGAAAGAACATAAGGTTTATCTTTGCCAGATGGAACATCCAACACCCATACTTTTTTATCATCAACCATTACAGAATATAAATCTACCTGGATATTGGGAGATATATCCCTGATGCCATCTTGGATTTTGGAACGAGTATTGTTATCTATTTCAAGACCGTGAATTTTACCATGATTGTCAATCCCCAGAAGAAGATATCCCCCTTCACTATTAGCAAATGCGCATATTTCCAAGGTTATTTCCCTAATTTTAGAAGGTACTCTTACATTGAAGTCAACATTATAGCCCTCTCGGCTAATGGCTAATGATTTTATTTCTTCTGCTGTTATCATTTTTCCTATACCATTCGTAAAACAAAGTTAACAGAATATATTCTAATAGGTTGAATTTACCCATTTTGTTTGTGTTCAAATTCATATTTAGATATTCCGGTGATATGCACTCACGGCATAGGTGCCCATTCAATCTTTAGTTCTTTATTAGATTCGTTAGGACAATCCGGTTAGATTTGTTAGATATTTATTAGACTATCGTTAGACTTCTGTTCTTGCTCTTCCTGTCACTCGGTTTTTGATAATAAAGCATTTATTAAAAATATAATCTTAGGAGTGCCCTCTGGGAGAGTGGGGAGGATAGGAGAGGAGTAGGATGAATACTCGCTTGTCAGCGGCTTAAAGATCGCTTCTGCCTCTTATAGTTATAGAAAATAAAGATCATAGAACACATGATAATATGGATAGAATATTATATTTTTGTAGTTAAAGCGTAGTTAGAGATTATTTATGAAAAATTTACCTGAAAATATTAGACCAGAGCATATCGTTCAAGCTATACATAAGATTGAGAAAGAGGGAATTCCACCACAAGCGCATTCTTCTACTTATGATGTCCTTTATGAAGGCAAAAGATTTCCACCCAAATTAGTTGTATCCTATGCCAATATTTTTGCTAACGGAGTAGCATTGGACAGAAGTGAATTTGAAGGAGGGATAGGGACTCCTTGCTTTAAAATACTTGAAGAAAATGGATTTACAATCGTAACAAAAGAATCTATGACTGAATCAAAAGAACTTATTAAAGAACTATTAGAACGCTTTATAAAACAGGCTCGTACATCTGATAAGAAATATAAACATTATCTTAAGACTTTTGAAGGCTTGAAGGTAAAAGTTAGTTTTGGACAAGGAAAGGAAGCGCGCATTCCTTGGATTTCTTTTTTAGCCAATGACCAGACTGGAATTGCCAACTTATTTGAGACAAAAAGTTAAGCAACATTTTTAATTAATTGTTTTTTAATATTATACTGTTTCCAAAATTCATCAATAGTCAAATTACCCAATGCTGAGAATCTTCTTTT